>Ga0207718_100251_pt1 | contig 57549 bp, 86 predicted proteins | sample A23M2SouthBayCA_FD_187749 | JGI IMG/M metagenome (GOLD analysis project Ga0207718, IMG submission 187749) | Aerobic enrichment media microbial communities from Eden Landing Ponds, California, USA - A23 M2 (SPAdes) | ecosystem: Environmental > Aquatic > Marine > Unclassified | place: Emeryville...
ACGCAGAAGACGTCAAGATCCGGACGCGGATGAACAGCCAGTCGCTGTTCAACTACACGCTCGTGATCGCCGAGGAATCGTCCTCGGTGACGATCCTCGAACGGCAGTCCAACGGCGACGACGTCGAAGGCAAACAGTACTACTCCGGAGTCGTCGAGGTCGACGCCGGCGAAAACGCCCACGTCCAGTACGGAGCGCTCCAGGACCTGAGCGAGGAGACGTACAACTTCTCGGTCAAGCGCGGCCACGCCGATACTTACGCGACCGTGGACTGGATCGAGGGCAACATCGGCTCTCGACTCACGAAGACAAGCGTCGAGACCCGTCTTCTGGGTGACTCCTCGGAATCGCAGATCGTCGGCGCGTTCTTCGGGCACAACGACCAGCACTTCGACCTCAACAGTCGCGTCTGGCACGAGGCCGAACACACCGTCGCCGACCTCGTGACTCGCGGTGTGCTCGACGACAAGGCTCGCTCGGTCTACGAGGGCGTTCAGGACGTCGGCCGCGAGGCCTGGGACACCTCTTCGTACCAGCGTGAGAACACCCTGATGCTCTCCGACGAGAGCGAGGCCGACGCCTCCCCGAAACTCATCATCAACAACCACGACACCGAGGCCAGCCACTCCGCGACGGTGGGTCAGGTCGACCAGCAAGACCTGTTCTACATGACTTCCCGCGGTGTCGACGAGGAGCGCGCGAAGAACATGCTCGTCGAGGGCTTCTTCGTACCAGTCCTCGAAGAGGTCGCCGTCGACGAACTCCGCGAAGATATGGACGACATGATCGTTCAGCGGCTGACTACGTAGTAGGACACTCTTATCCGACGATTTTCGTTGCTTTCGCTCCGAGTGGGTGCCACGAAAAGCGATTAGTCAGTGCGTCGTGCCGTCAAGCGGCCAGGTGGGACTTAGTCCCCACCGTCGGCGAGTAGGTCAGGTTCCACAACCTCGTCCGATCGCCCGTCTGATTTCCCACGCAGCTCTCGTTCTCCTCGCAGTTCTTTCTCCCATTCCACCGCGTCCGCGTCGTCCGTGTGGAAGTGACACATGATCGCTCCAGTCGAGCCTTTTCGGTGGGACTCAAAAATACCTGGGGGACGTTGGCACGAACCGGGAACAGACCCCGACCGCCCTCCCTCGCTGGCCACTATCGACAGTGATCTGCCGTCTGATCCCTCGAGAATCGTATCTTTCGGTCGATCGTCAGTAACCGCTGACAGTGAGTTGCTCACGATCGTCCAGGGTATATCTTGATTGTCCGACAAGAATATATAATAAATCCTATATGTCGGTCCACGGAACCTCCAGTCGATGCCAAAGACATCACGACGCGAGTTCGTCACGGGTGGTTGTGCAGCGATCGCAGGTGCGGGGATTCTCGGGTCGACAGGCACAGTGGCGGCGTCAGACACGCAGGCGCTGACGATCTACGCCAGCGACGTGACCGAGGTCGGCGAGGCGGCCTACATCACCGGTGATATCGAGGCGCTGGGCAACTGGGAGACGGCCTACAAGATGTACCCGCAGAGTTCCTACTGGAAGCACGAGACCGAACTCCCGGTCGGGACCGAGTACAAGATCGTCAAAGACGAGTGGGTCGACGGCGTCGAGGTCTCCACCGATGGCGTCACCTGGGAGACTGGCGAGAATCACGTCGTCGAAGACGGCCAGACGATCGCGAACCTCTATCCCGACTTCTAGGGGCAGTACTGCTGTTTTTCCGTTAGGTGGGGCCCGACAGGGACGGGCTTAAGTCACCGCCTGCCTCACGTTCGAATATGACTACGTATCGCTGTGAAGGGAGGTGTCGACTGTGAGTGTCGGGAAACCGGTCTCCTCGGACCACGAGTTGGCGCGTCTCCTGCAGATCGGCGTCGTCCTCGAGGAGGTCGTCGAAGCCAGGGCGGCCCGCCACGCCGAAGAACTGGTCGGTGAGGGCAACACCGCTGTCCGGCAGTTCCTCAAGGAAGCGTCGGCGGAGTCGGCCGAGCATCGACGACAGCTCGAAGGATTGATCGACGATCTCGACGCCGAGACGGTCCCGTTCGAGGAAATCAAGATGCTCGTCGAGGCGCGCTACGAGAGCGACACGGACTTCGACGACGTCCTGTACGACCAGTTGTGTAACGAGGAGACGGCCTACAAGTTTTACGACGACTTGATCGAGGCGATCACGGGCAGCGACGCCAGTTTCTCGGTCAATCGCGAGCGGCTCTTGCGGGTCCTCGGAGAGATTCGCGAGGAGGAGGCCGACGGCGTACAGGACGTGACCGAACTGATGGAGGAGGGAGCGACGTGAGTCGAGCGCAGTTCCGAACGGAGGGTTGGACATGAACACCGCAGATCAATATCTCAAGGCAATCTATCTGGTGCAGCAACTCGAAGACGGCCCGGCCTCGACCGGAAAAATCGCTGACCGGCTGGACGTCAGCCCGGCCAGTGCCAACGAGATGGTCGGCAAGCTCGAATCCCAGGACCTCCTCGAACACGAGAAGTACAAAGGAGTCGACCTCACCGACGATGGGATTCGTCAGGCCAGAGCAGCCTTGCAAAATTACTGTATCATCGAGCGATTCCTCCTCCAGGTGCTGGAAGTCGAGAACTTCCGTGAGGAAGCACGCACGCTCGAAAGCGTCATCGACGAGACTGTCGCCGAGCGACTCGACACGATCATCGACCGAGAATCCGACTGCCCGGATTGCTTCGACGCCGAGGGCGACGTCTGCGAACGTCTCGAAACCGAGATCGAAGCGATGGACTGATAACAGCTCCTGTCGGTCTGATCCACACCGACCGCACGACATCGTGCAGTCGTCGTGGCTCATAGCGACAGTAATCACCCCGAAACGCCCGTTATACCGCTACGACTCTGATGCTCCCGCCCCAAGTCGGGGCGTAGATCGTCGACCCGACCACCGTGGGTGTCATGATACGGCCACCGAGTTGCCAGCGATCCGTTTCGGTTCCAGTCTCGGGATCGATCGCGACGAGATCACCATCGTCAGTACCGACATAGAGAATGCCATCGTTGAGCAAGGGTGTCGCGTGGACAGTCGAACCGAGTGTGAGTGTCCAGTCTGCCTGTCCCGAATCCACCGCGACCGCTCTGAGAATCCCTGACTCGTCAGTCGCATAGATCGTTCCGTCTGCGACCAGCGGTGTCGTCTCGCCGGAGCCGGCGGCTGTGAGCGTCCAGAGCGCGTCACCAGTCTCGGTATCGAGCAACTGGAGATCGCTGCCAGCAACGACGACACCGGCAGTCGTCACTATTGGATTGGCCCGCAGAGTGTCTGCAGTCACAGCCACGCTCCAGATCTCGTCGCCGTCCGAAACTGACAGTGCGGCGACTGTCCCGTCCGCCGCAGTAACGTAGACGGTTGCTCCATCTGTAGCCGGTGCGGAGTAGACGCTCGCGCCGACAACGGCGCTCCAGATTTCGGCTCCCGACGTGGCGTCGATCGCACATATCTGTCCGTCGTTCGTGCCGACGAAGACCGTCCCCGAAGCGACCGTGGGCGAGGATGCGACCGCACTGTCGATATCGGCGGTCCACTCCGGCGCCCCATCGTCGAGTCCGAGGGCGTAGACGGTCCCACTTCCGCTGCCGACGTACAGCCGCTCGGTGTCTATCGTGGGTGTCGAGTCGACCAGGCTCCCCTGGCGGTCGAATCGCCACGTAGGTGATCCGGAAAGCTTATTTACGGCGGCGACAGCCGTCCCGAGACCAGCGGCGTAAACGGCGTCGCTATCGCTGGCGATCGCGGCGTACTGGAAGTGTTCGTCATCGGTCGTCGACCAGAAGAGATTCGAGGTCGCTGTACCATATCCATCTGCGCCAAAACCACCTGCCCCGTATTTGCTACGTACCAAGGATATCCTGAGATCTGTCGATATACACTGCAGGAATAAAAGCGTCGCGCTCGGGTGATCGGTGAGAACCCGGAACTACTATACCCACGAATCGAGTAGCGTCGCGTGTAGTCCCGTGGTGTCGAGCGTGATCGATAGATCCGCGAGAGTCACGGGACGAGCGACGCGGAGTCCCGTGGTGTAGTGGCCAATCATATGGGCCTTTGGAGCCTATGACGGCGGTTCGAATCCGCCCGGGACTACTAAAAATTCTTACATAATCCGCACGACTGGGGGGCGGTGTTCGTGCGGTGGTCTCGACGCTGGAGCCCCTGGTGAGACGCCGAAAGATCTAGCGACATGCGGTGTATCAGGAGGTGTGTCGGCGTGACGCTCAACGAGAGTGTGTCGGCCGGCGATCTGCGGGTCAGGATCGGCGACCTCGTCGGGGCGGATATTCGCGAGCGTGTCAACACGGTCGGCAACAGTCGCGCGGCTGTTTCGTTCCGACGGCCGACGTTGCTGCAGATCGCCATCCGGATTCCTGTCAGGACTGGCGACCTTCGCGACCCTCGTGACCTGACCACGTCCGAGCTTCGGACGTACATCGCACGGAACACTGGCGTCGAACCTCCGGCATCGAGCAGCCACTTTCAGTGGATCCACCTCAAAGCGATCTACCAGGAACTGGAGGGATCGGCGTGAGCACGCGCAAGAAGTACCGAAAAGAGGTGGACACAGGGACTGCTCACGCTGGCGACGGCGACCACTACGCGATCACCGTCAGCCCGCCACTGAGCGCCGACAGCGAATACTGCCGGATCGCCGTCAACGGTCGCACCTGGGGCGGTGGTGGTCGTGCCGTCGAGTCTCGCGAAGCCGCGGTCGACTACCTCCAGGAGCGTATCGACGAGCTCGAGGCCAAGGCCACTGACGACAAGCGCCGCGGCAGTCTCCCTCGATACCCCGAGCCACCGAAGCCGGCGAACACGCGCTTCCGCGTTCATCCTGACTTCGATGACGAGATCGCTGCTCGCGAGCTCTGGGGCGACGCGACGCTCGCCAGTTTTGGTGCCGATACCGGCTCGAAGTACGCTGATAGGCCGTGGTACCAGCATCGCGACGCCTACCAAGAGTGGCTCGCGCCGCTGCGAGACCACGTCGACGTGCTTCGGGTTTACGCCAAAGATCTCACCGAGAAGGCCTACTGGTGGTACACCGTCGCCAACGAGCAGTTGATCGGTGTCCGCTATCGAGCCAAGGCCCAGCGGTCGAAGTACTTCGAGTCCAGCTGGACGTCCGCGACCCGGCGTGTCGGTGGCATCGGAATCACGAACGCGCCACCGGCCGATCTGCGATACGTCACGATCGACGGGTCCCCGTTCGCAGAGGGGGTCGACGAGAATGCTGTCGAGGGCTGGCTGGATCAGTCGGCACCGGAACCGATGGACAAAGCCGACGCAAATCAGGTCGAGGTCGAGGAGGGATCGGCGTGAGTGTCACGATCGCCACGCCAGTCTGCGGGTGTATGGGGTGTTCCGAGCCCGCCGTTGCGATTATCGACCATCCCGACTACGGCCAACGAACAGTCTGCGAGGATCACGTCGACGGGCACGAGGTGATCGCCGATGTCTGAGCGAGAGACAGACGCTATAACTCGGGTTGACGCAGACTTGAGGCCGTCTGGAGTTCACCCCCACGGGTCAGATGACACCGCCAAGTGCCATTTATGCGGTAGAGCGGCTCCCCGACACAGTGACACAGAAGAATACGTGTTCGGGTTCGTTTGTGGGAGGGCCGACTGTCAGCGTGTTTCAGAAGCCTTCTCCGATAAGTTCCGATGTCGGCAGATGAGTTGGCAGTACATGGGCGGCGGTAGCAGTTGGTCGTTAGAGGGCGAGGTGATGGTCCGATGAACAGTGACCAACCCGGCGGCGAAGGCGCTCATGAGCAACCCGACGTCCGCCCCGAGGACGCCCTGCAGGTCGCCCAGCGCGCGCTCCAGAAGGCCAACGAACTCGAGGGTGACGTCGACGCTCTCCAGGACCGGATCGTCGAACTCGAGCTGCGCCTCTCGGAGATCGACGACCAGCGCGACTACGACTCGCTGACCCTCGACGAGAAGATCGGCATGGTCCGCGAGCACGCCTACCAGAAGGCCCGCGACGGTCACGGGAAAGCGACGCTGGACTACAACGACATCATGTGGAGCGTCTTCGACGGCGAGCCCGGGACGAAACACTGCTACAAACTGATCCGCCGGGCCGCCGGCCTTCGGGACGATCGCCGCACCGGCAGCGAGGTCCCAGGCTTCCGGGCCCGTGACCCAGACGGTGACGCCTACCACCTCGCTGTCGACGCCGAGCAGGCAAAACGTGGCGCGGCGTTTTTTCCCGAGAACAAAACGTCCTCGGAGGGGGTCCGCTGATGGCTGAGATTGTCCACTCCGGAATCCCACCACCGTTTCACTCCGCGTTCGAGAGTGCAAGTGTAGTTGTGTAAGCAAAGGTCGGTTAGCTGATGGTACGGCGACAGCACGGCGACGCACGGCTCGTGCTGGACGTCGGAAAGGCTCGATCGAGCTTTGTTCTCAGGAAAAAACGGATCCGCGACCCATCACCCATGGCACAAACTCAACCCGAACCCGATCTCGTCGATAGACTCACCCGGTTCTACCGGGACTACTACCGAGAGGAGCTGGGCCAGCTGGCCGAGCACTATCCTCAGGAGCAACGCTCGCTGACCATCGACTACGACGACGTCTACCAGTTCGATCCAGCCATCGCTGACGACCTTCGAGATGGCGATCCCACGCAGCTGCTCGATTACTTCGAGGAGGCGCTGCGACAGGTCGAACTCCCCGTTGATGTCCCTCTCGGGCAGGCCCACGTGCGCGTCCGTGATCTCGACGCGGCCCACACCTACTACCCAGGGGCGTTCAGCCCGTCCGATCACGCCCGGCAACTCCGCGGCGTCCGGGGCGAGGTGTCGAAAGCGACGGATGTCTACTCTCGCCTGGAGGTCGCGACCTTCGAGTGCCAGCGCTGCGGGTCGACCTCGCGGATCCCACAGTCTGACGACGACTTCCAGGAGCCTCACGAGTGCCAGGGGTGCGAGCGCCAGGGCCCCTTCGAGATCAACTTTGACCAGTCCGAGTTCGTCGACGGGCAGAAACTCCGAATCCAGACGCCGCCCGAGGAGGCCCAGGGCGAGGGTCAGGACATGGACGTCTTCGTCGAGGACGACCTCGTCGACGTCGCGACGGTCGGCGACCGGGTCACTGTGACGGGCATCGTCCGCTTGGACCAGCAGACCCGCGGATCAGCCCCGACCAACAAGTTCGAACCCTACCTCGAGGGCAATCACATCGCCGTCGAGGAGACCGACGCCCAGGACGTCGACATCACACCCGCCCAGCGAGAGCGGATCCACGCACTCGCCGCCGGCGAAGAGGGCGACCCACTCGAACTCGCCGCCGACGCACTCACCACCAAGATCTACGGCTACGACACGGTCAAGCAGGCGATCGTCCTTGCGCTGGTCGGCGGGGCCCGCGTCGAGTACCCGGGCGACGACTTCGATCGGGGCGAGTTCCACGTCCTCCTGATCGGGGACCCCTCGACTGGCAAGTCCAAACTCGTCGATCGGGCCGAAGCCGTCGGGTGGCGGTCAGTGGGCGTCTCGGGGACCGGCGCGACCGTCGCCGGCGTCACGGCCACGGCCATCCAGGACGACTTCGGAGATGGATCCTGGACCCTCGACGCCGGCGCTGCCGTGAAGGCCCACCGGGGCGTGCTCGCGATCGACGAGCTCGACGACATGCCCGCGGAGGTCCGATCTGCCCTCCTGGAGCCGATGTCCAAGCAGACGATCCACATCACCAAGGGCGGGATCAACACCCACCTGCAGACCCGGACTGCCGTCGTGGCGGCCGCCAACCCGGACCAGGACCGCTTCGACCCCTACCAGCCGATCGCCGAGCAGTTCGCCTTCTCCTCGACACTCCTGAGTCGATTCGATCTCGTCTACACGTTCCGCGACGTCCCCGACGAACAGCAGGACGACGACGTCGCCGACCACGTGCTGACGGGTCGGGATGCCGCCAAGCGAGCCGAACGCGATCTCGACGGGGACGTCGACGTGATCGACAACGATCCCGAGCCGCCGGTGGGTCCGGACATCCTGCGCAAGTGGATCGCCCTCGCGAAGCAACAGCCCAAGCCGGTGTTCGCCGACGCCGGCGTCAAAGACGACATCAAGGAATCGTTCACCAATCTCCGCGGGCTGTACGGCTACGACGACCCTGACGATCCCGTTCCGGTGACGTTCCGCACGCTCGAGGGGATCGTTCGCGTCGCCGAGGCCGCCGCGAAGTTCGAGTTCAGCGAGACGATCGAGCAGCGCCACGTCGACATCGCGACCGAACTGGTCGGCCAGTCGATGCAGGATATCGGCAAGGATCCCGAGACCGGCGAGCTTGACGCGGACGTCCACGAGACGGGGACGTCCAAGAGCCAACGCGACCGGGCGACCACGATTCGGGAACTCATCCAGGAGATCGCCGACGAGCACGAGGATGGGGCCCCAGTCGACACCGTCATCGACCGCGCTGAAGAGGTCGGGATCGACACCTCGAAGGTCGAACACGAGATCGAGAAGCTGAAACAGAACGGCGAGGCCGTCGAGCCGGTGACTGACCACATCCGGTACATCGGGAGGTACTGAGGATGGGCACGGACACAGAAGGGCCGTCCTCCAAGCGGATCTACGACATGGTCGTGGGCGCCGTCCGAGCGCGGTGTAACGACGTCCAGGGCCCCGGGGCTCGCAAGCGACAGTTGTACGTCTCACTGGCGGGCACGTACGGCCCCTTCGAGACTGACGACGTCGACAACGCACTGCGGGCCGGTCGTGAGCGAGGCGATCTCTGTCGGTGGCGTGACGCTGTGGGCACGCTACGATACACGCCGATCGCCGAATCCGAGTTGCGGGCTGTCGTCGCCTACATGAACGATCACGAGTACGACCCCGAACAGATCGAACGGATCGCACGACTCGTCCGGGAGGTTCGAGACGATGACTAACCAGATCGCCGTGCCGGACACCCTCCAAGACGCACCGCCGTCAGTGAAACTCGTCTGGGCCGTCCTCGATGACGCCGACGAGGCGCTCGATCAGCAGGCGATCGAGGACCGCACCAAACTTCCGAATCCCACGGTTCGGTCGGCGCTGTACGAGCTCGAGCTCACCGACCACGTCGATCACCACCCCGATCCCGCTGACGCCCGCCGGCGCGAATACTATCTCCTATCTGAGTAGTGATCGTATTGATCGCTACCGTGGTCGCTTACCAAGCGTGGGGGCCGTAGTACTGACAACGACAGACCACAGCCGCGCCTGGCGAGCGTGACTGACACGACTCCCTGGAAAGTAAGGTGAGCTTAGACACATGTCCTCGACACCCTTCCACGAACATCTACTCGAAGCTCCTGATGTGTGTGCTAACTGTTTCTCTTTGATACGCGAGGAGCGAGTCGATCCTACCCGGTCTGGCTTCGGTCGCGATTACGAGTCGACCTACACACGACGACGCGAGACAACTGAGATCGGTTACGGGCCGGCGCGTACGCCCAGTGAGAGTAAAGGCGTGTTTTGCCAATGTGGTGTAGAGTCTCACCGTGTTCAACATCGCGTCTGGGACTACACCGAACTCAGCCGCGAGCGGTTCAAACAACTCCTGCAGAACGCTGTCCGGACGCTCGAGCGCAAGGGCGTCACCATCGCCCAGAAGACGCTCGTCGGCCACGCGATCCAGGCCTACGACGCCGGCGCCAACGTCGATGGGGCGATCGAGGCCGGCCTCGACGCCGGGCTGGCTGTCGCGACGACCCAGCGGGCGACCGCGGACTAACCAGACCCCGATGACCCAGTGAGGGCCTCGTGCCCGAGGCGAGGGTCCGCATCGCACATGGGTACTGTCGTCGGCCTACACGACCTGATCGACGGGCACTGCGCTCGCATGTCGACTCCCAGCCGGACCGACCAGCGCCGTCGCGAGGGAGGATCCCCGGGACAACCGGGAGCCCTGACCGGCGGCCGCGGCGAGACCCCGCAGTCGTGTCCACCGACCCTGACCTCCGTCTTCGGCTTCCAGCCCTCCACCCCATTCCCCCACCCCCATCCTTTTCCATACGACACATGAGTACCGAAGCCACGCTGTCCTACGACGGCCCTTTGAGTACCTACCAAGAGTGGGACGCCCTGCTGTACGGCCTCACCGTCGGTTTCGTCCTGGCGATCGACCGGATCCGTCGCGACGCCGCCGCCGAACCATCGAAGGTGATCGGCGGGGCGATCGTCGGCTACGCAATCGCCAAACTGCTATGAATGAGCCATGAGTGCACGCACGAGACCCTGGTACTGCAGCGATCGACTGACCGACGACTGGCTGACGATCGAGTCCGAGGGCGGTGATCTCAAGATGCTCAAGTCGCTGAAGATCGTCCGGTCGATCGTCGTCAACATCGCCATCGCCGCAATCTCGTTGATGGCGATCTCCCACGGTGGCGACGTTCACATCTTCGGGGGTGTCGGTCTGGCCGCGCTGATCGCTTACAACGGCATCGAGGTCTACGACTACGCGAGCCTCCTGCAGGCGATCGCCGAAGCCCAGGAGCAACAGTCACAGTCGGCCGGCAGTGATCCCGATGACTGACGACCAGGTCGGCGACGAGGAGACGACCTCGACGGCAGTGCGCTGGCGGTGGACCAACGACGTCCTCGCCGGCGTCCTGATCGGCACCCTCTGCACCGCGATCCTCTACGATCTCCACTTGGAGGCGACGCTGTCGAAGGACCTCTACACCGCGCTGGCGCTGTCGAGTGGCCTGGCCGCGGTGTGGGCCTTCGGCGTCGAGACTGTCACCGCACTCAAACAGATTCGATCCTGACCATGGCTGGAGACGCCCGCATCGCCGAGCACGTGGTCGGCGACGACTGCTGGCTGCTGGACCCGACCGAGTCGGGCGAGCGTCGGCGCTGGCTGTGCTCGGACACGTTTGTCGATCGGGCGGAGTGGGCGTGACCCTATTTGAAATACATAAAACAGCGTAACGTATCTGAACGATGACCAGCCGAAGAGATCGCCGTGTCACACTCGCCCTCAAGTGGCACTACCTCGACAATCTCTCCCCCCAGGAGATTCGGGACCGCTTCGAGGAGGAGGGCATCGGCGACTACGCCACGAGCACGGTCCGGCGCTACCTCAACGAGCAGCCGGCCGAGGAGGTCCTCGAGCAGATCGAAGCCGAGCACGCCAACGTTCGCCTGCAGATCGCCGAGCGCGAAGAGCGGATGTTCCAGCGCGCTCGCGAGGCCGAATCTCAGGCGACCGAGGACCAGCCGATCAAGCGCGTCGTCCCCCAGACCCAGACCGCTCGCGAGACGGAGATCGTCAACGCCTGGGAGTTCGTCGAGGATCCCGACGCCCGTCCGGACTGGGCGACCGAGCGGGACGTCATCATCCGCTTCACCGACGAGGAACGCGAGGTCCTGGAGGGCCAGCAGTACCCGATCCAGGCGCTGGATGGCTCGCCCCGATACACCACGGAGTTCGCCGGCCTCGAGCGCGACGTCGACGACCTCCAGGGCCAGGCGATGGCTCGCCAGGAACAGACCCAGCACCTGCAGGCCAAGGGCGACGTCCTGGGCGTCTACAAGGATCGCGTCGAACTCGAAGGCTCACTCGAAACGGAGTCGACTGTCGGCGTCGACGACGACACCAAGGAACTGGCTCGGGAACTGCTGGCCGCACGCTACGACCAGGAGGGCGACGATGGCGACACGTGAAGTCGACCCCGACGACGTCGTCGCCCAGCTGGAGGACCCGGCCGCGCTGCGGGAGGTCCTCAACCCCTTCGACGGCTGCCCGTGGGACGTCTACTTCAACCGGCTGACCGAGGGCTACATGGCCGCCGAGCGGGATCCGCACGTCCCGATCGGCGACGTCCACGTCCACTGGGCCGAGCAGTTCGCCAGCGACGACAACATCGGGATGCTGGCCCATCGTGACTCGCTGAAGACGACGTTCTCGCTGGGGTACGTCATCGCCTGCCTCGAGTACCAGCCCGGCTTTCTGGCCCACTGGATCACCAACACGCAGGGCCAGGCCCACAAGAAGGCTGACACCGAGTTTTGGAAGATCGTCGATCGCAACCCGTGGCTGGTCAACCTCAACCGGCCACCCGAGCAGGACACCAAGGAGGCGAAGATCTTCGCGAACGGGTCGGCGCTGTACGCCGGCTGGCTCTTCGGGGCGATCGAGGGCGACCGCTCGCACCTGCTGATCCTCGACGACGTCATCAAAGAGCGCGGTGACGGCGACACCGAGGAGATCCTGCAGTGGATCGAGGGCGTCACCGTCCCGATGGTCAAGGACTCCGGAAAGACCGCCGTCATCGGGACGCGCAAGCGCCCGGACGACATCTACTCGCACCTGATCGATCGCGACGCCTACGATTTCACTGAGTACCCAGCGGTCCTCGAGGAGTGGGATCGGGAGTTCCGCGACGACGACACCTGGCAGGCCCGTCGTCCGCCCGAGGAGCTCTACACCGAGGTCGACGGTCGCCCGCTCGTTGACGACGACGTCCACGTCCTCTGGCCCGAAGCGCGGGGGCCCGCCTACCTCGCTGAGAAGTTCGACCAGATGTCCCGCCACCTGTTCTGGCGGGAGTTCTGCATGGTCATCCGGGGCGCGTCGGGCAACCTGATCGACGAGAGCGACGTCAACCAGCTCGTCGACGACGGTGGCTGTTCGATTCGGGGGCAGTCCCCGCCGCGACAGCTGACGCCCGGCGCCGGCGAGCAGATCGTCGTCGCCCACGACCCAGCGCAATCTCCGACCGGTGACGATGCAGCGTTCGTGGCGTTCAAAGTTGGTCGCGACGGCCGACGGACGCTCCTGGACGCCGTCGCCGAGCAGGGGATGAGTCCGTCGCGGGTGAAGGCGACGCTCGCCGACCTGGACGAGCGCTACGACCCGGCGGTCGTGGTGATCGAGTCCAACGGGATGCAGCAGTACGTCGCTAACGATGCCCTCGAGTTCTCGGCGTCGCTGCGGGCGAAGGTGACTGGCATCCCGACGACGGGGAAGAAACACAGCTGGGAGAACGGCATCCCACGCCTCCGCCGGCTCGTCGAGAACGGCTCGATCCAGTTCTATCGCGGGCACAACGGCACCGAGGAGTTCATCCAGGCGGCGATGTCGCTGACGCTCAAGAACGGCCGCCTGGAGGGCCACACCCCGGACCTGATCGCGGCCTGGTACATGGCCGAGCAGGGCATCCGTCGCCTGGAGGGCATGGGAGCGCTCGAAGATGCCGACGACGACAGTTCAGGAGTGAGCTATCTATAGATGTCAGATTCAGACAATAGCGCAAAGGTCAACGTCGAGGGTATCGGCGGCAACACCACACTCTCGAAGGCCCAGAACAGCCAGCAGTTGGCCGACCGCCGCATCCACACAGTCGGGACGGGCGTCAAGCCGCCCTACCATCCCGATCGGCTGGCGTCGTTTCTCGAGCTCAACGAGACGCACGCCACGGCTGTCCGCAAGAAGGCTCGCTACGAGGTGGGCTTCGGCTTCGAGATCGTGCCTCATGCAGACGTCGACGCCGAGGAGGCCGACGACCAGGAGCGCACCGTCGCCCGACAGTTCTGGCGCAGCCCGACCTCGCGCTGGGAGACGGGCCCGCATCAGTCCGCCGAGCCCACGACACCCCACGAGGTGAAGGAACTCGCTCGCCAGGACTACCACTCGGTCGGGTGGTGTGCCCTCGAGATCCTCACCAACATGGAGGGCCGCCCGATCGGGCTGGCACACGTCCCGGCCAACACGATCCGCGTCCGAAAACCACAGAGTCGCTTCGACAAGCCGCGCCACCCCGAAGAGGGGACGTTCGTCGGTGCCGAGTCAGCCGACTACGCGAGTCGGGGCTATGTCCAGATCCGGGATGGCCAGCGTCGATACTTCGGCGAGGCGGGCGACCGCTATCGTGGGATGGAGCCGACGATCACCGGCGACGGGGACGACGTCCGCGTCACCTACAAACCCGACGGGGAGAGCGATCGCGAGCCCATCTACGTCGATCGGGAGACGGGCGACATCGCGATCGGTGACGCCGACGGCCTGGACAACGGGCCCGCGAATGAGCTCATCTTCATTCGGAACCCCTCGCCGCTCGAGCAGGACTACGGCGTCCCGGACTGGGTCAGCGCCATCCGGACGATCGGGGCCGACGAGGCGGCCAAGGACTACAACCGTGAGTTCTTCGACAACGACACGATCCCGCGGTTCGTCATCAAGGTGACTGGCGGCGAGCTCACCGAGGAGTCCAAGAACGACCTTCGGCAGATGCTCCACGGCCTTCGCGAGGAGAGTCATCGCGCGGTCATCCTCGAGGTCGAGAAGTTCCAGGCCCAGCTGGACGAAGACGTCGAGATCGAGCTGGAGCCACTGGGCCAGGGCATCAGCGAGGAGATGGACTTCCGGCTGTTCCGGGAGAAAAACGAGCACGAGATCGCCAAGGTGCACGAGGTGCCGCCCATCCTCATCGGCGTCACCGAGACATCGAATCGCTCGAACTCCCAGGAGCAGGTCGCGGACTTCGCGAACAACGTCGTCGCGCCGGAACAGCACAAGTTCGCCCAGCGACTCTACCGGTTGATCCACCAGCAGGCGCTGGGCGTCACCGACTGGACGATCGAGTACGAGCTCCGCGGGGCCGACATTCCCAAGGAGGACGCCGACGTCGCCCGGCGGAAGATCCAGGCCGTCCGCGGCGCCATCCCGATCGACCGGGCCCTGGAGATGATCGGCGAGGAGCCGCTCGACGAGGATCATCCCGTCGACGGGCAGACGCTGGTCGCCGATGTCGGCAGCGACACCCAGCCAGTCGGCCAGCAACCCGAGTCCGGCGCCGTCGAGCGTGCCGAGGCCGCGCCACCGCCGGGAAACAAGATCGGCGAGCGTGACTGGGACGAGGTCGAGGCTGATCTCGCCACCAAGGACCCCATCGAACAGACGCAGTTCGACAGCTCGAATCTTGACGAGGGCCTGTACGACTTCGGCACGCAAGAGCTGTTCCTCTCGTTCATCCGCGAGGACGGCGCCAACTCACTGTACGCCTACGTCGACGTCCCAGCGGCGGAGTGGTCGGGGCTGGTCAACGCTGCGAGCGCTGGCTCCTATCACTATGACTCGATCCGGCTGGACTACGCCTACATCGAGATCACGAACTTCCACGACCGGCTGCCCGAGGGCCCCTCGCCCGATCCCGAGGACGTCCCGGAGGGGGTGCCGTCTGAGATATGAGCGACCAGCGGAAGCCCAAAATATGGATCGATCACTACGACCTTAACCTCGGTGTCGAAGGCGGGCCCGAGGAAACCCTCGATGACGTCCGTGAACACTTCGACGAACTGCTCTCCGATGCTGTCGATCGCGACCCTAAACTGGGCGAGAAAGATGTCGAACCCGACCGGGGCGTCGAGTAGGCACCGACCGATGATCCAGGGAGCGCCCGACTCCCCTGGTGAGGTTCGACCGGGTCAGAACGGATTTTCGACCACCTATGACAGACAACAGTGAACGCGGCGAGAAGCGCGGCGTCCTCTCGACCGGTCGAGCCAAGGCTCTCGACAAAACGAAGGACGCCGACGCTGACGCCGCCGATGACGAAGACGATGTACAGGACGACGAGGGCTGACCCATGCCGCCCGTGACAAAGGCTGGCGGGTCGGCCTTCCGGAAAGACGTCCAGTTCACCACCAAGGACGAAGACGAGCAGCGAGCGGTCGGCATCGTGATGGTGCCGGACAAGGCCGATCTCCAGCACGACTTCGCTCGTGAGGACACCATCCGGCAGTTCGCCGACCAGTTCGCCAACTTCGTCGACGCCGGCGAAGGTGACGGCGGCATCATGCACGCCGCCTGGCCCTCCGAGTGGATGCACCTCGAGCGCAACGAGGTCCTCGACGAGACGCAGGAGATCGGCGGGACCACCGCCCCCGAGGGCGCGTGGGTCCAGGAGTGGCAGTTCGATGATGACGACCTCTGGTCGCTCGTCGACGACGGCATCCTGGAGGGCTACTCGATCGGCGCGGTCAACGTCGACTGGAACGGCCCGTACGACCAGGGCGACGAAGCCGTCGACGACGTCGCCGTCCCGAACGACCTCGACGAGGAGGCACTGATCTGGGAGCTCACCGAGGGGCTCATCCGCGAGGTCAGTGCCGTCGACATCCCTGCCGTTCCGGACGCCCAGATCCTCGACACCAAGGCCGACGCCGAGAAGCGCCTGGCCGAGCACCTGGGCAACCGCGACGGATTCATCGACGAGGCGATGGAGCGCGGCCACAGCGAGGCCGAGGCCGAACGCCTCTGGGACGTCCTCAACGAAGCGATCGACATCGAGGGCGCCGGCGACCCAGGCAAAGACTCCCTCCTCGAGCGCGTGGGCAAGGCGGCGGTGTCGGTTCTGTCCGGCGGCGAGTCGGATGGGGCTGCGGAGTCGCCCGACGACCCCGCCCGTGAGAAGGCTGGCCGGACGCTGTCGACGTCCAACCGCGAGTCGATCATGGCGTCGATCGATGCCGGCCTGGACGTCCTCGAAGACTCGGGGATGGACCACGGCATGACGCGCTTCACCGATCGCGACGACGTCGACTTCGACCTCTCCGAGCACGACGCTCGCGAGTGGGCGGGCGATCACGACGACGATGATGATGATGGTGACGACGAGGAGGACGACGAGGAATCGACAACCGAGAACGCAACCGGCGGCGAGACGCCGGACTCCACAGACATGAGCAACGATCCCACCGACGATGGCGACTCCGATGCGAAGGAACTCGCCGAACAGAACGCAGAACAGATCGACGAACTGACCGACGCCGTCAAGAGCCTCACCGAGGCCGTCGAGGCCGACGACCCGGACGCTGACAAGACCGCCGAGGTCGAGCTCCCTGACGGCAGCGTCGCGGAGGTCTCCAAAGAGGAGGCCCTGAGCTGGTTCGAGGACGACGAAGATGGATCCAGCAAAGGCGGCAGCACCGAGGCCGCCGCCACCAAGGCCGACATCGAGGCGCTGCACGCGCGCCTCGACGCGATCTCGCGCGAGGCAGCCGGCAGCCAGCAGCTTGACCAGGGCGACGGCGACAGCGACGACGGCGGACTCGGCGACCTGGGCAAGGCCCTCTCCTGAGGTGACTATACATGAGCACTAACACCATCGACGCAGTCCGACGCCAGAACGAACTCGCAGGGACGTCCCACAAGGATGTCGACCTCGCAACGCTGGACGGCTTCCAGCTTCCGGTCGACGTCACCGAGGAGTTCCTCGAGCGGATGCAGAAGCAGATCAACATCCTCGGGATGGCCGACACGATGACCATCCCGCGCCTGGAGATGGAGGTCCCGCAGTTCGGGGTCCCCCAGCTCTCGGGCCAGCAGCGCAACGAAGAAGGGTCGCGAACGAGCAACTCCGCGGTCGACTCGGGGTACGTCAAGTTCAACGCGACGGACAAGCAGTACTACATCCTCGTCGAGCCGACGCGCGACGCCCTCAAGAACACCCACTACGGCCCGGACCAGTTCGGCGACTACATCGTCGATCAGTTCGTCCAGCGGTGGGGCAACGACATCGGGCTGATCGGCATCCGCGCCAACGCCGACACCGGCAACCTCCAGTCGTCGTTCTCGGCGGTCACCTCTTCGACGCTCGACGACACCTGGAACGGCTGGATCGCGATCGCCGAGGGCGAGGACGGCGCGTCCGATCGGATCGGCCTCGAGGAGACGGCCGGCGGCCAGCTCTCGACGATGCCGGTCTACGACCAGGCGTCGGCGGCGCCGGACACGCAGATGTTCAACGAGGCGATCCAGACGCTGGACTCCCGCTATCGCAACAGCAACGACGTCGACCCGGTCTTCATGATGTCGCCGGACAAGCTCCAGGAGTACGTCTTCTCGCTGACCGAGCGCGAAGATCCCCTGGGCTCGGCGGTCGTCTTCGGCGACAGCGACATCACGCCGTTCAGCTACGACGTCGTCGGTGTCAACGGCTGGCCGGACTCCTACGGGATGTTCACTGATCCCGAGAACCTCAAGTTCGGGCTCTACGAGGAGATGGAGCTCGACCAGACCACCGACACCGACAAGGTCCACGAGGACCGCCTCCACTCGCGCAACTGGCTCGAAGGCCAGTTCGATTTCCAGATCGCGGAGCTCCAGGCAGGCACGCTCATCACGAACATCGGGTGATCTCCGATGACTGAGCCCACCACGAACGCCCGGGTCCGCGACTACTTCGAGGGCAGTGACGGGTCCTACGCCGAGACGCTGTCGCCCGCAAACGGCGCGGCCGTCGCCCCCAGCGAAGACACACGGACGGCTGTCATCAACCCCGACGGGACGAACACCCTCGACCTCTCGAACAACGAACGGCAGGGGCACCTCGTCACGATCGTCCACAACGGCGGCGCGAACACGCCGACCCTGTCGTTCGACGATGCCGACTTCGTCGGGACCGGGCCGAGTAACATCACCAGCGCCGGCGCGACAGCGACACTCCTCAACACGGACGGCACGGCCAGTGGCTGGGTCGTCGTCGCGACCGGGAGTGCCTGATCATGCCGGTCGTTGAGAAGACGTCCGGCGGGACGGTCCGGGTACGCGGCATCGGCGAGTTCGCGCCCGGAGATCGCGCCGAGGTGTCGACCGCTGACGCCCAGTACCTCGTCGAGGAGCGCGGCGACTTCGAGCTCGTCGACGACGGCAGCGAAGATGCGGACGACGTCGTCACTGCCTATGCCTTCCCCGATGGCGACGAGCTCAGCGACCTCACAGTCGGCGAAGTCCAGGACCGACTCGCGACGGGCAGTTACGACCACGTCCTCGACGAGATCGAGAGTGCCGAGACGCACGGCAAAGACCGAACGACCGTCCACGAAGCGATTGAGACACGGCGATCTGGAGGACACTGACTCGTGCCACCCGAGACCGAGGAGACGATCGACATCGACAACAGCGGCAACGCTGTCGCCCTGGAGCTGGCCGGCCACGCGTTCGTGTCGGTCCACATCCGAGCCGACGCCACGGCCGAGTACAAGTGGGACGTCCGCAAGCGTGGAGGGTCGTGGATCGAGGACGCTGGCACGACCTACAGCGGCAGTGCGGACCATGACGACGACGTCGAAACAGCAGCCCACGAGGTGCGGATCCGCTGTTCGAGTGGGACAGGTGGCAACGGCGACCAGGCAACGATCACGCTGATGACTGGAGGGTGAGATGGTCTCGAGTAAACTGGACGGTCAGACCGTCTCGGATGTGCTGGCCGAATCGTTTTTCGGCCCGCTGAATCTCAACAACGCGATCCGAACCGAGGAGGTCACTGTTCAGTTCGAGAACAACTCCCAGTCCGATACCAAGCTTCGAAACGTCAAACCCGGCGACGCAAGTGTCGCCTTTGCCGCTGGGCGATTCGAGGTGACGACCACTGCTACTGGAACGGACACGCAAGCCCTGGAGACGGCCAGCATCGGCGAGTACGCTGCCGGCCTCCCTGGCGGAATCGGCATGGAGGTCGAGAAAGAGTCCGACCCAGTCGGCCTCGCCGAATGGGGTTACGGCGGTGATGCGTTCGCCGATGGGTTTCGCTGGCAGCTCCAGAGCGACGGCTCGTACGCCGTGGTCCGCCAGAAGGGTGGTGTCGACACCACAATCCCACGTTCGCTGTGGGGTTCGACAACCGACCGCGAGATCGTCAAGGACGAGAACGACAACGTCGTCGGCGTCGTGACCGGCTTCGACAAACTGGACGGTAACGGGCCCAGCGAGGCAGATATATCGACGCCGGTTCTTGGACTGTTCGGCTTCGACTTCGTGCTGTACGGTGGTGGCGGGTTCGCGCCGTGGTTCGTCGATCTGACGGCTCAAGGTGCTGTCGAAAAGCTCTACCCGTTCGTCTTTCATCCCACGACCGAGAACGTCCTCGAACAGTTCAACCAACCCATCTTCGCAAAGTTGGACAACGACGGGACGGCAACGGCAGACTCGCTGTTCGTGACGGAGCGACAGTTCAGTCGCTTCGGAACCAACAAGGGGCCTGAGCGCGGCACCCAACACTGTTTCGACCTCGAAAAGACGGCCGGGTCGCCGACTTGTCTGGTGGGTATCCGCCGGGCAGATAGTGGCGGCGGGACTCGGCTGGACGTCCTGGACGTCATCCTCTCAGTCGACAACACTGCTCACGTCTGGTTCATCGTCGACCCAGACGTCACCGCCAACGGTGGCGACGCCAACTGGTCGCGCCCCGATCGCGACTTCGACGGAACGACCACGCCAGCCGACGAAACGAAAATCGAGGTCAACGAGAGTCTGGAGGTCGACGCCACGACAGGCATCGGCCTTGACGGCGATGTCGTCCAAGCCACCAGTAGCGGCGGCCCGCCAGGTGGCCGTGTTCAGCCCACCACCACCAGCTTCCGATCCTCACCGTTTATCCGCGACCGGCCTGTCGCAGTGATGATCGAACCGTTTGCAGGTGGCAGTGCACCCACCGACGAGGAGGGTGTCGTCAACGTCAACGAGGGATTCTGACATGACTGAAGGCTACTGCACGATCGCGGACGTCCGCCGGGCGCTTCGGAAGGCCAACCTCCCGGGTGACGTCGACGCCGACAATGACATCGCTGTCGACGCGATCACGGCGTGGACCGAGCCCTTGGAGAAGACGCTCGATCGGCACTGGTACGCCGAGGATGGTGACGACATCCTCGACGAGGCCTCGGCGGTCACGATCCCACAGTCGACGAAGACCCGCGACGACGAGCACGATATCCCTACTCACGGCGGGCTGGTCCACGGCGCCAGCGAGCAGGAGCGCTATCGCTTCCGGAAGAACAGCGACGCGCTGCTGGAGTCAGGCCCCCGCTACGAACGCCGGCGTCGATCCTATCGTGACCCCAAGCGCGAGATCCGCATCGCGACCGGCGATGCACAGTCACTCGAGCCGCCGGTCGACGACACCACACCCGCCTACACGCGGATCACGATGGCTCGAAAAGATGTCGACGCGCTGAACCAGCTGCTGGTGATCAACGCCGATGGCGGCTACGACGACTGGGTCGACAGCAACGACTACGACGGCGGTGTCGGCCTGACAAACCGCGGGAAGGACTACTGGGTCCGACTCAACAACGGCGGCGTCTCGGAGCTGTACTTGGACGTCCACGCGATGGCCGACGAGATCGCGTCGCTCTCGAACGCGGTGTACGTCGACTTCGACTACGGTCACGCCGGCATCCCGAGCAACGTCCGCCGTGGCGTCGCCTCACTCGCTGCGGCCGCGCTCGTCGAGGAGGCTGTCATCGAGATCCCGACTAACGCCACGCTGTACAACGTCGAGACGAAAGCCGAAGAGCTGCGCGGGTACGCCGAGGAACACCTCGGGACGTACCTGCGAGACACTGACGAGTCGCTGCTGGAGGCGCTGACGTGACGACCCTCTCGACCACCTTCGAAGGTGACCTGCGCGAGGCGCTCCTGGACGACGTCGAGACGACGCTGGTCGGCGAAGAGGCTAACCTCATCTTCGAGTTCATCGAGCTGGTCCACGCGAACCTCCGCGCCTATGGCCGCCGCCACGGCTATTCGGTCGAGTCGACGATCGAGTCGCTGGGCACGCCCCGAGTCCAGCGAACCGACAACTGCGTGACTGTTCGCGTCGGCTGGACGTCCGAGCAGATGGCGCGCTGGGAGTTCGGCGTCAGCCCGCACACGATCAACGGAAAGCCCGTATTGTCGTTCGTCTGGAGTGGTGAGAACGTCCCCGAGTGGGTCAAAGAGGAGTTCGAACAGGCCCGTGGGTCAGGCGGCCAGTTCCAGAAGGGCTGGCGCGTGTTCTTCCCCGAGGTCGAACACCCGGGTATCCCCGAATCCCGAGCGATCCGCGACTCAATCCGTGGGCTCCGCCGGATCCTGGAGGCCTGACAGATGCTGGATCTCACTACCCACGTGCTGTCCGTCCTGGACGCCTGGGATACGAACAACTACAGCCCGAAGCCCGCGCTCATCAACAAGAACGACGCCGCCTTCTACGCCAACGCGCCCGGGAACTACTCAGCCGGTGACCGGACGAAAGACTTCGATCACACCCAGGCGTCGATTATCAAGGTCGGCAACGGCCCCGATCGCCAGCAGACGCCGATCGGCACCGAGTACGACTACGACGTCGAAGACGCCGTCGGCGTGACGATCCAGGCGGTCCACGAAGACGAGCACGGCGACATCGCCGACCACGCAGAGTTCCTGTCGCTCGTCGATGAGGCGCGGCGGTTGATCCAGGCCGATCGCGAGTTCCCACTCGACCAGGGCGATGAGTACTACCCCTCGCTACAGGTTGATCTCGAGAGCGACAACTCAGACGAGTACATGGACTTCTACGAGTACACCTTCGACGTCACCTTCGACGGTTACGAGGAGTTGTCCTCAGTATGAGTAGCTTCGACAAGGTAAAGATGGAGCTGCCGAACGGCGACACGTTCGTCGGGCACGGCAATCTCGTCGTCACCGAATCCCAACAACCGTTCTACTTGCTCGACGGGTTTCAGTCCCTCAGGACCCTCGCCGAGAAGACGGGCGTCGTCGAGAACGACACTGCCTCGGCGTTCGTGGGATCGGGCGCCCGGGTCCGGACCTGGACGATCGAGTTTACCCAGTGGGAAGGCTCCAGCGACCAGTGGGGCTCGGCGGCCGACGGCGACGACGTCATCACCAAGCTCAACGTGCTCGGCCAATCACTCGCGACGGCCGGCATCGACGGCCAGAGTCCGGCCACCCTCTCGTACGGCGAGTACTCTTCGGCCGGCCAATTCTCGCCCCAGAGCGTCGTCCCCGGCGAGATGCAGCTCGTGGCCGATCTCGGCCAGGACGGCACGCCGAGTAGCTTCCGGCCGCAGTTGGCCTGGCGCGACGCAGCCGACCTCTCCCAGGCGATCCACTCCCTCGCACCCTGATCTATGACCGACTACGATCTCGTCCCCAACGACTCGGCGCTTGATGGCGTCCGGTGCTACGGCGACTCGCTGGGGCCACTAACTCGTGAGCAAGAGCACGGCGCCGCGATCGAGACTTTCGAGCCCGAGGTTGCCCCCACCACGGCTGCCGATGGGCTCGCGCCGGGCCAGATCAACTTCAACGGCCAGTGGTTAGGGTCAGAAGCATCGGCGCTGGCCGACCGACTCCGCTCGATCGCAGCCGACGCCGGCACGACCGAGCTCACCGTCCAGGCCGTCGACAGCGCCGGCAACAACGTCGCCGACCCGGTCAACGGGACGTACGTCATCGCCGAGGACATCAGCGTCGAGCAGGTCGTCCCCGGCAAGGACGTCGCCTACTCCTACGACATCACGCTTTCCGAAGAGTAACACACAGACCACAGACCCATGACAGGAGGACCCAATGCCATCCGGAGCCGGTAGTGCGACCGTCGCCTGGGCCCCCGAGCAATCGTATCTCGGCGGGACCGGCACGTCTCCAACCTACCGCCTGCCGGGCACGAACGTCACAGTACAGGACGCTGAACTATCACGCAATCTGCTGCAGATCTTGGCCCCCACCGACGTCGAGGCTCAGAACTACCTCGCCCAGCAGCTCGAGGGCGCTCTCGGTCTGCAGTGGACACTCACCAACGATGAGTACCATCGCCTACTGTTCAACGACTCGTTCACCGGCTTCACGAGTGGCCTCGCGAACTCCGCCGAGTGGTATCTCGGTGTCGACTACGTCGGCGGCACGACCGAGCGCCAGATCAAAGGCTGGGCCCCGGCGACGTGCAACGTCGAGTACAGTGGCACGACAGAGATGGTCACCGTCACGATGACCGGTGCCTACGGCGACGAGGAGAAGAACACCTCGATCACGCCGGGGACGATCGCCGACACGAGCGCCGGCAATGAGGTCCCCGGACACGGGGCCAGCGTCTCGCTGGCGTCGACGTCGCTGGACGAGTACCTGCAGAATGCGACACTGCAGTTCGAGAACATCTCACGACTCATTCGTGGCGCGAAGCAAAAGCCGGTCGAGGCGGTCGCCGGCAACGTCCAGGCGTCGGCCGACATCAACGTGATCTACGACGGCCCCGACCTCTACGAGCGGATCCTCGGGAGCGCCGGCGTCTCGACGATCCAGGAAACCGTCGACAGCGTCACGGGCTCGCTCACGTTCAGCGCCGCCGGGACCGAGCGCGCCAGCTACGACTTCAGCACTGTGAAGCCGGACACCTACAACTGGCAGGATCTGGTGAACAACGACGCCGAACTGCAGGAGGCAGTGTCGTTACTCGCGACGGGCACGACCGGGAGTGATCCGACAGCATGACTGGCACCGAGATCAACTACCCGCCGAGCCGGACGTATCGTCTTGAGGGCACCCTCGAAGACGTCCAGGAGGAGATCGCCGCCCTCGACGAGGAGATCGCCGACCTGGAGGACGCCGCCGACGTCGACGAGCAGGCGCTCGCCGAGAAACGCGTGCGACGGTCGAACCGTGCCGACCAACGCGACGCCCTGCAGTGGGCGATCAGTGAGTTCGGTGACGACGCCGAGTTGACGATCGAGGCGTTCTCAACGGCGAAGCGATCGCGGACGCTGGACACGGCCAACCGGCAGACGATGGGCCAGCTGGGCAACAACCAGCTCACCGACTGGCTGCTGGCCGCGGCGATCGTCGACGCCCCTTGGCTCGAGGGCGGTGAGAATCTTCGCGAGCGCTACGAGCTCGTCGGGGCCCTACCGCCAGCACTGACGGACTATCTCGATCGCCAGCAGGAGGATCTCAACGACCTCAACGAGGGAAACTGAGGACGACCCGGCGGCTCGCTGCCGGCGAGCCAGCGGACCCGGACCACGAGGCGCTGGTCCAGTTCGCCGTGGCAGCGGCGGTCGCCGACGGGCACGACCCACGCGAGGTGCGGCAGTGGGCTGAGGGTGACCTCATCCACTACGCGAATTTCATACTCCTATCATGACAGACTTCGAAACTGGTGCAGAACTGAGCATCACCATCCCCGAGCGCGAGCTCCGACAGGCACGTCGCGACATCCAGGACGGGATCGGGAGCGTCAACGTCTCGATCGAAAACGGGCGCGCGGCCCGGCCGGATGGTGGGGTCTCCAGTGCCGGACTCGCTGGCGGTGCTGCCGTCGACGAACTTGGCGACCAGACACAACTCCTCGAAGATATCCTCGACGAACTCGACGGTGGTGTGGGCGGTGGGGGCGGCGGTGGGGGCGGTGGCGGCCTGCTCGGTGGTGGCAGTGGGATCCTCGCCGGCCTCGGCCTCAAAAGCGCACTCGGCAGCGTCGGGGGCGGTGGCGGCCTCACGGGTTTAGCAGCCAGCAATCCAGTCGCTACTGGAGGGCTGCTCGGCCTCGGTGGTGCGGGGCTGCTCGACGTTTTCGGCGTCGATGATCAACTCCAGTCAACGGGGCAGGACGCCCGCCAGTCGCTGCCGTTCGGTGAGGAAATCGGTGACGCAGCCAACTTCATCCCTGGGCTCTCGATCGCGGCCACGCTTCCCGAGTTGGGGTCACTCGACTTCGGCGAAGCTGGCGACAAGTTCGATCAGGTGTGGCAGCAGCGTTCACGAGTCTTGCGCAACGTCACAGGAATCACACCCGCCGACGCCGACCTCTTCGCTGGGGACACTGGCAGCGGATCCACCAGCACCCGTGCGCTGACAGGATACGAACCGGCTGGAACGACGACCGGCCTCGACGACGCCCGCGAAACTGTGGCTCGCAACATCGGCGCGTCCGACGCAGAGGCGCGCCGAGCGGGGATGAGTCAGACCCAGAGCACCGTCGCCGACTACCTGACGTCTGGCAACCCGACGTCAAGCTCTGAGACGAACTCGACGACAAATGTCACAGTCAACGCCCCGATCGACGCGAGCGGGAACGGCGAGATCTCACCTCAGCAGGTGCAAGAACTCCAGCGCGAGTTCGAACGGATCGCCCAGGAGAAACTGACCTCTCAGGAGGCGGCGGACAACCTCAGTGGGACGATGCAGAACAACTTCAACAGTCTCTTCTCAGGATAAATGGTCACGATCAACGGCACCCAGCTGGATGGCGTCCGACAGGTCCAGGCGACGGACAACTCCAGCGGCACGCTCGGTCGCGCCGAGATCGTCGTCCAGGACTCCCCGACAGTCCGATCACTGACCAGCCCGGGCGCCACCGTCACCATCCCCCAGCCCGGCGCCGACTGGACGGGCTACGTCGACGGCGAGTCCGTGACTGGGCGCTGGCGCACGATTCGGGCGATCGAGTACCGTGGCGAGCTCCGGGCGAGTCCGCTGCACACCGTCTTCTACGATGTCCCGCGCTCGGAGGGCGTCACGCTGGCGGCCACGACTGAGACCGAGCAGCGCAACCTCACGCCGATCCACGTGGGCTCGAGCACGACCGACTGGTCGTTCCGCGCGCCGGTCGCCGAGCTCTACGCCGGAACGCGCGCCGGGCTGTACAACTGGGGGACGGACAACATCTTCTTAGCCGCTCGCGAGGGACACTCCCAGACGCTCACGGCCACCTACTCCAACGTCACCACTGACCAGATCCGCGATGGGATCTTTAGCCTGCAGACCCGGCTCCTGGTCAACGATCGCGGCGCCGGCTGGGACACTGAGATCGAACTTGTCACGCCCGGCGGGACGACCTATCTCTGGGAACCGACGACGCCGTCGACGTTCCGAACGCTCGAGCTCCCAGCCGAGGAGGCCACCACCGACGGGCAGGTCTCCCAGACGGGGACGCTCCAGTATCGCTTTTCGCCACGTGCCTCACTGACGGCGCCGACGGGGATCATGATCGACAACGCCCACACGATCCCGTTCGACCGGGTCAACCGCGACAACGACCTCACGACCAACGGCGTCGAAGCCACCAGCGATTCGATCCGCCGGCGGGTCGACGTCCCAGTCGGGCAGTTTTTGAACGTGATGGCCACCGAGGCCGACCGGGAATGGTGGGTCGACGACCAAGACCTGCAGTTCACGGATTCGGGCGGGAGCCAGGGCCTGGAGATTTCGACCGACCAGCCCGTCTTCGACGTCGAGGACGATCGCGATTACCAAGCCGTCCGCAACGTCGTCGAGGTCCAGGGTGCCGACGGTGTCGGCGTCACCGTCCGAGAGCCGACGTCGATCAGCTTCTACGGACCAGTCCCACGACGAGAGCCGATCGTCGATAAGTCGATCCAGTCTGCCGCAGAGGCCCGCGAGCGCGGCGAGGGGTTCCTGGCGGACAACGCCTTCGACGACGGATCGATTACGTTCTCGATCCTCGACGAGCGCTACCAGCGCCTCTCTGCCGAGGACCTCATCCCCGTCGACTGGCCGCGGCTCGACCTCAACGGGATCTTCACGGTCGATAGCGTCGACGGCGACGATCCGCGAAGCCACGTTACGATCACGGCCAGCAGCGCGACCACGTAGACCTAATCCACCATGCCAGACCTCGATCCAGCCACCAAAGAGACCTGGGCCGGCCTGCGCGAGCAGGCCACCCGTCGCAGCGAGATCGCCGAGGAGGTCGCGGACCTCCGGGCCAAGCTCTCGGGCTACCCCAGCTACGACACGTTCGTCCAGGCCCGCAGCGACTACGCCGACTACGAGTCGACGCTCACTGCGCGGTACACCGAGGTCGGCGAGATCACTGACGACGACGCCTCTCGGACGCGGACCGACCTCGAGGACAACATCTCGTCGTGGAGTGACTACCAGACCGGCGTCGGCAATCAGTCGACGTGGGACGCCTACCGGACCTACCTCACGAACCAGGGCCTCACGAGCGTCGAGGCGGACCGACACATCCAGCTGCTCCAGATCACGTTCGACCCGGGCCAGACGTTCAAGGACGATAGCTCGAGCTGGTCGTCGTTCGCGGACTTCGAGACCTACCTGTCCAACAACGGGTTCTCGTCGAGCGAAGCGACGAACTTCCGGAACAAGGTCGAGCAGCGCTTCGCCGACTTCGCGGAGTTCGACATGGAGATCCTCTCCGATGACACGCCCCTCCAGCGCCTGCTCTCGTGGGCCGAACAGCTGACCGAGGCCGGCGATCCCACGGCCGACACAGCACTGCGACTGTGGGACGTCTCCTCGCTCGCGATCGACGGTACGTCCATCCCGGATGGGGCACTCACGCTGCGAGGAGCGGATGTCCTCAACGAGATCGCCGGCGCGGCTGGCGTCGACGACGAGGACCAGTCAGCGATCACCTATTCGAATATCAGCGCCTCCTCGACGCAGATCACCGTCGGCGACACGATCACCGTCAGCGCCGACGTCACGAACAACACCAGCGACGACCTCTCGGACTTCACGGTCCCGCTGCTGGTCAACTCTCAGGTCGAGGATCGCAAGACGGGCTTTCTCGCCGCCAGCGACACGCGCACTGTGCCGTTTGACTGGACCGCGCCGGCGACCGGCCTCTACACGCTCGCGATCGGGACGTCGGGCGGCGTCACCGTTCGCGTCAGGCTCTAACTCATGGTCCGAAGACGCATCGAAGACGAGATCCGGAAGAACCGCGAAACAGCCGTCCGGCTCGAAGGTCAGGACTACGCTGTCGCAGCCACTCGTCGCCGCTCGCTGGAAGCGCCGGCCGGGGCGGTCGAGATCACGACGACGGCCACGATCTATCGACGAGACCTCGGGGACGGGCTCGTCGTCAACCACCCCGGGCCCGAACACGGAGTCAACCAGGGCGTGCTGGGCGATCGGCGCACGGACTGGACGCAGATCCAGACGCTCGACGCCGGTGATGGCGTCTTCACCGCCAACGGGCGACTCGCGCTCGCGGAAGCCCTCGACGGAACGGGCACGGCACTGGACACGCTCGCGACCGGCACCGACGGGACCGATCCCTCGACGACCGATACCTCACTCGGGAGTGCTGTCGAGGCCGTCGACGCGTGGATTACCCAACCCGACGACCAGACGCTCCGTGCCGCGGCCGTCTTCGAGTGGCACGAGCTCGAGAGTACCGTCGCCGAGATTGGTGCCGACGCGACCGACGACACGCTGCTGACTCGCCTGGTCCCCGAGGAGATCCCGCTCGCGAGCGACGAGGAGGTCAAGGTCGAACTCGACCTCGAGTTTGCCCACAGTGGCTCCTCCTCGGCGATCACGGACTGGTCCTCCATCGCCCACGCGCTCGATGGCGGGACGTCGATCGACCTCGTCGAACTGGCCCTGGGGACTGACGGGACCGACCCGACCGAGGGCGATACAGCGCTGGGCACCGAGATCGCCAGTCCCGAGGCGGCGGTCGCGACCGGCGCGAACGGCGTCTCCCTGGTCGCCGTGCTGCTCGAGGACGAGCCCGACACGTCGACGTACGACCTCCAGGAGGCGGGCGCGATCGCCGACGACGGCACGCTCGTCTGGCGGGTGACCTACGCGGCGATGACCAAAGACGACGAGCGGCCGCTGCAGGCCCGCTCGCTACTGCGATTCCAGAGTTGATACCATGCCTACCTTCGACCCAATCGACAACGCTGACGCACCGCTCCACGACACCGATCTCCGGGCCTTCACCGAGGGGCTGGCCGGCAACGGCCTCCAGTCGGCCGGCGACTTCCAGATCACGGCCGGGACTGGCGACATGGAGATCGACATTGCGCCCGGCACGGCCGAGTACGACGGCGGGACATCCTCGCTGGGATCGACGTCGACGAAAACGATCACCGCGGCTGACTCGAGTGACACGCGGTGGGACGCCGTCGCCTACGACACGGGTACAGACTCGGTCGTCATCCGCGACGGGACGCCTGGCGCTGCTGCCGTGCCTGACATCACAGGTGACGAGATCTATCTGGGCAAGGTCGAAATCCCAGCTGGGGCGACGCAGATCACGGCCGACGAGATCTACAACTGGGGCGTTGCGGGTGGTGGGTCCGGATCGGGTGACTTCGACGCTGCGGACGGGGACACGCACACGGTCTATATCCAGGCTGGCTCTCCGAGCTCACCAGCCACTGACGACCTTTGGATCGATACAGCGTAATATATACATAGATATGACCAGACAGAAAACCAGATGGAAAATACTGACCCCAACCCGAAACGAACGCGCCGATCACTCCTTTTTGGGCTTGCAGGCACAGCTGGAGTTGCCGGATTTGGGGCCGGAATTTTGGTCGGGACAACTGTTAAACCTCCAAAAAGCACCCCGTCAGAAATTGCTATTGGACCAAGACCGCCCGAAGCGAACGAAGGCGACCTTTGGGCACAGGAGCCAGCCATGAGCAATTTTTATAATTATCCTACCTGGGGAAAAGCAAAGTTTTTCGATATAGGGTTCAACGCGAGCAATGGCTACGGAGGCGATGTCGACGTTGAACATATCAGCGGGACCTACTACACCGTTCTTCGGGACCCAGACACGGAGATCGTCATGATCTCTTCGACCGATCCCGCTGCGACGACCTGGACGGATGAAGGGACGCTGGCGACCGCCAGCGACACTGTCTATAGCTACGTGACCGATCCCGCGATCATCGAGGTTAACGGCACCTGGTATCTCTATTTCTCGGCTGGCAACACCACCTCTGACCAGGAAACAACCGAAATCTACGTCGGCACAGCATCGTCACCGACTGGTAGCTACACAATCCAGTCGACTGGCCTTGCTGCTGGCGGTGGCGGGTGGCGAGACTACGCGATTGGGGAGCCAGCTGTCTGTTACGATGAGCAAAACCAGCAGTGGGTGATGGCTGTGACCGGCGCACAAGACAGCAATACCAGCGAGCAAAGTAGTGGCCTCGCAATCAGCAGTGATGGAACGACCTGGTCATGGCTGGCGTCCAATCCAATCATCACCAGCGGGCCAAACTCCGACTCGACTCCAAACATCGTCGACCCCGAGATCACCTGCGAGAACGGGATGTTCACACACTACGCGAATGAGGGTACGACAAAATACATCCAGAAGTGGATCTCAACGGATCTGGATAACTGGAGTTTAGCAGATCACACGCCAGTAATCAAAGGCGATCGACCTGAAGATACTGGCGGCGGACCGTTCGCGCCAGCCGTTATCGATGTCGATGGGACCTCGCATATGTGGTACTCTGCACAAGGCGAAGACGGCAATTACCGTGTCTATGTCCGTGGCAAGCGACACCACGTTGGCGGTGAGGTAAGACGATACAACGGCTCATCGTGGGTCACGAACCCCGTCTTTAGTTACGATGGGAGCCGATGGCGTCGGACAAGCGCGGTTAACCGCTACAATGGGTCGGAATGGAACCGTGCACCACCACTCCAGCAGCCGACGATAATCGATCGGTTCGAGGACCTCTCACTAAGTGAGTATAACACGTACGATCGGGATGGCGATGGCACGGTTACAGCGTCTGATACGTACTACTACGGCGGCTCGGGGGCGTTAGAACTGTCTGCACCAAGCGCATCGAATACAGATATGTCTGCACTGTCTAACAGCGGGTTGGATAACTATCCAAGCCGAGGACAGTCGTTCAAATATAATTTATACTTTGACAATAATAGTGGTCTGAACGCAACAGATTTTGTCTTTTTCGCTGGGAGTGGCTCGGGCACCCCTCGACCGGATGATTGCTATTTTGTTGAGACTGTCGTCAATGGCGAAATTAGACTATATGAACGGTCTACTGGATCTAATACGTTACTCGATTCGGCGGAGGTGACGTGGTCAAATTACGAGAAGCAATTTCTTGAAGTTGTGGTTAATCCACAAAGTGATGGTACGATCTCAGTCACGCTTCGTGACATTTTAGAGAATCAAATAGCTCAAATCTCACCCAGTGACTCAACACACGATTCGGGAGGAGTTGGTGCTGTGGTGTTCGCGAATAATAACGATGTCACAGAAGTCTTCTACGACGAGTGGGAGTTTGTGTAACCCACTCGTGAGCCCACTCAGTCTCGGCACTGCCCTACTCTACGCGATCGCTCTTGGGGTGGGTCTCGCGCCAGTACTTCGAGACGACATCACTCTGCGGACAGTCTGGCAGGTGGTTGATCGCGTCGATGTTGCCTGCCGACTGCTCGCAGGCCTCGCAGATGACCTCGCCGGTGAGTTCGCCAAGCTTGTAGCCGTCCTCTGTGACAGGCGTGTCGCTGCGGCCGAGGCGGAACTCGGTGTCGGGGTCGGTGAAGCTCCGGGCCATCACTCTTTTCTGAGCCGCGCGAACGGCTTGCCCTGCTGGCGATCGTAGCCGATAGCGAGCTCGCGTGACGTCTTCGGAATCGACGTCGTGAGTTCGACGCGCTTCATGCTTTCACCTGCACGACCAGCTGCTGCTCTGGCTGTGGGCCCTGAGGTTGGACCGCCGTGATCCCGGCGCCGTGCCTCGCCAGCGCTCGCAAGACCGCGGGCGGCACGCGCTCGATGCCTTCGACGAGCGTGAGCTGGAGATGCGGATCAGTGGGTCCTGGGACCGTGCTGTCGACGCCGGCGACGACCGGGAGGCCTTCGAGGCCACTGGTGAGCGCCTGCAGTTCCTCGACGGTGCGGACGCTCATCGGCCAGCCTCCAGGTCGCCACCACACGACCAGCAGCAGGGCGCGTCGGCAGGGTTGCTCTTCCCACAGTCGACGCAGTCCGATCGTCGCGACCAGGGCGTTCCCAGGCGGTCGTTGTAGTAGACGCCGCTCTCAGACATCGCCATCACCCTCCTGGTCCTGGGCCCGCGCGATCGCGTCCTCGAGGACATCCAGCTCGGCGCCGTCGAGTTCGAGCGTGATCTTGGTGTCGGCGGTCGCGACCGATAGCTGCAGGTGCCCCTCGACGTTCGAGAGCGGCTGGCGCTCAGGAGCCGAGACGCGGAGTGCGGCCTCGGTCTGGGCCGTCATCGACAGGCGGCCTTCGACCAGCTCGGCCTCGACGTCGACGTCCGGGATCTGCTGGAGTTGCTCGTACATCAGGCATCACGCTCCTCGATCTCCTTGGCGGCCTCCTCGAGTGCGATCACGACAGTCATCGGGTCGACGCCGGCGTCGATCGCGTCGAGGCCGTAGTCGGCGACGAAGTCCAGGACGTCCGCCTTGTCCGCAGGTTCGTAGGTGACGCCGGGCGTCCGGCGCATGGGCTCGTCGGCCATCAGTTCACCCCTCCATCGAAGTGTTCGAAACAGGGCAGATCGTCGCTACAGTCCTCACACAGCGCCGGGTCGTCCGCCGTCGGCACAGGCGTCTCGCCGGCCTCGATATTCGCCGCGACCAGGTGCTTGCACTCGCCCTTCGGCGGGTCGTTGTACTCGAAGTCCGGGCAGGTACAAACGCCCAGCTGGACGTCGACCTGGTAGACGTCGCGGATCGTCTGGACCTCGTACATACCGGGCGCGAGATCGCGGATCTCCAGGACGTCCTCGAGCGCCGCGGTGGCGCGCTGCTCGCGAGCGGCGACAGGGCTCCGGACCGCCATCTCAGATCGCCCCCTGCTCGGCCAGGCGCTGGGCGACGGGGCGCTCGTAGGCGATGTACTCCCACTCGCCGCGGTGGCGGGCGACGTGCTGGATCCACGCTTCGACGGCGTCGGGCTGCTCGATACAGGGCGTCTCGGCGAGGTCGTGGGTTGCGACGCCGTCGTCGCTCTTGACGTAGATGCAGATCGTGCCGTCCGTGACGGGGTTGCCGACGTAGTGGCGATCGCCGTTGCCGTCGACGCCGACGAGGCCGGCACTGGCTGGGATCGATTCGGTACTACTTTTCTGGGTGGCGTTCGTAGCTGACATTGCTTCTCACCAGGGAAGCGCGGTCGGACGTGTTGGAGCACGTCCGGCCAGACCGATTCTGGCCGCGTCCCGCGCTTCTTACTCTATAGTCTATCCGCCAGCACCTTATAGGTTACGCTATAGCGTATACACTCTCTGGCGTACATACGTGATAGGGTAAGTTACTTACGCCACGGCGTATAATTACGATATGAGGTAATATATGGGAGCGCCTGAAACACCAGACGTAATGAGCGAAGAGGGTCGTGCGCTGCTGACTGATCGCGAGCGCGAGATCATCAGCGGCGAGGCCGACGTCTCGGATAACTACGAGTACAAGACCCGGAGTATCGTTCGCAACCGCATCCGCAAGCGGCTGGGTGACGACGTCGAGTTTCTCGAGGAGTACTTCCCCGAGGTGGCTGATCTAGTCGTCGAGGAGGTCTGTGAGGATGCCGAGTCTGAGTAGAGTTGATCGCACGAACGGCGAGATCGACTGGCCGGCCTGGGCCGAGCGGACGCCGTCGCGAGAACGCGAGCGGACGTCGAAGTACTCCGTCACGCTCACCCAGGCGATGAAACGGCTCCGTGCCGAACTGCTCGATCGCGTCGGGGCCGACGATTGGCGACTCTCCACGGCCGCGCCCCACCGCAAGCGCGACGGCCTGCCGTACGCCGACAGCAACCCTGACGATCCCGGCGTCGTGGTCCGCTGGTCCAGAGAGGGCAAGCAGTACTGCGTCGCCTGTGATCACTACGACGACCTCCGCGACAACGTCCGGACGCTCGGGCTGTACATTGAGGAGAAGCGCAAGATGTCCAACCGCCCTGTCCACACCGGCCAGGACGAGTTCGCGACCGCGCGCCTACCCAGCGGTGACGAAGAGGACGATGTCATCGTCGCCGGTAGTCCCGAGCCCGAGCTCGACGTCGAGGCCGCCGCGGACCTGCTGGGCGTCGCACCCGACGCGCCCGACCGCGTCGTCGAGACGGCCTTCCAGGAGCATGTCAAGACTGAGCATCCCGATCAGGGTGGGGCCGGTGACGTCCAGCGGCTGCAGGCGGCTCGCGACCAGCTGACGAAAAAGAATTAGATCTACAGCGTTTGCCAATAGTCGTAGAACTCGCGACCGTAGCGTTGCGCTCGAGTCTGATCGGGCACGGTTTCGAAACCAGACTGCCGGACAGCTCCAAGCCCCGCAGCGACATTACTATCTCGAACGTAACACAGCGCGACGTCGTCACTCCGGATTGCCCAGAACGCGTCGTCACCCACGCTCATATCGTTGGGGTTTTGGACGGATTCACGCCCCGATTGCATCAGTGATTTTGCGCCCTCAACCGTCTCATAATATTCAGCGTCAGCCAGGATCACGATCGTCTCGCCGCTGTTCAGGTAGGTCGTATCCCAGTTGTCATTGAAGTTGTCGTCTCGCCGCCAGCCCTGCGGAAATCGACTGACTGGCAACAACAGGTCCTCCTGGGTGACGTCGTCCCCGTATTCGGGGCCACTCTCCTGAGTCAGCCACCACGCACCAGCACCACCAGCGATCAGGACGCCACCACCGATCAGCGCATTTCGACGCGTCAGAACGGTACTCTCCTCGGTGTCTGGCGCGGCAGGCGGCGGTGTCTGGGTTGGGGGTGGCGACGGATCACCGCCACCTCCGTCGCCGGGTTGGCCGGGAGTGGTCTGGCCGCCAGTGCCCTGACTATCCTGGGTGGGTGCGGTCGGTTCCGCTTCGGCGACGATGTCGGCCCCACACTCCGGGCAGAAATTTCCGTGCGCTGGGGCTTCATGGCCGCAGCGGGGGCAAAACTTCGGCCGATTGTTCCCTTCGTCCTCGCTCATACCAACGTTGTCTCAGCCGTCGGATGTAAACGTAGGGGCACGTCGCGGCCACGTCTCGTCGATTTGCTCCAGACAGCGCTCGGGATCCAGGCCCTCGCGCTCGACGATCGCCTCGGCGAGCTGGTCGGCCCGATCGGCGCGGGGCCGGTCGACGGGCTCGACGAGCATCGCGTATTCGGTCAGCGCTTCGACAACGAGCAGCCAGTCCTGGGGGTGCCAGTTCTCGTGCATCGACACGGGGTGGCGTCGGGATCGTACTTAAACGTCAGTGCGCTGGTCAACGGGTGAGTGACCCTCACCATTCGATAACCACACCACCGCCCCGAGGGGGTTCGTCGTCAACCTCGTTAGTATCCTCACCACCCACTTCAGTTTCAGTCTCTTCGCTGTCGCTATCTTGAACGAACAGTTGCCACACTGGAATGGGGATCGAGATGATCCTGCCCAGAACCAATACTATCAGCAGTGGAATCGTGTATTCCATAGCTGGGGAATCCGGGCGGTCACGTTTAAACCCGGCGCGGGGCTCAGCATATAAAGTATGAGGCCATCGCCGATTTCCAGAACCTCAAGAGAGTGGCTCTATCGGCAGATCTACTCTGCGGGGGTGTGCGTATTGACTTAGTCCGACTAAGTCACCCAGAGTGATCTCCCGGAAATACAACCTCCCTTTATGTGTCCGCTCGTCCTCAGGGACTGTCATGATCACCTCGTCCCACGTCTTCGACGACGAGCACCTCCCCCGCGAACTCCGGCATCGCGAGGGCGAGGTCGAGGTTCTCTCGACAGCCTTCGATCCCGCGCTCCGGGGTGCGGCTGCCCAGAACATCCTCATCTCCGGGCCCTCAGGCGTCGGCAAGACCGTTCTGGCGCGACATACCCTGGGGAAGCTCGAACAGTACGCCCACGTGCCCCACGCCCACATCCGGTGTCTGGGTGAGACGACGGGGCAGGTTCTTCGAGCCGCACTGAAAGCGCATCCCCGTGGCCGGGACGTCCGGCACAACACGCCAGTCGAGCGCGTCCGGGTCGATCTACGGGAGGTCGTCGCTGATCCCTACATCCTGATCCTCGACGAGGCCGACGGCCTCCCGAGCACGGACGTCCTCGAGGAGGTCGGGGCGATCCCAGGCGTGTCGGTGGTCGTGATCTGCCACGACAGCGAGCGCTTCCTCGCTGACGTCGGAGGCGAGGCCCGCCGGCTGATCGACCAGCATGTCGACGTCGACCGCTACACCGTCGACGAGCTGTCCGACATCCTCCGGGCCAGGGCCGATCGGGGCCTCCAGCCCGAAGTCGTGACTGAGGGGCAACTCGAGGCGATCGCCGACGAGGTCGCCGGCGTCGCTCGCGATGGGATCCAGTCGCTGCGGGCCGCTGCGGAGCTGGCCGGCGAGCGCGGTCACTCGACGATCGCCGATCGGGACGTCCAGGACGGCTTCGAGCGAGCGCGGCGGTTCATCCGCGAGAGCAATCTGCAGTCGTTGCCCATCCACCATCACGTCATCTACGAGATCGTCCGCGAGTGGGGCCCGCTCGGCGCTGGGGCGTTGCACGATCGCTACGAGGACGTCGCCGACCAGGCGCTGGCCGACAGCCAGCGGACGCCCCTCGGCGAGCGCGCCCGGCGGAACAAACTCGCGAAGCTCGTCGCGTACGACCTCGTCGACGCAGAAGGAGAGGGGCCGCACCGGGAGTACTGCGCCGTTGACGAGCGGCTGCGATCGGACGTCGTCGACGTCGGCGCAGTGGTTGAATAACTCCGCTGACCTATTGCTTCGGAGTCACGTTTTTCAAATTGCTGTAAGGGATATACCCGACAACGTTCTTCCCTCCGTGTTCGGACTGGCCAAGGATCTTGAGTCCGTGCTCACCTTCTTCGATATCGTTCCCTTCGATCGTTTTGTGCTTGTCGTGTTCGTTCAGGTATGTGACTTCGAGGTCCATACGGAGCCAGGTACGGCTGAATCACTCAAAAACATTCGCAACAATCGGATACTTTCTATTACTATATATGTCATATATTTCTACAGTATTGGGCCAACATATCAGCGAACGTGCGGAAATACAACCCCCTTTTTACCTGCTACACCCCGTCGGTCGTCACTGTATGCCCGACGACACCATCACGATCGGCGGCACCGAGATCGAACCTGAGCACGTCAAACCACTGTCCAGCGGTGGCGCGCGGTTCGACTTCGAAACCGAGCGCAAACGCTGGCGGGTCGATGTCTCCCGCAGCGGCGAGACCGAGCTTGTCACGACCTGGCGCGACGGCGAGCTCGCGGATCTCGACGAACCGGAGTGGCTGGACGACGTCGTCGCGATGCTCGCGACGGCGTGACCATGGCCGCGAACTCACCCGCAGACCCCGGCGAGCAAGTGTCCGTCGCCGGCGACGCTCGGGTCACCTGCCTCGACACCGTCCGCTGGGGCGGCCGCCGCTACCGAATCGAGCGTGGCTGGGAACGCTGGTACGTCGACGTCTGTCCCGACGGCTCGGTTGCACTGGCGACCGGGTTTCGTGACGGTCGGGAACTCGACGGGATGCCCCAGTGGGTCTATGAGATCGCCCAGGAGATCGCGCCCGGTGGCGAAAAATGACGTCAGTCCTCGATCGGCTCGAGCTCGGACGCGTCGAGTTCCTCGTCGAGGTAGGCGATTCCGACGTCGGTGATGGAATAGAGACCTTTGGTGCCGGCGTAGTACTCGACCATACCGTACTTCCGGAGTTCGCCAAGGCGATTCTGGCAGGTGCTGATCGCCGGACCGCCAACGTTCGAAACACCCTGCGGCGTGAGCTGGCCGTGGTCGCGGAGAGCCTCCAGTATCCGGTCGTCGGAGGGAGTCATCCACTCCGCGTCCTGTCGCATGACTCGGGCGTCGGTGGCGGTACTCATAACGATTGTTCTCACATCCAAGTAGAGAAGGTACCTACTTGTATCTATGGCCATGCTACTGAAACAAGTAACTATCTTACCCAAAGACTATTAGCGATGCGCCTGTAGAGCAGACTGGAAGCCGATCAACACGGGAATCACGTGGAACGCGTCGACGGGTGTTACAGCACCCTCGGCGCTCCGGCTTCCGTCATCCCCACACGGGAATTGCGAAAGCCATGACAAACAACGATACGCCGGGTGTTAAATCGCACCCCACGACAAGTAGTAATGCCTCCCCTACTCGGGGCAGTGATACCAGCGACTCGCGATCCAGCGACGACAGCAGAACTTCGATAGGGAGTGGAGGCTCCACTCGGAGTGACGCACGCGAGGCCGAAGAGTCTTCTCGCGAGTTGCTTACAGACGGTGGCACAGAGCCTACGGATACTGACGACTCGTGGGCCACGCTCGCGCACATCACGAGCAGTAAGTACCGCACGACCGTTGCGCTGGCGCTGCTGGACCACCGCGCGACGCCGTCGACGATCGCCGAACAGGCTGGTCTTGACATCGCGCACGTCTCGCGAGCGCTGACGGACCTTCGCGAGCGCGACGTCGTCGAACTGCTCGTCCCCGAAGAAACGAAGAAAGGGCGGATTTACGGTCTGACCGACGGCGGCACCGAGCTCGTCGCCGACAACACCGCGCTGCTGGAAGGCGAACAGCGCAGCGAGAAGGAAGTCATGACCGACGGCGGCGGCTTCGACATCACGCTCGACCGGACCCACGTCAAAGACGGCGACGAGAATCTGAAAGAGGTCTGGACGGCAACCGTCGACAACGCCCAGGCCTACGACGACATGGCGGGCCAGACGCCTGGGCGCGCCCTCCACGCACTCGCCCGGGAGTTCGACGACGTCTTCGGCTCCGAACCGCGGACCGACGGCGGCACGGGCGCGGTCGATCACGAGTTCGACGAGGCCGAACGCGACGCCAGCGAGCGCCTGGCCGACCAGATCGCCGACATGGACGGCCGCGGGCACGACCGCCTGCAGGCCGGCGACGTCGCGATCGATCTGGTCAAGCGCCAGCCGCTGTTCGTGCTTGAGCGCGTCGCCGACACCGTCGTCGACTACTTCGAGGAGACGGACTTCGATCTGGCGACGTACAACCAGCACCACTACCTGCCGGTGCGGCCCAGCGATCCGGTCTTCGAGTGTGCCTTCATCGGCTCGCTCGACGACCTCCACCGGTTTTCGGACACGTACGACTATCCTGCAGGGCGGCTTGCGCGCGTCCCGGTCGAACTTGCTGGAGGTGGAGACTGATGGCACAGGCGTTCCGCTGTGACGGCTGCGGCGAGTTCTACGAGGGGCGGCGGACTGGCAGTGTCGAGCACGTCCCGGACGACAGCGACTACGGCGAGACGACGCACGAGCTGTGTGCGGACTGTCACCGCAGCGTCGTCGCGGCGCTGGACAACGAATCAGTGGCGACCTTTGCGGACATCGGGGGTGGCGAGTGATGTCCGCCGACCAGGACGTCACGCAGGTCCCACGCCAGCAGGAGTTTATCCTCGCGACGGTCGACCTCGACGGCGTCAGCGTCGAACGCGAGGACGGCGCGATCATCGCCACGCGAGACCTGACCGACGACGAGATCTCGCTGGGCGACGTGATCGATCTCGCCCACGAGCACGACCTCGGGATCGCCGACGCGACCGTCGACATGCCCGCCGGCGAAGCCCGGCTGGTCGTCGGAGGTGAGCCATGAGTTGTCAAAACTGCGGCTCTCAGTGCCAGGGCAAGTACTGCAGCACGTGCGAGCAGATCCGGCTGAACGAGAAACTCTACGGCGACAGCGTTGAGGACGAGGAGGGGGATGCCTGATGGCGCCCTTCCAGACCGTCGAGAAGGGCATGCTCGGCGCCCGCGGGCCGCCCCGGCTGACGGTCTACCAGGACGGCACGAGCAGGCTGACCGCTGAAGCCGATCGCCAGCTGGGCCAGCCCGAGGCCGTCGCCTTCGCGGCCGGCACGGGCGCGGATGCGGGCTACCTGCAGATCACGCCGACCGATCCCGACGCCGAGCACGCCTACTCGTGCTCGCGGAACGACAGCCAGGCCGGCGCCGACCTCAACACTACAGTGGTCATGCGCGACTGGGTCGGCGTCGACATCGAGGCGCTGACCGAGGCCCACGCCCCGCCGATCGAGATCGACGGTGACACCGTCGTCGCCGACTGTCGAGACCTGCCCGGCGTCGAGACGGGTGGGCAGGACGCCAGCGACGATGGGAGTGTCGACGACGACACGACAGTCGACACTGAAGACACCGAGGCCAGCGACGAGGAGGTCAAGGCTGCGATGGTCAACAAGCGGAACGCGGTCAGCGAGACGACCGAGACGGCCGCCTTTGACGAGACCGTCGCCATCGACGAGCCTGACACCGACGCCGACGAGGACACGCCACCCTGGCGGCAGGGCGGGCGCGACCGTCGCGAGCGCGTCCACCTGTACGTCGCCGCAATGGTCAACGAACTGGGCACCCTGAAAAGCACGTACGCCGACATCGCTGAGCAGGTCGGCCACCCCGATGCCCACGGCAACGCGATCCGGTATGATCTCCAGGCCATGGACGGCTACGAGGCCACCGAGTACGAGGATCCCGAGGACGGCCCGACGGTCTGGCGGATCGCCAAGACTGACGACACTGAGGACACCGACCCGGACGAGCAGGACGCTGCCGACCAGGACAGCGATCCGGACCTCCTGGAGGGTGTGATCAGCGCCGAGGGTGACGACGGCGAGGTCGAACTCCCGGCCGACGAGGTCGTCGACGCGATCGCCAGCGCCGAGGACGTCCACGACGCCCAGGTCGCGCTCGGCCTCGATCGCGTGGGCGTGCGGCTGCTCCTGCAGGAGCTGGACATGCACGACATGCTCGCCAAGGGCCAGGATGGCGTTCATCAGGACGTCGTCCGCGAGACTGTCGTTGGGTATCTCCAGGAGCGTGATGCCTGATGCCCGAGCAGTGCCCCGTCTGCGAGGCGTCGGTCGACCCTGGCGTCTGGCGCTGTCCAGAGTGCGGGAAGCCCTTCGACGGTGAGACGACCGACTCAAACCGCTCGCCGTTGGGGGGTGGTGCCTGATGGACGCGATCGCGATGGTCTCGACGATCGACGACTACGTCGAGCCGATCAGCGCGCTCGTCGACGAGTGCAAGCTCCGCTGCAACCCCGAGGAAGTTCGCGTCCGCGCGGTCGACCCCGCGAACGTCGCGATGGTCAACACCGCGCTGCGAGCCTCGGCGTTCGAATCCTACCAGGCCGACGGTGGCCTGCTGGGGCTCAACCTCAGCACGTTCGAGGACGTCCTCGGGCTGGGCGACAGCGATCAGCTGGCCCACCTCGAGCTCGACCAGCAGATCCGCAAGCTCGACATCGAGATCGGCGAGACCAGCTACACGCAGGCGCTGATCAATCCGCAGTCGATCCGCTCGGAGCCGGACATTCCGGACTTGGACCTGCCGAACACGGTGACGCTGACCGCCAAGCAACTCGATCACGCCGTGACGGCTGCAGATCTGGCGGCTGATCACATCCTAATCGGCGTCGATCCCCAGGCCGACACGGTCTGGTTCGAGGGTGAGGGTGACACCGACGACGTCCGGACGGTCTACGGCGAGGGCGACTACCTGGACAGTCGGCTCGTCGAGGAGACGCGGTCGCTGTTCTCGCTGGACTACCTGAAAGACGTCGTCGGCGCGATGCCGAGCGACGCTGAGGTGCGGCTACGGCTCGGTCACGAGTTCCCGATCGACCTCAGGTACGAGCACAGCGAGGGCCACGCCAGCGTCCAGGTGACGATCTCGCCGCGTGTCGGTGGTGGCGACTGATGGCAGCCGGTAGACCCAGCCACCGACCACGCCGGCGCGACGTCGGCGGCATCCAGCGCCTGATCGGGATGGGCGACCAGCGGACCGACGCCTGCCCGCACGGCCAAGAGGACTGTGCGGGCCCGTACGCCGAACCGGCCGAGAAGTGTTTCCAGTGCTTCGTCGGAGGGGGTCGGGATGCCTGAGGACGGGGTTGCCGAGGTGAAGGCAGCCCACGACATCGCCCTGGCGCTGCGAAACGACGGCTACTCGATCGGCTACGACAGCGACGACGTCCTCGAGGACTTCGACGAGCACGTCGAACACGGCCAGGACCTGCTCGACCCGGACGATCTGGGCGGGTTCTTCGTCGTCGCCCATCGCGACGGCCAGACCGACTTCGGGACGAGTGTCGTGCTTCGAGACGAGGTCGCCTACGGCGTCGTCCAGATCCAGATGCTCGGCGCGCACTTTCGGGCCGTCCATGACACGCTCCCGCTGGACGTCGAGACGCTGGTCGACGCGATGATCGACGAGGCGCTGACGATCAGCGATCTGGACGGTGATCTCGATGAGTGAGGGCGACACCTACGACGTCGACGACCCAGGCGTCTCGCGCGAAGAGGGCGAATCCTGGGCCGACGTCGCCATCGAACGCCGCCAGGCCGACACCGACGAACTGCTCGACGCTGCCCGGCTGCTGGCCGTCACGGCGCGCCAGCGGATCGATCGCGACGAGGACGGCCAGCTGTACGACTACTGCCAGCGGGCGGCCGCCAACGCCGAGGCCGCGCAGGTCCTCCTGGAGGGTGTCGACGTCCTCGAGGAGGAGACCGAGTGTTGCCCGGCCTGCGGGTCGCCGTCCTGGGGCGTGTTCCGCTGTCGAGGCGTCGCGCCGGTCTGTCTGGACTGCGGGACGCGAGGTGAGCCCGATGAGTGACACCACAGTCTTGGCCTCCTGGACCGAGCACCCCTACACCAGCTACGACAAGCGGTCCTGGGCGATCGAGCACCGTGTCGTCGTCGAGCACTACGGCGGCATGGGCGGGGACGTCCGCCACGAGGTCCGGTCAAGCGACTCTGAGGACTGCCCCGCCGAGTGGACTGAGAAGGACGTCGTCGAGCTGCGTGATCACGGGAAGCTCGTCCGGAAACAGGACGGTGACTGGCCATGAACGTGTATCGACACACCGCGAAGTGGCTGCTCGCGGTCGCAGTGCTGACGCTGGGGGTGCTACTACTGTGAGTACATTATCGAAAGATCCAGAGGACATGACCGACGACGAGCTGCTCGAACGCATCGCGGCGCGTGATCCGGAGAAATGGCCGATCGCGGAACGGGCTGAGAAGGCACTTCGCGCTGATCAGGAGGACTCCTCATGATCGCCGACGACACGAGCTCGGAAGTCGGGGTCGTGTTTGAAGCGTCGACGCCACTCCTCGAGGAGGTCCTGATCAGTCGGCGTCTCGGAGTTCGTCGCCGACTCGAACGTCTCGTCATCGACCTTATCGACCTCGTCGGCGAGGGCCGATTCCAGAGGTTGGGCACAGCCCGGGCAGAAGCGCTCGGCCCCTCGCAGCGGCGTCCGGCACTGCGGACACTGTTCGAGGTCCGGGGAGCTGTCCTCCCCATCGTCGTTGGCGAGGTCGTAGTCCTCGAAGATCGCGTCGTTCATCTCTTCGTCGGTGACTCTACTGTAGGTGCTCATCTCCCGAGTGTCTTCGTCCCAGTCGACGCGGTGTTTGATCTTCTGGTCGCTGAAGCCGTTGCGGATCCACTCGCTGATGGCCGTCCCACGGAACAGATGGGCGTGGATCCGGTCGGGGTCGAGGCCAGCCTCCTCGGCGATCAGGCTGATGCGCTGGCCGGCGTACTGCTGGCGGAGCGCCCCATCGCCGTCGTCGGTGATCTGGCGGGTCTTGTGGATGACCGCCCGCTCGGGATCGTCCGGTCGGGGATGGACGTCCAGCCAGTTGGCGAGATAGCCCCGACTCCAGGTCAGCGGTTTCGCGCCGTCAGCATCCTTGACGTTGGCGTCGGTGTTGATCGTGATCGTCGCCCGCTCGCCCTCGACGTCGACGTGCTTGAGCTGCAGGGAGAGGACCGCGCCGATCCGGAGGCCCGTATCCCGGAGCAGGGCGATCAGTGCCTTGTCCCGAGCGGCGCTGTCGAACTGTCCACAGGCGTCGAGCATCGCGCCCAGCTCCTCGCTGTCGATCTCCTCGTCGGGGTCGTGCTTGCGATCGATCGAGGCGCCGATCGTGATCTCGTCGAACCAGTCGGCCTCGCGCCACTCGAAGAACTTCCGGACGGCCTTCATGTAGTTGCGGATCGTGCCGTCGCTGAGACCGTGTTCGTCCTCGAGGTGGAGCTTCAGCGAGGAGACGTCGTTGAGCCGCTCCATCTTGGTCAGCGGTCGGGCGGAGCGTTCGGCCGCCAGGCGGATCCGGTTCAGGTGGCCGACGACGGTGCCCAGCGACTCGACATCGGGGTCGTTCGCTCGCAGGTGCGTGACCCAGCGCTGGATCGCCTCGCGATCGGCGTCGGTGATGTCGTCGCTGTTCTCGAGGAGCTCCGATTGGTTGTCGAACTTCTCGCGATAGCCCTGGACGTCGTCGACCGAGACCATGATGAACACAAAAATGGCTGTGGGGATTATGGAGTTTTGGCTTGTAATCCGCCCGGGACTACTACTGCTGGCGATTAGAATCCTCGATTAGCCCTATATAATCTATTTAAAATAGACCCGCTTAGAGCTTGTCCCCCTAGATCACCCATTTGCGACCTCCCTGCGCGCGTCAAAAACTCTGAATATGTCGTACTGATTACAGTCGCAAACTGTGTTGTATCTCATCGTCATCAAGGGCCTGAGAACGCGCTTCGGAGCCAGCACTGATTTTAAAGTCGCAGCTGGCGGCGACGGTGTACAGCGGTCGATCCTCTATTTCGACGGCGGCGAGGTGTTGGCCAACAGGATGCGCGCCGAATCGCAGGGTTGCGCGGTGTCTGGGCCAGATTCCGGCACGGCCGGACAATCGCGTCTCCTCTCGAAGGAGCTGGTCGTGCTTAACAGTGTAGTTATAGCCGGACAGCTTGGCCGGTACTGTCGGTGGGCGTCGCGCTTCGAACGACAGCACGTGCCGGCTATCGGCAGTGACTGTCGCGTGTCGTGTTTTACCTTCGTCTCTGAGGTCGATATCGGCGACGAGTTTCGGATATCCCCAGATATCGACGCCGAACGCGCGTGCTTGTTCGGTCGAAACCGGGAGCGTGTAGACGTAGCCACTGACTCCACGTCGTAGCGCGGAGAGATAGGGCCACGTTCGCGTCCCTGTGTCGACTGCTGGAAGAAGGACACCGACTTCGTCATACGGATCGATCGTGTCGTCACCGACGCGGTCGTAGCTGACGGCCAGCACTGTCACCGCCGCTTGCGTCCGTGTCGCCCGGATCGGCTCCAGCCCGGTGGGTAGAAGTGCAGCGACATCACCGCTATCTGCGGGAAAGACAGCACCGACGATCGAGGCTGACAGTTTGGCCGGTAGCTCGAACGTGTGGCCGGTCGAAATCGTTTCCTTTTGCGTCATCGATCACGCCCTCGCAGTCGGTGTAGTAAGGCGCATATTTTGATGGCTGATCGCTGGCCGAGAGACTGGAGTGGTTGGGGGAGCCACCGGGTCGCGAGAATCAGCTTGGCTGGCCAGCCGACCGGGTGGCGCAGCCCAGGATTGTCGGTGGTCGCGATATCGTGGATCTGAGCTGCGACCCGATCTGGCGTCACTGCCAGTGGCCCGCGACCGCCTACGAGTGTTCCTTCAGCCATCGCGTCGTAGACGTCCGCAAAGCGCTCGTCGCGGTCTGTGTTTTCGAGTCGTTGCTGGGCTGTATCGGAGAAATCAGTGGTGACCCAGGCGGGTTCGATCACGGCTACATCGACGCCGAGATCGGTGACCTCCATACGAAGTGTTTCGGCTAAGGCTTCGATAGCGTGTTTCGAGGCAGCGTACGCGCCCATGCCCGGTGTCGTGACGCGACCGTGGGTACTGGACACGATGATTACAATCCCGTCGCGCTCTGTCAGCAGTGGGAGCATCGACCGCACGGTTCGGTGGACGCCATGAACGTTGACATCGAACTGCTCTTCGAGATTCTCGGGCGAGATGTCGGCGACTGGGCCAAGTTGGGCGATCCCCGCGTTGGCGACCACGCAATCCAGCCCGCCGACTTCGTCGGCAATCTGTGCCCGAAGGCGCTCGATTTCGTCCGGATTGGTGACGTCCATTGTCTCTGTGACACAGCCGGAAACAGTTTGGAGCGCGTCAGCGTTGCTGTCGGTGGCGTAGACGTGCCATCCATTGGTGGCCAACAACTCGGCGGTGGCTCGCCCTATCCCTGAGCCAGCGCCAGTCACGAGCACCGTCTTCATCGACTCTTTCTCCGTAGGGAACTGAGGAAACCGTTCCGACTTCCAGTAGTGGTCCGTACGCCGTTGGCACAGCAAGAGCCCGATATACCGATAATAATACTTCTAAGTATGATACTCTGAAGTACGATAATTGAGCGTGTCAAACTGGGTGGTAAGGCGGATTCTTCGCCCCACCGTGGGCGGAGTTGAATAAGGCCTGCTGATTTTCTTGTTGGTCGGCTTGAGGAGTTCTCAGCACAACAAGAGATAAGCCAGAACGGTAGTTCGATGACGCCCTCCTCTCGCTCAATCACCGGGTCAAGACGGTTACTCGTATCTCCGCTCACCAGCAGGCCAACTGGTGCCTGGTACTGATTGCGGAACTCAGCGAGCGCATCGAGCTTGGTTTGGTAGGTACTGGACCGATACGAGAGTGCGATAGTCACGGGCGTGTCACCGGCTTCGAACACATAATCGACTTCTCCGTTGCGGCCTCGCCAGTACTGGACGGATGGCGCCTCGGTGTGTCCTTGCGCGGCGTTGATCCCGTAGGCGAGCCGCATCGTGTGGTCGAACCCCGCGATCCGGGCGAGGTCAGCCTCGTAATCCAGATCGTTCAGAGCTGCACCGGGTGCCTTGTTTTCCAGCGCCGAGACCAGGCCCGTATCGCTGAGGTATAGTCGTGTCGACCGTGGGCGTTGGTTGTCGTGTTCGTCACTGACCTGTTCGGCCGCCCCGGCCGCGACGACGACGTTGCGCCCCTGTTCGTCGTCGAGGGTATTGCGGACAACGCTGCCCCAGCCATCGACACCTGGTCACTGTTCTCCCTCCACGACATGGAGTCTCTGCTGTAGCCAAAGGTGATGACAGCGAATACAGCTCGGACAAAAACCCATCCCAGAGAAACGTACGATGTCGGCGGCCCCAGCGTCACCGACACACGCTCAGACCGAGAGTCTCTCATTCCTGAATTGTACGGCTCTCAATGCCGAGTTCACCGACAAGCCCTACCTTCAAAGCGCCGAAGGCGCTTAGGGTGGGGTAGTTGATTCCAGCGGCTCAATCACGCGTTCCGTTGTGTCAGCCAGCGCGGCGTAGAACGGCTCGTCGGTGGCTTCGCGTACTTCGTTGAGGAACTGACCAATCCATTCCCGGGGATGTTCTTCGAGGAACTGCTTTGCGGCCTCAGTCTCGTTTTCTCGATAGAGACAGCCGAGAAACTCCAGTTCAGTCCCGATGTGATCTGGGAGTTCCGGAACTTCGACATCTGGCTCTAGGTCGTAGCTCCGGTACCAGGTTACCACAGCTCTAGTCATCGGGCCGAGAACTTGGCCGCCTTCGTCGCGATAGACGCTTTCGTAGGGTGGACATGGTGGTTCCGCGGGACCGACAAACAACCGTGTGTATTCGATCCGGAGTGCATCGAGCGAGACCGTGTCAATGTCAGTCGCGACCTCATCAAGGTCGCCGGTTTCGATCGCCGCGACAAGGTCGGCATCGGGTTCGCGCCAGCAGCGCGCCAGTACTGCGTAGCCGGCAGCCAACTGTTTCTCGTTGTCGTTGGTGCTCGTTGTGTTCATTGAGTTGACTCCGTCGCATCGTCTGTTCCTGTCCCACCGTCAGCCACAGCTCCGGTCGCTTCAGGTGTTTCTCTGGACGTCCGCGACAGGGACTCACTGGGCTGCATCGGTAGGTATTTCACACCGAGCGTCACGATCAACGCACCCAGCGCGACCAGCCCGAGCGAGATCAGTAACTCGACGATAGTCGGGGTGTACGAGCCTGTTGTCGCCCAGACATCCGAGCCGAATCCGGCGTAATCAGTCCCGGTCGTGACACCGGGTGCTGCATCGATATTGAGTTGATCGTAGCCGGTGAAGATGAGATTTACACCCTCGAAGAGGATGCCGACGATGGCGAACACGCTCGCGGTGAATACTGCCCATAGCCTTCGACGAAGCGACGGTACAGCTAGCAGTGCGAGCGGAATTACTCCGCCGACGAGTGTCCACAGCCAGAAGTAGATCGAGTCGCCAACGAGGAAGCCGCTGGTGATCGACCAGAACCCGAAGCTGTCTGCCCAGGCGTGCGGGAGGCGCTCGGCCGCCAGCAGGTAGACGATGTGGACCGCGACGAAGATCCCGAGTACCTTCGCGAGCTCAGTGACCTGGGATCTCGGCAATTCGAAGCTCGTGTACCTATCTGCGAGAATCGCGACGACGAGCAACAGCGCCAGCCCGGAGACCAGCGCCTTCATGATGAACATCGGCGCGACCAGCGGGCTGAACCAGTCACCGCGACCGATCTGCAGCGCGAAGATCCAACCGGTGATCGAGTGCAGCGCGACCGCCAGCGGGATCGCGACCGCGGCCGCCCAGAAGCTCAGCTTCTTGTCGCGCTCGCGGCCGGCCTCGGTGTCCTCGACACCGAAGGCCAGTCGCGAGCCGCGGGCGGCCAGATCACGCCGGGTCAGCAGCCAGAGGTAGACCGCGCTGAACAACCCGTATACGAGGACGATCCCGAAGTCCCAGACCATCGGTGACCGGAAGTCCGGCGAGAGGAGGAAGCCTACCGCTCGTAATGGCCGACCGAGGTCGGGTAGGATCAGCAGCCCTGCAACGACGATACTCGCGAAGCTGAGCAACACACCTAGCGTCGCGAAGGAGTCGTAGCGATCGCTGTGGAAGAACTTGGGCACGCTGGAGATGATCAGTCCGCCCGCCGAGAGGCCGACGAAGAACACGAACAGCATGATGTACAGCCCCCAGGAGAACACGTTGTTCATCCCGGTGACAATAAGGCCCTCGCTGAGCTGGTAGGCCCAGGCGAGCAGTCCGGCTGCAACTAGAACGACGAGCGTGCCGAGCCAGACTTTTCCAGGCGTACCGAACCCGCTGGACGTCGAATCATAGGTTTCGCTGCTCATGCGTCCTCACCACCGTTGGCTACGCCAGCACCATCCATGAGTGTCTCTTTCTTTTCGGTACCTTCGAGTTCGTTGCCGCTTCGCGTCCGTCCGGGGCTCATTTCACCCCGGATGTAGTACGTGTTCGGATCGGTTTCGAGGTCGTCGAGAAGCTGATCTGTGCTGTATTTATCGACGTATTTTGAGACTGTGCTCGTCTCATCGTCGAAGTCTCCGAATATTCGGGCGTCGGCGGGACAGCCAACGACACAGGCTGGATCGAGGTCCGCTTCGACGCGGTGGCTACAGAACGTACACTTCTCGACGACACCCGTAGGCCGCTGTTCAACGTGGCCCGTCCCCTCAGCGGGGTGGGTGGTCGGTTCGTCCCAGTTGAATACCCGTGCGTTGTACGGACAGGCTGCCATGCAGTACCGGCAACCCATACACTTGTCGTAGTCGATTTCGACGATTCCGTCATCGCGTTTGTAGGTCGCGTTGACCGGGCACACTTTCACGCAGGGTGCGTTCTGGCAGTGCTGACAAGCCATCGGTAGATGGTTCATCTGCAGTGTCCCGTCCCGGCCATCTTCGGGATACGCACCAGCGGCGGTATCCATTCCGTCACCGCCCTCGGTCAGGACGCGGTTCCACTGCTTGTCGAGTGCGACGTTGTTCTCCTGGCTGCAGTTGATTGCGCAGGCTTGACAACCGATACAGCGTTCAAGATCGATCACAAGGCCGTAGTTCGTCATCGGTTCTCACCTCCTTCGATGCTGTCCCCAAGCCATCCGGCCTGGTCCTGATCGGTGTACATGCTCGTGTCGATTTCTGCAGGTGCGGACTCAACTTCAACACGGACGTCGTAGAACGCGAAAGTCGGCGCGAGCTTGTTCACGTCGGTGTGAGTCAGGTCTTGAAGATTCCCCTCGATGAAGTCTTCCGTCCACCAGCCCTGATCGGTGTTGACCAGCCCTGGCTGCATGCCCTCATTATATTTCGCTTTGACGACCATCTCACCGCGGTCGTTGTACACGCGCACGTACTCTCCGTCGTCAATATTCCGCTCGGCAGCGTCGTCGGGATGGATATCGAGACGCGGTTCAGGATCGAACTTCCTGACCATTGTGTTGTCAGCCCACTGGGAGTGGATCCGCCACTTCGAGTGCTTCTGCATGAACATCAGCGGGTAGTCGTCTGCTAATTCGTGATCGTCGGCAGTCCGAGATTCGATTGGCCGCGGGAACTCCAGACTCGTCCCCTCATCTTCGACCGGTTTGTCTTCATCGTAGATCTCGATGCGCCCGGAATCAGTGGGGAACGGCTCCGTGTACTTGATCACGTTGTCAGAGACACGGATGTTCCCCTTCTCACGGAGCTCTGCGAAGTCGAAGCGTGGATCGTTTGCCGCCACTTTCTCAAGTTCCGCCCGCTTGTCACCGAGGAAGAGGTCCTCGTAACCGAGTTTCTCGGCGAGATCATTGATCATGAAGTAATCATCGCGGGCTTCCCAGAGCGGTTCGTGTGCTTGCTGTCTGTAACTGATGTGCGGGTGTGAACCCCAAGCGTCTGAGATGTCCTCGCGTTCGAACCAGTGTGCTGCCGGCAGGATGATGTCGGCATGCTGGACCGTCGGGGTCTTGTGGAAGTCAGCCATCACAAACAGGTCGACGTTTTCCAATACGTCGATCCATTGCTGACGGTCTGGGAACTGGTTGACGAGCATGTTCGACTCCATCCCGTAGACGACTTTCAACGGGTGCGGGTCACCGCTCTCGAAAGCATCAGGCAATTCGTGCATCCGAAGGTATGCGCTGCCTTCGGCGCCTTCAGGTGACCCGTAGTCACCGGACCACATAGAGGTCCCAGACGGATGTTGGGAATGGAGCGTCCCGGACTTGCCGTAGTCTCCGGTCAGCCCCATCAAGATGGCGTACGTCTGTCCGAACACGTGGCCGTACTTGTATCGACCGACAGCGTAACTAGGACAGACGCCACCCGGACCACGGGTTGCGAGCCACCGTGCAGTAGTCCGAATGTCCTCGGCAGCAAGACCGGTGGTCTCCGCAACACTCTCAGGGGTGTATTCCGAGACGTGGTTTTCGAGCAACGTGAGGCCCGTCGAACCCTCGATGCCGCCTACTTCATATTCGCCGAACAGTTCGACGTCAGCATACGTGTCAGGCTCCAGAGCGACCGGTTCACCGCTCTCTCGGTCAACGCCGACAAACCGCTCGTCTTCCTCTCCGCCATCGGGGAGGTCCTTCATTCGGAGCCACTTCCCAGTGTCTTTTCTGACGAGTGCACCCGCAGTCGTCCGCTCACGGAGGAACTCAGCGTCATAGATTTCCTCCTCGAGGACAGTGTGGATCATTCCAAGGCCAAGATGGACGTCCTTGCCTGGTTTGATCGGAAGCCACAGATCAGCCTTCGAAGCCGTCATCGTGTACACAGGATCGACGACTACGAGTTTGGCACCTGCCTCGACAGCATCAAGTATCTTAGAGGCGTCGTGCTGGAATTGGCTCGCAAGAATGTCCGATCCCCAGACGATGATCGTCTTCGCGTTAACCCAGTCTTCGGATTCGTTCGTTGGTGGCAGGAAGTACCCATAGCCAGTTACACGATTGAATCCGACACCAACGTTGGAGTCTATCGACCAACCCTGTCCCGTGCCGCCGAACATGTTCCGGAGCCGTCCGAACCAGGTTGTCCCAAGTCCATTATCCCCAGAGCCAGTGTGGAAGAAGACGCTCTCTGGACCGTATTCCTGACGTACGCGTTTCATTTCGTCAGCAATGTAGTCAAGAGCCTCGTCCCAGGAGATCCGCTGGAATTCTGCGTCTTCACCCCGTCCCTCGGGGTTTGGATTCTCCGGCGACCAATCAGCCCGCTTCATTGGGTACTTCAGTCGCTTCGGGCTGTATACTCGCTGGATGTGGGATTGCCCGAGCAGGCACGCTCGCCGATATTGCTCGTCGTCCGTCATCTGCGGCTCCACGAACTTGACTTGCCCATCCCGGACGTACACGTTCAGTGGACATTTGCCGCGACAATTTGGCGCACAAGATGTTGTTACGACCGATGTTTCGTCCAGTAAGCTTTGGGGCTGTGCAGAACTGTTTTCAGTCAGCGCCCACCGCAAGCCGGCACCGCTGACTCCAAGTGTACCGGCGGCTGCTCCCGCTCCGATCAGGACCGAACGGCGGCTGACGCCCTCCTGTTCACTCATCGAACCCCTCCGGTTCGGTCGGCCGATCGTCGACTCCGAACTCCTCAACAACCGCCTCGTGGTATTTTTCGTGGAATTCGGCCTCGGTCATCTTGCCTATACTTACCCGGATCGCATCTCGCCCCATCATCCTGCCCAGCTCTGTGTCATGGGTACTTCCCTCCAGCATCGCCTCCGTAGTCTCCTCCCAGTCGGCGCCGAGATCGTCGATCGAGTCAGCCTCGATATCGTTTGTCGGTGTTGGCAATTCTTCTCACCACAAATGAATATTTGAGTGATATCTACCAGCCAATAGTGGTGTATAGTTGACGTCTTTTTCAGGGGGGTGCTATCAGCAATCTCAAATAACGCCGGCAGTCATGAGTGCGCCGACGAAAAGCAGTACCGCCGTCACAACACCGCCGACAGCCAAGGGCTTGTTTTCCATTGCTTTCTCGTGGAGCGCCATCGCCTCGTACTCCCGACGGAACGATTCGAGGTTGTCATCGTCGTAGAAGTACTTCGTTTTCAGCGCGAATCGCTCGGTCACCGCACAGCCAGTACACACCGGTTCACCTTCCAGGCGCTCGGTCTTCGTGTGATCGTTACAACTGATGCTGCCGCAGTTCGCACAGTAAGTGTATGTCTCGTTGCTGCCGCTGGTCTCACAGTGGACACAGCGGTGAATCCCGTCCTCGGTCGTGACTCGTGACGGCCCGGCCGCGAAATACTCGTAAGGGTGGGTGTACTGCTGGAGCTCCGTTGTTTGCCGGGCTTGCGGGAGATACACGGGTTCGATCGATTGCACCGATATATCTGACAGGTTCGGCTCGCAGGTCTTCGTGTACGTGACGTTGTTGTCGCCCGTGTACTGGACTGTCGTCGTGTGACGCTCCTGGAGACGATCTACCGCCCAGTCTTTGTACGCTGTCTGGGTCTGCCCGAAGCGTTTCTCCTTGAGTTCATCGAACACATCGCCGAACCGATCGGTGTCCAGTTCGACCGCTGCGAGCCTGTTCTCCGAGACGAGCCGCGCCACAGTGTCGTCAGCGACCGACGGCTGGCTCCGATCTGCATGCACGACGAACCGGGTGCGCTCGTCAATCCGATGGATCACGCCGACACTCGTCTCGAACACCGCGTCCGTGTCAGCCGTGATTTCGACGACCCCACCTATGCCTACGAGTCGTCGAGATTGTCGATAAGTGATTCGAGCGTCTCGACGTGGTTTTCGAACAATTCTCGGCCGTCGTCGGTCAGTTCGTACGTCGTCTGGGGGCGGCGGTCGACGAACTGTTTCTGCATTGCGACCGCGTCGGCATCTTCCATCTTGCGGAGGTGACTCGCCAGGTTGCCCTCGGTGACGTCGAGGTCGTCTTTGAGCGTCGGGAAACTCGTCTCGCCGTGCCGGTAGAGATACGCGAAGATTTGCAGTCGCGTCGGCTGGTGGACGAGTTTGTCGAGATCCATGATCAGGTTCGTGAGAGGACGAGGTAGGTCACGATGGCGTACGCGAAGTACAGCGTCCCGAAGACGGCGTAGCCCCAGGTCCAGAGGATGTCGACGTAGGGCATCGCCGCGCCGAGGCCGATCAGCATGATCCCCCCGACGTAGAAGGCGTAGCGATCCCGCGCCCGAATGTGGTACGCCCGGAGCGCGTTGGCGGTGACGAGATACGCCAGCCCGACGAACACGAGGATAATCGACTGGGTGAACACGGCTTCAGCCTGGTAGCCGAGGTCCTCCACGAACCGCGAGGTGATCAGCCCGATCGGCAGCGACGTGAGGTAAGTGACGACGAAGATGAACCAGATGCCCGGTTTGCCGGCTGGCGTCCCCAGCGAGGACTGATCGTCAAGCAACCAGAACCCGAGGAATCCACCGCCAAACAGCAGCCCGATCCAGATGATGCCGTGCCAGTAGCCCGGCAGTTCCTCGAGGTGAACGTACTGGGAAGCTGCGGCGGCCACCAGCACGAGGACGCCGAACAGCAGCCACTGCCCAGCCGCTCCCTCGTAGCGCTCGTACAGGCCCATGGCGTCTTTGATCTGTTCGAGCTGGGCCTCCAGTTCCGCCGGATCGACGTCCGTGTCTTCGCTCATGGTTCGACAACTGCCTCTATCGAATCGTCGTTCGGCGTCCCGCCGGACGTTCTTTGCGGTTCGACGACGTGCACGTAGAAGTTGAAGAGGTCGGTGTGGGTCGCGTCGTCGCGCTCGATTCGGACGCCTTCGACGTCGGTGTCGACGGCGGCTTCGAGCTCCTCGAATTCAACGTCTGGCTTCAGGAACCCGCGTGCCGTAGCGCCCGTCCGGAACAGCCGGCCGCCCCTGACGAACGATTCGGCGGTGCGCATCGCTCCGGACCCGGAAACGCGGATGACTGGCGGCACGGCATCCATGAGCTCCGAGGGCGCGCCAACTGCTGTAATCGTTCCGTCGCGCATGAACGCCAGTCGATCGGCGAGTTCGGCATCGAGCGGTCGATGACTCGTGATGACGAACGTCGAGCCGCCGTCGTACCGATCGAGGATGATATCGTGAAACCGCTGGATCATCGAGAGGTCGACGCCGGCCGTCGGTTCGTCGAGCAGGTAGAGCGGCGCGTCGACGCTCATCGTCAGCGCGAGTTCGAGTTTGCGTGTCATGCCGGCGGAGTAATCGTCGACGGCTTTGTCGAGGTCCTCGGAGAGATCGAGTCGGTCGAGATACTGCTCCCAGCGGTCGGTGAATCCGGGGTGCATCCGTCGGTAGAAGTCGATGTTTTCACGGCCGGTGAGCGTCTCGATGGCCATCGTATCCTGCAGGAGAAAGCTCAGGTTCCGACCGCCGTCTTCGGAGACGTCTCGACCGAATATCTCCACGTCCCCCTTAGTCGGCCGGCTGCTGCCCGCGAGACATTCGAGCAAGACGGTCTTTCCAACGCCGTTCGGACCCAGAAGGACGAGAATCTCGTTGCCAGCGACTGAGAGATCGATTCCGTCGAGGACGCCCTCGGTCCCGAACGATTTCTCGATCCCCGCCGCTCGGACGGCAGGCACGTGCTCGCCACTCATGCCAGCACCCCCGTTCCGTAGATCCGAGTACGGACGACGACAATCCCGACGCCGAGTGCCAGCGCGGTGTACAGCGTCAGCGTTCCGACCGACCAGATCGTGCTCGGAAGCGCGGGTGGGGCAAGCGAACTCGCCGGGGCGTCGACGAACTGGTAAACGAGCACGCGAGAGGGTAGTGTGTTCGGGAGGTAGTTCAACAGGACATCCGGGCCGGTGTAGCTCCCGGGGTCGGTCCCGTTGTAGCCGGTAAGCATGTACGCCAGTAGTGCGACAGCGACGGTGAGTAGCGCCGCGTAGCGTTCGTCGGTGATCGCGCTCGCGACGACCATCGCCAGGACCATCCAGACGACGGCGAAGCCGACGAACGCCAGCATGGCGATCGGAACCGACGCAATCGACCGGAGCGTGTAGGACGCACCTGTTCCCAGACTCACGACGACGACCGCAAGGAACGAGACGGTTGCGAGCAGCAGGCCGGCCAGCATCCGGCCAGCCATATCGGCAGTCGGCGCAATCGGGAGCGCCCGGAACTGCTTGTAGCGGTCGGCTTCGAGGTCGGCCGCGAGTTGCTGCCCGAAACTACTCAGACAGACGATAATCGCGCCGAAGGTCCCGTAGCTGATCGCCGTCGCTGCGAATATGTACGGCCGCTCGTTTGCGGGAATCTCTTCGACCGGGACGAACACCGTGATCGTCAGGAGGTAGAACCCGACCGGAAACGCGATTGACCAGAACAGGACGGTCTTGTTCCGAAACAGTTCTCTGGCGTACCGTTCAAAAAAGGACTTCGCCTGGGCGATCCAGTGTCGAGTACCCGGCGTTCCCGCCATTTTATTCGATCGACGAATCGCAGTGTCGGTTGCCATTGCTCTGTTCGAAAATTTGTTTCCATCCCAATAGAGTTTGCGGTCCAAAGTATACCAAAGATTTATATATTAAATGGACTCGCTCGTTCGAATCGCTCGTCGGAAGACGGACGGTCGCACCGCGATTCTCACTCGATCAATGGATACTCGTTGATGTCGACGAAGTCGTCGCTGCCGCAGGCGGCGCATTCGTCCGGAGCTTCGTAGTGACGGTCGCCGGGCTGGCCGTGGACGACGGCAGCGTGGACGCTCAGACAGTCTTCACACACGTACTCTCGTGGTCGGTCTGGTTGGTGGGACATGCACGTCTCCGTGGAGTTTGCTGACTGAAAAGTGGCCGTCCTACGTATGAAAGAGTCTCTAGCGAGCGTTTTCTATCGCGTCCAGGGCGTCTGGATTCTCGATGCTACTCAGATCCCCCATGTCTTCGCCCGTGTGGACGGCCTGGATAGCTCGGCGGATGATCTTGCCAGACTGGGTCTTCGGGAACTGCTCGACGAATCTGATCTCCTGGGGACGGAACGGTTTGCCGAGTTCCGTACCGACGAGACTGGTGAGTTCCTCACGCAATTCGTCGCTCGGTTCCACGCGGGGTTCGAGGACGATGTAGGCGACGACGGCCGTCCCGGTCGTCTCATCGGGGACGCCGATCGCCGCCGCCTGATTGACGGCCTCGTGATCGATCAGCGCACCCTCGACCTCGGCCGGGCCGACTTTGCGCCCGGCGACGTTCAGTGCGTCGTCGGCCCGGCCGTGGAGGAACCAGAAACCATCCGTATCTTTCTGGGCCCAGTCGCCGTGGTTCCACAGACCCTCCCAG
>Ga0207718_100252_pt1 | contig 57504 bp, 54 predicted proteins | sample A23M2SouthBayCA_FD_187749 | JGI IMG/M metagenome (GOLD analysis project Ga0207718, IMG submission 187749) | Aerobic enrichment media microbial communities from Eden Landing Ponds, California, USA - A23 M2 (SPAdes) | ecosystem: Environmental > Aquatic > Marine > Unclassified | place: Emeryville...
GAAGCCTCGAAGCGGCGCGGCGAGCGGTAGCGAGCCGTAGAGCAGGGCGAGGCTGAGTGAGCGTAGCGATCGAAGCCTCGAAGCGGCGCGGCGAGCGGTAGCGAGCCGTAGAGCAGGGCGAGGCCGAGTAACACGAGGCCTCGAAGCGACATCCTCGACGCCCCGCGACGACGGTTCGACCCACCTCGATCCGGCGCCCGTCGCGTTCTCTATTGTTTCGATCCCGGCCCCATCGAGCCACGCATCCCGATGCATACAAACGCCGGGCCGTCGTACCGCGGGATATGGACGGTACGACGCTCGTCGACACGCTGACCGATGACTTGGAGACGGAGCTCTCCCGACTCGGCTCCTCGAAGTGGCTCTACGCACTGACCGACGGCGACATGACCGGCGACGCGGTTCGCGCCGCGGCGGCTGCCGACGCCGCGGCGGCCGCCGAGACGTTCGAGGCGTGGGCCGCCGACGCCGACGACGCGGCCGCGCTGTTCGATGCTCTCGCTGCGGACGCCGCGGACCGTCGCGACGCCCTCGATTCGGACGCCGATCCCGCGACTCGGCGCACCTACGACGCCCTCGCGGACCTCGACGACCCCGTCGCCCGCACCGGTGGCGCCCTCGGCTACGCGCTCGTCCTCGACCGCACCATCGGCCAGATGGTCGGCTTCTTCGTCGGCGACGCCGACCCCTCGACGGCCAACCAGTTCCGCGACCTCCGTGACGGCGTCGACGACGTCCGGGGTCGCGTCGTCGAGACGCTCGACGACCGCTGTACGGACGACGATCAGTGGGACCGCGCGGCCGACGCCGCGACGGCGGTCGTCGACGCGACCTACGACGACTACGTGGAGACGCTCGAAGCGATGGGCGTCAAACCGAAAAACGTCTGCTGAACGGGCGATTCTCCCCTTCGGTACGGTGCCGAGGGGGCCGATCTCCACTCGAAGTGAAGGGGTTCGGGACGCCTTCCCACACTCACACGCCCTCGATCGTCTCGCGGTAGGCGGTGATCGCTTCCATCGCCGCGTCGATGCGGTCGCCCACCTCGTCGCCAGTCGCGGCCTTGATCTCTCTGAGCGCGTTCTCGTGGCGTGCGAGGCGGCCGTGGTCGGCGCCCGTTTCGGCTAGCTTTCCGAACTGCTCGGCCTGCCGTTCGAGCCGGTCGCGTTCGTCACCGTCGGCCAGTTCGGCCCCGGCGGTCAGTTCCTCGCTCGCTCGCTGGAGTTGCTCGTGTGCCATAGGGGGCGCTACGAACGGGGGGATGAAGATCCTGTCCCAACGTCTCCGTTCGCCCGTCACGGGCCTCCATCTATATTTCACTCCCCCTCGAACGTTCGCCGATGGTGTCGCCCCTGTCGTTCGAGACGGTGTTGGTGTTCGCCCTCGTCCTCGTCGCCCTCCTCCTGTTCGTCACCGAACTCCTTCCCAGCGACACGACTGCGCTCGCCGTTCTCGTCTCGCTGGTCGTCTTCGAACCGTGGACCGGCGTCACCGCGACCGAAGCTATCTCCGGGTTCGCTAGCCCCGCGACGCTCACCATCGTCGCGATGTACATGCTGAGCGAGGGCGTGCAGCGAACTGGCCTCGTCGAGCGTCTCGGCGCGATACTTGGCCGAGCGACCGGCGGGAACGAGCGAAAACTGCTCGGCGCGACGGTCGGCACGACCGGCCTCGCCGCTGGCGTCGTGAACAACACGCCGATCGTCGCGGTGTTCATCCCGATGATCACGGATCTCGCGGGGCGGTACGGCCTCTCGCCGTCGAAACTCCTCCTCCCGCTCTCCTACGCGGCGATGCTCGGCGGGACGCTGACGCTCGTCGGGACGGCGACGAACATCCTCGCGAGCGACCTCTCCCGACAACTGCTCGGCCATCCGCTCTCGATGTTCGAGTTCACGAAACTGGGCATCGTCATCTTCCTCGTCGGCGCCGCGTATCTGCTCACCGTCGGCCGGTGGCTCACGCCCGCCCGCATCGCCCCGACCACGGATCTCACCGAACGGTTCGATCTGGGCAATCACCTCGTCCGCCTCGTCGTCCGGGAGTCCTCGCCGCTGATCGGCGCCAACGTCGACGAGATGGAGGCGGAACTCGCGGCCGCCGGCCACGACCTGGACCTCCTCCAGATCGAACGCGACGGCGAGGCGTTTCTGGCGACGACGACCGACCGCCGCGTCGAGGCTGGTGACCTCCTCACCGTCCGCGCTTCGCTCCAGACGACGAATCGCGTCGCCGGCGACTACGCCCTCCGCCACCGCCACCGCGACGAGGTGACCGAAGACGACCTGTCCGAGACGCCCCACCGCGGCACGCTGGTCGAGGTGGTGATCCTCGGCGACTCCCGCTTCGTCGGGAAGCGGATCGGCGATTCGGCCCTCGACGAGCGATTCGATACGACGGTGCTGGCGGTCCGCCGCGGCGACGAGGTGACGAAACGCGACCTCGACTCGCTCGAACTTCGGGCCGGCGACACGCTCCTCCTTCAGACGACCGCCGGTGCCATCGCCTACCTCGCGGATCGGGACGAGGTGGTCGTCACCCACGAGGCCGAAGATCCGGGGGACCTCGACGAGGCGACGCGGGCCGAAGCCGACGCCACGTCACTCGACGCCAACGCGCCGGTCGCCGTCGCCATCCTCCTCGGCGTCATCGCTATCGCCGCCCTCGGCCTCTTCCCAATCGTCATCGCGGCCCTCGGCGGCGTCGTCGCCATGGTCGTCACGGGCTGTCTCCGCCCAACTGAGGCCTACGAAGCCGTCAGCTGGAACGTCGTCTTCCTGCTTGCGGGCGTCATTCCGCTCGGCCTGGCGATGCAGAACACCGGCGGCGACGCCCTCATCGCCGGGCTGCTCGTCGCCAGCACTGCCGTCCTCCCCCTGGTCGGCGTCCTCGCGCTGGTGTATCTCGTCACGTCGCTCCTCGCGAACGTCATCACGCCGGTCGCGACGGTCGTGTTGATGATCCCCGTCGCCGTCGACACCGCGGCCCGGATCGGCGCCACCCGACTCACCTTCCTGCTGGCCGTGATGTTCGCCGCGTCGACGGCGTTCATGACGCCCGTCGGGTACCAGACGAATCTCATGGTGTACGGCCCCGGCGGCTACCGGTTCACCGACTACGTCCGCGTCGGCGCGCCCCTCCAACTCCTCGTCACCGTCGCGACGACGCTCGGTCTCGTCGTCTTCTGGGGGCTGTGAGTTGGGTGGCCCGAAGGCGGGGGCGGGGGTAAGCGAATCCGTCAAGTCCTTCGAGCGACCACATGCCACCGTGAGCGACGCGAACTCCGGTCCGCTCCAGCCGGACCGTCCCGACGCCGACCAGCCGTTCCGGGTCGATGCCCCCTTCGATCCGGCGGGCGATCAGCCCGACGCTATCGAGGAACTCGTCGCCGGCTACGAGGCCGGGATGGAGAAACAGACGCTCCTCGGTGTGACGGGATCGGGCAAGACCAACACCGTCTCGTGGGTGATCGAGGAACTCCAGCAGCCGACACTGGTCATCGCCCACAACAAGACGTTGGCCGCACAGCTGTACGAGGAGTTCCGGAACCTCTTCCCCGACAACGCGGTCGAGTATTTCGTCTCCTACTACGACTACTACCAGCCCGAGGCGTACGTCGAACAGACGGACACGTTCATCGACAAGGACGCCTCGATCAACGACGAGATCGACCGCCTGCGTCACTCCGCCACGCGCTCCCTCCTGACCCGCAACGACGTCATCGTCGTCGCGAGCGTCTCTGCCATCTACGGGCTTGGTGATCCCGCGAACTACGTCGACATGGCCCTGCGACTGGAGACGGGGCAGGAAATCGACCGCGACGACCTGCTCGCCCGGCTGGTCGATCTCAACTACGACCGCAACGACGTGGACTTCACGCAGGGCACCTTCCGCGTGCGCGGCGACACCGTCGAGGTGTTTCCCATGTACGGCCGCTACGCCGTCCGCGTGGAGTTCTGGGGCGACGAGATCGATCGCCTGACGAAACTCGATCCGCTGGAAGGCGAGGTGAAAAGTCAGGAGCCGGCCGCCCTGATCCACCCCGCGGAGCACTACTCCATCCCCGAGGAGCGCCTGGAGAACGCCATCCAGGAGATAGAAGAGCTGATGGCGGATCGGGTGGCGTACTTCGAGCGGCAGGGCGATCTGGTCGCCGCCCAGCGGATCGAGGAGCGCACCACCTTCGACATCGAGATGCTGCGAGAGACGGGCTACTGCTCGGGCATCGAGAACTACGCCGTCCACCTCTCCGACCGCGAGTCGGGCGAGGCGCCCTACACCCTGCTCGACTACTTTCCCGATAACTTCCTCACGGTCGTCGACGAGTCCCACCAGACCCTCCCCCAGATCAAGGGACAGTACGAGGGCGACAAGTCGCGCAAGGACTCGCTGGTCGCAAACGGCTTCCGCCTCCCCACTGCCTACGACAACCGCCCGCTCACCTTCGACGAGTTCCAGTCGAAGACCAACCGGATGCTGTACGTCTCCGCGACGCCCGGCGACTACGAGCGCGAGCACTCGGAACAGGTGGTCGAACAGATCGTTCGCCCCACCTATCTCGTCGACCCCGCGGTCGAGGTGGCCTCGGCGACGGGGCAGGTCGAGGACCTCATGGAGCGGATCGACGAGCGCATCGACCGCGACGAGCGTGTCCTCGTCACGACGCTCACCAAGCGGATGGCCGAAGATTTGACGGAGTACCTGTCGGAGGCGGGCGTCGCCGTCGAGTACATGCACGACGAGACGGACACGCTGGAGCGCCACGAACTGATCCGTGGGCTTCGCCTCGGCGACTTCGACGTGCTCGTCGGCATCAATCTCCTCCGGGAGGGGCTCGACATCCCCGAGGTGTCGCTGGTGGCCATCCTCGACGCCGACCAGGAGGGCTTTCTGCGATCGGAGACGACGCTCGTCCAGACGATGGGCCGGGCGGCCCGCAACGTCAACGGCGAGGTGGTGCTCTACGCCGACGAGGTGACCGACTCGATGCAGTCGGCCATCGACGAGACGCAGCGTCGCCGGCGCATCCAGCGGGCGTTCAACGAGGAACACGGTCACGAACCGGCAACCATCGAGAAGGCGGTCGGGGAGACGAACCTCCCGGGGAGCGAGACGGACACCGCGGGCGTCACCGGCGACGCCCCCGAGAGCGAGGACGAAGCCCGAGCGCGGATCGAGGCGCTGGAAGACCGGATGGAAGCCGCCGCCGACAACCTGGAGTTCGAACTTGCCGCCGACATCCGCGACCGTATCCGCGAACTCCGTCGGGAGTTCGAGTTCGACGCCGACGACGGCATCGAGCCCGAACTCGACTCCGAGTTCTGAAACGCCTGTTGTCCGTCAGTTTCGGCCACGAGGCGACGATGGACGAGAGACAGCGGCCGTATTCGATACGACACCACACGAATTCGCGCCGAAGCCCCAACGTATACCGTCACGCCGTCGGAACTCCAGCACATGTCCGCCACCGATTCACCGTCGGGATGGACGAATCCGGAATACGTAGCAACCGTCGTCGGTGTCCTCGCCACCGGGGCGCTCGTCTTTTATAGCTCGTTCGCGCAGGCAGGCCCAACCGTCGACGAAATCGTATTCGTCGTGGTAAGTATCACCATCCCCGTGACCGTCGCGTACGAGATTGCTCGTCGTTGGCCGTAGCCGACTCGCACCCCCATTCACACGGTCGTGACGGACTACCGAATTTCTGTCAGTACCCGTCTGACCGATACGGCGGTTGTATCGATCAGCTAGTCACGCAGCCTTCGGTAAAGATAGCCAGTAATACCCGCAGTACACACCGCTGCAAGGCCGAATGCGATTATTCCTGTTGGATCCGGGGCGAACAGTATTCCAAGAGTACTTCCTGTGAACAGGCCGATACTGAGGCAAAGGACAAAACGAATGGAGGGACTGGTCACAGCCGAATCTTCAACCGTGAATATGAATAATTGACCGATTCGCGCTCTGTATTCAGCCCTCCGCTAGAATCCGTCATCGATCGAGAGGTTCGACAGAGCCAACGATCCGTCGGCTGTCCCAGCGTCCCCTCGACTCGCGGCAATTATCACCAATATTTATTGTCCGGGGACATCGTGATACTAGATGGCACAGATGAGTCACGAAACCGATCCCTCTCGTCTTCGTGGGGAAGGTCGACCCACTCCCGACGGTCCGACGTCGCACAGTCTCCTCGGCCGCATCGCCGCGTATCTCGCCGAGTGGCCGCGACGCTACATCGACATGCAGGTCGAGGCGCTCGACCCGAAGCGTTGACGCGCGCCACGTAGCCGTCTTCTTCTGCCGCCAGCGCCGTCCCTACCGATCTACCCCAGCCCCGCCGCCATGAGGAACAGTGCCGTCGCGATGACGCCGAACAGCATGGCGACGAACCGCTTGATCGTGCGGGTGCTGAGCGAGTTGGAGACGTAAGGAGCGATCTGTCCGCCCGTCACCGTCGCCGGCACGGTGAACACGACCATGTTCCACGGCGTCGAGGCGAGCGAGAGGGAGTGCCCGCCGACGATGCCGCCGCCGAAGACGTGGACGAGCGAGGCGAGAATCGCCGTCAGCGCCACCACGATGTGGTTGGTGCCGATGGCAACGCGAACGGGAACCTTGGTCCCGAGCATCGAGATGATGCCGAGTTCGCCGATGCCGAAGCCCGCGAGCCCCTGGAAAGTGCCGCCGATGCTGTAGTTCGCCGCGCGACGCAGGTAGCCGCCGCGGGTGTAGGTGTAGTCGTCGCCATCGCGGTCGACGCGCGTGACGGTGCCGTCCTCGGCCGTCTCGACGCCCGCCGGGCCGAGTTTGTTGTTGTCGTCGGGGAGATCGGCCGCCGCCGATTCGGCCGGTGCCGTCCCGCCGTCCGCGGCCGGATCGCCGTCGGCGTCGTCGCTCCCGCCGTGATCCAGATTCGTCTTGAAGAGGAGGTAGGCGGCCGCCAGCAGCGCGATCCCCAGCAGCGCGTGGAAGACGGGTTCGGGGATGACAAACGAGAGCAGGGCGCCGCCGACGACGAAGGGGATCGATCCCCCGACGAGCGTGAGTGCGAGTCGTCGGTCGACGAGGCCGTACTGGATGAACGCGACCGAGGAACTGGAGAGGCCGAACGCCTCGCTGATCAGTCCCACCTTCACCAGCGTCTCCGGCTCCAGCGGGTTGGCGAACAGCGGGAAGATGAAGATGAGAAAGGGGACGAAGAGCGCCGATCCGCTGATGCCGACCGTGTTCACGATGGTCGCACCCAGCAGGAAGACGGGGAACAGCCACCAGTACTCGAGCCAGTAGTCCGTCCCCACGTCGCCCGGAGCGGGCGCACCGAGGATCACGCCGACGATGAAGATCACCGGCGCGGCGAACACGAAAACGTGTTGATACTTCAGGAACCACTTCTGGACGCGGCTAGATGACGATGTACTCATCGGTTCGTCGTGGTGTACTCAGGCGTCGGTGCGTGCCGTCGTCCGCACCGAGCGGTGCGACGACGCGGGCACGCCGAGAAGGGTGTTCGTACGCATAGGCGACACGCTGTCGGCCGCGTCACGACTCATTGTCAGCGTGCCGGTAGCGTACTCCGTCTAAAAAGGCTTGAGGTTCACTGGCGGCGTGGGGACCCCCACCATGCGCCGATTACGCGGTTCGCGGCCGCTCCCGCGCACCGCGACGTGTTTTATATAATAATATTAACTAATTAATACTAATGCCTTCCAGAATCGCGATGGTGGTCGTTCTGATCCTCGTGGTTGCCGGCGGTAGCCTCTCCACGTATGCGCTCGACCCCCCGGCGCCGCTCGCACAGCAAGGTGGCGACGGCGACGGAACGCCGATGGATGGTGGCGATGGCGGCGATGGTCGGCGAACGCCCGGCGGCGGGGACGGGCAGCGAACGCCGACCGACGACGGCCGGCGGACATCCGGCGGTGGCGACGGGCGAGGCACACCGATGGGGGGAGACGGCGGTGACGGTCCTCGGGCGAACGTCTCGGTCGACCACCGCCAGCCCGGCAACGCCTCGATCATGGTTCGCAACGCCGCGGCGAACCGGCCCGTTCGCATCCAGTTCGAGCGGATGGTCGCGAACCCGGAAACGGGGCTGATGCTCCGTGAGATGACCGTCGCAGCCGGCGACCCCGAGTACCAGTTGGCCGTCCGCACGACTACCCGCGCCAGCGAGGGCGTCGCCCCCCTCCCCGGCGCACCACCGTTCGGCTACCTCAACGTGACTCACTCGGTACCGAACGTGAACGTCACGAACGCCTCCTTCACGTTCACACTCAACCGGACACGACTACGCGAGCGGAACGTGACCGCCGAGAACGTCGGCCTCTATCGATACCGGGCGACCAACCGGACGTGGCAGCGCCTCCAGACGCGGGTGATGGAGCAGAATCAGACGCAGGTGACTTACCGGGCCGAGTCGCCGGGGCTCTCGGAGTTCGCCGTCGCGCTCACCGCCGAGACGACGACGCCCACGGCGACCGCCACGTCGACGCCGACGGCGACACGCACCCCGACGGCGACCCCGTCACCGACGCCCCGGCCGTCGACGCCGGCACCCACCACCGACGGCGCGGCGCCGGGCTTCGGCTTCCTCGCCGCCCTGTTCGCCCTGTTCGGGCTCGGTCGCCTGTTGCGGTCGCGGTAACCCGCCATCACACTTTTGCGCGTTCCACTCCCACTGACTCTCATGTCTCGCGCCGCCGTCGAGGTCGAGGACCTGCTGAAACTGGTGCTCGTCCTCGTCGTCGTCTGGCTCGCACTCAGCATCGTCGAGGCGGTGTTCGACATCGTCTTCGGCCTGTTCGGCTTCCTACAGCCGCTCATCGGCCTCCTCATCGTCGTCCTGATCGTCCTCTGGCTGCTCGACCGGATCTGACGGTCCGGTACGCTCTTTTCTCCGCCCCGCCACTGCCCGCCGTGTACAGTCTCAACGTCCCCGTCCCGGGTGCCGTCGAACGCCTCGCGGCCGACCTCCACCCCCATCTCACCGCGTTCGACCGGATTCGCGACCGTCACTCCCTCGTCTGCAAGCGGTTCGAGGTCGACGAGGCCGAGTACGACCACCTGCGCGAACGCCTCCGGGTCGCGCTCTCACCTACGCCCGCCTTCGAGGCGCGGGTAACGGGCATCGACGCGTTCGAGACGCCGCCCCACGGTTCCGGTCCCGTGCTCTATCTCGCCGTCGAGAGCCCCGGCCTCCACGACCTGCACCGACGACTCGTCGACGTGTTCGGCGCCGTCCACGACGACTTGGAGGGCGAGGCGTACGTCCCCCACGTCACGCTGGCCCGCGGTGACGGCGTTGAGGCCGTCGACGGCCTCCGTGACCTCGATATCGACCCGATCACGTGGACCGTCTCCGAACTCCGACTCTGGAGCCGCGACCGCCGGGCGGCGGGGTGGACGGTGTCGCTGCCGCGGCCCTAGCGGCGCTCGATCCGCATCGGCATCCCGTCCTGCGGGTGCATCGTCAGCGACCCCCGGAGGTCGAAGTCGCCCGTGCCCGTGTACTGCAGCCGGTAGTCGCGGCCGATCACGGCCAGAATGAGTTTCGCCTCCAGGAGCGAGAACTGCTTGCCGATGCAGTGGCGTGGGCCCCCGCCGAACGGGAAGTGGGCGAACCGGGGGCGCTCGGCAGCCCGGTCGCGCGCCCAGCGGTCCGGGTCGAACCGTTCCGGCTCCGCCCACCACCGCGGCGACCGGTGGACGGCCCACTGCGGGAGCATGATAGCCGCTCCCTCGGGAATCCGGTACCCCCCGAGTTTCACGTCCACCTTCGGCTCCCGAAAGATGGTGTACACCGGCGGATACAGCCGCATCGTCTCCTGGAGCACCCGATCCAGATACGATAGCTCTCCCACGTCCGCGAACGTCGGCGAGCCGTCCAGCACCGCATCGAGTTCCGCGTGGACCCGTTCCTCGACCGCCGGATGCTCGGCGAGCAGGTAGCAGGCGTAGGTGAGCGTCAGCGCCGTCGTGTCGTGGCCCGCCAGCAGCATCGTCATCACCTCGTCGCGAAGCTGTTCGTCCGACTGCTCGTCTCGATGCTGTGCCCGGAGCAGGATCGACAGCAGGTCCATCGGCGGGTCGTCGTCGTCCGCGTGGCCTTCGGTGCCGCGGCGCTCCGCGATGATCTCCGTCACCACGTCCTCTAGCGCCTCCAGTGCCGCCGCGAACGCCCGGTTCTCGCGGGTGGGCACCCAGTCGGGCGTGACGAAGCGGAACGGGTCGGGCTCGAACCGTGCACCGAGGGGTTCGAGATTCTCCTGGATCGTCCGCACCCGCTTCTCGGAGAGGTCGACGCCGAGCATGGCGTCGGCGATGATCCGCACCGTCAGCCGTGCCATCTCGAGTTCGACGTTCACTTCGTCGCCCGCCGACCACTCCGCGACCGCCGCCTCGGCGTGACGCGTCATCGTGTCCGCGATGCCCGCGATCCGCGACATGTTGAACGCGGGGTTGGCGAGGTCGCGCTGGCGTCGCCACCGATCCCCCTCGCTCAGCAGCAGGCCGTCGCCGAGGAGTTGGCCGAGCGCGTCGTCCTGAAACGCGGGTTTGCGGTACGTCTCGTGATCGCCGACGAGCACCTGCTCGATGTCCGATGGGTTGGTGAGGATGTACGTCTCCAGCGGTCCGAGATCGACCCCGACCACGTCGCCGTACGCCGACTCACACGCCGTCAGGAAGTCGAAGGGGTCGCGCGCGTACTGTCTGCTGTTCCCGAACACGGGTTCGCCGCGAGGACCGGGTGGCCGCGAGCGTGACTGCTGGCGCATCGCTTGGCGTTAGGATGGGAGCGGCATAAGCGCGTGGCCGCTACTCCGTGACGACCCAGTAGTCGTACGGCCGGTCGTCGTACGCGTCCACGGAGAGCGTCACGCGATACGGGCCGGCGGGTGGTCCCTCGACGACCCGGAGTCGCTTCCCGCTCGCGCCTCTGATCCCGGTCACCGTCGACCCGTTCCGGTACGTCGCCGTCACGTTCGTCGCGATGAGGGCGTGGCCGGCGTCGAACCGTCCCGGAATCGTGAACGCCTCCGACCGCTCGCCGTCGAGGGCGGTCAGATCGAGCGTCACCGAGTCTGATCGGTAACACTCGCCGCTTGGCGGCCGGATGGGCGTGATCGTCGGCTTGTACGGGCCGGTGTAGGTCTCCCGCCAGCACGGTCCCGCGTCGTCCGTGCGCTCGACGGCGACCACCTGTAGTGTCACTTCTACGGACTCGATGTCGTCCGGAATCGTGCCCGCACCGACGACGTACTCGACGCCGACGGGTTGGGGTGTCGCGGTCGGTGCCGCTGTCGCGGTCGGTGTTGCCGTCTCGGCCGCTTCCCCCCCGCCGCTCGGGGTGGTCGGGGCCGCACAGCCAGCGAGCAGTGCAACGACTGCGAACGCGAGGAGGGCGTCGCGTCGCATACGTCGTCCCGGCGCCGCCTCGGCCAAAGGTTTTCCGGGAATCGGCGGCCGATTACGGTGTCGGCGGATCGCCGTCGTACGCGTCCAGATCCGCGTAGAAGTTCAGCATCGCGAACTTCAGCTTCTCGGGCGCCACGTCGATGAGTTCGTCGCGCTCCTCCGGCGGGAACGAGTCGCGGACGCCGTACTTCCCCATGTCGCGGCTGGCGCGCGTGTACCGCTTGTCCAGCAGGACGCGCACCCCGAAGTCGTCGGGCGAGCGGATCACCCGCCCCAGCGCCTGCCGGGTCTTGCGGATCGTCGGAATCTCGACGGCGTAGCGCCACCCCGCCTCCGATCGGTCGTCGTACACCCGGTCGTAGGCGTCCTGGACCGCCTCCAGTCGCTCGGAGAGATTGGGGTAGGGGACGCCGACGACGACGACGGTCCGGGCGTCGTCGCCGTCGAAGCTCACCCCCTCGCCGAGAGTGCCCCAGAGGGAGGTAAAGAGGGTCGATCCGCCGGCTTCGCCGACGTTTCGAGGCGTCTCCGACGCCGCGCCACCGCTCCGAGATGTCGAAGACATCTCGCCGTCGACGAACCGCTGGCGGAGGTCCTCGGTCGGCGTCCCCGCTTCGTCCAGATAGCCACCCAGGCGGTCGTGGTAGCGTTCGGCCTCCGCGTACGAGGGACAGAAGACGAGCGTGTTGCCGGGCGTCATCTCGATCACGTCCGCGAGCGTTTCCGCCACCGTCGCCTGCGTCTCCGGGTCGTCGCGCTCGCTCGAAAAGAGTGCCGGCCCCTCGACGGCGTACGTCCGCCGGCGCTCCTCGGGGTACGCCAGCCCGTAAGCCATCGTCACCGGGTCGCCGAGGCCGAGGACGTCCTCGAGCACGTCGAACGGGCGGAGCGTCGCGCTCATCAACACGCTCGCGGCCACCTCGTCGAACAGCCCCTCGGTCACCTCCCGCGGGATGCATGTGTACAGCTCCGCGCGGCCGTACACCTCCTCCGTGCCAGCGTCGCGCCGAACGGCGGCCATCGGGTGCCGACCCAGATCCGCCCCCTTACCCATCCAGTCGGCGACGAAGCCCGCGGCCTGCAGCGTCGCGGACTCCGTGCGGGTCGTCGTCTCCCCACGCCGGTAGGCCTCCTCGTACTCCTCGTCCAGCGTCTCACCCATCTGCAGGGCGAGGTCGATTTCGGCGTCGATGCCGCTCCCTTCGTAGGCGTCGAGGAAGGCGAGCGTCAGGTCGTCCCGGCGGTCGTCGTTGGCGATGGCGAGGTCGTGCCAGTCGTCGCCCACCTGTTCGCGCTCGCCGAAGCCGAGGGCGTCGTCGACGGCCGTTTCGAGCCCCGTTCGGAACGCCTCGATCACGTTTCTCGCCCGTCCGGCCCGCGAGTCCTCGGCCTCGTCGAGTTCGGCCAGCGATCCGTCGAGCGTCCGCGCCGAGAGCGTCCGCGTGGCGTGGTCCCGCGCCGCCGACTCGACGTTGTGGGCCTCGTCGAAGACGGTGATCACCTCCGAGGGATCGCGGTCCAGCCACCGGAAGAAGTGTTCCCGGATCGTCGGATCGAGCAGGTGGTGGTAGTTACAGACGGCGAGGTCGATCCCCTCCATCCCCTCCTTGAGGAGTTCGTAGCCACAGAGGCCGCGCTCGTCGGCGTAGGCGTAGATCTCCTCGGGCGTGCGCACGTCGTCGAACAGCCAGTCGTGGAAGGCGTCGGTGTCGCGGGTGAGGTTGGCGCGGTAGTGATCGCAGATGTTCGCGGCTTCGAGCTCCTCGATCTCCTCGTCGAGCGCTTCGAGTTCGTCCATCACGGCCGCGCGGGCCTCGCCGGCCTCGCCGTCCCCCTCCCGCACGTCGTCGAGGAGTGCCTCGCTCCGGTCGGCGAGTTCTTGCCGGTCCGCCTGCGCCTCCACCAGCGACCGCGTGGTCTCCTTGAGACTCCGACACTCCTCGTAGCCCACGTCGAGGTGACACATCGAGGCTTTCCCCTTGAAGACGACCGCCCGGATCGGCTCTCGCTCCCTGATGGCGCGGGCGTCCTCGACGAACTGGCGCATCTGTTGGTGGACGTTCGTCGTGATGACGACCGTCCGGTCGTGTTCCCGGGCGTGTGCGAGCGCCGGCACGAGCGCCGAGAGCGTCTTGCCCGTCCCCGGTGCGCCCTCCATGAGCACGTCCTGGCCGCGTTCGAGGGCGTTGGCGATGCGGTCCATCGCCTCGCGCTGGTTCGGATACGGGTCGTCGTATGGGAAGAACCGCTCGTATCCCGCCGTGTCTGCCACAGCGATGGGTTACGCGTGCTGGGATTAAAACCCTCGCCGGTGTTCGGTCGCGGCCCGCTACGACCATCGTTCCTCTCCGCTGTCGGCTCCGCTCAGTGTAGTTCTCGGTAGTTCTCCACGTCGAGTCCGTTGACGCGCTCGAATCCGTCGTCGGCGGTGACGACCGGAACACCCAGCGACCGTGCGACGCCCGCGAGCATCATCTCCGGATGCTGAATTCGTTCTCCGCGTTCGTCCAGTTCCTGCCGAATACGCGCTCCTTCGAGGGCGTGTGTCCGATCGTACTCCATCCGCTCTACCCACGGAAGATGATCGTCGATTCGTGCCGGATCTCGTCCCTCCTTCACCGCCCCATGATACAGTTCGTAGTCGCTGATGGCACTGAGAACGAGACTCTCGTCTCGGTTGTCGAGTCGGTACGCTTTCGCGGACGCGCGACCACGAAGAAAGTCGGCACAGAAGCTACTGTCGAGTAGCTTCATGAATCGGATTCGAACTCCTCGTCGAGCTCCGCTTTGACCTCTCGAACGGACTCGTCGATAGTGGTGTCGCTCCACACGCCGAATCCGGCGAGCGGGTCGTCGTCCTCCAACTCCCGCGTGATGACGTCCTCGAAACTCTCCGATCCTCGCTTCCGAGCGCGGAGTTTTCGCCACGTCTCCTCCGAAACCCGGATGGTCTTGTCGCCCATGTATACACTACTGTATACGTCCGACTGACTTCGGTGTTTCCCGTATCGGCGCCGACGCGGGATGGTTTCCCGGATGTCGAGCGAGTCGACACGACGCGTCCGGTTTCTCACAGCCGGTCCGCACCCACCGCGTAGACGCCACCGAGGACCGCGCCGTACACGACGTGCCACAGGAGCGACGGCGGCGCGAAGTTGGGGAACGGCGGCGAGGCGGGGGAGCCGACGGCGCTCAGCCACACGGGCATCAGAAGCGCCGCGAGGCCGATCCACGTCGCGACGCCCCAGCCGACGCCGAGGCCGACGAGTCCGGCCGTCGATGTCACCCGTCGCGCGCCAGCGATGGCCGCGAAAGCCACGCCCAGCACCGCGCCGTGGGCGACGTGGACGACCATGCCGACCGCCGGATTCGGCGGCGGCGCCAATCCGTACAGCGAGGGAATCGCCACCGCCAGTACCGGCGGACTCATCACGAGGACGAGTCCACCCATCACGAGCGCGCCGACGGCGCCGCCGGCCACGCCCGCCCGCCAGTTGCCGCTCGATTCGTCGGTGCCGTGTGCCGCTTCGGTCGTCGTCGCCATAGTGGGGCCACCACGCCCGACGACAACCGCGTTCGGGGATCGGACACGGCCGACACACGACGCCGGAAGGCTGATACACGGGAGCGCGGCCAGTACAAGTAGACTCGTGAGTCGTGCGAGAGGGACACACGGCCGATCGGGGCGTGTGGCGCCCCGGCCCCGGTCTACGCCAGCAGTTCGACCAGCAGGCCCGCCTGCGCGTGGAGCCGGTTTTCGGCCTGTTGCCAGACGATCGACCGGTCGCTCTCGACCACGTCGTCGGTGATCTCCTCGCCGCGGTGGGCGGGCAGACAGTGCATCACCGCGGCGTCGCTCCCGGCCAGCAGGTCGGCGTTCACCTGATACCCCTGGAACGCCCGCAGTTTCTCCTCGCGTTCGTCCTCCTCGCCCATCGACACCCACACGTCGGTGTAGACGACGTCGGCGCCGTCGACGGCGTCGGCGGGATCGTCGACGAGACGCGGTGCCGAGCCGAGGTCGGCCGCCCGGTCCAGTACGTCGTCGTCGATGCCGTACTCGGGGGGCGTGGCGACGACGAGATCCAGATCCGCGAGCGCCGCGCCGAGGACGAACGACTGCGCGACGTTGTTGCCGTCGCCCACCCACGCGACGGTCACGTCGTCGAACCCGCCGAACCGCTCGCGGACCGTCAGCAGGTCCGCGAGCGTCTGGCAGGGGTGGGCGTCGTCGGTCAGCCCGTTGATCACCGGTACGTCCGAGTACGCGGCGAGTTCTTCGGCGTCCGCGTGGTCGAACAGCCGGGCCATGATGGCGTCGGCGTAGCCCGCGAGGGCGCGGGCGGTGTCCTTGACCGGTTCGCCGCTCCCGAGATGAATGTCGTCGGGACCGAGGAAGATGGCGTGACCGCCGAGGCGCGTCATGGCCGTCTCGAACGACGTTCGGGTGCGGGTGCTCGGCTTCTCGAACACCATCGCGAGCGTCTGCCGGTCGAGATCCGTGTCGTCTTCGCCGGCCTTGATGGCCGCCGCACGATCCAACACCGTCTCCAGATCCTCGGCCGTGAGGTCGTCCACGTCGAGGAGGTGGGTCGTCTCTATCATTGCGGTGGTTGCAAGCGTTCGCAGGCGTCGATCAACACCTCGATGGCGCGGTCGTACTCGTCGAGCGGGAGGTGTTCGTTCGGCGCGTGGTCCAGATCCGAGTCGCCGGGGCCGTAGGTGACCATCGGGCAGTCCCAGGCGGACGCGAAGACGTTCATGTCCGCGGTCCCCGTCTTCCGGAGGAGGCGGGGGTCGCCGCCTGCGCCCCGGATGGCGGCGCGGAACGCCCGGGCGGCGTCGGTCCGCGGGCTCTCCATCACCGGCGGCACCCGGTCGTACCAGTGGACCGTCCCGGTGTCGAGGCGGCCGTCGGCCATCTCGCGCACGTCGTCGACGGTGTACTCCGGCGGGACACGGAACTGCACCTCCATCGTCGCCTCGACGGAGAGGCCGTCGGTGCTCGGGCCGCCCTCGAAGGCCGTCGGCTTGCAGGTGACGCGCTCGAAGACGGGGAGATACTCGTCGGGATCGAACTCCTCCTCCACGCTCGACCACCAGTCCAGCGCGTCCTGAATCGCGTTGTTCTCCGGGCGGGAGGTGTGGCCGGATTCGCTGGTGGCGACGTACGTCCCCGCCAAGAGTCCACGATAGCCGAGCGTGATGCCCGTCCACCCGCTCGGTTCGCCGTTGACGACGGCGTCGGGTTCGGGGCGGTCGCTCTCGACGACGTGGCGCGAGCCACGGGAGTCGACCTCCTCGCCGACGACGCCGAGGAAGCTCACTCCGGTTTCGACGGCGGCGACCGCCATCGCCGCCAGCGGCCCGGTCGCGTCGACGCTCCCGCGCCCCCAGAGTTCCTTCCCCGCCTCGCCGTCACGAATCTCCACCGGGATGTCACCCGGCACGGTGTCGATGTGGGAGGTGAGGAGGACCGAATCGTCCGCCGGTGCGTGGACGTTCCCCACCTCGTCGGTCCACACCTCACGGTCGTGGGCCTCGAAGAACTCGACGAGGCGCCCGGCCGCCTCGGCCTCCTCGCCCGAGGGCGACGGGATCGCGACGAGGTCGACCAGCAGCCGCTGGCTTTCGGTCAGTTCCACGTCGGCCACGTCCGGGACGCTCGCCGTCACAACACCGCCTCCAGCGACGCGACGAACTGGTCGGCGTGACTTTCCTCGATGGTCAGCGGCGGGAGCAGCCGGAGGACGGTCCGGCCCGCCGGCAGCGCCAGCACCTGCTCGTTCAGCGCGAGGTCACGGAGCAGGCGGTTCGACCCCCGCTTCACTTCGAGGCCGATCATCAGCCCCTGTCCCCGCACGTCGCGGATCGGCAGGTCGGCGTCCTCGACCGACTCCATCAGGTAGCTCCCGACGTCCGCGGCGCGGGTCGGCAGGTCCTCCTCGACGACCACGTCGAGGGTGGCGTTGGCGGCCGCACAGACCACGGGGCCGCCGCTGAACGTCGAGCCGTGTTCGGGGTCGGCGTCGGCGATCCAGTCCGCACACACCGTCGCGCCGAGGGGGAGGCCGCTGGCGATGCCTTTGGCCGTCGTGAGGATGTCCGGCTCCACCTCCGAGCGTTCACAGGCCCAGAGCGTGCCCGTACGGCCGACGCCGGTCTGAATCTCGTCGAAGACGAGGGCGGCACCCGCCTCCTCGGTCACTTCGCGAGCGCGACGCAGGTACGTCGCGTCGGCGGGGTGGATGCCGCCCTCGCCCTGGATGGGTTCGAGGAAGACGGCGGCCGTCTCCTCGTCGACCGCCTCGGCGAGTTCCTCGCCGTCGCCGTAGGAGACGAACTCGATGCCGTCGACGAGCGGTTCGAACGGCTTCTTGTACTTGTCCTTCCAGGTCATCGAGAGGGCGCCCAGGGTGCGACCGTGGAAGCCACGACGGGTGGCGACGATCTTCCCCCGGCCCGTGGCGTTGCGGGCGAACTTCAGCGCCGCCTCGTTGGCCTCCGTCCCCGAATTGCAGAGCCAGACGTTGTCCAGCCCCGGCGGCGACACCGTCGCCAGTTTCTCGTACAGTTCCGTCCGCGCCGCGACGGGGTAGGACGCCTGGACGTACATGAGGTCCTCGACCTGCGCCTTCACGGCGTCGACGACCCGCGGGTGACAGTGGCCGACGGGCGTGACGGCGTAGCTCGCGCCGAAGTCGAGATACTCGGTGCCGTCGTCGGCGTAGAGGTACGCCCCCTCGCCGCGTTCGATGCCGATCGGTTTCTCCGAGAAGACGAATCCGCTCATGTGTCCTCCAGTGCGCTCGGGTGGATGTGTGTACCGCTTTCCCCCAGTGCTGCCGTGACGGGCGCGTCGGCGTTGGCGTCGGCGACGACCACTTCGCTCGCGCCCGACGCCAGCGCTTCGGTGGCGGCCATCACCTTCTTCGTCATGAACCCCTCCGCGGCGTCGGTCAGCGCGTCGTACTCGTCTGGCGTGGTCACCGACTCGATCAGCGTCTCCGGATCGTCGGGGTCTTCGTACACCCCCGCCACGTCGGTCAACACGACTAGGGTCGCGCCGAGGGCCCCCGCCACCGCGGCGGCCGCGCGGTCGGCGTCCGTGTTGACCGGCACGCCGTCGTCGGCCAGCATCGGCGGCCCGGCGACGGGCGTGTAGCCGTCCGCCAACAGCGTCTCCAGCAGTTCGCCGTTCACGCGTTCGAGCTTCCCGGAGTGGTCGCCGCGCTTGATCTTCTTCTTGCCGTCCTCGATCACGCGCACGGCGGACTTCCGGGGACCGGTGAGGAGGCCGCCGTCGACGCCCGAGAGGCCGACGGCGTCGACGCCCGCCTCGCGGAACGTGGCGACGAGGTCGGTGTTGACCTTCCCCATCGCCATCGTGAACGCCGCCATCGTCGCCTCGTCGGTGAAGCGACCGACGACGCCGTCCGGCGTCTCGACGTACGTCGGGTCGATGTCGAGCCGATCCAGCAGGTCGTCGACCGCGGTCGAGCCGCCGTGGACGACGGCGACGGGCTCCCCGTCCGCGACGAGAGCCGCGATGTCGGCGACGGCGCCCGCCGGATCGACGGCTTTCGCGCCGCCGATTTTCACCACGACGGTCACGCGAGCCACCTCCGGTGACGCGGCCCCGAACTCATGGTGCGCCCACGGGATGTAATCCCTGGAACTCCAGGCCCGCCGTCTCCTCGATGCCGAGCGCCACGTTCGCGGCGTGGACCGCCTGCCCGGCCGATCCCTTCATCATGTTGTCGATGGCCGAGAACACCACTAATCGTTTGTTCCCGGGATCGATCTCGAACCCGACCTCGCCGTAGTTGGTGCCCGCGACCGCCTTCGGTTCGGGGTAGCGGTAGACGCCGCCCCCGCCGGCGACGGTGCGCATGAACGGTTCGTCGCCGTAGGTGTCCCGATAGGCGCTCCAGAGCGCCTTCTTCCGCACCGGGCCGTCCGGGAAGACGTGACACGTCGCGGCCGCGCCGCGGGTCATGTCCACCGCGTGCACGGTGAAGGAGACCGAACAGCCGAGGAACTCCTCGATCTCGGCCTCGTGGCGGTGACCCGTCGGGGCGTAGGGCCGGACGATCCCCGACCGCTCGGGGTGGGAAGAGGCCGCGCCGCCACCGGCGCCACCCTCCGAGGAGCCGACCTTCACGTCGACGACCATCTGCTCGTCGCCGGAGAGAATCCCGGCGTCGAACAGGGGTTTGAGTCCCAGAATGGTCGCCGTCGCGTTACAGCCGCCCGAGGCGATCAGGTCGGCGCCGGGCAGGCTGTCGCGGTTGAGTTCGGGGAGGGCGTACTCGGCCTCGTCGAGGAGTTCCGGCCGGTCGTGGCCGTCGTACCACTCGTCGTACTGTGCCTCGCTCCCGAGGCGGAAGTCGGCGCTCAGGTCGACCACGGTGTCCGCGGCGTCCCGAAAGGCGTCGATGCGCTCCATCGAGACGCCGTGGGGCGTCGCCGCGAAGAGCACGTCGACGGATTCGAGGTCCTCCGGATCGGTGAACCGCAGGTCCATCCCGCGGAGGTTGGGGTGCTGGTGGCCGACGGTCTTGCGCTCGTAGCTCCGGCTGGTCGCCTGTGCCACCTCGAACTCGGGGTGACCGTCGAGCAGTCGGAGGAGTTCGCCGCCGGTGAAGCCGCTGGCGCCGACGACGCTGGCGGTGTAGCTCATGCCGTCGCCTCCTGCGTTGCCTTCTCTTCGAGCCAGTCGACGATGGCCGCGGGCACGTCGAAGTCGACACAGGAGTCGAGCGCCTTGAACTCCACCGTGTGATTCACCTCGTGGACGGTGTACGAATCGCCGGTCTCCATCAGGTCGACGCCCAGCAGCCCCCCGCCGACGGCGTCGGAGGCGCGTTCCACGAGCTCGGCCACCTCGTCGTCGATCTCGAACTCGCTGACCTCGCCGCCTTTCGCGGCGTTGGTGAGCCAGTGGTCGGAGCTTCGGGTCATCGCGGCCACGGGCTCGCCGTCGGTGGCGACGACGCGGATGTCGCGGCCGGGCTTCTCGACGAACTCCTGGATGTAGAACACCTTGTGCTCGTAGTGGCCGAGGGTGGCCTTGTGTTCCAGAATCGCCTCGGCAGCGCTCCGGGAGTCCACCTTGGCCATCAGGCGCCCCCACGATCCGATGACGGGTTTGAGGACGCAGGGGTAGCCGAAGGCCTCGATGGATTCGAGGGCGCTGTCGGTGGTGAAGGCCACGTCGGTGTTCGGGGTGGGAACGCCCGCCGCTTCGAGGACGAGGCTGTTTTTCACCTTGTCGGCACACAGTTCGGCGGTGTCCGCGGCGTTGACGACGGGAATCCCGTAGGCGTCGAGAAAGCGGGTCACGTACTTGCTCCGGCTGGTCGCCAGACAACGATCGACCGCGATGTCGACGTCGTCGAACGCCGCGGGCGCCTCGCCGATGTTGAACTGCTCCTTCCGAACGTCGATTTTCGTCACCTCGTGGTCACGGTCCCGCAGTTCGGAGAGCAGGAGCTTCTCGTCCCGCCTGATCCGCGAGTAGCAGAGTCCGACGTGCACGGCTACTCCTCCTCTTTGGCCTTCGCGAGCACCTTCGCGGCGAGGCGCTCCTGGAAGCCGTGGTACTTCGCGACGCCCGTCGCGTCGGCCTGCGTGATATCGCCCACGTCCTCGGTGTTGAACGAGGCGAAGGCCTCGTCGTAGACGGCGTACTCGCTGTCGCGGCCGACCGGACGGGCCTGGCCACCCTCGAACCGGATCGTCACGGTTCCGGTCACCCGGGACTGCGTCTCGTCGATGAAGCCCTCCAGCGCCCCCATCAGCGGCGCGTCGATCAGCCCCTCGTACCCTTTCTGGGACCACTCGTCGTCGACGAGTTTCTTGAAGTCACGCTCCTCTTTGGTCAGGACGAGCGACTCCAGCGTCTCGTGGGCGTTCAGCAGCGTCGTCGCCGCCGGGTGTTCGTAGTTTTCCCGTACTTTTAGCCCGAGCATCCGGTCTTCCATCATGTCCGTCCGCCCGACGCCGTGCTTCCCGGCCACGTCGTTGAGGTGTTCGATCAGAGCGACGGCCTCCATCTCCTCGCCGTCGACAGCGGTGGGATATCCGTCCTCGAACGTGATCTCGACCTCCTCGGTGTCGCCCGAGGGGGCTCGCGTCCAGTCGTAAATCTCCTCGCCGGGGACGTGACCGGGCTGTTCGAGGTCGCCACCCTCGATGGACCGACTCCAGAGATTCGTGTCGATGCTCCAGACGCCCTCGTTGCCGCCCTCTACTGGCAGATCCTTCTCCGCGGCGTACTCTATCTCCCACTCGCGGGTCAGGCCGAGTTCGCGCACGGGCGCGATAACGTCGAGGTCGGAGGCGCGCCAGACGGCTTCGAAGCGAAGCTGATCGTTGCCTTTCCCCGTACAGCCGTGGGCGACGGCGTCGCAGTCCTGCGCTTTCGCCACGTCGAGGATGGCCTCGGCGATGACCGGCCGCGCCAGCGCCGTCCCGAGCGGGTAGCCCTGATACGTCGCGTTCGCGCGCACGGAATCCATACACAGCGCCGCGAACTCGTCTTTCGCGTCCACGACGTAGTGTTCCAGATCCAGCGCCTCGGCCGTCTCCTCGGCCTCGGCGAACTCCTCGGCCGGCTGTCCAACGTCGACCGTGACCCCGACGACTTCGTCGTACCCCCACTCCTCTTCGAGCAGCGGGACGCATACTGTCGTGTCGAGACCGCCGGAGAACGCGAGTGCCACACGTGTCATTACCGACTTCTCGACCCTTCACGGACTTAAATTCTACGTTTCTGTAATTGAAATAAAATGCGAGACGGGACGCTCACGGCGAGTCGCTGGTGCATCGGGCGGAAGGAAGTGAGAGAAAGGTGGGCCTAACGGCCCGGTCGTCGCGGTCGTCGGACCGCGGGTGCGGGGCGGACGAGTTCGGACGAGCGCGCCGATGTCCGGTCCATTGTCGCTAGAAATCGCGGCTCGCTACTAATATCTTGCGAACGGCCGCTGCAGGCCGTTCCGGGCTCCCCTTCCTCGTCGTCCATCCATCTCGTACGTCGTCGGGGAGCATAGCCGCTTCCCGGCGGTCACTCCGTCGGTACTGGCGGTTCGTCGCGTGTCCGCGTGCCGGCCGACCGTGCCGTCCCCGCGGCGCGCAGGTACTCCGAGACGCGGTCGCGCACCGACACCACGTCGCCGACGACGGTGACGGCGGGGGGGTCGATACCCACCTCGCGGGCGCGGTCGGTGATGGTGTCGAGCGTCCCCGTGACGGTGAACTCCCCGGGGCGGGACGAGCGTTCGATCATTGCGACCGGCGTGTCGGGGGCGACGCCACCGGTCCGGAGCGCGGCCACGTTGTCGGGGAGCCGTCCCACGCCCATCAGGATCACCAGCGTCCCGCCCGCGCTGACCGAGCGGGCGAGGGCGTCCCAGTCGAGGGCGCTATCGGGCTTGGTGGGGTCCTCGTGGCCCGTGACGACGGTGAGGCTGGAGGCGTGGTCGCGGTGGGTCGGCGGGATGCCGGCGAGCCCCGGCCCGGCGACGGCGCTCGTGATCCCCGGCACCACCTCGAAGGGAATGCCCGCGGCCGCGAGTTCCTCCGCCTCCTCGCCGCCGCGGCCGAACACGCAGGGGTCGCCGCCCTTGAGGCGGACCACGTCGTCGCCCGCGGTCGCCCGTCGGATCATGCGGTCGTTGATCTCGGCCTGTGTCGTCCGCTCGCCGTCGCCGCGCTTGCTCACGTCGATCCGGTCGACCGACGCGGGCGGCAGGTCGCGGATCGCCTCGCTCACCAGGCCGTCGTAGCACACCACGTCGGCCGAATCGAGCAGGCGCCGGGCCTTCACCGTCAGGAGGTCGGGATCGCCCGGCCCCGCGCCAACGAGATACACCGTGCCGGGCTGTATCGACCGCCCCTCACGACCGGTTCCGACGGTCATCGACCCCGCCCTCCCGGCACGTCCGTCTCGGTCTCCGCGTTCGCCGCTTCCCGCTCCAGATCGGCGGCGAGCGCCCGAGCCTGATCGGGCGAGAGCGAGATGCTGTCCGCGTGGTGAGCGACGTTCGCTACGTCTCCGCCGTCGAACTCCAGTTGAAGTCTGACGCTCTCCGGGGCGGATTTCGGCCGGTCCACGTCGACGACGGCGGCAGCGTCGTCGCTCCAGTCGGGACCGAACACCCGCCCAGTCACGTAGTCGAGCGTCGTGTACGCGCTCACGTCGAGTAGTCTGATCGCCATCAGTCAGACGAGATCGGTACGTCGTCGACGGTGGTCGGTGCCGGGCTCTCCTCCTCCGCGAACGGGTACCACGACTGCTTGGCGTCGTACATGTACGGGTCCTCGTAGGAGGTCTCCGCGGGTTCACAGAGGTCGACGATCGATTCGGTGCCGAAGTCCTCGACCCACTCGCGGAAGGTCTGGCCCGCCTCGCGGTGGGCGGCGAACGCTTCGACTAGGCTCTTGATCGCACCCGGAACCTCGTCGGCGGGCACCCGCTGGCTGACCCACTCGACGAACTCGGGCCGCGTCCCGAGGCCGCCGCCGACGCCGATGTCGAGCGCTTCGACGATCTCGCCGTCCTTCTGGGCCCGCATCCCCTGCAGGCCGATGTCGGCGGTTTGGGCGTGGCCACAGTCCGCGGTACAGCCGGAGTAGTGGATCTTGATCGTCGCCACGTCGTCCGGCACGTCGACGTTCGCGTTGAGCCAGCGGAGGGTCCGCGTCAGGCGCAGTTTCGTCTCCGTGAGCGCGATGCCACAGAACTCGGTGCCGGTACACGCCATCCCGCCGCGCTCGAACGGCGTCGGTTCGGGTCGGTGGGTCTCCAGCAGGGGTTCGTCGAGCAGTTCGTCGACCGCGTCCGCCTCGACGTCCATGATCAGCGGGTTCTGCCGTCGAGTGAGTCGAATCTCGCCGGAGCCGTACGCCTCCGACACGTCGGCCAGCGCGATGGCCTCCCGTGCGGTCATCCGTCCCACCGGGGTGTTCAGGCCGACGTACTTCCGGCCGTCCGGCTGGTCGTGGACGCCGACGTGGTCGACCTTTCCCTCCTCGGACGGCCGCCCCGCGTTGTACGTGTACTCGTCGCGGAAGTTCCGCCCCGCCTCGTGGAGGTCGAAGTCGACGTACTCCTCGAGGAGGTCGCGGACTTCGTCCGTTCCGTGGTCGTCGACGAAAAAGCGACTCCGATTCTTCTGGCGGTTGTCCCGGCGGCCGTGTTCGTGGTACAGTTCGACGAACCCCCGAACGAGGTCGTAGGCGTTCTCCGGGAGGACGAACGTGTCGATGCTCCGCGCGCGACGGGGTTCGCGGCTGCCGGTCCCGCCGCCGACCCGGACGTTGAACCCGGTGACGACCTCGCTCTCGCCGGCTTCGCCGGCTCCCCGAGACGTCTCCGACGCCTCGATCTCCTTTTCGGCTGGCTCCAGTCCAATCCCGTTGATCGCGTCCTGGGCACACCCCTCCCGACAGCCCGTGACGCTGATGTTGAACTTTCGGGGCATGTTGGCCAGGGCGTCGTCGCCCCGGAGCTCCTCCTGCAGGCGTTCGAGGAGGGGCTGTGTCTCGATCAGTTCCGCTTCGTCCTTGCCGGCCACCGGACAGCCGACGATGTTGCGCATCGTGTCGCCGCCCGAGGAGCGGGTCGTCACGCCGACCGACTCCAGTTTCTCCCAGATCGCGGGCACGTCTTCGAGTTTGATCCAGTGGAGCTGGATCGACTGGCGGGTGGTGAAGTCGAGCCACGCGTCGCCGAACTCGGGGTTGTCGACCGGGCCGGTGGCGTACTCCCGGGCCACCTCGCCGATGGTCCGGAGCTGTTCGCCGGTCAGCTGCCCGTTGGCGTTCGTCAGCCGCATCATGAAGTACGACTCCTGGCCGTCGCGCTGGTGGAAGACGCCCCAGAACTTGAACCGCGAGAACCACATGTCCCGCTCCTCCTCGGGGATCGACTCCCACCCTTTTTCGGCGAACTCGATGATCTTCTCGCGAACCTCGTCGCCGTACATCCCCTCCTTCCACGCTTCCTTCTTGTTACTCATCGGCACTCTCCGAAGGAATTCGCACACGTCCAACTTTCCTGCCGTTCAGTTCGCTGAATTCACTATTTCTCATACGACAGTATCTGTTGATTCGAGTGTATAAGCATAATCGTTTACAAATGGCCGATATCGTGCCGAAGAGTCGATGCACGTCCGATTTATTATGGAATATACCGTGTATAAGGTTGTATTCTGTTCGATAAAGCTCGCTTTGGTGGACGTTCGTTTTCCAATTTGGTGAGGAAGGGGATGTTCGATCCTGCTCACTCCGCCCCAAGTGCGCGAGCGGTGGCGGTCCGTTTCGCACTGCCGACTGTACGTCAGTCGTCGTCGGCGCTACTGAAGTTCGGCGTGGCCGGCGACCGGTCCGGCAGTTCCAGCTTGTAGGACTCGCTGATGTACCAGTACGCTGCGCCCATCATGACGACGCCGGCGAAGGCGTTCCCCACGGTGACGATGGAGATGTTGTAGATCCAGCCGCTCCACGACACCGCTGCGGTGGAGTGGGGAAGGAGGTTCGCCAGCGTCAGCACGGTCATGTTGGCGACGCTGTGTTCGAAGCCCGCACCGATGAAGGCCAGCAGGCACCACCAGACCATCACGAGTTTGGCGACGGCGTTCTCCAGTCGGAAGTTGCACCAGACGGCGAGGACGACCAGCCAGTTGCAGAACACCGCCTGGATGAACAGCTCCAGCGGCGTGAGCGTCATCTTGGTCGCGGCGACGGCGGCCACGAGCGTCGAGTCGGCGAACACGCCGCCGTAGGCGGCCATCCCCGCGACGAGCACCGATCCGAAGAGGTTGCCCACCCACGAGTACGTCCACACGCGACCCAGGTCCCCCCAGTCTGTCCGGCCGCGCAGGGCGCCGACGCCCATGATCATCGCGTTGCCGGTGAACAGTTCGGAGCCGGCGATCAGTACGAGACTGAGCGCCAAGCCGAAGGTCGCGGCCATCACCATGCCGCTCAGCGGCTCGAACACGGTGCCCTGCAGGGCCGTCCCGAACGCGAACACCAGCACGATGGCCAGTCCGATGTACGCCCCCGCCATCGCCGCGTGGACGAGATACGCCGGCAGCCGCTTGTCGATGAGTTCGATCTGGGCCGCCGCCGCGTCCGCGATGTCGTCGAGTTCCTCGTCGTACATTTACGCCACCGCCGCCGAAATCCGGATAAATTTGGACGAACAGCTAATCCTCGCCGAATCGAATCCATCATCTCGCATGTTGAATCGGATTAGAGAAATGAACGTCCATATATAAGCCTATCCCTACGACATTTAATTTGTTCTTAGGAATATTACGTTGACTAAACGGATTCGTCGGTCGAGCGGTGGGTCGTCGCCGACTCGACTGCACGAACGACCGGCTACCCGGCCACGGTCAGCACGAGCCAGATGCCCAGACACGCGGCCGGCGGGATGGTGAGGTTGTCGTCGAGGACGTAGCCCCGAACGACGGGCGTGAAGCCGTCGGCGACCGTCGCCCCGGCGCCGCCGACCGCCGCGGCCGCGAGCGCCGTCGGGAGCGGGCGGGCGCCGACGAACACGAGGACGGCGACCGCGAGCGTGACACAGACGACGAACATGACGGCGACGACGCCGGCGCGTTTGGCCCGTCCTGCCTCGTTCGAGCCGAGGAGGCCGCTGATCGGATCGCCGAGCGTCAGCATCAACATCCCCGGGAGGGCGACGGGCGGCTCGAACACGAGCGCGACGCCGGCCATGCTGAACATGTAGAGCGCGTAGCCCGCGACGTTGTCCCGTTCGTACTCCCGGGTGAGCGTCTCGTAGATGGCCCAGTCGAGACCGACGCCGAGTCGAATCGTTTCGAGCCCCGCCGCGACGCCGGCGGCCACGAGGAGAATCCAGCCGAGCGTCGGCCAGTCGGCGAGATCCAGCAGGTAGAGTGCGGGAAATCCGACGCCGCTGGCGTGGACGGCGCGCCGTCGGAGCTCCGCACCCATCGTTACGAGCGCGTTACGTCGGTGTCGACTCGCTCGTACCCGGCGAGCAGGTCGTCGAACGACGCCCGCCCGTCGAGGATGGCGCCCAGTTCGGACGGGAGGTCCGCGGTCGGGACCCGCACCTGCGCCGTCGTGTCCCGATCCCGAACCGTCACCGTTTCCGCCGTCCCTTCGACGCTCTCGTGATCGACCGTCACCGACAGCGGCGTCCCGACCTCGTCCTGCCGGCGGTAGCGCCGCCCGATGTTCCCGGAGTCGTCGTGAGCCACCGACAGCCCGGCGCCGCGTAAGTCGGCCACCACCTCGTCGGCGAGCGCTTCGAGCGCATCGTCGCCCACCAGCGGGAACACCGCTACGTCCGTCGGCGCCACCTCCGGCGCGAGCGAGAGGTAGGTCCGCTCCTCGTCGTCGATCACGTCGCGGTCGTACGCGTGCGCGATCAGCGTGTACACCGTCCGGTCGACGCCGAAGGAGGGTTCGACGACGTGGGGTGTGACGTGTTCGCCCGCCTCCGTCTGCTCCTCGATCCGGAAGTTCGCCACGTCGGCGTCGACGGTCACCGTCTCGCCGTCCACCTCTACGGCCACGTCGTCGCCGTCGAACGCCGACGGATCGCGTTCGGCGAGGTCGCGGAGCGCATCGGCCACGTCACCCGCCCGCCCGCCGAACTCCGGCCCGAGGACACTCATGTCCGGGTCGACGACCGCCCGTTCGACCGTCCGGGGGTCGTCGTACTGTTCGAAGACGGTGAAGTCGTCGTCGCCGTGGGCGGCGTGCTTCGAGAGGTCGTAGTCGCCCCGGTAGGCGAAGCCCGCGATCTCGATCCAGTCGCCCGCGGTGGGATCGTCGAGATCCTCGGCCGCCCCGCCGACTTCGCTCTCGGCGTCCCAGCAGTCCGCGGCGTAGTGGGCGCGTTCCCCCGGGAGATGTTGGCGGAACCGGAACCGGTCGCCGTCGACGCCGATCCGATCGTACCACTCGCGGGCGACGCCGAGGTAGTAGGCCACCCAGTCGCTCGCGATGACGCCGTCGTCGACCGCCTCGCCGATCGTCGTCTCCACGTAGCCGCCGTCCGGGTCCTCCTGTTCCGGGGCGGGGTAGAGCCGGACCGACACGTCCGCCACCCGGTCGAGTGGCGGGTCGTCCGTCTCCGGGTTGACGAACTGCTCCAGTTCGGCCTGCGTGAACTCCCGCGTACGGACGAGCCCTTTCCGGGGGCTGATCTCGTTGCGGTAGGCGCGACCGATCTGCGTGATGCCGAACGGGAGTTTGTTGCGGGCGTACTCCTTCAGCCGCGGAAACTCGACGAAGATGCCCTGTGCCGTCTCGGGGCGGAGGTAGCCCGACTGGCCGGAGCCGGGCCCGATCGTCGTCTCGAACATGAGGTTGAACTCCTCGACCGACCGGCCCGCCAGCGGCGCGCCACAGGCGGGGCAACTGATCTCGAACGTCGCGATCAGCTCCTCGACCTCCGGGATCGGCAGGCTCTCGGCCTCCTCGACGTCGCTCGCGTCCTCGATCAGGTGGTCGGCGCGGTGACTCTCGCCACACTCGCCACACTCAACCAGCATGTCGTCGAAGCCGTCGAGGTGGCCGGAGGCCTCGAACACCGGCTCCGGCGCGATGGTCGGCGCTTCGATTTCGTCGTTACCCTCGCGGACGGTGAAGCGGTCGCGCCAGGCGTCCTCGACGTTGCGCTTGAGCGCCGCACCCTCGGGACCGAAGGTGTAGAAACCCGCGACGCCGCCGTATGCTTCGTTCGCGCCGAAGAAAAAGCCCCGCCGCTTCGCGAGTTCGGTGATGGCAGCGCCGTCGCTCATACGCCCCTCAGCAGGTCCACGTCGCGGACGATACCCGCGAGCGTGCCGCCGTCGATCAGCGGCACCTGTTCGATGTCGTTCGAGAGCAGGAGTCGCGCGACCTCTCTGGCCGTCTTGCGCCCGGAGACGGTCACGACGTCGTCGGTCATGAAGTCCTCGACCGGTTCGCGTGGAATCTCGACGTTCCGGGTCGGGAAGTAGCGGTTGCCGACCGCCTTGATCCCTTCCCACATCCAGTCGTCGTCCTCGTTGGCGATGCTCTCGCCGGTGTCGTCCTCGCCTTCGACCACGCGGGCCACCTCGATGATGTCGACCTCGGTGAGCATCCCCGTCATGTCGCCGTCGTCGTCGAGGACGACCGCGTACGGGACGTTCGCGTAGTGAATCTCGCGCTCGGCGACCGTCAGCGGCGTCCCTCGGTGGGTGGTGTTCACGGCCGGCGTCGCCAGTGACGCGACCGGCGTCTCGCCGTCCACGTCACCCCGAGCGATGGCCCGTACCACGTCCGTCACGGTGAGGATTCCCGCCAGTTCGTCGTCGACGACCGGGACACGGCGGGCGTTCTCGGCCAGCATCATCCCCGCCACCTCGACGAGGTCCGCGTCCGCCGTCGTCGTCGGAACGTCCCGCATCAAGAGCGCGAGCTGGTCTTCGTCCGGGTTCTCGATGAGGTCGTCCCGCGAGACGAGCCCGCGGTACGCTTCCCCGTCCTCGGTCGGCTTGACGACGGGGATCGACGAGAAGCCCCGCTCCTGCAGATACTCGAGGGCGTCGTCCCGGGTTCCCGGGAGATCGACGGTGACGACGTCCGCACGGGGCGTCATCGCGTCGGCTACGTGCATGTCCCCCGTTCCGCCGTCCACCCTCTAATACTCTGCGAAGGCCACGCCGACCGCTCCTCGTATCGACGTATTTATATTCGGGTGTTACTATCTAACATGCATGGCGCCCGATGTGACGACTGTGGGGGGACAGGGTTCGGATGTCATGGCTTCGGTGGATGACGGAACGGAGGCTCCGGAGTTCGTCATCGCCGACGTTTCCCGTGACGACGCCTGGATGTCGATCCAGCTTCGGGACGCACCCGGCCTCGACGACTGGCGGTAGCGACCGTTCGGCGCGGACACGCCGCCACCGTCCGAGAGCGTCGCCACTGACGACGATCCGCGGGCTTTATTCGCGCGTCCCACGCACTGCCGGCTATGTCGAGCGACGCCCCCGGGAACGTCCTCTTCGTCGTCATGGACACGGTTCGGGCGGATCACCTCACTCCCTACGGCTACGACCGGCCGACGACGCCCGGTCTCGCCGACTTCGCAGCCGAGGCGACCGTCTTCGAGGAGGCCGTCGCCCCCGCCCCGTGGACCCTGCCCGTCCACGCCTCGCTCTTTACGGGTCTCTATCCCAGCCAGCACGGCGCCGACCAAGAGAACCCCTACCTCGAAGGCGCCACTACGCTCGCCGAGACGCTCTCGGCCGCCGGCTACGACACCGCGTGTTACTCCTCGAACGCCTGGATCACGCCCTACACCCACCTCACCGACGGCTTCGACGACCAGGACAACTTCTTCGAGGTGATGCCCGGCGACCTGCTCTCCGGCCCCCTCGCCCGCGCGTGGAAGACGATGAACGACAACGACCGTCTTCGAACCCTTGCCGACAAACTCGTCTCCCTCGGCAACGTCGCCCACGAGTACTTCGCCGGTGGCGAGGGCGCCGACTCCAAGACGCCCGCCGTGATCGACCGCACACAGGAGTTCGTCGCGGACTCCGAGGACTGGTTCGCGTTCATCAACCTGATGGACGCCCACCTCCCCTACCACCCGCCCGACGAGTTCGCCGAGACGTTCGCCCCCGGCGTCGACTCGACCGACGTATGTCAAAATTCCAAGGAGTACAACGCCGGCGCGCGGGACATCGACGACGACGAGTGGACCGACATTCGCGGCCTCTACGACGCCGAAATCGCTCATATCGACGCCCAACTCACCCGGCTGTTCGACTGGCTGAAAGCCGAGGGCGAGTGGGCGGACACGACCGTCATCGTCTGTGCCGACCACGGCGAACTCCACGGGGAACACGACCTCTACGGCCACGAGTTCTGCCTCTACGATCCGCTGGTGAACGTCCCGCTGTTGGTCAAACACCCCGACCTCGACGCGGAGCGACGGACCGACACCGTCGAACTCGTCGACCTGTATCACACCGTCCTCGACGCACTCGACGTTCCGGGGGGCGACCCCGCCACACCCGGGGAGACGGCCGTCGGTCGCGACCCCACCCGATCGCTCCTCGCCGACGACTACCGCGCCTTCGACGGCGTCGCCGACCCCGACCCCGGACAGGCGGCCGCTCCCGACGGCGCGTACGGGTTCGTCGAGTACTCCCGGCCCGTGGTCGAACTCAAACAGTTGGAGGAGAAGGCGTCGGCCGCGGGCATCGACCTGCCCGAGGACTCCCGATTCTACTCGCGGATGCGCGCCGCCCGCCGCCCGGACGCCAAGTACGTCCGGATCGACCGCATCGACGACGAGGCCTACCGCCTCGACGCGGACCCCGACGAGACGACGAACGTCGCCGGCGCCGACGACGGCGCGATCACGGCGACCGAGGGCGTCCTCGCCGACTTCGAGGCCGACGTCGGCGGCGCGTGGACCGGCGCCGCCGACGCCGACGTGACCGACGACGCCGTCGCCGACATGGACGACGACGCACAGGAACGGCTGCGCGACCTGGGCTATCTGGAGTAGGCCGGGCACGGCTTTTTGCATATTCGGCGAGAAACATCCCGTATGGAGCCCAACGTCGGCGGCACCGACCGCACCGTCCGGGTCGTCCTCGGCGCCCTCGCCCTCCTCTCGTCGATGGCCGTCGTCGTCTACGGTGGCGGTCTGACCGGGACCCGTCAGGTCGTCGTCGCGAGCGTGACCCTTCTCTTCGCGGCCGTGATGTTCGCCACTGTCGGTGCGCGTCGCTGTCCGATCAACGCCACGCTCGGCCGAAACACCTGCCGGAGCCGCAAGTAACTCCTCTCACCGTCGTCGCCGGCCGATTCGTCGACCGGCGACGAACAGCAGACCGGCGAGCACGCCAACCACCACGACCCCCGTCGATAGCGTCCCCCGTGCGCTGGTCGTCTCCGTCCCGTCACCGTCCCCGGCCACCGTCGTCGTGGCGGTCGGTGTCGGGGTCGTCGTGGCGGTCGGTGTCGGGGTCCGCGTCGGCGACGACTCGGTCGGGGTCGCGGCCCCCGGCGTCGCCAGCGTCACCGACTCGCGGTGCTCCCGTCCGTCGATGTCGACGGCGCGGATCACGACGGTCGTCTCGTCGCCCGTGGCGTCGAGTCGCTCCCGCACCTCGACGCGGTCCGTGGCGGTCCCGTCGTAGACCGTGCGGCTGTCGACGACGGTGCCGTCCGTCCCGACGGACTCGACCACGACCCGCGTCACCCGACCGTCGGTAACGCTCCCCGTCACGTCGACGGTGCGCCCGTTCGCTTCCGCTTCGGCGATCGCGACCCGTGGCTCTACGTGTCCCCGGTAGCCGATCGGAATCGTCCACTCCCGCACGTTGCCGGCCACGTCCGTCGCCTCGAGGACGATCCCCTCGGTGTTGTCGCTGATCGACGCCGTGAACTCGAAGTCGACGGCGGTGCGCGACCGGGTCGGTTCGTTCGACGTGGGGTTCAACACGAAGTTCGTCTGGGCCGTGTCCTCGATCCGATACGACAGCGACTCCACCTTCACCTCGTCCCTGACGGTCCCCGCGACGTGGATGCTGTCGTCGGTCCGTTCGAACCGCTCCAGTTCGATCTCCGGCTGTCGGGCGTCGAGCACCCGCACGGTGATGTCGTGCGTGCGTCGCTGGCCGTGAACGTCGATCGCCACCACGCTGAGTTCGTTTCGCCCGAGGCCGAACAGGAGTGGGTGAGAGACGTTGTCGCCGGGGTTCTCGATGCGGGCGGTCTCCAGGTCGCGCCGCGATCCGCTCCCGCTCCGCCACTCGTAGATCCGCTCGATCCGCACCTCGCGGACCCCGCTCAGATCGTCGAATTCGATCCCGAGCGTCGTATCCGCGCGCTCGATGACGACCTCATCGGCCCGTGGCTGTCCCACCGACTCGAACGGCGACGTGTACGTCATCAGCGGTCCGGTCGAGTCCTTCCGGATCGTCGCCGTCAGTCGCTCGTCGCCGTCGACGACCACGCTCACCGCGTGGTCGCCGTCGGTGAGGTCGAGCGTGAACCGCTCCGAAACGTTCGTCGCGTTCGGCTCGACCGACCGGCGCGGCTCCCCGTCGACCCGCACCGTCACCGACCGGATCGACTCGTCGCCCTCGATGTCGACGCCGACGACCGGATCGTCCGTAACGGTGATCGTCTCGCCCCCCTGGATCGCCGTGCCGTCGACGGTCGTCTCGACGGTCACGCGCGCCGTGGCCGTCGGTGCGAGGGCGGCCGTCATCCCTACCACGAGCAACACGACCGCGAGGCGCCGGCGACGTGTCGGTCCCATCATCGTCCCGTGTTCTCGACCTTCTGACGGACGACATTCAATCTTCGGTCTAGTAGAGGTCTTCCCGCGGCGCGCCACAGTCCGGGCACCCCTCCGGCATCTCGTCGAGGTCGCCGACGGCGCCACACTGCGAGCACCGCCACACCAGTTCTGCCTCGCCGAATTCGTGGCCGGCGCGTTCGTGTTCGATCGAGAGCACCTCGATGCCGTCCCGCGTCGTGACGAAGAAGCCGTCCTCGTCGACGCCGCGGATCGTGCCGAGTGCCGTCCCGTCGGCGTCGTACACCGTCCGTCCGACTGTGAGCCGAGACTGTCCGGTCATATGTCACGTTTCGGGGGTCGACTGTGTAACTGTATCCGTGCCGCGTCGGCGTCGCTGAGCCGCTCACATGAAGTCGTCCAGCCGCGACGGCTTGTTCCGGTCGTTCTGGAAGACGCTCTCTAAGCTCTTCTCTAACACTTCGAGGCGCTGTTTCGTGTACGGCCGGCAGCCGAACTCCTCGGCCACCCGGATGGCGGTGTCCATGTACTTGTTCACCGATCCCTCGTGGACGGTGAGATTCACGCGGCCACCGCACTCCCGGCAGTCGCCCGAGAGCGGCATCCGCCGGTACGACTCCCCGCAGTCGAGACATCGTGTCTCCTGGCGCGAGAAGGCACGGAGGTTGCCGATCAGATCCGGGAGGAAGTGGTACTCGATGACGCGTTCGGCCACGTCCGTCTCGTCGACGGCGTGGAGTTTCCGGGCCAAGTTTAGCTGGGCGTCCATCTTGTCCATCATCGACCCGAGCGTCTTGTACGCCGAGAGATCCGGCCCCAGCGCGATGTTCGAGGTGTCGTGGGTGTGGTCGAAGCCGTGGTACTCCCCCTCGGTTTCCAGCGACGCCTCCGCGATTTCGATGTCCACCGCTTCGGGGTCGGCCATCTCCCGGGTCGCCTCGTAGAACTCGAGGGGGTACTGCCGCACCACGTCCATGTTGTGGGCCTCGTCGTCGATTTCCGTGGGGTCGATCCGCGAGGACATGACGAGGGGGGCGTCCATGGAGCCCCCTCTTTGGTCGGGAAGGAACTCCCGACTGAAGTTGAGCAGGCCGTCCATGAGGAGCATGACGCAATCTTCGTCGCCGTCACATTGGCAATTTGACAAATCGTTCGTGATCAGTGAGTGGGTGTCTGCAACGGTGAGGCAGTACACCGAACCGGATTCGGCCATGCTGATACTCGCCGATTCGACGGGATCCAACAGATAGTCGTTACTTCCGCCGTCGAAACAACGCGCGTGTCTTCCTTCGTCGTTCCGTTCCGCGACATTATCTTGGAGCGTTTTCGATTTCCGCGACAGATGGAATCCGATCTGGTTCGAGAACCGAACGCTACGTTCACCAGAGAGGTGAACGACGTACGCTGGCTTCGACATGGACATATCGTCGGCGTCGTAGTACTCCGGAAACTGATCTTGGAGCAACGTCGATTCGACGTTCCTGATCCGTGCGTCGATGTCGAAGCGGGTGAGGAGCGCGACGACATCCTCTTTGAGTTCGTTGCTGACTGTCGACGCAGAGATCGTCGTTCCCGTCGAATCTATCGATCCATCGCCGCTGAAGTAGCCACGGAGATACGCCGCGGCGATTCGATTCGACGAGTCGAATATCGGTTGTGGAACGCGCTTGGTTTCCGCGTACACTCCTGCATCGAGAATTGTATCGAAGAACGCACGGAGGAGTCGTCCCGAAACGGTCACCTTCGTTTCATTTTCACGATACGGCTTGACACCGAACTCCGATCGGAACGTCTCGATGTAGAACTCTTGGGCCTCGGATTCGGTTCCACAGATCGTCGTCTGGTGGATCGTCCCTTTGGGTGTCTCCTGTTCACGAGCGAACCCTTCCGCGGCATAGTAGCCTAGGAGCGTGGCAACCCGTTCGTTCAGTTCGACGAATCGGTCCATTTGCGTTCGATCTCGCTTGACACCAAGTTTCACGTCATCCGGGACGGCCGAGAGAAGCGTCTCGGTGGAGTCGAACAACCGAGAGAGCAGTTGCACGGGAAGACTCTCCCGATAGACGTAGTTACTCAGCGCCTTTTTCGACAGTCCGAGGTAGTCGGCAGTGCTTTTCAGCGGGTAAAACGTCCCTTCCCAATCGTTGCCCAGTGCCTCGGTAAATAGATCGTAGAGGTCGTCTTTCGCTATTCCTCTGATGGTTAGGCGAGCACCATCGACGACATCTCTCCGTAGTAGTTCCGCGAGCACGTCGATACGGTGTGGTTCGTCAGCTGGTGATACCGTATCGAGATGTGCGGGTTTGATTAGCTGGTTGCCGTCTGATATCTTTGACGCACGCTTCGCTTCGATTCTCCCTCCGTCGAACACCTGCACCTCGTGGTCCGGCGTCACCGTAATCTCCCGCCCACTCCGCGTCTCGATTTCGACGAGATGATCCGGCGCCCGGTGTTTCGACACCGCCTCGACCGGCTTCAACACCTGCTCGCCGGTATCGTCGATACTCGGAACGCGAACGTCGCCGTCGAGTTCCTGCACGAGCGTTCCGAAGTCGTCACGCTCCGCCGTGGCCGGATCGAGCCGTTCCTCCACCAGCCGATCGATCCGCTCGTGATGCCACGCTCCCGCCTCGTCCTCGTACCACACCTTCGTCTCCGGATGGAAGCAGTTCCGCCGCTTCGCGGCGTGGAAGTACGGATGCGCGTACCCCACCGACGCCGACGTGAACCCCACGACGCGACCCACGACGGCCGCCGAGGTGTGCGGCGCCATCCCGAAGACGAGTTCGCCCACGAGGTCCTGTCGTTCGTCCACCCCGTAGAACGCCGGCAGGTCGTAGAACTCCGTCAGCAGGTCGTCGACGAAGTCGGCGGTCTTCAGGAGGTGCTCCGCGGCGCCGTCCGAGAGGACGATGTCCTGCACTTTGAGTTCGACCAGTTGGTCGTCGAACCGGAGCGGTTCGCCGTCGATGTCGGTCTCGTAGCCGAGTTCGCGGAAGTCCTCGGCGGTCACGTCCAGTTCCTCCGGTCGCACCGCCGTCACTGGCAGGTCCGTCATGTCGTAGCGGACCGTTCCGTCCTTGAACGCGCTGACGCCGTGTTTGGCCCGGAGGACGCCTTTCTCCATCGGCTCGGGCGTCTTGTTCGCCGAGGTGAGCCCTTTCACGCCTTTCAGAATCTCGAACGCCGCCTCCCGCTCCCCGACGGTGTCGAGGGCTTCCCGATACCGCTCCCCGAGGTCGATTCGTCGCCACTCGGCGCTGGTCACGTCGCGCTCACAGCGGTCACAGTGGACCCGCCCCGACTCGTCGGGTTCCACGACCCGTTCACAGGACTCACACTCGTACACCGGCTCGGTGTGGGACCCGCAGTCCGGACACCGCGTGCGGTCGGTGGTCACTCCGCAGTCGCCACACGCCCGGCGGCCCACTTGGACGTTCACCACGCCCCGGCCGGCGTCGGTGCGGGCGTGGGCTGCACTCCCCACGTCGCGCTGACTCCCACCGGCTTCACCGATGGGGAAGAGCGTGTGAACGGCGGGCGAGAGGTCGCGGCGCTCCGACTTCTCCGGGCGTCCCATCCGGTTGCCGATCCGGGTCGGGGCGCGCTCCCGAACCGTGAACGGCGCCACCTCGTTCACGACACGGATGGCGTTCTCGCCGTCGGCGTACTCGCGGGCGGCCGGCGAACAGTCCGCGAGCGTCCACTCGCGGTCGAGGTCGGCCGTCACGCCGAGCGACCGGGCGAGTGGCCGCCAGTCCGCGATCCGGAGGCCGCCGTCGATCGCGGCGTGTTCGACGAGGAGGCGTTCGAGCGTCCGGCGCACGTCCCCCGTCGCCTCGACGACGAGGGCGTCGGCGCCGGCCTCGCCCGCCCGCTCCGGCGTCATCCCGACGCCCCCATCGCTCTCGACGGCGACCACGTCGCCCCCCGCGACGGCGTCGGCGAGTTCGTCCACCGCCTCGACGCTCACGTCGTGCCACAGGTAGGTGTACGCGGGGTGGAGCGGGCAGTCGAACTCGGTCGCCCACCTGAGCGCGTTCTCGGCGGTCGGCTCGTCGAGGTCGACGCGGGGGTCGTCACGGAGCGCCTGCACGTCCGCCCCGCTCGACTCGAACTCCTGGCCCCACCACTCGACGGTGTAGGAGGCCGGTGCGAGCGGGTGGTTGTTCTCGACGAACTCGCCGTAGTTGACGAGGTACTCGCCCAGATCCAGAATCTCCTCGACGCCGTTCCGGACCGCCAGCGCCTCCGCCGGGTCGTCGATGCGGCGGACCTCGCCGTTCGCGAGGCGAACGGTCGGCCCCTCGATGGTGTCGACGGGGACGACCCCCGCGGCCTTCCCCGGGCGCTCGGTTTTGATCTGTGTCCCCGTCGCGAGGAAGTCGTCGACGAGATGCATCGTCGCGGGGTGGACGCCCGCCGTCGCGAACCCGTGGTTCCGGGCGCGACCGTACCGGAGCCGGAACCCCCCGGCTTCGGAGGGGTGGCCGAACACCGGCCGGCCGGCGATCAGGTCGCGCAGGAACTTGCTCGACGGCTCGACACGGGGCGGGCCGGCCGATTCGCCGTCGCCGTCCACGTCGTCCTCCTCGGTCGTCTCGCCCGCGTTGCTCTCCTCGGCCGCCTCGCTCTCCGCTCCGTCGTCCTTGCCGATGGTACCGTCGATGAGGTCCTGGAGCCACGGCCACGCCACCTCGTCTAGATCCCGCGTGTAGCGCTGGATCTTGGGTGCCTTCAGTGCGATGCCCTCCGCGAGCACGAGACACATCCCCCCGCGGGCGGCGTTGGTGTCGACCCTTTCCAGATCCCGGAACCCCGACACCTCCTCGTCGCCCGTCGCCTCGCCGTCCAGCATGATCGGCATGTGCTCGGCGATGAACTTCGTCTCCTTGTCCTTGGGCGTGTACTGGAGCCCCGTCTCCGAGTCGTAGAGGCCGATCTCCTCGGCGTAGCGCTCGACCTCGTCGGCCCGGGGTTTGAACTCGTCGATGCCCAGTAGGGAGCGGGCGTAGTCCGCGACGAGGACCGAGAGGGCCTGCGCCGTGCCGCCCGCGGAGCGGATCGGTCCGGCGTAGTAGACGTTGACGAACTCGGTGCCGTCGTCGTTCTCGAGCACTTCGACACGGTCGATGCCCTCGATGGGCGCGGCGACGACCCCCTCGGTCAGGAGGGCGACGGCCGTCCGCACCGCGCCCTCGATCTTCCCGGCGTTCGTGTCGTAGTCGCCGACCGCGCCCTCGACGAAGTCGGTGACGAGCGCCAGCGCCGCCTCCTCGCGGCTCATCTGTCCGTCGAGTTCCCGGACCCGTTCGGCCACGCCGTCGATGCCGAGGATGTTCTCAACTCGGTCGGCCATGTCGCGAGCGACCGGAATCTCGACCTCGGTCGTCGGGTCGGCGCCACGCGATCTGGCCCGCTCGGCGCGGTCGAACGCCTCGTCGAGGCGCTCCTCCATCCGCTCGAAGTACGCCTCGTCGTCCGGTGTCACGGCTCGCTCGACGCCGCGGTCGGTCGGTCGAACGGTACTCGATCCTCGAAGGTACGGAGGTGGACGGTGCCCTCGACGGCCGTCGCGGCGTTGAGGTAGCCGCCGACGGCCTGCCCGCTCGGCCGCGTGAGGACGGCGTGCGGGCGGGCGAACGCGCCGTCGTCGTCGACGCCGACGCCGCCGACGCAGGTCGCCACGGCGAGCGGTTCGTCGAATCTGACCGCACGGTGCTCCTCGGCCGCGGGGTCGTAGTGCCACACGTCCGCGTCGCTGACCGTCCCGACCCCGGAGAACCACGCCGACGCGATGCCCTCCGCGTCGGCGACGTGCTCGATCGCCGCCCGCCAGTCGTCGCCCTCCTCGATGGCGACGCGGTACTCCGCACTCACGGCGAGTTCACGAGCGTCCATAGACGCGAGACGGACCGCCCCCGATTAAACCTTACTCGCGACGGCGACGGCGCTGTGCGCTCGGAGCAAAACACCGGGGCGAACGGAAGAGAAGTTAGAACGGCGCCTGCGGGCCTTCGTCGCGGCCCTCGCCGTCGTCGGAGGTCTCGCCGGGGAACGAGGGCTCCATGCCGCCGCCGTGGCCGCCTTCGCCGCCCATGCCTTCCATGCCGGTGTCGGCGTGGACTTTCGTGATCTCGGGAATCTCTTTGACCATTCGGCTCTTGATCGCCTGGATCGTCATCGGGGAGATGCCGCAGCCGGAACACGCCCCGCCGAGCTGGATGCTCACTTCGCCGGTCTCCATGTCGATGTGCTGGATCGCGGCGCTGCCGCCGTGCATCTGGATCTGCGGGAAGTTGCGCCGCAGGAAGTTCGTCACGCGCTCGCGAAGGTCGTCCTCGGCGTCGCCGTCGGTGTCCTGAGCGTCTGTACTCATGCGCGGTGATTGGATTCCGACGGGCTTAGGCCTTTGGTTCGTCCCCGTCGTCGAGCCCGAACACGGCGCGCAGTTCCGACTCGATTTCGTCGACGTAGCGCGAAAGCGTCGCCTCCAGTTTCTCCTCGTCGACGATCACTGCAGTCACCCGCTCGTTCGGGTTTGCGGGCAGTTCGACCCGGAACTCGCCGTCCTCGTAGAAGGGTTCGGATTCGTTGAGCACCTGCTGGTCGATGGCGTGGACGAGTTCGGAGTCGAAGCGGTCGTTCATCGTCTCGAAGGCGTTCTTGTACGCCCGCTGGAGCTCGGTGAAGTAGTTGGCGTACTTGTCCTCGAACTTGTCCGGATCGAAGTCGGTCATGACCGCCCTTGTCCGCCGCCGGGCAAAAGTCGGACGGTTGGTGCGGGCCGCCCGTCGACGGGTTCGGTGTCGCCGCTATCCGAACAGGGCCGTCGAGAGGTACCGCTCGCCGCTATCCGGGAGGACGACGACCGTCGTCTCGTCCGGGTGGTCCGTCGCGTACGCCGTCGCCGCCGTCAGCGCCGCGCCGGCGGAGATACCGACGAGCAGTCCCTCCTCGCGACCCAGTCGCCGCGCCGCGTCGCGAGCCGCGTCGCCCGTGACCGACCGCACCTCGTCGAGCACGTCGGGACGCAACACGTCGGGGCGGAAGCCCGGCCCGATCCCCTGGATGTCGTGGCCGTCGGCGCACTGCTCGGTGATGGTTGGCGACGACGCCGGTTCGACGGCGACGAGGCGCACGTCCGCATCGCGGTCCGCGAAGTACTCCCCGACGCCCGTGATGGTTCCGCCGGTGCCGACGCCGGCGACGACGGCGTCGACGTCGCCGTCCGTCGCCCGTTGGATCTCCGGCCCGGTCGTCTCCCGGTGGGCTCGTGGGTTCGCCTCGTTCTCGAACTGCCCGATCAGGACGGTATCGTCCGCGTCCGCCAGCTCCGCAGCCCGCCGGTTCGCGCCGCCCATCCCGTCCTCGGCCGGCGTCAACTCCAGGTCCGCGCCGAGGGCGGCGAGCATCGTCCGGCGCTCGACGGACATGGACTCCGGCATCGTCAGGACGCAGTCGTAGTCCCGCGCCGCCGCCACCGCCGCCAGTCCGATCCCCGTGTTGCCGCTCGTCGCCTCGACGACCGTCCCCGCCGGCGGCAGGTCGCCCGACTGCTCGGCGGCGTCGATCATCGCCCGCGCGATTCGGTCTTTCACCGAATACGGGTTGGCCGCCTCCACCTTCCCGAGGAGGCCGTCGGCGAAGCCGTCCAGCCGAAGCAGGGGCGTCTCGCCGATCAGCCCCTCCACCGAATCGACGACGTCCCGCTGGATCGTCTCGCTCATGGCTGACGCTACCTCCCTTCCCCGCGTAAGACTTCGCCCGCACATCTTCGCCTACTCGAGCTGGGCCCCGACGAGGTCGTCCGCGACGTCGACGAACGCCGCCCGCTCGTCGGCGGGAATCGTCGCCCCCGCGGCCACGTCGTGGCCCCCGCCGTCGCCGCCGACGGCCCGAGCCGCCTCGCGCATGACCGCCGAGAGGTCGAGCCCCTGTCTAACCAGCGTGTGCGACCCGCGAGCCGAGACTTTGCTCTCGTCGTCGCCCGCGCTCGCGAAGGCGACGATCGGCACGTCCCGGCGGACGCCGTCCGCGCCGAGCGCCATCCCCGCGACGATGCCGACGATCGTCTCCCGAATCTTCGTTCCGGCGTCGAACCACTGGACGTGCTCCTCGACGGTCACCCCCTCAGATTTCACGAGCTCCAGCCCCTCCGAGAGGTTCCTGCGGTGGTTGCGCAGGAGCGTCTGGGCGCGATCCAGCGCCTCACCGCGGTCGCCCAGACACACGGCGAGGCCCACGTCCGCGCGCTCGTACCGCGCCGTCGCGTTCAGCAGGGTGGAAAACTCACTCACGTCGCGCAGTTCCGTCCCTTCCGCCTCCGCGACGAGCGTGTACGTCGTCCCGATCAGGTCGTTTACCCGACTCGCGGGGACGCCGCTCGACACCGCCCGCTTGAGCAACGCGCTCGCGACCGTCCGGCGTTCGTCGTCGGTCAGGTCGATCCACCGTTTCCACTCCCCATCAGCGCGGAGATCGAGGTCGAGATCGGAGAGGAAGCGCACGGCGCCGGACTCGTCGCCCGTGATCCCCGGAATCCGCACGTCGCTCGCGTACTCCAGCAGCTTGGGGAGCGGGCGCGTCTGCCGGCCGTACATCGCCAGGTCCGTCCCCTCGCGCAGGACGCCCGCGTCGACGCCCTCGGCGACGATGCCCTCGTTGGCACCCGTGAGTCCGTCCACGCCCGCCTGCATGTCGCCGACGGCGCCGACGACGGCGAGGGCGGCGAGGTCGCGGTTTTCCGGGCCGCCGAGCGCCCGCGCGAGACAGTACGCCGCGCCCGCCCCCGACAGTTCGCTCGCGCCGTCCAGCCCCTCCAGCAGCGGGTTGCAGTGAAACTCGGTGTCGGCGTCCGCCGGCTGGTGGTGGTCGGCGATAATGGGCGTGAACGCGTCGGTGTACTCGACGATGGCGTCGAGTTGGCCGCTCCCGAAGTCGGTGAACAGCGCCGTCTCGTGGTCCGTCGCCGCAATCCGTGCGACCGCCGCCTCGTCGAGTTGCTTCTCGAAGACGGCGTCGAAGGGAATCCCGGCGCGTTCGAGCGCCGTGGCGGCGACGGCGGCGCTCGTCAGTCCGTCGGCGTCGATGTGGGAGGCCAGCAGGACCGAGTCGGCCTCGCGCAGGGCATCGGCACACGCCGCCGCGCGCTGGGCGAGTTCGGGCACGGGTCCGTCCATCACGGGCGGATCGGTCGCCATCGCTGATAAATCCTCGACTACCGGTTCCGCAACTCCGCGACCGTCTCGCGGGCCAGCGCCTCGAACGTCGCCTCCGTCGGCACCACGTCCACGTCGACGCCGAACGACGTCGCTGTCTCCCGCGTCGGCTCGCCGATGACGCCGACGACGGCCGCGTTCAGCCCCACGATGGCCGCGGCACGAACGCCTCGCGCATCCGCGGCGTCGAGGAAGTGTTCGACCGTCAGCGAGGAGGTGAAGCAGACGGCGTCGAGGTCGCCGCTGGCGGCGAGTTCCGCGGACTCGCCGGCGCCCTCGGGGCGGACGAGGCGATACAGGACCGTCTCGTGCACGTCCGCGCCCGCGTCGCGCAACCCGTCGAGCAGGACCGGACTGCCGTGGTCGCTCCGCGCCACCTCGACGCTCGTCCCGTCGCTCGCCGGCCGACTCGCCGAGGCGCGTGGCTCCTCGCTCTCGATCCGGTCGGCGAGGGTCTCGACCAGCCCGGTCGAGGAGTAGTCGTCGGGAACCAGATCGACCGCGTAGCCCGCCGCTTCCAGCGCCTCGGCCGTCTTCGGCCCGATGGCGACTACTGTCGCGTCGCCGGGCGCCCACCCCGCGTCGGCGACGAGTTCCGCGCCCGTTTTGCTGGTGAACACGACGTAGTCGGCGTCCCGCGGCGTCGCGTCAGCCGGCTCCACCGCCAGCATCGGGTCCGCGACCGGGTCGACGCCGAACTCCGTCAGGAGCGACCGGGCGGCGGCGAGTCGGTCGTCGTCGGGACGGAAGACCGCGACCCGCGGGCGGTCGTCGCGTTCGCTCACTCGTCGGCCTCCTCCCGTGCGCGGTCGATCAACTCGGCTGCCCCGTCCGTCCGGAGGTCGGCGGCGAGGTCCGCCGCCGCGCTGGCGTGGTCGGTGATCGGGAGGTCGGCCGTCCGTTCGATGGCCTCCTCCCCGTCCAGCGACAGCACCTGCACCGCCACGTGGACGTACTCGCCCTGCACGACGGCGTAGACGCCGATGGGGGCGATACAGCCGCCGCCGAGTTCGGCGAGGATCGTCCGCTCGACGGTCGTCTCGGCGCGTGTCACCGGGTCGTCGACGAGGCTTCGGATCGTCTCGGCCGCCTCCGCGTCGCCCCGGGCCGTCACCGCGATGGCGCCCTGCCCCGGCGCGGGGACGAACGCGTCCTTCGGGAGCCGGCTCGTCTCGACGTCGTCGAGCAGGCCGCTCCGCTGCAATCCCGCTTCCGCGAGGACGACCGCGTCGTACTCCGTCTCCACCGCCCGCTCCATCGCCTGCCGCTCCAGTTCGGTCAGGTCGTCGAACCACTCGTCGACCGGCCGGTCGAACGCGTCCGGATGCTCGCCCTCGTCCTCGTCTTCGGCGTCCAGTCGGCGCTGGTGTTCGCGCTGGAGTTCCGGCGCGAGCAACTTCTCCAGCCGGGTGTCGACGTTGCCCCGGAGGGGTTCGATCCGCAGGTCGGCCCGTTCGCGGCGCAACTGCGCGCCGCGGCGGAGCGACGAAGTGCCGACGACGGCCCCCTCCGGCAAGTCGTCCAGCGTCGCGCCGTCGGGCGTCACGAGTACGTCGCCCGCGGGCGCACGCTCGGGAACGCCGGCCACCACCAACTCTGGCGGCGACTCGGTCGGCATGTCCTTCATCGAGTGGACCGCCGCGTCGACGTCGCCATCCAGCACCCGCTCGTCGAGCGCCCGGACGAATGCGCCGGTCTTCCCCAGCCGGTGGATGAGTTCGTCACGAATCTCGTCGCCGCGGGTCGACACCTCGACCGTCTCGACGTCGAGGCGCCGGGCGGACAGGTGGTCGCGGACGCTCGCCGTCTGCCGACGGGCGAGGTCGGACCCGCGCGTCGCTAGCCGTATCGTCCCGCGCGTGCTCATATCCGAGCCGACGCCCCCGAGCGTGAAAAGCCCACCAGTTCCGCCGTCAGCGGCGTCAGCGGGGACCGCACGACTGCGCGGGGGAAGCTATTCCCGTCCCCCCGGAGTAGCCGCCTCCGATGTCGAAGATTCCGACGTACAACGCGGTCGGTCTCTCCCCGACGGTGTGGGGGGCCGAGGAGCGTAGCGACATCGAGAAGAATCTTGAGCATATCCACGAAGCCCTCTCGGCGGCTACGTGGCTCAGCGGCCTGGAACTCCCCGTCAAACTCGCCGTCCTCCCCGAGGGTGCCCTCCAGGGGTTCACCGACGAGGTGATGGACATGGACCACGCGACCTATCGGGAGGAGATCGCGATCGACATTCCCGGCCCCGAGACCGAGACGCTCGGGGAGTACGCCAAGGAGTTCGAGGTGTATCTGGTCGCTTCCGCGAAGGAGAAGGCCCCGGAGTACGACGAGAAGTTCTACAACACCGCCTTCGTCATCGACCCCGACGGCGACATCGTCCACACGCACCGGAAGGTGACGCCGCTCCTGCCCGTCGAGCGCTCGGTGTCGCCCCACGACGTGTGGGACGACTGGACCGACCGTCACGGCAACGACTTGGACGACATCTTCCCCGTCGTCGACACCGACATCGGCCGCATCGGCATCTCGCTCGCCATCGAGGGGGCGTACCCCGAGTACGTCCGCGGCCTCGCGATGAACGGCGCCGAGGTGATCTGTCGCATCGCCTGTCCCGAACCGCTGGTGGCGAACGATAGCTGGGAGATCCAGAACCGCGCGCGGGCGCTCGACAACACCTGTTACGTCGTCGCGCCGAACCTCGGCACCTACTACGTCACGCCCGACGCGGAGACGCCGGTCGACACCTTCGGCGGCGGGTCCATGGTCGTCGATCACCGGGGACAGATCCTCGCGGAACACGACTACGGCGCCGGCTCCTCCTACTGCGCCGCGCCGATCGACGTGGAGGGCCTGCGCGAACACCGCACCTCGTCGCCGCTCACGAACTGGATCAAGGACCTCCGCACCGAACTGATCCGCCCCATCTACGACCGGGAGATCTACCCCAAAAACCTGTGGCTCGACCGCCAGCCGGTCGATCACGGGACCTACGCCGAGGAAGTGACGGAGCGACAGATCGAGAAGATGGTCGAGGAGGACATCTTCGTCCCGCCGTATCACGAGCGGGCAGACGAGGAGTGACCGGGCGGACGCGGCCTACAGCGACTCCTGATAGGCGTCCAGCGTCCGCTGGATGTCCTCCTCGGTGTGGGCGTAGCTGACGAACTGCGCCTCGAACTGGTTGGCGGTGAGGAAGATCCCCCGCTCTTTCATCTCCTGCCAGAACACCCGTTCCCAGCGGTTGGTTTCCGCGGCCGCCACGTCCGCCCCGGTCTTGGGGCAGGCGTCGAAGTTCGGGCAGTCCGTGCGCTGGCGACAGCCCGCCTCGCAGCGATTCGCGCCGCCCTCGCCGTGCCGGGTGAAGATCGTCTTGAAGATGCTGCCGGTGCCGACGACAGTGTACTCCGGCGCGCGCTCCTCCAGTACGTCGGTGATCCCCGCGCGCAACTGCTCGCCCAGCGAGTCGACGTGGTCGTACACGTCGTTCTCGGCGGCGTACCGCAGAGTTTCGAGACCGGCGGCCATCGTCACCGGGTGGCCGGAGAACGTCCCCGACTGGAACACGTCGCCGCCGGGGGTGAGATGTTCGACGATTTCGGCCCGACCGCCAACGGCGCCGACGGGAAAGCCGCCGCCGACGATCTTCCCCAGCGTCGTCAGATCGGGGGTGACGCCGAACTCGCTCTGGGCACAGCCGAGACCGCCCACCCGGAACCCCGTGATCACCTCGTCGAAGATCAGCAGGGAGCCGTGTTCGTCACAGAGTTCGCGGAGCGTGTCGTGGAACCCCTCGACGGGCATCACCACGCCCATGTTGCCGAGGATGGGTTCGGTGAGGACGGCGGCGATGTCGTCGCCGTGTTCCTCGAACACGTCGGTCACGGTGTCGGAGTCGTTGAACGGCACCGGGATGGTGTGGTCGGCGAAGGAGTCGGGGATGCCCGGGGAGGAGGGGTGGGCGCCCTCGGGTCCGCCCTCGACGAGCGTCGATTCCTGGGCGCCGTGGTAGCCGCCCTGCATGACGACGATCTTGTCGCGGCCGGTGTAGGCCCGCGCCAGCCGGACCGCCGAGACGGTCGCCTCGGTCCCCGAGTTGACGAAGCGGAGCATCTCGACCGACGGGACGTGTCGCGCGACGAACTCCGCGAGGTCGACTTCCACTTCGGTCGGGGCGCCGTACATCGGCCCGGAACTGACGTGTGACTGGACGGCCGCCTCCACCGGTTCGGGGAGGTCGTGGCCGAACAGCAGGGGGCCGTACCCCATCACGTAGTCGAGATAGCGGTTGCCGTCGGCGTCGACGACGTGCGCGCCGTCGCCGCTCTCGACGAAGAACGGATACGGCATCGACGCCCGCACCGACGAGTTGACGCCGCCGGCGAGGACCGACAGCGCCCGGTCGTACAGCTCCCGCGATTCGTCGTGGGTCATACCCATCGCTGTGCGCCGCTGGGGAAAGAATGTACGGGAAAAGGAGTCGGTGGTGCTCGCCGATCCGCCCGCGGAGTTCAGACCGCGTCCGGTCCCGTTTTGCCCGTGCGGACCTGGATCGCGTTGTCGACGGGCATGATGAAGATCTTCCCGTCGCCGGGTTCGCCGGTGTTGGCGCCCTCGCGGATGGCGTCGGCCACGTCCTCGGCCGGCACGTCCGCGACCACGCACTCGATTTTCACCTTCTGGTGGAGATCGACCGTGTACTCCTCGCCGCGCCACTGGCCCTTCTTCGCGGGCTGGGAACCGCGGCCGGAGACGTTCGTCACCGTGATCGAGGGGGCACCGACCTCGGCGATGGCCTGTTTCACGTCGCCGAGTTTCTCCGGGCGGAGCATCGCGACGACCATCTTGATGTCGCGCTCGCCGCCGTCCGTGCGGAGTTCGCGACCGCCGTCCGTGCGGATCTCCTCCTCGCCGCCGTCGGTTTCGTAGGTCGGGCCGCCGTCGGCGACGACGTCCGGTTCGCCGAACTCGGGGTAGGTGTTGACGCCGTGTTCGGAGACGTCGAGCCCTTCACGCTCGTGTTCCTCCGAGACGCGGGCCTGGCCCAGCGCCTTGATGACGCCGAACACCAGCGCCGTCGCGACGATGGTCCACGCGGCGATGACCGCGACGCCGGCGATCTGGCCGACGAAGCTCACCGAGTACCCCGGAATCGCGAACAGCGGGAACAGCACTGCACCGAGGACGCCCGCGCTCCCGTGGACGGGGAACACCGCACACACGTCGTCGATCTTCAGACGCTTCTCGACGAATTCGAAGACGATGGGGAGCTGTGCGCCGGCCAGCCCGCCGATCACCAGTGCGCCGACCCACGTGATCGCGTTGGTGTTGCTCGTGATGCCGACGAGACCGGCGAGCATCCCGTTCGCGACGTACAGCGTGTCGACCTTGCCGGTCTTGCCCAGCGCGGCGGCGCCGGCGCCGATGGCGCCCGCGGCCATGCCCATCGTCGTCGTGAGGGCGACGCGACCGAGCTGCTCACTGAGCAGGCCGCCGTCGCTGAAGATGGCGGAGGTGCCCACGTTGAAGCCGTACCAGCCGAAACAGAGGATGAGCGTCCCCAGCACCGCGAAGGTGAGCGAGTGACCGGGGATGATGTTCACCGAGCCGTCCGCGTTGTAGCGGTCCATCCGGGGACCGAGCACCCACGCAGCCGTGAGACCGGCGATGCCGCCCATGCCGTGGACGATCATGCCGCCGGCGAAGTCCTGGAAGCCCGGCCCGATCGTGGTCAGGAAGCCGCCGGCCCACGTCAGGCCGGTGACGACGGGGTAGATGACCGCCGACAGGAGGATAGTGTACGTGACGTACGCGCGGAGTTTCGCGCGGCCGGCGACGGCCCCGCTGACGATGGTCGCCGCCGTCATGGCGAACACCGCGCCGTACAGCCAGCCGACCCAGCCCGCCGAGCTACCGGTGATGTAGCCGAACGGGTTCGAGCCACCGCCGACGATGGTCGAGACGCCGGCGCCGATCAGGAAGTAGACGATGACGCCGACGCTCCAAGTTAACATGTTCTTCGTCAGCTGATTCGCCACGTTCTTTGAGCGCACCTGCCCCGCCTCCAGCATGGCGAAGCCGGCGTGCATGAAGAAGATGAGGAAGCTGACCGTGAGGATCCAGGCGTTGTTGACGCCGGAGGTGATCGCCGACGGGTCGACCTGTAGTGGCGTCAGCATCCAGCCACCTCCGCTGACGGTACTTCGCTATCGATGCTTGGACAGACGTTCGCGTTTCCGAATTCTTCTACCATGTTCGTTCTCCGAGTTGCGATAGAAGATACTGTTACGACATACTATAAGGATTAGCGTTTACAAATGTCTATATCAGGGGCGTCGCTTGGATATTCGTCCGGTTTAATAGCAGATAAGGGTTGTATAAGGATGTAAAATCGGGTACTGGACGACAAATGTTGCCCGAGAATCGGACGAACGTTTTGTCAACGAAAATGAGAGTATCTGCGACGCCGCGGGCTCACGCGCCCGGGCAGTCGGGCGCCACGTCCTCGGCGAAGTACGTCACGATCATGTCGGCGCCCGCACGCTTGAGCGCGAGCAGCGACTCCCGGGCGACGGCCTCCAGATCCAGCCACCCCTTCTCCGCCGCCGCGTGGAGCATCGCGTACTCGCCGCTGACGTTGTAGGCCGCGACGGGCCGGTCGAACTCCCGTCGGACGGCGCTCACCACGTCGAGATACGGGAGGCCCGGCTTGACCATCAGCACGTCCGCGCCCTGTTGGACGTCGAGGCGGACTTCGCGGAGCGCCTCCCGGCCGTTGGCGGGGTCCATCTGGTAGTGCCTGCGGTCGCCGAAGGCGGGTGCGCCGTCGGCGGCGTCGCGGAATGGCCCGTAGAACGCGCTCTCGTACTTCGCGGCGTAGGACATGATCGCTACGTCCGCGAACCCGGCGTCGTCGAGAGCCGTCCGGATGGCGCCCACCATCCCGTCGGTCATGCTGGAGGGGGCGACCACGTCGGCGCCAGCCTCCGCCTGCGAGACGGCCGTCCGCGCCAGCAGGTCGAGCGTCGCGTCGTTGTCGACGGTCAGCGTCGGATCGTCGCGCGCGTCGGCTTCGAGCACCCCACAGTGGCCGTGATCGGTGTACTCGCAGAGGCAGACGTCGGTGATGACCGTCGCGTCGGTTTCGGCGGTGATGGCGCGGGTTGCCCGCTGGACGACGCCGTCCTCGGCCCACGCGCGCGACCCCTCGGCGTCCTTCGACTCGGGCACCCCGAAGAGGATGATCGCCTCCACGCCCGTCTCCAGCACCTCCTCGACGCGCGCCACGGCGTCGTCGACGGGGACGCGTTCGTGGCCGGGCATCGACTCGATGGGGATGCGTTCGTCAGTCGTCGCGTCGACGAACACGGGGGCGACGAGGTCGGTCGCGCGGAGTTCGGTCTCGCTGACCAGCGAACGCACCCCGTCGCGGCGGAGCCGGCGCGGTCGGTCGGTCGAGTGCATACCGCACGCGTCGGCTGGCACGCTCAAAACCCCGTCGTTCCGATTGACAACCGATTTGATCCTTCACACCGATCGGCAGGTGTGCTCTCCCCGCTCCAGGTCTCGCAGTTGCCGACCACGCTCCGGGACCTCCTCGCCGCGGACTACGGACTCCTCGTCCTCCTCGGCGTGTTCGTCCTCGAAGGGGCGATGCTGCTGTACGTCGTTCCGAGCGAACTCGTGGTGCCGGGGGCGCTGGCGCTTCTCGGCGGGACGCTGACGAACGCCGTGCTGATCGTCGCCGTCGCCGTCGTCGGCGCCACGATCGGTCAGTACGCGCTGTTCACGGTGGCGAAGCGGGCCGGACGCGAGCGCCTGCTCCAGTCGCGATGGTTCCGCGTCAGCGACGACGCCCTCGAACGCTTCGAGGGCTGGTTCGATCGGTGGGGGCCGGTGATCGTCCCCGTGAGCAACACGCTCCTGTTCACGCGCGGGATGGTGACGGTGCCCGCCGGCCTCGCCGGGATGGACGACCGCCGGTTCGTCCTGCTGTCGGCACTCGGCACGCTCTCGTTCGAGTCGATCCTCGCGGGGTTGTATCTCTGGTTCGGGACCGTGCTGTAGGGAAGGGGACCGAAAAGGAGGCTACTCGGTGCGATCGATGTCGATCTTCTCGCGCAGGGCGGCGAGGTCGTCGGACTCCGCGAGCTCCTCCAGGCGCTCGCGGAAGTGGCTCTCGCAGAGGCCGACGCGAATGCCCTCCTTCTCCGCCGCGTAGGCGGCCTCGCGATCGCAGTAGTGGCAGATCATACACTCGCTTGGTGCTCCCACCGGTTTAACCCTGCGCATCCGGCAGACGAGACGCGAGCCGGCCGTACGCCGCCGCCGACAGGCCGGTGACACCGAGCCGCCGGTCGTGGGCGTCGCTCCCCCCGGTCGCCAGCAGGTCGTGCCGTTCGATCACGTCGTCGAGGCGTGCCTCGTCGACCGGGCGGTCGTACGGGTAGTACCGCTCGATTGCGTCGAGATCGGACGTGAGCGCGAGGGCCGCCTCGGTGTCGGCGTACCGGAACGGGTGGGCGAGCGAGACGACCGGCGACGCGTCCGAGAGGAGGCCGATGCCCCTGTCGACGCTCGGAACGTCCCGCGAGACGTAACAGGGCCCGTCGTCGCCGATGAACCGGTCGAACGCACCCGCGTAGTCGCAGTCGGCCGCGCTTTCCTCGACCGCCCGCGCGACGTGGGGGCGCCCGACGCCGGGTTCGAACGGCACGTCGAGGTCGACGTCTAGGCGCTCCTCCACGCGGTCGGCCATGCGGCGCGCGCGCTCGATCCGGTCGGTCTGGATGCGGTCCAGCTCCGCCCGCAGCGCCGGCGTCTCCTCGACGCCGTACGCCAGCAGGTCGACCCGCCCCGTCGCCGTCTCGACCTGGAGTTCGATCCCGCGGATCACCGTCACGCCGTCCATCGTGGTCACCGGCGCGTCCAGCCCCGGATGCACACGGTCGTGGTCGGTCACGGCGACGGCGTCGACGCCGGCCCGACGCGCCGCGGTCGGGAGTTCTCGGAGGGTCAGCCGGCCGTCCGACGCCGTCGTGTGTACGTGCAGATCGGCGACCACGTCCATACCGTCCCGTCGCCACCGCCGCCGATAGACCTTGCGACCCCCGGGTCGTGTGAACGGCCACCGTGTGAAGAATTCTCAATTAAGGATGATTATAGACTTGGGTCGAACTAAGGTCGTACATGGAAAACCATTATAGTTATCGAACGTGTGGAACCCAGTGATGAAGTTCAACGGCACTGGCGAAATGATCGACGCCCTAGAATTCCCGATCACCACCGACGAAATCATCGCCAACCACGGCGACCACGAACTCGAACTCCAGCGCGGGACCGAGCAGGTCGGCGAAATCCTCGAGCGCCTCGGCACCGAGGAGTTCGAGGGGCCCGAAGACGTTCGTCTCTCCGTTCGCTCCGCCGTCGGTCACAAGGCCATCGGCCGGCGCTTCTACAGCGACCGCGATCCGACGGCCCTCGGCGAGTCCGGTCCGACGCCGCTCTCGCTCTAGTCGAGGAGCGACCCCAGTTCTAGCGGTACCGATCCCTTCGTGTAGCCGTCGGTACGGCCGTCCGGCCGGACGCGGTAGACGACCGCCGGGCGGTGGCCCACGTCCGGCCGTGCGTCCCTGACGGCGAACCAGTCGTCGTCCGGGAACGACGAGCAGTCGACGAACAGGACGACCCCGCCCGCGTGGGCGGATAGCTGGCCGTCAGTCTTCGTCTTCGCCGTGTCGCGGACGGCCGCGACGGGCGTTCCCGCCGAGCGTCGGTTGGGCGGGAGCGGTCGCGTCACTTCCACGAGCGGCTGTTCGCCCTCCGAACTTCGCGCCTGGAAGTCGATGGAGTGCCCCGTCGTCACCTCGACTTCGGGGACCACGTCGTAGCCCGCGTCGTCGAGGAGTTTGGCCGTGTTGAACTCGCCCATCGTCGCCGCCATCCGCGTCAGATCGAGTCGCTCCGACGTGCCGAGTTTGCCCGCCATCGTCTCGCGGTAGTCGTCGAGGACGCCCGTCGAGAGGAAGGCTTCGTAGAAGTCGAGCACGTCCTCGGCGTCGGCGTCGGGGAAGCCCGCCGCGTGCTCGTCGAAGAAGTCGCGGGTCGTCCACCGGCCGTCCTTCGAGAGGAAGACGGGGAGGAAGAACCACGAGAGATGCGGGTAGTCGGCGAGCCACGGCGACTGCTCGTGCAGTTCCGCGCGGAGTTCGCGTTCGGCCCACTCCGCGACGGGCGTCGGCACCTCGGTGAAGCCGTGCTTGTCGGTGCGCCAGAGGCTCGACGGCGTCTCGGTGTTCCCCAGCCAGTAGGCGTCGTCGTCGGTCCAGCAGAAGAGCGCGGTGTCGCCGTTGTCGACCTCGAACCGCCGGGCGTCGTACCCTTCGGGCGGTTTGAACCACGGACGACACCACGTCGCACCGAGGTTGGCGTCGAGCGGTTCGAACACCTCGGCGCGTACCCGTCCCTCGGTCCAGCGACCGGGGGCGTGTCGAAAACGGAGCGGTCGTGCCACGTCGGCGATAGGCTCCCGGCCGATTTACGCCTTCCGTGTCTGCGACAGTCCCCACGACCGACACGTCTATGGCAGTGGTTCGTGAACGCCCCCCACGGATGAGCGACCCGCGGGACGCCATCGTCGATGGACCGATTCCGCGGACGCTCGTCGGTCTCGCCCTCCCACTCATCGCTCAGAACGTCGTCCGCGTCGCCCAGCAGGTTATCGACACCATCTGGCTCGGCCGCCTCGGCGAGACGGCCGTCGCCGCCGTGGGCCTCACCATCCCCGTCCTCGGCGTCCTCTTCGCGCTCCTCGTGACGCCCTTCGTCGGCACGCAGATTCTCGTCTCCCAGCGCGTCGGCGCCGACGACGACGCGGGCGCCCGGCGCATGGTGGTCCACGGTTTCGTCCTCGCGCTCCTCGTCGGCGCCCTCGTCGGCGGCGGCGTCGCCCTCGGTGCCGCCCCGGTCGTCCGCCTCGTCGGCGCCGGCCCCGACGTGGCGCCCGCCGCCGCCCTCTACCTCGGCACCGTCGCGCTCGGCCTCCCGCTCGCCGGCGCGAGCGACGCCCTCGAAGCCGGCTTCGTCGGCCGTGGCGACTCCCGGACCTCGCTCTGGATCAACGTCGCCACCGTCGCCGTCAACGCCGTCCTCGATCCCTTCCTCATCTTCGGCTGGTGGTTCTTCCCCCGCATGGGTATCGAGGGCGCGGCGCTCGCGACGGTCGCCGGCTACGCCGCCGGCCTCCTCCTCGCGCTCGCGTTCGCGCTCGGCCCTCGGATGGACCTCGCCCGCCGCCACCTCGTCCTCACCGCGGCCGACTTCCGCGAACTCCTCTCGGTCGGCGCCCCGATCACGGGGCGACGGATCGTCAGCCAGAGCGTCCGCGTTCTCCTCGTCGGCGTCGTCGCCCTCGCCGGCGGCGCGGCCGGTCTCGCGGCCTACACCGTCGGCGCGCGCGTCGCCAGCGTGGCCGTCCTTCCCTCGCGGGGCCTCGCACAGGCGGCCCAGAGCATGGTCGGCCAGAACGTCGGCGCCGACCGCCCGGACCGCGCCCGACACACCACCCGCGTCGGGGTCGCTATCGCCGCCGGAGCGCTCGGCCTCCTCGGCGTCGTCCAGTGGGTCGTCCCCGGCCCCATCGCTCGCCTCTTCGTCCCCGACCTCTCCGGCCGGGGCTTCGCACTCACCGTCCAGTACCTCACCATCCTCGCCTACGGGTATCCGGCCATCGGCGTCGTCGACCTCCTGCTCGCGGGGTTCAACGGCGCCGGCCGGACCCGGACGAGTTTCGTCGCCGACCTGCTGAAATACTGGGTGGTGCGCCTCCCCGCTGCGGCGCTCGCCCTCCCCGCGACGGCCGCCGTCTCCCTGTTGGGCGTGACCGTCGTCCCCGGGTTCGACCTCGGCATGCCCGCCGTCTTCTGGGCGGTCACGGGATCGAACGTCGTTGCCGCGGCCGGCGTCGGCGCGTACTACGCTCGCGCGGTCCGGGGTGGGCTGTTCGCCGCCGAGGCGGCAGGGGTCACGACGACCGACGCGGATGGATCCGCGGCGGACATCGACGACGCCGCCGACCCCACCGACTGATGCTATCGCCCGCGAGCGACCGGACGGAAACGCCTTTGACGCCCCGGCCCTGCGACTCTCCCATGCTTCTGCACGGCGACCGCGTCCCCCGGGAGGTGCCGACCGCGTGAAGGTCGCCGACGCCGTCCCGGAGTTCGCCGACGCCTTCGACTTCGAGGAGTTCAACCGGATGCAACAGGAGGCGTTGCCCGTCCTCGTCGAGACGGATCACAACGTCGTCGCGTCGGCGCCGACCGCCAGCGGCAAGACTGCACTCGCGGAACTCGCCATCTGTAAGACGCTGAGCGAGGGGGGGACCGCGCTCTTCATCGCCCCCATGCGCGCCCTCACCAACGAGAAGGAGAGCGAGTGGGAGCGGTTCGAGGAGTTGGGCTACTCCGTCTACGTCGTCACCGGCGAGCGCGACCTGCACCCGCGGCGGGCGCGTCGCGCCGACGTGCTGGTGATGACGCCCGAGAAGGTCGACTCCGCGACGCGCAAACACGACTCCCGACGCTACGACTTCGTGACCGACGTGGACTGCTGTGTGATCGACGAGGTACACCTCCTCGACTCCGAGCGCCGCGGGGGCGTCCTCGAAGTCACTGTCTCCCGCCTGCGTCGCCTCTGTAACCCCCGATTCGTCGCGCTCTCGGCGACGATGCCGAACGTCGAGGACGTGGCGGCGTGGCTCGACGCCCCGCCCGAGGCGACCTTCGCCTTCGGCGACGAGTACCGACCCGTCGACCTCCAGACCGGCGTCAAGACCTACACGCACGGGGAGAACTCCTTCGCGGACAAGTACCGCCGACTCTACCGCGCGCTGGACCTCGCGGAACCGCACGTCCGCGAGGACGGCCAGGCGCTCGTCTTCGTCGCCTCCCGACAGGACGCCGTCAGCGCCGCCGCGAAGACGCGCGACGAACTCGCCGAACGCGACGTGCCCGTCGGCGCCCGCGGCGACTACGACTTCCACCAGGACGCGAAAGAACTGAGCGACGACCGCCTCCACAAGGCCGTCCTCGACGGCGTCGCCTTCCACCACGCCGGCCTCTCGAAGGACGACCGCGACCGGATCGAGCGGTGGTTCAAAGAGGGGAAGATCTCGATTCTCTTCTCGACCTCGACGCTCGCGTGGGGGGTCAACCTCCCCGCGCGCTGTGTCATCGTCCGCGACACCAAGTACCACGACCCGCTGGAGGGCGAGGTGGACATCAGCCCGCTCGACCTGCTTCAGATGCTCGGCCGTGCCGGCCGCCCCGGCTACGACGACGTGGGCTACGGCTGGATCGTCTGCGACCGCTCGGACGCGGACCGCTACCGTCGGCTTCTGCGCGAGGGGACCGAAATCGAGTCCCACCTCGCGGCCGACCTCGACGCCCACCTCAACGCCGAAATCGCGATGGGCACCATCGACGACCTCGATGCCGTCCTCTCGTGGCTGGAGACCACGTACTACTACGTCCGTGCCGCCTCCGAACCGGCCGCCTACGACTTCGACGGCCTCCGTGACCGGGTGCGCGAGACACTCGAATCGCTGGTCGACCGCGGGTTCGTCGAGATGGGGTCGGATCTCGCCGTCGAGTCGACGGCGCTCGGCCGTCTCGCCTCGAAGTACTACCTCCGGCTCTCCACCGCCGAGGCGTTTCACGACCTGGCCGATCGGGACCGCATCGACACCGACGCTATCCTCGAAACCGTCGCGGCCGCCGCGGAGTTCGACTCCGTCTCCGCCCGGCAGTCGGAGGCCGACGCCGTCGACGCCGTTCTCAGTTCCGAGGCCGACCATCTCGACGACGGTCCGCGCAAGGTTCTCGCCATCCTCCGGGCGTCGACGAGCGACTCGGTCCCCGCCGACCTGCGAAGCGACGCGTGGATCATCCGCCGGAATGCGCTCCGCCTGCTCGCGGCGCTCCGGGAGTTCCTCGCCCGCTTTTCCGGCCCGCGGGCCGCCAACCTCGCCCGCCGCCTCGAAGCCCGGATCGAACACGGCGTCAGCCGCGACGCCGTCTCGCTCACCGCCGTCGACGGCATCGGCCCCGGCCGCGCGCGCACCCTCGCCGCCGGCGGCCTCTCCCGCCCGGCCGACGTCGTCGACGCCGGCGCGACCGAACTCGAACGCGCCGGGCTCTCGGCCGGTGTCGCCGAACGTATCGTGAACGCGGCGGCCGACCTGCCCGCCATCGTCGTCGACTGGGGCGACGTGCCCGACACCGTCGCCGCCGGCGACAGCCGGATGTGCGAGGTCCGGGTGCGAAACGAGGGCGGCGGCGCCCGCGTCGGTGTTCGCGTCACCGTCAACGGCGTCGAGATGCACGAGAAGACGGCTTATCTCTCCGACCTGACGACGGTACCGGTTGGGGTCTTTGGGGCGGACGCCGAGGAACTCGACTTTCAGGTCGAGGTGACGTTTCCGGAGTTGCCGATCCAGCCGTTCGTGTCGGATCGGACGGTGCGGGTGGCGTAGTCGTCGAGTTCTCGGCG
>Ga0207718_100259_pt1 | contig 56973 bp, 62 predicted proteins | sample A23M2SouthBayCA_FD_187749 | JGI IMG/M metagenome (GOLD analysis project Ga0207718, IMG submission 187749) | Aerobic enrichment media microbial communities from Eden Landing Ponds, California, USA - A23 M2 (SPAdes) | ecosystem: Environmental > Aquatic > Marine > Unclassified | place: Emeryville...
ACCAGGCCAAGGAGATCATCGCCGAAGCCATCGAGCACGACGGCTTCGCGCACATCGACTTCCTGACGCAGTGTCCGACCTGGAACAAGGACGCAAAGCAGTACGTCCCCTACACGGACATCCAGCAGTCCGACGACTACGACCACGACATCAACGACCGCCGCGAAGCGGCCGAGATGATGTACGAGACCGAGAACAAGCTCTACGAGGGCGAGGTTCTCACCGGTCGGTACTACGTCGAGGACGATCGCCCATCCTACGGCCAGGAGAAGCGACAGATCGGCGAGATGCCCGAGGAACCGCTGGCTGAGCGATACTTCGACGAGGATACCGAGTGGGACCGCTCGTTCGAGCTCATCGACAAACACAAATAACGCGTCCCGATCGGACGCAGTTTTCGGTGCGCTCGCCCGTTCGCGAACGCCCCTTTCACGTTCGCAAGGTATTTTTTCACCGACGCAAAAGAAACGTCTATGAGCGCAGAGTCCACGGCGGATCGGATCCTCGCCGTGTTGGAAGAAGACGCCCAGGCGTCCTATGCCGAGATCGCGGATCGAGCCGAAGTCTCAAAGCCCACGGTGAGAAAGTACATCAATAAACTGGAGGATGACGGCGTTATCGTCGGCTACTCGGCGGACGTCGATCCAAAGAAACTCTCCAGCCAGTCGATCGCGATGGTCGGGATCGATGTCGAGAGCGAGCGGTACGTCGAGGCGACGCGCGCGCTGCGCGAGGTTGTCGAAATCGAGGCTCTCTATACGTCCAGTGGCGACCACATGTTGATGGCCGAGGTTCGAGGTCGGGATGGTGAGGAACTGGGCGAGATCATCGAGACGTCGATTCTCTCGATCGACGGCGTCACAGCCGCCCATCCCTCCTTCTTGCAGGAACGACTCAAATAACGACGGTCTTTTTGCGTTGTGGGTCGCAGTTCTGGAGTATGTCCGCGCGGCTGGTGGTGGGCAGTAGCTCACTCGCACGTACGTTGGTCGGGCGACTCCGCGACCACCATCAGCCGCTGATCGTCTGTAGTTCCGATCAGCAGTTTCTCGACGACGTTGAAGCAGACGACTTTGAGGGAGCGATCGTCTCCGGAGATTTGTCCGACACGGAGACGCTTTCGTCGATCGAGGCAGACGTCCAAAGCGTGCTCGCACTCGACGATGACCCGGCCACGACGGCGCAGACGCTGGAGGCAGCGGCGTCTGTGTTCCCGGGCGCATTCAAGATGGGATACGTCCCTGAGGGGGCGAGTGAGGGAGATCGGGCTACGATCGACCGACTCGCTGACCGGGTGATCGACGAGACAGCTGCACTCGGCACGTCGATTACTGACCGCGTGACTGGAGCGAGCGCCAGGATGCGACACCTTCGTCGAACGCTCGACGCTGTCGATGGACAGTTGGCGGTTATCATGCACGACAACCCCGATCCGGACGCGATCGCGAGTGCCGTCGCGCTCACTCGACTCGCCGAGCACGTCGGGTGTCCGGCCGAAGCCTGCTACTTCGGGACGATCAGCCATCAGGAGAACCGGGCGTTCGTCAACGTCCTCGATATCGACCTCCGACAACTCGAATCGGACGCGTCTCTGGAGGCGTTCGGTGGGTTCGCGCTGGTCGACCACTCTCGACCTGGGGTCAACGACCAACTCCCGGACGACACGCCGATCGACGTCGTGATCGACCATCATCCGCCACGCGGTCCAGTCGACGCCACCTACGCCGACCTCCGTCACGACGTCGGTGCGACGAGCACGCTACTGGTCGAGTACCTCCAGCAGTCGACCCTCGGGATCGACGAAACTGTCGCGACTGCCTTGCTGTTCGGGATCCGGGTCGACACCAACGAGTTCCGCCGTGAGGTCAGTCCAGCCGACTTCGAGGCAGCCGCGACGTTACTTGGGGCCGCGGATCTGGGGACGCTCCAGCGGATCGAGAGTCCGAGCATCGACCCGGAGACCCTGGAGACGCTGGCCAGGGCGATCACTAACCGAACGCGACACGGTCCGGCCGTCCTGAGCGGTGTCGGGCAACTCCGCAATCGCGATGCCCTGGCGCAAGCGGCCGACCGACTCCTCAATATCGAGGGCGTGACGACGACGTTGGTGTACGGCCTTGCGGATCGGACGATTTACGTTTCGGCCCGCACCCGTGGCGCGGACTTAGATCTCGGGGAGGCACTCCGTGACGCGTTCGGGCAGATCGGGAGCGCCGGTGGCCACGCCGATATGGCCGGTGCCCAGATCGAACTCGGTGTCATGGACGAGGAAGACACGCCGATCGAGACCATCGCCGCCGATCTCGTCACCGACCGATTCCTCGAAGTGCTCGAAGCGCGCTGGAACAGGCCACTCGGCGTGACCACCGGCGACCAGTACCTCGTCGGGGGCGAAGACGTCGACACCGAGGTCGTGGTCTACCCGCCCGAAGGCGAGTCGCTGGAAGACTGACTGCTGGCAGTCTGCTCGTGACTGTTTCGCTCTGTTTGTCGGGGCGCACGCAGGTGACCCAGAAGGGGCCAACAGCGGACAGGCTAGCGTCTGACGGTGGGTTTTTCAGTCGGCGCTTCGTCAGTCGGTATGATGGCCAGTTCCGATGGGTCGCCGACAGTCGAGGAGTACATGACTCGGGAGGTCTCGACGGTCGCGCCGACGGCGACGGTGGGCGAGGTCGCCGCACGTATCGCCGACAGCGACGATCATAGCGGTCTCCCCGTCACGGACGATGGGCACGTCGAGGGGTTCGTCAGCGCAAGTGATCTTTTACTGGCGGACGATGACACCCCGATCAGTGCGGTGATGAGCGCCGACTTGCTGGTCGCTCATCCCGAGATGGATCTGGACGACGCAGCGCGCGTGATCCTCCGCTCGGGCATCCAGCGCCTGCCCGTCGTCGGCGGCGACGGTGATCTCGTGGGAATCATCTCCAACACCGACGTCATCCGCAGCCAGATCGAGCGCGCGACGCCCGACAAAGTCGAAGAACTCCAGGAGACGATCGAAGACGTTCACGATGTCGAGACGACCCAGGAGCGCCGCCAGATCGAACTCGCTGACCTGCGTCCGACCCAGACCCGCGTCTACGCCGACGAACTCGAAGGCCGGAGTTACGAACTCGAACGCGGGCTCGCCGAACCACTCGTCGTCGTCGACAACGCTGGTGAACTCCTGTTGGTCGACGGCCACCACCGGACGACAGCCGCAAATCAACTCGGGATCGAAGAGATGGAAGCGTACGTCATCGCCGTCGACACGCCGGTCGACTTAGAGATGGCAAAGACGTCCGAGGACGAACAGCTAGAGTCGATCGATGACATCACGATCGTCGACTATGCCCGGCACCCACTGGTCGAGACGACCGAGCGGATGGGCGACGACGAAGAGTGAGCGCGTGATCGCGGCGCTATTCTTGGGCGTAAAGTGAGTAGACGATGACGGCGAACCCGAGCGTGGTCAGTCCACTCTCGATCGCCAGTGTCAGGCTGATCGGAACGTCGATGAAGACGTCGGTCACGCCTGCCAGTAAGGCCCCGACCGTGACGAAGCCGAACCCGATGGCCAGCGCCCGGAGTGCCGGGGAGCCGGTTCGTTTGGACGCCCGATACGAGAAGTACGTGATGAGGCCGCCGAGTAACAGCGTCATCGTCTTGAACGCGACGACGGCACTCGGAAGGCCGTAATCGAAGTGTGGACTCATGTTTCTTTTCGCACCTCTGACCAGAGGTTCTCCAGACGTTCGTCGGCTGTCCGGGCACGGCGAGCGATCGAGACGTCGAACTCGCGGTCGTCGGTCACCCCGATGACTACTTCCTCGAAGTCGACTTCGTAGGTGCTCGCGTGCTGGCCGTCGGGTCTGATGTCGACGCCCTCGTTGAGCAGCGATGCCTCCGTCAGCAGTTCGAGCTTTCGATAGGTCGTCGAGAGCGGAACGTCGCTCGCCTCGGAGATCTCGCTAGCGGTCATCGGTTCGTCCAGTACCGAGACGATCGACCGACATTCCGGATCGTCGAGTGCATCGAGTACGTCCTGCAGATCAGGGGCGTCCTCGTCCGCGAACGGGTCACGGACCATCTCACCGAGTCGTTCTTCCCATAGCGGTTTAACGTCACCGACATTGGACCGTCAACGTCGTCGCCGTCCGAAGCCGCTACCAACGGATGATATAAACGCCAGCCCCGTCTCTGTCCGGCTATGCGCAAGACGATCGACCAGGACCGACTCGTCAGCCTTCGCCGGGACCTTCACCGCCACCCAGAACCTGCCTGGCGGGAGTTTTACACCACTGCGCGTATCGTCGAGGAGTGTCGTCGAATCGGTGTCGACCGCCTGGTTGTCGGCCCCGACCTGCTGGCAAGCGGAGGTCGGGCTGGCGTCCCTGACGACGCCGACATGGAGCCATGGCTCGACCGTGCTCGCGACCGGGGAGTCGACCCCGAGTTGCTGGACCAATTCCGTGGCGGCCACACGGGCGCGATGGCTGTTCTCGAACGTGGTGGGGGTCCGACTGTCGCACTCCGGGTCGACATCGATGCCCTCCCTCGCGAGGAATCGACCGCTGACGAGCACTTGCCCGCTGCTGCAGGCTTTCGAGCGGAGACGCCCGCGATGCACGCCTGTGGCCACGACGCCCACGCGACTATCGGACTGGGCGTCCTCGAAGCAGTCGCAAACAGCGACTTCCAGGGTACGTTCAAAGTCGTCTTTCAGCCGGCCGAAGAGGTCGTCGGCGGTGGCCGGGCGGTCGCCGAGAGCGGCCACCTCGACGACGTCGACTATCTGTTCGCGCTCCACGTCGGTCTGGATCATCCAACCGGCGAGGTCGTTGCCGGGATTGGCGACTTTCTGGCTGTTCGGCACTTCCGCGCTGACTTCACGGGCGAGTCCGCACACGCTGGTGCGAACCCACAGGCCGGCCGGAACGCCGTCCAGGCGATGGCGACTGCCGTCCAGAACCTATACGCGATTCCGCGTCACGAAGACGGCGCGACCCGGATCAACGCCGGCGACGTCGGTGGGGGCTCGGCGACCAATATCATCCCCGAAGATGCCTACATCGAGGGTGAAATCCGCGGCGAGACGGACGCGCTGCTGGAATACATGTCAGAGAAGGCAGACCATGTACTCGAACACGCCGCGACGATGCACGAGTGTGACGTTTCGATCGCGACCCACGCTGCGGCACCGAGTGCCGATAGCGACGACGAACTCGTCGAACTTGTCGCCGAGGCCGCGGGCGAGGTCGAATCTGTGACGTCACTGCTGGCGCGCGCCCCGCTGGGCGGCAGCGAGGACGCGACGTTTCTCATGCAACGGGTGCAGGAGCGAGGCGGGTTGGCCACTTACGTCGGGGTCGGAACCGACCATCCTGGCGGTCACCACACGGCGACGTTCGACGTCGACGAGGCGTCGCTGCCGATCGGTGTCGAGGTTCTCTCGCGGGCGATACTGGGGCTACTGACGGCCGAATAGCAGCCACCCAGGTGGGGTACCTCACCCGCTGGGCCACGTCCGCATGGTTCGGCTCTGGGTCGTCCCCTGCCCGTTCCAGACGAGCTTGACCGTCGCGTCGCTGAGGTCGATGTCACTTGCAGCGCCCAGTGACGCCTTCGAAATCGTGATCGAATCGCCAGCCCTCAGCGTACTATCCGATCCGTACGACGTGATCGATTCGACGGCGTGCCGGCCGTCGATACTACCTGGATCAGCACCGCTGACGACCACTGTCAGATCACCAACAGTCACGTCACTTCCGGTATTGTGCGTGATCGTGAGGCTGTCCGAACCGTCTGATTCATAGTCGATGTCGAAGGCCGCGGTCGGGGCAACCTCGTTCTGGCTTTCCCCCAGATTGAAGAAGAACACCGCGGCTGTTGCTGCAAGTAATACTGTAATCGCGACCATCAGTATGACACCGATGACCGGTGAGACTGCCTGATCGTCGTCTGCTAATGTGTGCATTGTATTTCCCCCTGTGCACGAACCCGGATGCTCGTCGATCATCCACCGCCGGACTCCCCACAGCCCAACAGCGGCGACCACGAGGCCCCACCTGGTGCGTGCTCGTGTACCATGTTGGTCATCATCTACTTAATAGTTGACGACTGTCTTCGACCGAGAGCACCGCAGAGGGGATGTCAATACTTCGGTTCCGCACCGGTCGTCTCGTAGACACGATCGAGCAGCGAGTCACGCTGGCTTTGCCAGGAATCGAATGCAGTGGGGTTGTCAGGGTAGGCCTCGTAGTGGCCGAGTACGTCGTCGGCCAGCCGCTTGGTCTGGTAGAGGTCTCGAATCGTCCCCCAGTGGCCGAAGCTCTTGACCGCAGTCTTGAGTTTGAGCCACAGTCCCATGTTGGCGGATCCGGAATAGATCGCTTCCGAGAGTTTCTCCACCGGGAGCGTGGCCAGCAGCGCCATCAGATCGTCCAGATCGTAGGCCGTCGTGAAGATGTTGTAGACGTCCAGCGCGGCATAGCGCGCGCCGAAGTGATCCATCACGCGCTCGTTGTACTCCCAGAGCGCTGCTTCCGAGAGGTCGGCGTTCCCGATGGCTTCGACGGCCTGCTCACCGGCGTACTTCCCGGCGTAGGCTGCGCCGGCGATACCACCACCAGTCGTCGGGTTGACGTGGCCTGCAGCGTCACCGATCGCGATGTAGCCCGGGGCGACGGCCGAATCGTAGGGTCGACGGGTGGGGAGTGCCGCGCCGAGTTTGTCCTCGACGGTGGCGTTCTTGAATTCCGGCCGCTCGCGCAGGTCCCGCCTGAGCGCCTCGACCAGTTCCATCGGTTCCTCGTTCATCTGGAAGCCGAGGCCGACGTTGATCTCGGTAGGCGTCCGTGGGAAGTACCAGAGATAGCCCGCCGAGCGCTCTGTCGGCTTGAACACGAGCGCGTCGTCCCACTCGACCGGTTCGTCGACGTGGACAATCTCCCGATAGGCCGAACAGAACTGCGAATAGTTGACGTTCGTATCGAACGTCGCCTCCTCGAAGTCGGCCTTGTCCTGCAACAGCGAGAGTGCACCCGCACCGTCGATGACGACTTCAGCCTCGTAGGTGATGTCTCGACCGTTGCGCTTTGCATCCAGACCGGTCACGCGGCCAGCGTCGTCCTGACGGACGTTCTTGATGACGGTGTCGTAGTGGAAGTCCACGCCCGCACGGTCGGCCCCGTCGATGAGACGGCGGCCGTACTCCCAGCGATCGATGACGGCGAGCTCGCCCGGCACCGGGATATCCAGAACGGCGTCTTCGGAGGGGATCTCGAAGCGCCCGTGGTCGACATCCGTATTCGTAAACGCCGGTTCGATCTGGGATTTGGGGATCGCTTCGGGGAACTCGCTGGCACCTTTCAGCGCGTCGCCGCAGGCGATGTGTCCGGCCTCGTCCTCGTCTTTGCGTTCGACGATGACGACATCGAGCCCTTCGTTGGCGATGGTCGCCGCGGCGTAGCACCCCGAGGTCCCGGCCCCGGCGACGACGACGTCGTACTCATGCGTGGTCATGCACTGGTCTGGACACCCCACGAGCAAAACTCTTTATTCCCGACGCGCTCGACCGAGGTCGGAATAAAGCGTTTAGTAGTGGTTGCTCGAAGGACAGTGCATGACAGAGTACACCGTCGAGTTCGTGGAGACGGACGAGACTATCACCGTCTCCGACAAGGAGACGATTCTGAGCCGGTGTATCGAGGAAGGGATCGCCCAGGAGTACTCCTGCCGGGTCGGGATGTGTCTGGCTTGCTCTGCCGAGATCGTGGAGGGTCAGGTCACCCAGCCGGCCGCCCGCGGGCTCACCGACGATGAACGCGAGAACTACGCACTGACGTGTATGGCACGTCCACAGTCCGATCTCAAGTTGGATCGTGGCAAGTATCCACCGAGTATCGAGGGAGACGTTACCGACAGTGACCGGGTCGACGACAGCGCGGCAGCCGACGACTGATCACCACGCAGCGAGATTGCACTGATCAAGTGGCAGATAGCCGTCGAATCGTTCTGGGGATAGTTCTCCGACGTGGGAAGGAATTCGGACGATCCATCGTCCAGTGACCTGCAAATACCGGTGGCGTCCTCACTCTGAAGCGGTTTCCACTGTACCAGAGAATCGACCGTCTCAGTCCTGTGGTGGCTGACACTCACTGGGCACCGTTCGATCGAGTTCGGCTGTGTTCGTTGGGCTCTGGACGGAGACGGTGACCGAATCATCCACCTCGTAGTCGTCGAAGGTCACCACAGCCTGTTCTCCCGGGTCGAGGTCGCCCAGCAATTCGGTCGTTCCGGCAACGGTAACCGAGCCATCCGTGAGCGTTCTCTCGAACCGGTTCGTGACTGTGACTGAGAGAGTGCTGTTCTCGCACGCAGCGTCGTAGCCGACGAACGCCGAATCGTCGTCGACGACAGCCACGTTCACACCACGATCGGCGGACATCGCAGTGAAGCTCCCGGTACCCACGAGTAATGAGATGGCGAGCACGAGCAGCGTTCCGTACAGCCATCGTCGGGCCATCTTATCCCTCCACTTCCGGTGGCGTGTCGCTGTCGCCCAATCGCATCTCGGTACGGTTGAAGTAGATGTGCACGAGCGCGGAGACGAGGAATGTCGTGATGACGAACAGCGCCAGCCCGGCGGACGGAACCAATGTGAACGGTGCGATCCCCGCCAGCGCGCCGGCGAGGATACCCAGATTTGCGACTGCGAGGCCGAGGTAGTACTGGCTCCACGGTACGTCGTCGCCGTCGACGACCTCCAGATAGATGTCGACGTCTTCGGCAACGGGCGTGAGTTCGACGACCCCATCCCGATCGTCGAACTCGATGACGCCTTTCTCGTCCATCTTCGGGAGATGGAACTGCTGGAGTGACGTGTAGACGCGCTTGCGCTCGCTCGAAGAGACCTCGGCTATCCCGATATCGTTCTCCCAGGCGGCGACGTGTTCGGAGAGTTCACCCAGATCCGCGCGGTCGCCGTTCTGCTGGAGATGATGCAGTGCGAACCGGCGTCTGTGGTTGCTCAAGATCTCGAACGTGTCGTCCCGCGAGAGCGTACTCTCAGTGTCCTCTTCTTCCTCGTCCGGTGTTTGATCCGGGTCGATTCCCACTCCTCCCGAGGAGGCCTTGAGGCCCCCAATCGAGCTTGCCATCGAGTCCCACCTAGCTGTCTGACACATGTACCTTGGACAACAAAAAGGTATTGGATGGAGTGAAATTCTCAAGGAGACGGGTGTCTAATACCCGATCGGCAGGTGATTTTTCTGTTTTTGGAATTGATATTTCCTATAACTGTTGAAAGAAAGTCGTGCTGATTGTTCGACCTTGTTGCCGCTGCATTCAGGGTGCCTTTGCGCGGACGAAACCGTCTTCAAAGAGTGCTATACCGGATTTCAGGCGGAGACACTCGATTTCTCAGGCTGCTCAATACAAGGTGGGTAGCGGGATAGGTACCGAACAAGCACGTCCCAGGAAGACCTCGGACGGGAGCGACCCGGTAGGTGGGGTCGGGGGCGTGCGGACAAGAGGTAGACTAACTATGACAAAACGACGTAAATTCCTGCTCGGAATGGGATCGCTCGCTGCCGGTGGGGCAGCTGCAATGGGTAGTGGCGCATTTAACACCGCCGAGGCAACTCGTACGGTGAACGTTGAGGTTGCAGAAGACGCGAGTGCGTGGATCTCGTTGAATCCACTGAGTGACTTCGCTGATTACAACGATGAAGGGCTGCTTGAGCTCGATTTCAGTGAATATCCTGGCAACGTCTGGGCTAGTGAGTCCCAGGGAATGAATGCCAACGCTGTCTTCACTTTTGAAGATGTCTTCGAAATCTGGGCCGACCTTGGCAGCAGCGCCGGCCAGTACTACTTCTGGGTCGAGGCTGAGGGTTTCGATGTCGATATTGAACTGACCGCAGGTGGTGGACAAAGTGGTCAGGCAGTTCCCACAGAAGGTATCGATTTGACCGAACCATTCCAGTTTGGAGGCCAGCCTGGAAGTGTGTTCGTTGATATGGAAATCTCCACTGACGAACCAATCGAAGAAGCAGGTGGAACCCTGATTATCCACGCTTCGGAGAGTAATCCTAACGCGACATAAACGGACTACCATTTTTCCGTTTCATTTCGGCATAGATATTATTCTTACTACCTTTGCTGGCTATTCCTTCGACGTAAACAACTGGAATCCAGTGGTTAGGTGGCCAGCGAAAATATAAATATAGTAACCCTCTTCAAATGTTTGATTATATATTACTAACTACGGAAAATAACTTCAGGAACAGCAAGGCCTGAGAAGTGACAGTCCCTGCACCAGCATCGGTGGCGATCGGGTATGAATCTACGTTCGATTCTAAGTTGGCGCACGTCGATTCGATGTATTCGGTGGGTCTTGTCCGTGGATAAGGTTACACACTAGACGACGCACTGCACTGGCCACACTTGCGGTGTTCAGTTGTGGAAACGCTCACGTTGAATTGAGGTAATTCAGTAATGGCAGAATTCTACTGACCGGTTCCCCCTCTCGTCACTCTCGATTTTCGAAGAAAACGACCTTCTGATAGGCCTCTCGCACGTGGTATTTTGTCGATTCGTCCTCCGCGCTCTCGATTGCCTCCGACAGGTGTTGCTCGAGTGCCGCCAGGTCCACCCGTTCGGTCGGTTCGTTCAGAGACATCCTCCCACGAGAAGGGAGTATCGGCATGTACCTTGTATTACGGTCCGTGAAGTCCATCCGCCGGTAATTCGATCGTTTGGTCGTCAGTTCTGGCTATCACTAGAGACTTCGCGTCGCACGCAGACTCTCTTTGGACGCGTTCAAGCACATCAATACTACGATAGTCGGACACGTATCCATACCAAGAGCGCCACTAGTCGGAGCGCTAGATAGCTGTGAACCGGACCATACTACTCGTCGCCGCGCTCGTCGCTGGAGCGGCGCTGCTCGTCTCGACGGGAGCGGTCCCACTGTCGACTGGGACCGACACAATCTCCCAGGTCGACGTCGAGATGTCGCCCGCGGATGGTCCCAACGGAAAGTACGCGATGCTAAACGAGGCGGGCGAGATCGAGATCGTACTGAGTAACGAGAATCCCCGTCTCGACGGGGGTGTCTTAGATAACTCTGTCACGCCAATCCATCGCGTATTCACGATCACGAATACTGGCACAGAGCCGGCACGGATCTCGATCTCGGACGACGCCGATGACGTCCGGTTCTACCGCGGTGACGACCCGACGGCCAGTATCGAGGGGCCGACGAACGAAGTCGAACTCGCGCCGAACGAGACGGTCGCGGTCGGCCTGCTCGTCGACACACGAGGCGATCACGACGTGGAGAGCGTCTCCGGGTTCACCGTCCACGTCGAACAGGACACGCCTGAGACGACACCAGAACCCACACCGGAGCCAACGCCAGAGCCGACGGCGGAGCCGACACCGACGCCTGAGCCGACGCCAACGCCCGAACCAACTCCGGAACCAACGCCAACACCAGTTCCTACGCCTGAGCCGACATCGACCCCGGAGCCCACGCCGGAGCCAACGACGACGCCCACGCCGGAGCCCCCGGAAACGCCCGAACCGACCACTTCGACGCCTGCGCCGACGACCCCAGAGCCGTCGACACCGACGCCAACGACGGGGCCTGCTGTCACGACGACGGCCGTAGGCGGGCCGACCGAGCCACCGGGTCGTGTGACGACCACCGCCGAGCAGATCGATTCCACGACCGACCAGGCGGTGTCGTCGGGAACCGACGACGATCCCGGTGGGTTCCCCGCAGAGATCGGGGGTCTCAGCGCGACCCGGGCCGGGGGCCTGCTGGTCCTGCTGCTTTCGGTGCTGGCTTCGCTGACGGCCTACCGTCGGTACCGTGCCCGATAATAGCCTGAGTCAGGATGGGCGAACCGGTGGTGACGTGACCGGCAAGAATACAGGAGCGGAGGCCGATTGCCAATCCGATATCGAATGCCGGACGACTCGCTGGGAGCCGGGGAATCACTGTGGCAGGCGTTGCGGCGCGGGTTCCGCCCGATCGACGTCCTGCTGATCGCGAGCGTTCCAGTCGCGATACTCGCCGTCTTTGCACTTCCTCCAGCGATCCGGGAGACGCTCGTGTTCCAGTATTCGGACCCGACGATTCGAACGGCGTTTACCGCTCCGTTCGTCCACTTCGACCGCGGCCATCTGCTGGTCAATCTCGTCGGCTACTCGCTGGTCGTTCCGATTCTGTACGCGCTGAGTCTCGACGCTGGCGACGACTGGGAGTTTCGCGTCGTGTTCGTCGCCCTGCTGGCGAGTGCGCCGATTCTCCTCTCGTATCTCAATCTCACCATCGTCCGTAGTGGCGTTACCTTCGGATTCTCCGGCGTTCTGATGGCCTACTATGGGTATCTGCCACTGGTCGTCGCAAAACACGCAGCGACTCGGCTGTCGCTCGGGCGACCACGAACTGCCGCACCCCTGCTGTTCTTTTTCGGCCTGTTGCTCGTAACGATCCAGGTTCTCAGAGCCGTCGTCACGAACCCCGTCACCGTCGCCGTCGACGGGGCGCCTGCATCAGTGACCTGGGTTCTCCTCGCGACGCTCGCCGAAGTTGTCGTGCTGTTGGTGCTCGTCATCGTGCTCTACGCAGTGTACGGTACCACCTCGCGCGAGCGCCTCGGAGACAGTCTCCGGGCCGCATTCGAGCGCGGCGGCCGCGCTGACCTGTCCATCGTCGCCCTGCTGGTGTTCGTGGCGATGCCGTTCGTGACGTTCCCGGCCGATCCGATCGCCGGCCAGCGAGTGTTCAACCTCTACGTCCACTTCGTGGGGTACGCGCTCGGATTCATCTCGACGTACGTCTATCACACGCTGTGAGCGGTGCGTCCCGGCGGCAATCCCATCAATTATTTATCAATTGAGCCACAACGACTGCACGATGGATGGGTGGGCCCTCCTCAAGAAGAGTGTCGGAGCGATTCTCGTTGTCGTCGTTCTCGCATTGCTTCTGGGGCAGGTACTCGGTCAACCGGTTCTGTTGAGTTACGTCACCAGTGGCAGTATGGAGCCGACAATCGAGACCGGCGACGGGTTCGTCGCGATTCCAACGGCGGTGGCGGGTCCAGTCGAAGAGGGCGACGTGGTCGTCTTCGAAGCCGAACAGATCCAGGGTGGTGGTCTGACGACCCACCGGATCGTCGAGGAGACTGATCAAGGGTTCATCACGCGCGGGGACAACAACCCCTTCACCGATCAGGACAGCGGAGAGCCGCTGGTCAAACGCGAGCAAATCGTCGCCGTCGCCTGGCAACCCGGCTCGGATCCGGTAGTCATTCCGTATCTGGGCACGGTCGTCGAAGGGGTGCAGGGAGTACTGGACACACTCCAACTTCGTCTCGCGCAGGTGTTTGGCTCGCGAGCGTTGCTCGGAACCCAGGGCATCGCCTACCTTATCTTCGGGCTGACGGTCGTCCTGTACGGGCTCGACGTTTACCTCAGCAACGACAGACGGAGAGAGCGGGGTCCAGAGCGTGACAGCGGGCTCAGTGCTCGACTCTTGATTGGGGTGATGGCAGCGGCACTCGTCCTCGCAGCGACGGCGACGATGGTCGCACCTGCCGGTCCACAGTCCTATCAGGTCATCAGTTCGGAGTTCGAATCCGAGCGCTCGGACGTGATCCAGCAGGGGTCCAGCGAGACGCTTCAGTTCACCGTCGGAAACGGCGGCCAGGTCCCAGTATACGTGTTCTTCGAGGAGGGGAGCCAGAATATCGATATTGAGCCACAGCAGTTTCGGGTTGGCGGGACCGACCAGCGAAACGGAACGCTCACACTCACGGCACCGCCCGAGACGGGCAGCTATCGGTTTTTCCTCACCGAGCACCGATACCTGGCCTTGCTCCCGCAGTCACACATCCAGACACTGTACTCGATCCATCCGTGGCTGCCGATCGTCGTCATCGACGCGCTGATCGGGGTCCCGTTCTACATCGTGGGAGTCACGCTGGTCGGGACCGGTCGGATTCGTCGGCGATCCAGGGAGGGTCCGACGAGGACCGAACGGCTTCTCGCCCGAATCCGATGAGTTTTCTGCTGTCGGAGACTGTGGGAATCAAAACGGAATCCATTAGTGTAGACGATATGAATGACTGACACGATGGATGACGGGGGCCTCCGCGTACGTGCTGTCGCTGACGAGTATTATGTCACGTTCGTCGTCGCATGCCTGGTGCTGGTAGCACTGGGTGGATTTCTGGTCTACGGCGCGTACGGACAGACCAACGAGCGGACCGAGACGACAGTGACCAACGAGGTCGTCTGGACGTCGGCAGGACAGTTCACGCACCAGGCGACGGTGATCAACGACACGGAGGTCTTCGAGGAGGGGCAAACGCTCAGGAATCGTTCGACGTACTTCCAGAAAATCGCGCCGCGGCTGAACGGGTCGTTCGTCTACAACTACACCGCCGACAGCGGCGAACTCACAACGGAGACGTCGCTGCACCTGCGGGTCCGGTCGGTCGATCCTGAGGCCGAATCTTCGCGTGAGTACTGGCGCATCGAACGCCAACTCGACCAGGCTACCGTGACGCTGGCCCCGAACGAGAGTGCCCGCGTCTCGTTCAGCCAGAACGTCAGTCGGATCGCCAGGGATATCGAGCGGATTCAGACACAACTTGGAACGTCTACTGGGACGACTGAGACGACGGTCCTCGCGTCGGTCGAGTTGAACGGCACGCGAAATGGCCAGCTCGTGTCGACCAACAGGACCTACAGCCTCCCACTGACGATCGGATCTGATCTCTACCGTGTGAACGACAGCGGCCCGGTCGTCCAGCAGGGTGAACGATCCGTGCGAAATTCACAGACGGTCATCGTCGAGGCGGGGCCAATCTGGCGATACGGCGGTCCGCTGGCAGTGCTCGCTGGACTGGTCGGACTGGTTGGGTTGGCGTACGGTCGTTACAGTGGGCAGTTGCCAGTCACCGACCACGAACGAGCCTACCTCGACTATCGTAACGACCGGACCGAGTTCGACGAGTGGATTACCGAAGCGACGTTCCCTGCCGGTCGCGTCGAAGACGCCGATACCAGCATCGAGACGACGAGTCTCGCTGGACTGGTCGATCTCGCAATCGACACCGACCGTCGCGTGATCGAGGTGGCAGACGACGAGTCCTATCTCGTGCTCGATAGCGACGTCGTCTACTACTACGACGCGCCGACACTGGCGGCGGCTGCAGAGCCGCTCGAACCGGGTGACGCCGTCTCCAGTATGAGTGATCCAGAGACAACTGCTGAACGGGAATCCGAACAAGAGCGAGACGGGGGAGCCAGCCAGGATGCCGACGCCGATGGTGAAGCGCAGTCAGTCTTCGATCGACTCCGCAGGCGCGCCGACCTCGGCGGTGACGGAACGCCCGCGAGTGATGGCACTCCGGTCGAAAGCGAAGCCGACGAAACGAACGGTGATGAAAACGACGCCAGCGAGACAAACGGCGATGAAAGCGACGCTGACGCCACGGTAACGGACGACGACAGCCGGATTGACGCCGACGAGAACTGACGCTCATGCTACTGGTTGTACGTCGGTAACGATATTCGCCACCCGGTGTGGCGAATTCCGTTCGGTTGTTACAGCCGGCAGTATCAGTCGTCGGCTGTCGCTTCTTCTTCGCCGGGGCCCCCCTCGTGAGCGTTCGCTCGCTCGCGGAGTCGATTGGAGATTGCCGGGGCGTCGTCGCGGGAAATTCCACCGCGTTCATCGATTTCCTCGACCGACATCGGGAACTTTCGGAGGTCGTAGTGGACGTCGATCCCCGCTTTCGCACCCTGCCCCATCGCGACGGGAATCTGGTTGTGCCCGGGGGTCACGTCGCCGACCGCCCAGACGCCCTCGACGCTGGTCGAGCCGTGGTCGTCAACCTCTACCTCGCCGCTATCGGCGAGATCACAGCCGAGCTGTTCGGCGAGTTCGGTGTTGAACTCGGAGCCGTACATCGCGAAGCCGCCGCGATACTCTCGGTGCGCCCCATCTTCAAATTCGATGGCTTCGAGCCAGCCGTCGTCACCGTTCTCGATCCCCGAGATCTCGCTCTCGATGACGTCGATCGGGTGGGCCTCGACCATCGCCTGGGTCTCGGCCGACCAGGTCGGTTCGTCGCCCCGGAGGAGGATGTCGACCTCGTCGGTGAAGTTGAGCATGATCATCGCGACGTAAGCGACCGAATCGCTGTGCCCCATCACGTAGACGGGTTCGTCAACGAACATGTAGGCGTCACAGTGCAGACAGTAGTGCAAGCCAGCGCCCGTGCGCGGAAGGGGTGGGTCGGGTCGCTTGTCGCTGAAGCCAGTTGCCAGGACGACGGCGTCGGTCTCGACGGTGACGTCGCCGGCCTCCAGCCGGAAGCGCCCGTCGTCGAGCCGTTCTGCCGACTGGACGAAGTCCCGATAGTAGTCCGCGCCGTAGTCTTTGATCTGTTCGATGGCGGTCTGGAGGAACTCGTTGCCTGAAACGTCCTCGGTGATGCCGATGACGTTGTGTGTGTCTCTCATCATCGCCGCGCGACCGCCGCCGCGATTGATGACCGCAGTGTCGTGACCGAGCCGCGTCGTATATAGCGCGGAAGTCAGTCCCGCAGGGCCGCCACCGACGACCGTAACCTGATAAGAGTCGTGTTCGCTCATCGCTCTTTCCTATCCGGCGGGCACACATAATTATCCGGTTAGCTGGGGCTCACCTGGTGACGATGGCCACACTGCTCGGTGGCTGGCGAACGACACTGTTCCGTGTTGCCACGCCACGTCGAGAAGAGCAGGCCATATAAGCGATGGTATCCTATACAAAGACGACTACCAGCGCCAGCGGTCCATCGCGACCGCATATCCCCCATCAGCAACTATGTCCAGCCGCGTATACCGACTCCACTCGACACTCGAACTGCCACTCGAAGACGTCTACGATCACTTCGAGGATCCAGACCTCCCCGAAGAGATCACCGACGTCGATATCACCCGTCGGAACAACACGCTCATCCTGAGCGCTGTTGCCGCCGACCAGGAGATGAGCAAGTACACCCCGACGGCCCAGCTGAAGGCCAGCGTCACGGAGAACCGGGTCTACGAAGAGGACCCCGAAGAGATGGACGGCCCAGGCGGCCCGCGAGGTGGCGGTGGCCACCAGTGGGGCGCTCTCGAAGAGGAAGAAGAGGAAATCGAATCCGAACTCGTCGAGTACGCCTGCTTCAAGGGTGACCGCGAGACCGTCCTGCAGAACACGGCCGTCCAGTACCCGATGTTCGGCGTTCTCTGTCAGATCGCCCGGATCGCAGAGAAAGGGACGCTGACGGCCATCGTTGCAAACGAGGATGACGAACTGCAAGCCGTCCGGATCGTCGACGGCGAGGAGCGCCCGGCGACCATCACCGTCACCGAAGACCCAGCCGAAGATCAGGGCAAGAACGGCGTCGACTGGCGCGACAACGAGTTCATCAGCTAGTGGTTCGTCTGGCTGGCCGGGCCGACCACCGGTATTTTAGCGTTCTTCGTTCCAACAGCAGTCCATGAGCGACGAGCAGTCCCCGCCGTCCGTCGACCAGCGACTGGCCGAGCTTACCGAGCGTCTCGACCGCCTTCAGCGGGAACTGGAACGCAGGCGGCGGCCGCCGCTGATCCCGCGCCCCCCTCGTGCTGAGGAACTCCGGCAGTTCACGACCGACGTGGCGATTCCGGGCCTGATTTTGCTCCTTGAGACGAACGTCCGCGCACTCAAACTCTTCCAGCGGACGCTGCGGACGGCCGAAGCCAGCGAGTCTCGAGGGTCGGCGGCAGCCGACCGTGCGAGCGAACTGGGAGCGGCCACCCTCGCGCGACTGGACAGCGCGCTCGAAGAAGCCCAGTCAGTGCTCGCAGCCGAACCGCCGGATAGTGAGGCGCGCGAACTACTCGAGGATGCCCGCACTCTCCAGACAGAGATCCAGAACCAACTCACCGACGACGAACTCGACACGCTCGAAACCGGCCCCGGCGTCGATATCGAAGCCGAACTTCAGTCGATCAAAGACCAGGTCGACGCTGACGAAGAATAGTCAGATTTAGATAATAATGATTTATTATTGCAGACGTTCTGGGTAGTCTTACCCATGCCCGAGACCACTCGCGGCGGGCAGCGGCGTGTCGAACTGGTCGTCAGAGACGACCTGCCGAAACCGACCCAGCGGCGGCTCGAACGGTTGTCGGCACGGCTCGATCAGTTGGTAGCGGCTTCGAAAATCGACTCTTACACACTCTCTCACTGGTCGAAACACCAGTCGCTCGACGCCATGGAGTCGCGCTATCCGTCGTTTCGCGAGTGGGCACGCACTGCCGGCGTCCGGCTCTCGCCTGGGTTCGACAGCCGGGCATGTTACTCGATGGAGACTGGTGTGTGTGAGGAGTCGCTGATCGTCCCGGTGGCCTGTCTGGCCGTCTACGACGGCGAGACGATCGACGCGGTCTATCCGCACGTCGGAGCCGAACCGCGGACGGTCGAAGACGGGCTCGATGCGCTCTCGGAGTCTCTCTCCGAGTCGTCACACCCGTCCGCCGAGCCCGGAACGGCCGACTAAACGAACGTCACACGGACTGATGCGGTCGGTTGTACATCTGTTCCGCATCGATCGCGCACGTGGTGCGATCGTATCGGTAAATCATCATAACCGACCGGACGATTCCACACCATCCACCCGCCCCCAGTACGCATGACAGCATCCACTGCCGTTCACCTCGAACTGTACAGCCGAACCCATTGCCCGAAACCGATCGCGGCCAGACTCGACGACCGTCGCTCGGCACTGGAGCGTCTCGCTGACCAACGCAGTTGGACTGTTGGCGTGACCCGCTGGCCGACGAAGATCGAACTGACTGACGATGGCCAGACCAGTTCCGTCGCCGAGCACGTCCACGAGGTCTTCGACCGCTGGGCCACAGAGACGGGCGTGTCCCTCGATCCTGCTTTCGAGCGACGTGACTGTTACAGCTGGACGAGCGGTGACCCCTGTGAGGCCCTGGTCTTACCGGTGGCCTGTCTGGCGATCCGCCGTAACGGCGACCTCGAAGGCGTCTACCCACATCGAGACGACGAGGAGGTCCGGACGATCACCGACGGCATCGACGCGCTCCGCGCCGGCGAGGTTCTCACTGACGACCACGAGCGCTCTCCGGAACTTGTGCCCTGATCACTCGACCCGCCGGAAACGGTGGCCGTCCCACGACTGGCTCGCTGGCTCGCGGATCCCTGCCTGTGGATCGCGCAACTGTTCGACGTAGACTGGCTCGACAATATCGCCGATCTCGACCGCGCCGTCGACCTGGCCGATTACGCGGACACTCTCTCCAGCGACCTCGAAGGCGACAATCGCCAGCGTGTTGGGCTCGCGAACGCCCGGCGGCGTGGCCGTGTTCTCCGTCCAGGTGATGACCTCTCCTTCACGGTCTGAGAGGTCGACTGTCTCGGTCTGGGCTTGGTCGCACTCCGGACAACGTGTGTGCCCCGGATAGGTGAGGTGGCCCTTGGGACAGCGGTGGGCAATCAACCCGGGCTGGTCGGAGTCCTCAGTCATCGTGCCCCCTCCAGTACCGTCGTCGTCACGCAATTTCCGAACCCGCCGACGTTACACGCGAGCGCGATGTCGGCGTTGACCTGTCGCTCCCCAGCCCTGCCGAGCAGTTGCTCGTACAGCTCGACCACCTGGGCGACCCCGCTCGCACCGAGCGGGTGCCCCTTCGATTTGAGGCCGCCCGACGGATTGACCGGGAACGCGCCGTCGAGTGCGGTGACACCGTCTTGGGCGAGCTGCCAGCCCTCACCGCGGTCGGCGACACCCAGGGCTTCCAACTGAAGCACTTCGAGGATCGTGAACATATCGTGTAGTTCTGCGACGTCTACGTCATCGATCGAGCGGCCGGCCATCGTCAGGGCCTCGTCGCCGCTCTCTTCGACCCCGGTCATCCACGTTGGCTCGGCGCGCTCGTGGACGACGTGGGTGTCGGTCGCCCCTGCGATTCCCGAGACGACGACGTAGTCGTCGGTATACTCGGCGGCTACGTCGGCTGGGCAAAACAGGAGGGCGGCCGCGCCGTCGGTGATCGGACAGAAGTCGTACAGCCGAAGCGGATCGGCAACGATCGGACTCTCAAGCACGGTCGAAACGTCGATCTCTGTCTGAAACTGAGCGTGGGGATTGTTCGTGCCGTTAGCGTGATTCTTGACAGCGACTTCGGCGAGACTCTCGCGGGGGGCGTCGAAGCGATCCATGTACCGACGGGCGGTTAGCCCGGCGAAACTCGGCAGCGTCACGCCATGTTTGTATTCGACGGGATGTGTGAGTGAGGCGATGACGTCCGTGGCCTCGCCGGTCGAGCGGTGGGTCATCTTCTCGCCACCCACCAGCAGGGTACACTCGCTCGCGCCGCTGGCGACTGACTGCCAGGCCGCGTAGATCCCCGCCCCGCCGGATGCACTGGTCTGATCGACGCGCTGGGTATAAACCCCGAGCAGTCCGAGGTCGTGTGCCAGCGCGTTCATCACGCCGGTCTGCCCCTCGAACTCTCCGCTGGCCATGTTCGAGACATAGAGGTGTTCGACCGCCTCCCGGTCGAGAGGCGCGGCGTCGAGGCACGCCTGTCCGGCCTCGGCCAGGAGATCACGGATCCAGCTGTCGTGCTCGCCGAAATCGGTCATCGACGCGGCGACGATAGCGACGTCCATACCGGAGTGTCGGCCGGGGAGTGCCTTGTTCTTGTGGTGGTCAGTACAGACATCTCACATGATTCCCAACGTTCGGGCATGCAGATCGAAGTCGGGACTGTCGAGAGGGTTGTATCGTCTCTCTTCGTTCGGTTGACCCGGACCAACTGCGAGACGATCTAATCGTCTCCCGGCTGGACTGGCTGCGCAGCAATACGCAGCCGTGCCGGCCGTCGACAGGCTACGTCTCCCGGCTGAACTGGCCGCGCAGTAATACGCAGCCGTGCCGGCCGTCGACAGGCTACGTCTCCCGGCTGGACTGGCTGCGCAGTAATACGCAGCCGTGCCGGCCGTCGACAGGTTACGTCTCCCGGCCGGACGACTCGCAAACGAGACCGCTCGCGAGCCGAACGTTACAACTCCCCTTTCGTGCTGGCAACGTCGCTGCGCCGTTCGTCGATCCGCGTCGCGTCGTCGAGGCTCCGGGCGAGACATTTGAACAGCGCTTCGATCTCGTGGTGGGCGTTGTCGCCCTCGATTTCGGCGTGCAACGTCAGGCCGGCGTTCATCGCCAGCGACTGCAGGAAGTGCTCAGCCATGTGACTGGTGAAGTCGCCGACGTAGTCTTGAGAGAACTCGCCGTCGAATTCGAAGTATGGCCGTCCCGAGATGTCCAGGACGACCCCCGCGACGGCCTCGTCCAACGGGACCTTCCGGTCGGCGTAGCGGACGATTCCACGCTTCTCGCCCACCGCCTCTTCAAGAGCCTCCCCGAGCGTGATCGCAACGTCCTCGACGGTGTGGTGGTCGTCAATCTCCAGATCACCGTCACACTGGACGGTGAGGTCGAACAGGCCGTGTGTTGCGACGGCGTCGAGCATGTGGTCGAAGAACCCCACGCCAGTGTCCACAGTCGAATCGCCGTTGCCGTCGATATCGAGGACGACCTCGATGTCGGTCTCGGCCGTCTCGCGCGTGACGGCCGCGGTTCTGTCGGTCATATCTCGTTTCACGCCGGCCGGCCCCAAGAGTGTGACTCCTCGCTGGCAGCCGTTCGCACGATCAGATATTGGGATCGATCCGACGGGCCACGACGACGGTTGGCGCGACGAGCAGGGTCAACGCGAGCGGGATCCACATCGCGGATCTGATCGTACTGGCGTCGGCCAGCGCGCCCATCGCCACCGGGACGAGCGCGATGCTCACCGACGCCGTGGCGGTCGTGATGCCGTTGATCGGCCCGCTGTACTCCGGCGCGACCTGCGTCCCGAACGCCAGGAGCGTCGGGAAGATTCCCGAGACGAGTGCGCCGAGGACGGCCACACCGGCGAACGTCGCCAGCCCATCGGCGACGAAGAACGTCCAGAGAAACGTCGGGACGATCAGCACTTCCAGAAGCACGATCAGCGGTCCGTAGCCCACGCGCTCTGCAATGAGCGTATAGAACAGGCGTCCAGGCACGTACGCAACGATGAAGGCACTGAGTAGTAGATTCGCCGTCTCCTGATCGAACCCCGCAATCTCACTACCGAAGGTCGGCAGCCAGATGAACATCGCACCTTCCAGCCCGGTGTGGAATACCAGCGCGATCGTCGTCGCCGCGACCGCGGGCATCTGCAGGAGGTCTACAGCAGCGCCGACATCGAGTTGTGCTTCCGCACCGACCTCCGGTGGCCGCAGTCGCCAGACCAGAAGCGCGACCAGGCCGAACGCGGCAGCCAGCGCGCCGTAGGCGTATCGCCAGTCACCTTGTGCCACTGCGAGGCTCAGCACCGCCGGCCCCGCGGCCGCACCGATCGCCCAGGCCATGTCGTAGAGGTTGAACACCCGTCCGCGGGCATTGGGATAGAGGTGGCCCAGTAAGGGCCTATCCAGCCCGCGAGAGACACCTGTTCCGAACCCGCGGACGACGAGAAATCCGAGATAGGCGACGAAAAACGGGGCCAGCGCCATTCCGACGACGCCGAAGACCGTCACTACGACGCCAGCGAAGAACCACCGCCGCGTGTCGACCCGTCCTGCGATCGCTCCGACTCCCAGAACGGTGAGCGCAAAGCCGAGCGTCCCCGCTGGGCTGACCAGCCCCTGGAGTGTCTTGGAGATCCCCCATTCGGTTTCGAGAATCGGGAGCAAGGGACCGCGCATCTGCAGGCCGAGCCCTTCGAGCGCGACGAACAGCACTATCGCTACTGTCCACAGTCGCCGGGAGCGGTCGTCGTCGCTCGGTTCGGTCATAGTCTGACTCTCTCCGTAGGCGAGAAAAGTCTGTTCGTCCGCACCGAGTCGGTCACTCTCGACCGCTCGGGATCGTCCTCACGCGTCGACGGCCGCCATCGCTTCTTCGAGCGTGAACTCGCCCTGATAGAGTGCGCTGCCGACGACGACAGCGGCCGCGCCGGCAGCTTCGAGCGCGCGGATGTCATCGATAGTCGCGACGCCGCCGCTTGCGATCACGGGAATGTCGACGGCCTCGACGACACGTTTGACTGGCTCGGTCCGCACACCGTCGAGTTGCCCCTCGACATCGACGTCCGTGAAGAGAATCCCGCCAGCGCCCAGATCCTCGTAGCGTCCGGCGGCTTCGGCGGGATCGAGGCCGGTTCCCTCGGTCCAGCCCGAGACGACGACCTCGCCGTCTTTGGCGTCGAGACTGACGAGCACGCTTTCGGGGTGCTCCTCGCTGATCTCGGCGACAATTTCGGGATTCTCGACTGCGGCTGTCCCGAGGATGACGCGATCGACGCCCGAATCCAGGAGATCGATCGCGTCTTCGGCCGTTCTGATCCCGCCGCCCAACTGCACGTCGACAGCGACGGCGTCCAGGACCGCCTCGATCGCGTGTGCGTTCTCGCGTTTCCCCTCGAACGCGCCGTCGAGGTCGACCAGATGGAGCGTCTCCGCGCCAGCCTCGACCCATCGCTGGGCAGCCTCGACTGGGTCGCCGTAGGTCTTGCCTGTCCCGCGCTCGCCGCCGACGAGCTGGACGACTTGCCCGTCCTGCATGTCGACCGCAGGGACGACTTCGAAGTCTTCGAACACGACACTCACTCCTCCAGTTCCGCACGCAACAGGCCGTTCACTTCGCCGGGATCGGCACTTCCGCCAGTCTTCTGCATGACTTGCCCCACCAGGAAGTTGATCGCGCCGCCCTCGCCGGCGTGGAAGTCCTCGACTGCGTCGGGATTCTCCGCGATGGCCTCCGTGACGGCCTGCTGGACTTCGCCACCGGAGGTCTTGCCAAGATCCTCCTGTTCGACGACCGTCTCGGGATCGTCACCCTCGTCGAGCATATCCCGGAGGACCGTCTCACGGGCGTTCTTGGCGGTAATCTCCTCCGCTGCGACCAGTTCCACGAGTGTCGCCACCTCGTCCAGCCGCCCTTCGATGTCCGTGATGGCCATGTCCCGATAGTTGAGCTCTCCCAGGAGGTTGTCTGCGACCCACGTTGCCACCAGATCGGCGTCGTACTCGCTCGCGAGCTCCTCGTAGAAGTCCGCGACTTGCTTGGTGGAGGTCAGCTTCGAAGCCGCTTCCTCGCTCAGGCCGTACTCGCTCTGGAAGCGCTTGCGCCGGGCGTCGGGCAGTTCCGGAATCGGAATCGTCTCCTTCCAGTCGCTGACCTGCAGCGGCGGCAGGTCGGCCTCTCGGAAGTACCGGTAGTCTTTCTCCTCCTCTTTCGAGCGCATCCCGACGGTGTTGCCGTGTGTTTCGTTGAAGTGACGCGTCTCCTGTTCGACCGCCCGGCCTGACTCGATGAGTTTCTTCTGCCGTGAGGCTTCGAACGAGAGCGCCTGCTCTGCACCCTTGTGGCTGGAGATGTTCTTGACCTCGGTGCGGTTTGCGTCCTCCAGGACCTCTTTGTCGATCGCCCCATCATCGCCGACTTCCGCGGCGTCGACGACCGAGAGATTCGCGTCGATCCGGAGGCTCCCGTCCCGGGTTGGGTCGAAGACACCCAGGTATTCGAGGACCTCCTCCAGCTTTTCGAGGAAGGCCCGGACCTCGGCGGGATCGCGGAAATCGGGCCGAGTGACGATCTCCATCAGGGGCGTCCCTGCGCGGTTGTAGTCGATCAGGGTGTAGTCCGCCCGATCGATCGAGCAGGTCCGGGCTTCCAGGCTCTCGGTTCCCTCTCGGACGTGTTTGATCGACCCGGGGTCTTCTTCGAGATGTGCGCGGCGAATCCCGACCGATCGGCGGTCGCCCTCGTGACTGAACTCCAACTCGCCGTCCTGGCAGATCGGCGCGTCGTACTGCGTAATTTGGAAATTCTTGGGCAGATCGGGGTAGTAGTAGTTTTTCCGGTGGAAGGTCGTCTCCTCGGGGATGTCGGCGTCGATAGCCTTGCCGACCTTGACGGCTGCTTCGACGGCTCCCTCGTTGAGGACGGGCAGCGCGCCGGGCAGCCCGAGACACACCGGGCAGGTGTGGGTGTTGGGCTCGTCGTCGCCGACGTCGGTCGAGCAGCTACAGAAGATCTTCGTCGCCGTCTCGAGCTGGACGTGGACCTCCAGCCCGATGACGACCGCCAGTTCGCGGGATTCGGCGGCTTGGGCAGTCATTACTCCCGATTCGTGAGCGGCGGGCTAAAGACTAACGAACGGTCCCGTGACCAGCTACCGGAGCAAGACGAGCGCGTCCTCGCCGTTATCGTAGTAGTTGGGAATCGTCCGGCAGTGTTCGAATCCGAACGAGCGATACAGCTTGTGAGCCCCGTCGTTGTTCGCTCGGACTTCGAGCTTCACCGAGCCGACGCCCTGGGAATCGAGGACGGTCAACGCCCGTCCCAGCAGTCGTTTGCCGATCCCCTGCCGCCGGAAATCCGGATGTACGGCGAGATCTTTGACGTGCCCGAGTGGTGTCCCGTGGTTGGGAATCGCGTCGGCCACGATGTAGCCGACGATCCCCGAACGGTCGACGTGATCGTGGCCACTGTCGGCCCCACCCGTTTCAGCCACGAGAAAGCCCGGCGTCTCCAGAAACCGTTCGAACGCCGAGAAGGGCCACGGCTGGGGAAACGAAGCCTGTTCGATCTGGAAGACTGCCAGGAGGTCGGCACGCACGGCTCGCCGGATGGTCGTACTCGGCGGTTCGGCCCCCGAGGCGGTCGTCGTCACAGGTGGATGTTATACCTCTCGAAATATATGGCTATTGACCCTGAAAGTACCAGATAGAAGCACTTCAGCCGCAAGGTTGATAAATATCGGCAGTTTATACCCACGTGCACCCAGTTTTGGGTGCCACCCCAACAACCCCCCACCCCCTCTCTACCCGTTTTCTGTACGTCACTTGCGAGCGCCAGCTGGGTTCGTCCCTCTGCGAGCCGTCCGAGTGCTGTTGCTGGCCAGTTAGCGCCAAAAAAAGGTGTCGGTGCTGTTTAGTCGTCCGCAGGCGCGCCGCCGCTCTCCTCTTCGTACTTCTTCTTCGTGTGGCTGAGCTTCCCACCGTCGGCGAGAATCTCGCGCTCGCGGGCGGAGGCGTCCAGCATGCCCGTCGCTTCCCAGTCGTCGTTCACGCGGATGGTGAACTCTTCCTGACCGGAGCGGACGGCTTCGGCGACGTCGTCGACGATCTCGATGTCGTCGCCCTGGTCGATCTTCGCGTATGTGTCCTCGTCGATTTCGAGGGGGAGGAGGCCGAAGTTGAACAGGTTCGCCTTGTGGATGCGGGCGAAGCTCTGTGCGAGCACACCTTCGACGCCGAGGAACATCGGGCACAGAGCCGCGTGCTCACGTGAGGAGCCCTGGCCGTAGTTCTCGCCGGCAACGAGGAAGCCGCCGTCGCTGTCGAGCGCGCGGTCGGCGAAGCTCTCGTCCACTCGCGAGAGCGTGAACTCGCTGAGCTTCGGAATATTCGACCGGTACATCAGGATGTCCTGGGTCGCCGGGATGATGTGGTCGGTCGTGATGTTGTCCTCCATCTTCAGGAGGGTCGGCCCTTCGAGCTTGGAGTCGAGGGGGTCCTTCAGCGGGACGTCGCCGATGTTCGGTCCCTTGACGAGCCCGTCGTCGACGGCTTCGTCGGGTGCGATGAGGTCGGCTTTCGAGCCGTTGTACTGGTCGGGAAGTTCGAAGCCGGGCGCTTCCAGATCACCGAGCTCGTCGGCCAGATCACGCGGGTCGACGATCTCGCCTTTGAGTGCCGCGGCGGCCGCGACCTCGGGCGAGCAGAGGTAGACGTTGTCGTCTTCCAGACCGGAACGGCCCTCGAAGTTGCGGTTGAACGTCCGCAGCGAGACCGAATCGGAGGCCGGCACGTGGCCGATCCCGATACAGGCACCACAGGTCGATTCGGAGAAGTTGACCCCTGCGGCCATGAGTTCGGCGGCCCAGCCGTCGCGGGCCAGCATTTCGGAGGCCTGTTTGGAGCCGGGTGCGACGATCATCTCGGTCTTCTTGTCGATCTCGCGGCCTTCGAGCATCTTCGCGGCCGGGAGAATGTCTTCGTAGCCACCGTTGGTACAGGAGCCGATCATGACCTGCTCGACGTCCTGGCCGGCGGCCTCGCGCACGGGCACGACGTTGTCGGGCATCGAGGGCTCGGCGATGAGCGGCTCGAGATCGGAGAGGTCGACGACGATTTCGTCGTGATACTCGGCGTCCGGATCGGGGCCGACCTCTTCGAAGACGTCTTCGCGACCCTGTCGGGCAAGGTAGTCCCTGGTCTTCTCGTCAGTCGGGAAGATCGAGGAGGTCGCACCGAGTTCGGTCCCCATGTTGGTGATCGTCGTCCGCTCGGGTACCGAGAGCGTCTCGACGCCGGGGCCGGTGTATTCGAGCACCTTGCCGACGCCACCCTTCACGCTGAGGCGGCGCAGCAGCTCGAGGATGACGTCCTTGGCGGTTGCCCACTCGGGCAGTTCGCCTTCGAGTCGGACGTTGACGACCTCGGGCATGTCGATGTAGTAGGCGCCGCCACCCATCGCGACGGCGACGTCCAGGCCACCCGAACCGATGGCGAGTTCACCCAGACCACCGGGGGTCGGCGTGTGTGAGTCGCTGCCGAGCATCGTCTTGCCGGGCGCGGCGAAGTTCTCCTTGTGGACGTTGTGGCAGATACCGTTTCCAGGTCGGGAGAAGTGCGCACCGAAGGTCCCGGCCGCAGAGCGAAGGAAACGGTGGTCGTCGGTGTTCTTAAAGTCGAACTGGTACGTCTGGTGGTCACAGTACTGCGCTGCGAGTTCCGTCTGAACTTCTTCCAGGCCCAGTGCTTCGAACTGCAGCCATACAAGTGTCCCTGTCGTGTCCTGCGTCAGGACCTGGTCGATCTCGATGCCGATCTCCTCGCCGGGTTCGAGTTCACCTTCGACGAGGTGCTCGGAGAGGATTTTTTCCGTGAGTGTCTGTCCCATAACGTCCGACAATCGGCCGCCGACGGATATAAATCCCGCGTGTTCCCACGAATACTGCCCCGCTGCCGTCGTGCGGTTTCGAAAGTTGATAGGAATAGACGGTGAACGATGGGTCTGCGATCAGCAGCGTTTTGTCTCCGGTGGCCCCCTCCTCGTGCATGTTCCGCAGTGGCCGCTTCGTCGCCGACCACCTCGAAGCTGTGCAGCCAGCACAGGTCCAGCCCAACGGCGTCGACCTCACGCTCGATACCGTGTTCGAACAGGTCTCGCCCGGCCGAATCAGTACCGACGGCAAGACGATCGGTGAACGCACCGAAGTCGACTCCGAGGAGGGTGTCTTCCACCTCGAACCCGGTGGCTACGTCGTGCGATACGCTGATCAAATTCGGATCCCGGAAGAGCACGTCGGGTTCCTGTACCCTCGTTCCTCGTTGCTCCGGAACTCGTGTATGCTGGATACTGCCGTCTGGGACGCCGGCTACGAGGGCCGAGGCGAGGGATTACTGGAAGTCTATCACGAGATCGAGCTGGAAGCAGGGGCCCGGATCGCCCAACTCGTCCTCGCGCGTGCAGACCACGACGGTACGTATGCCGGGTCGTATCAGGGCGAAAACATTCGTGAGAAACACGAATAAGTAGTGCCGTGGGTCGCCCGCCGTCTGTTGATACCTGAATTTTGGATCTATATATAAACGCTTGAATATACAGGTCCAATCAATTTACGTATATCTTGAGATATGGTTACATGGTGTTGGGAGAAACCGGCTGACGTGCCTCTGACATGACTCTCACCGGCCACCCTCAACACCGACGTGGATTCGGGGTTTCTATACCCCGTTCTCACAATAACTGACTGTACCCCGAGAGTGACGTGCCGATCACCTTAATTTTGACCAGTTGCACGACGTGTTCGCTGGCGACACGACGACGGATGAGTTCACGTTTTCCATCGAAGGGGTCACGGTAACTGTCTCTGTCGACGGATCGGTGACCGTCTCGTCTTAATCCGCGAAAACACTTTTCGGCTGCAGCGTCAGGTACGAATATGACCCGAATCGCGTTGATCGCCCACGACGACGAGAAACCCGAGATGATCGACTTTGCGAACGAGCACAAATCCTACCTGCAGGATATTGGGGTCGTAACCACTGGGACCACCGGCAAGCGAATCGAAGACGAGGTTGGGATCGACGTCGACCGCAAGCAGTCCGGCCCACTGGGGGGCGACCTTCAGATCGGTGCAGAAGTCGCCGACGAGAAACTGGACGGTATCATCTTCCTTCGGGATCCGCTGACTGCCCAGCCCCACGAGCCGGACATCTCGGCATTGCTGCGGATCTGTGACGTCCACGACACGCCGATGGCGACGACCAGACAGTCGGCGGAGTACCTGCTGACGGGGCTCGCGTTGGAGGACGGCGTCGAACTGCAGTAAAAAGCGGACGTCGAGATGCCCGGTTAGGCGCTGGAAACATTTGTTTCACGGATACAAATATAAATGAATTTTCATTTCTCACAGATGTCGTCCGGCGGCCGTCATTCGAAATCCTTTTTTCCGGGTCCCCCTCACGTTGGGGTGCGCGCCGCCTTAGCTCAGACTGGGAGAGCACTCGACTGAAGATCGAGCTGTCCCCCGTTCAAATCGGGGAGGCGGCACTTCTCTGTATCCGACCGCCGAGCGAAGCGAGCGCGGCTGATTCTGTGAGTGGATCCGACTCGATTTCAGCCTGGACGTCCCAGCGGCCGAGCGTAGCGAGGCCGACTGTCTTCCTCCGGTTCACATTCCGGGAGCAAGCTACCTACTCCTCGATAGGGGGAACCCTTACGCAGACCGCGTGTTAAGAATTCGACCGTGCCATTCAGTCTCACCTCGCGATCGAAACGGCCGCTCAGGTACGTCATGGGATTCGCGTACATCCTCGCGGGCGTGACTCACTTCGTCGCCCCGAAGGCCTACGAACGGATCGTCCCGCCGCAGTTTCCACGGCCGCGGACGCTCGTTTATCTGTCCGGGATCGCAGAAATTGGTCTCGGCATCGGCGTGCTGTACGAACGGACCAGGAACGTCTCGGCCTGGGGCATCGTCGCACTGCTCGTCGCCGTCTTTCCGGCCAACGTTTACATGGCGACGAGCGACGATCTGCCGGAGCCAGTTGACGACTTCTCTGACGCCGCGCTGTGGGCGCGCCTGCCCCTCCAGGCCGTCCTCGTCGCGTGGGCACTGTGGTACACGGACGAGTCCGAAGATGCTGTCTGAAGATCCGTCGGATCGTTCGGCTTGCCCACCTGTCACTGCCGACTCTCTTCGCCGGTGCGAATATCGTCAACGGACGATAGCCACCAGTTCACGGGTAATAGCTACCAGTCTCATCGAACGAGACGGTCGGGGATCGAGAGGTGGTCGTAATACCACAGCAGTCCCAGGCAGATGACCCAGAACGCGGCCGTCGGCCCGGGAGAGTGACCGGTCGTCCCGAGGTCGACGTAGAACGATGTCTCGACGAACGGATAGAGGTGGGGCACACCTTTCGGCGTCGTCGTGTCGATGAGCAACTGTGAGGCGTAGCCGACGCCGAACGCCAATCCCAGCCGCCGCTCGCGGGCGAGGACGACGGCCGTCGCCACTCCGCCCACCAACAGCGTGTGCGTGATTCCGCGGTGGACGAACGGCCACTCCAGCATGGCTGGAAATAGCAGATCGATGTCGGCGGCGAGCGCCCCGACGAGGCCGACCCAGGGGCGGTCGAACAGGAACTGCCCGAGCGTGTAGCCAATCAGCGCGTGGGTCGCCAGCGCGATGGCGAGAAACCCGAGATAGGCAGCCAGTTCGCTCATTGCTCTGGACTCCTGTCTACGCGGATATAAACGTGTCAGATCTAACTCTACCACTCGACGTTGCGTGGGTGACGCCGACCGCTCAGCCTGACACGCCGCGATCGACACGCTGGCTGCCTCCGAGCCGGCGTTGCTATTCGGGGCCTAGAGCCCGATCAGATCGTCGAGTTCGACCTCCGAGAGGTGGTTGCCGCAGTTGGCGCACTCCTCGACGTCTTGCGGACCGGGGCCGCCTTCCATGTGCAGGGTTCCACAGTCAGGACAGACTTCGAGTTCTGCGTCGAGCATGCACCAGCCGTTTCCGGAGCCAGAGGGATGTGCCTTGTGGCGGCAGGCGGCGCTTTCCGGAGCCTCAGCGACTCACGATCCTACGACTGCGGCGACGATGCCGGCAGTCTGCCCTACGCCGCCAACACCCAGACCGGCAGTCACGACGGCCGGATCGCCCAGGAAGACGCCACTGGCGTAGACGATGGCACCCACCATGCTGAGTCCCCCGCCGACGGTGTAGACGCGTTGATAGACCCCGACGCGGCGTCCCGTGTCAAGCAACCCTAGGCCCGGGAGGACGAGCCATCCGACGACGACGCCCGCGAGGACGGGCTCGAACGAGGGATCAGCAAAGAGCGCGGCGGTACCGGTCGTCGTGATGAGAAATCCAGCGACGATGATCCGCCGCCAGGTTAGCAGCGCGCCTTCCGTCATATCCTGCCAGGAAAGGACTGCGAACAGGAGCAGGAGCACACTCATCACGACGTGGCCGATACGGACGGGCTGGAGGCCGAGTAGCTCGTTGTGGGCTGCGATGGCGAACGTCCACGCCAACGGGACGAGCGCGACGGGACCAGTCTCACGGAGTCGGCGGAACATTGTTTCTGGGGTGGATTAAGAGGAGATCTGGATCTACATCTTCGTCGCGTTCTGGCGCTTGCGGATGATCGTCGCGATTTCTTCGTAGTTCGAGATGCCTCCGAAGGTCATCCCCCTAAATCGACCGAAGCCGGTCGAGAGGATATCTGCAGAGACAGTGATGTGGCCGTGGCCAAGGAGTCGCTCCATAAACGATGCGCCCGTCTGTAACCCTCGGATGTCCACCATCCAGGCTTCGCTCGTCGCCTTCGACGAGATCCCCGTGACCTTCATCATCCGACGGTCGGTGACCACGTACCGGACCCGCCGGCGCTGGTAGACGACGTACCCAACCAGCACTGCCGCGATGAGTACAGCACCGATAGTTGCGTCGTCACCGGCGATGAGGCCACTGAGGAGGATCAGTCCCGCGAGTAAAAACTGGATTGCGTATGCCGACCACGCTGGTCTGGCGTCGATCAAGACTTGTTCGTCCGCTACGAGGGGAACTGAGGCTTGTTGTTGTTGCTGCTGAGTTCTCGGCTGTCCAGGCGACTGGCGTTGCTGATTCTGTGTTCTCTTTTGTGTCGTCTCATCGTGTGACATTATACGATTTGCAATGTTATCCAATCATTACTAATAAATCCACCTTACGTCGGCCCCGCACGCTTTTCCTGTCGGCCCCGAAAGGGGCAGATATGCAAACCCGTCCGACGCCGCCGTGGTCCAGCCCACAGAGGTGGGCCTGACGTGGCCGCGACATTCTGGGTGCTGGTCGGCCTCGCGACTGTCACGTGTCTGGGGATGGCCTGGGCGCTCGGGGCCAATAGCAACTCGCCGCCGTTCGCCCCCGCAATTGGGGCCAACGCCATCTCGACGATGCGAGCGGCGTTCGTCATCGGGATCCTCGCTGCCCTCGGCGCTGTCACGCAGGGCGGAGCCATCTCCGAAACCGTCGGCGCTGACCTGATCAACAACGTCCAGATCACGCCGCTGGCGGCCACGGCAGGGCTGCTGACTGCCGCGTCGTTCATGGCGTTCGGGGTCTACTCCGGCTATCCCGTTCCAGCGGCGTTCGCGACCACGGGTGCGATGGTCGGGGTCGGCCTCTCGCTGGGCGGCGATCCGGCGATGGCCACCTACCAGCGCCTCGGGACCTTCTGGATCCTCGTCCCGCCAGTCTCGGGCGGACTGGCCTACGGCACGGCGACGCTCCTGCGCCGTGACGACATCCCAGAAACCGTCGGTGTCCCGGTTCTCGCGGCCGTCGTCGCCGGAATCGTCGCCAATATCCAGCTCGGTATCATCCCGGCACCGCCGGGAGTCGCGCAGAACTCCGCGGCCGGGTTCGTCTCGATGCTGGTCGATCTCCCGAGCGTCGCTGGCCTCGATCTGGTCCGTGTCGCCGTGACGATCGCGTTCGCGCTCGGGGGATTCGTCGCGATCCGTCGGCGGACACAGGCCTCGGTCGAGAAGGGGATCCGAACGTTTCTGGTCGTCCTCGGCGGGATCGTCGCATTCTCCAGCGGCGGCAGTCAGGTCGGCCTGGCCACGGGGCCGCTCCAGAACCTCTTCGTCGAGGAGCTCCAACTCGACGTGCTCCTGTTGCTGTCGATCGGTGCGGTCGGGATCCTCGCCGGCGCGTGGATGGGTGCCCCCAGGCTCCTGCAGGCGACCTCCCGTGAGTACGCACAACTGGGCGTCAGGCGGTCGATCGCCGCGCTCGTCCCCGGGTTCATCATCGCCCAGGCGGCCATCGCGCTGGGGATCCCGATCTCGTTCAACAACATTATCATCTCGGGTGTGATCGGCGGGGGCCTCGCGGCAGGGTCAGCGGGCGTCTCTCGGCGGAAGATCGGCGTCACTGTGACGTTCTGGTTGTTGACGCTCGCCACGTCCGTCCTCGTCGGCTACGGTGTCTACGCCGGGTTCTCGACGGCGCTGGGCGTGACCTAAACGGCGATTGCGACCAAAAATTTGTTATCGTGGTGTCGTGAACTCGCTTCCGTATGAGTGCATTCGGCGCGTTCCTGCTCTTTGCCTTGATCTTCTGGTTGGCCCCGGCGTATCTGGTCTACGTTCACGCCAAAAACCGTGGCCGTGACGCCGGTCTGTGGGCCGCAGTCGTGCTCGTCGGCGGATTGGTAGGAATCCTGTTGTATTTCATCCTGGCTGACTCCGGCGGCTCCCGCGGCGGATCCTACGGACAGGCTGGAGGTGGATCCTACGGACAGACAGGTGGCTCCGCGACTGCTGGCGGTGGCGGACAGACGGCCGGTAGTTGGAACAGCGACCAACCCCAGGGAAACAGAAATCGGAGCGAGTCGTGGGAGTCGAACGTCGGTTGTCCACAGTGTGGTGCAACAAACGACCGTCTGGCGAACTACTGTGCCAACTGCGGTGCGGATCTCCGAACGTGAACGCCTGCAGGAGGTCGGTTCAGGTCTGTGGCTCTCGGACGACTGTCACTGTCACCGGGGACTCACCGACGACTCGCGTTGCGACCGTTCCGAGTAGCCGGCGGACAACTGCGTGGCGATCCTGGCCGTGGCTTCCCATCACCACGTGATCGACAGCGTTGTCGTCGACGTACTCGATGATCGTCTCCGCGGGATCGCCGGTCTCGACAGCTGTCTCGACCGTGCGATCGACCGACGCAGCCTGTTCGCGAGCCTGCCCGACCAGGGTTTGAGCACGTTCGCGGGCTGTCTCGTGGCGATCGTCGTCTGTCTCGAGGATGCCACCCTCGCTCATCCCGCCGTCGATCGGTGTCACGACGTTCAGGACGGTCGTCCGACAGTCGAACGTCTCGAGGGCGTGTTCGAGCGCGTCCGCTGAGAGCGGCGATCCATCCAGCGGAACGAGAACGTGATCCGGAGCCATACGGAGACTTGCCTGGCCTCGAACTTGTATCCCGTGGCGATCAGGCCGTCTCAGGTGACTCGACGACGTCTTCCAGTTGATCGTCTGCTGCCAGCGAAGCAAGGATGTCGTCAGCGTCGGTCGCTGACTCGAACGCGGGTCGGCCCTTACCGATCGGGGACGTCTCGCCCATCTCGGGGACTTCGACCAGTTCCTTGGCTTCGAGGGTGTTCAAAGCACCGTCGACATCAGCTTCAGAGAGCCGGCCAATATCGGGTAGTGACTCGGTGTACGTCTGGCAGTGCTGGGTGACGACGTTCACTTGCACCGGTGTCTCTCCGTCGCGTTCCAGTGTCGCGACGGCGGCCAGTACGACCCGTTCGGGAAGTGTCAACGACGCAACGGTGTCCATATGTAATCAGCCCCGCTCCACTCTCTTAATACCTCGTGTCCCGGGAAATTATGACCCTCGCGTTCGAGAACAGCGTATGGATCTCGACGAGTTAGCCCACGAACCGTACGTCGAGCGGGCGATCGAACTGGCCCGTGAGGCCGGCGAGCGCGGCGACGGCCCCTACGGAACGGTGCTCGTCCGTGAGGGCGAGATCGTCGCCGAGGCGAAAAATCGTGAACACACCGACGAGGACCTCGCACTCCACCCCGAGTTGACTCTCGCGCGGCAGGCGGCCCGAGAGATGACGGCCCAAGAGCGTGCCCAGACGATCATGTACACCAGTACCGAGCCCTGTCCGATGTGTGCGACGGGCGTCGTCTACGCTGGTCTGGGTGGAGTGGTCTACAGCGTCTCCGGCGCGGCCGTCGAGGCGGCCGTCGGCGGCGAGACGGGGCTGCCCTGTGCGGCCATCTTCGACAGTTTCGGTGCCGACATTCCTGTGGTCGGCGACGTGCTGGAGGAGGAGGGACTGTCCGTCCACCGGGAGTTCCAGTAGTCACGCCTCTTCTGGGGTGTCCTCACCGACGCCAGCCGGAACTTTCGGCGAGCGAATTTCGGCGTCGTCGAAGGCCTCCAGCACCCGTTCGGTCACGTCGGATTTGAACGTGAACTCCTCCCGGAGATCGGTGACGTAGGCCTTTCCTCGGATGGTGCGGTAGTAGAGGTTGTCTTCGACCAGGACCGTTACCGGGAGGTCGTCGGTGACGTAGACGTACGGCGAGGTGTACAGCGCGTCTTCGACGATCCGGCGCGCGGTCGCGATGTCGGCGGCGGGGTCGACGAAGAACTCGACGACGACGAGCATCTCGGCCGCGCCGGCGTTGGCGTTTGCCGTCGAGTCGTTGACGAACGCGAAGTTCGGAACGGCGACGAGCGAGTCGTTGGGCGTCCGTAGCGTGGTCGAGCGGATGCCGATATCGACGACTTCGCCGTAGTGGTCGCCGATCCCGACCTTGTCGCCGATCTGATAGGGCTGTTCGGCGACGAGGACGAGGCCGCCGAAGATGTCCGCCAAAAAGTCCTTCAGGCCCAGGCCGAGCGCAGCACCCATGAGCCCCGAAAAAGCGACTAGCTGGGCAGTCGAGAGCTCGAACAACCACGAGATGACGAAGTACAGTCCGACGCCGTAGACGAGGAACTTCGCGATCGGGATGAGCAACATGACGCGAAAGCGCTGCGTCTCCAGGTGGTCAGCAAGCAGCGTCAACCCGGTGGTGGCCGTCCTGGCGAGGACGTACGCGCCGATGAGGACGAACACGGCGTTGAGTACCGTCGTCCACGTGACATCGCTCCCGGCGATACCACTCTGCAGTACCGCCGTAGTGGCGACACTAGGGGCTGGTATCACCATAGCAATCGCTTCCCCCGGAGGTACGCGACCGTCGCGTGCAGCGCTTCGGGCTGGATTGAGACGCGATCGCCGGCGAGATCGACCAGCCGTTGCTGTTCCAGCGTTTGCAGCGCACGATCGACGGCAATCCCGTCGAGCACACTCTGCAGGTCCGATCGACTCCGATCGTCGTTCGCGAGGATCGTCCAGCAGACCAGTGCCTCTTGGTCGTCCAGAACGGGGCTTCGGTCGAGTTCTTCGACGTAGGCCGGTGCGATCTCACCGTCTCTGATGCTGCGTTCCCACAGGACACAGGCGATGCCCGGATTCCCGTTCGAAAGCAGTGCGATCTTCCGGAAGACGACAGTCTCGATGTCGGGGTCACGATCGCGTGGCGACCACGAGGTGAGATATTCGAGGTTCAACTCCGGCACTGGAATCCCGACTGTCCGGGTGCCGATCAGACGGAGTCGATAGGTCTCGAAACCGATCGACTTCACCCGACCGGCGTCGCCGGTCTCGATGAACCTCGGGAGTTCGGGACCGTATCGATCCCGCAAAAGCGCCTCGACGCCCACGGCCGAGAGGTCAGGATCGGGCACGATCACCCCGAACGACTCCTCGACGTCACGGACCGCCGCGAGATACTGCCAGGCGTACTGATTCCAGGCGGTGACGACGAAGGTATCGGAGGCAGCGACGGCTTCCAGGAACTGATCGAGCACGTCGAACCCGCCAATTCGGCGTGTGAACAGGGCGTGACAGTCACTTAGCACGAGTGCGTCGAACTCGTTCAGGTCGGGTAGATTAGATTCGGTCGCCGAGGAGGGGAAGGTCACGTGCTCGATCTCGTCTAGTTCGTCGGTGACGTACTCGACGAGCGCTTCACGCCCGCCGAACGGCTCGGAGACGATGGCGACGTTGGGACTCCCGCCGTCGCGATACGATTCGATCGCTCTGTCGAGCGTCTCAAAGTGGGCGTCGAGCCCGGCTGCCCTAAGATCGGCGGCGGTGATCGTCACCGACATCTGTTCGCCAAGAGGATAGTCCACTCACATAAACGTTCGTATCAATCTGGACACAGATTATCGGGAGTAGCGTCGCCCGTCGGAGAACGTGTCACTCCGACCGGGACATGCGAATCGATTTCCGTAGCGAAATCTGTGGATTTCGACACGATTTCCTCTACGCCCGCGGCAGTTCGACCACGAACACGGTGCCTCGTGGTTCGTTGTCCTCGACGTGGATCTCTCCGCCGAAGTTCTCGACGAGCGTCGAGACGACGTTGAGCCCACCACGGCTTGTGTCCCCGGGGCGCGGATCGAACAGCCGTGATTTCATCTCCTCGGGGACGCCCGGACCGTTGTCGATGACCCGCACGCAGACTTGCTCGGGACGGTGGGTGACTTCGATGTGGACACACGGTTCCGAGGCGTCGTTGTGTTCGACACTATTTTCGACGAGATTCGAGAGGATAGTCCGAACGGCTTCGTTGGCGTAGATGGACGCCTCCTCGGGTGTGTCGACGGTGATTGTCGCGGGAAACGCGTCTGCCTTGCTTTCGGCGACCGAACGCGCAACCCTGGCGATATTCACTTCTTCGTACTCGGGGTCGTCCGACAGCGTCTCGGCGATCGCACTCGTACTGTCGATCACGCCCAGCACTTCGTCGACCTGTGTGTCGATCGTCTCTGCTGACTTGACGATCAGATCGTCTTCCGGATCGGCGTCGACGATGACCCGTGCCCGGCCCCGGATGACCGTCATGTCGTTTTTGATGTCGTGTCTGAGGACGCTGTTGGTGAACGAGAGCGTGCTCATTGCGTTGCTCGCTCTGGTCGCTCGCTCCATCGAAGTCGCGTAGAAGTACCCCGCGACGAACCCGGCGACCGAGCCTGCTGTCGCCCCGATGAGAAGCTGAAACGTCGGCTCCGATATCGGCCGCCCTTCCTGGAAACGAACCAGAATTCCGAGGCCGATGACACCGGTCACGATCGACCCTCCCGCGGCAGTCCCAAGGAAGACGCGCCAGTTATTCTCCGCCGAGAAATCCCGTTTCGAGAGGATATACCCACCCGCGACGAGCGACAGCGCAGGCAGCCCGTCGACCGCGAAGGCGACGAGTGGGCCACGAACCTGGTCGACCTCCATGACCTCCGTGAGGTGATGGCTCGCGGCGACCGCAAACAGCGCCAGACCAATTACTGCAACGAAGATTGGCCCAGTCTCGAACACTGCCGCTCTGTCCATGTCTCCACTATCCCTGTGCCATAATAAACGATTTATGCCCAACAATGAAGGGATGGGCTGGTTGCGACTCGGTCTGTTCTCCGGCGTAAACGTTGCACGCCGGTCATACTACCGGCTGTACGTTCGTACCGATCCTCGCCGCCCGGGGTGGCGAATTCCGTTCGGTTGGTACAGCTGGCGGTATCAGTTCTCGGGCGTGTAAGCGGTTGCGAGATATTCTTCCATCATCCGGCGAGCGTGGTACCGCGAGCCGTTGAACGCGATTGCGTTGCGCATGATCTCGATCCACTCCTCGCGGTCGTCGTAGTAGGTCGGCAGGACGTCCTGTTCGAGTGTGTCGTACAGGTCGGTCGAGTCGACCAGCGTCTCCTGGGCGTCGGTCATCCGCTCTTCTCGCTCGCTGTGGGGTTCCGGTCCGATGGCCCAGCCGGTCTTGCCCTCGATGTGGCCCTCGACCCACCAGCCGTCGATGGTCGAGAACTGCGGGACGCCGTTGAACGCCGCCTTCATCCCGGAGGTCCCCGAGGCTTCCCGCGGTCGGCGCGGGTTGTTCAACCAGACGTCGACACCCGAGGTCAGTTGCAGCCCCATCTCCATATCGTAGTCTTCGAGATACGTGATCGTGATCTCGCCTGCCAGATCCTCGGCGTGGCTGAAGATCTCACGGATGATGCCCTTGCCCTGTTCGTCGCCGGGGAAGGCTTTCCCAGCGTAGACGATCTGGACGTCCCCGCCTCGTGCGACGACCTCGCGCAGGCGATCTTTGTTCTCGAACAGCAGCGGCGCGCGCTTGTACGGGACCGCACGGCGGGCGAATCCGAGCGTCAGGACGTCCTCGTCGAGTTCGACGCCCGTGCGCTCGTGGACGTACTCGATGAGTTCTCGTTTCTGGGCCTGATGGGCCTCCCACAGCGGCTCGTCCTCGATGAGCGTTGCGTGCTGGAGTTTCGTCGGATAGACCTCCCAGTCACGGATGTTCTTCTCGAATACCTCTGCCATGTGATCGCCGACCCAGGTCGGGACGTGCGCGCCGTTGGTGATCGCGTCGATGTTCTCGGCGTGCTCGGGGAACATCTCCCGGCTGACCTCCTGGTGGCGCTTGGCGACGCCGTTGACGTATCGCGAGAGGTTCAGCGCCAGGCGCGTGGTGTGGACCATCCCCTGTGGACTGTATTCTTTGACAGTCTCGATCGGGACGATGTCGCCCATCAGTTCGTCGAGCAGGTCGTAATGGTACTCGTCGTGTGCTGCTGCGACGGGCGTGTGGGTCGTGAAGACGCACTGTTCACGGACGGCCTCGGCGTCGCGGTCGTTCCGGCGCAGGAGTTCGAGCGTGAGGAAGCTGGCGTGGCCCTCGTTCATGTGGTACGTCGAGACGTCGTAGCCCAGTTCGTCGAGCATACGGACGCCGCCGATCCCGAGCACGAGATAGACTGCGAGTTTGAAGCTGTCGTCCTTCCCGGGTGCGTAGACGCGTCGGGTGAGCTGCCGGGCCCACTCGTCGTTCTCCTCGCGGTTGGTGTCGAGCATGATGACGGGGACGGTCCCGCCGTGGTCGGATTCGACGTCGTAGCGCCAGGCCCCAATCGTGACCTCACGACCACCGAGTTCGACCGTCACCGTCGCATCGAGAGGTTCACAGAACTCCTCGACTGGCCAGGGTGCTTCCTCGACGTGTTGGGTCCCCTCGGCGTCGAGATGTTGTTCACCCAGCCCGAGATCGTTCAGGGGGGTGACGCCTACGGCGTCGGCATCCAGATCGGCGAATCCGCGGACGACGTCACCCGCGAGGATCCCGAGTCCGCCGTTGTAGGTGTTCATCCCGTTTTCGAGACCGTACTCCATACTGACGTACGCGATATGACCGTCGTGAGGTGACGCTGGCATCGTTCTGAACGCAGTTTGCCGGGAACGCCTTTAGATGTTCTCTGTTGGCCGCCCTGACACTCGCAATATTTATGCCTTCTCACGACCATTCTGCAGACGCAATGGCGAAAGGTAAGGTTGATTTTTTCAACGACACCGGCGGTTACGGCTTTATCGAGACTGAGGACGCGGACGAAGACGTTTTCTTCCACATGGAAGACGTTGGCGGCCCGGACCTTGAGGAAGGACAGGAACTCGAATTCGACATCGAACAGGCCCCAAAAGGCCCGCGCGCGACCAACGTCACACGCCTCGAAGAGTAGGCTCTGACTGCGGACGCGAGCACAACCTCTTCGATTTTTCGCTCCGGTAGCCACTGGGTTTCGTCAGAGAGGTGTACCGATACCAGCCGGATTAGCCATCAATCCTTTACTCGTCGCTGGGGAACGGAGTGTATGGACCTCTCTGTCAAGCGCCTCGCTGTCGGCGCAGTCGGGTTGCTCGTCGGTCTGATCGCCATCCTCGTGATCGCGTATCTCACCGGAATCATCGGGCTGCCGAGTGTCGGTGTCGACGACCCCGGTGACTGGGGCAATTCGACCGAGAATAGTACAGACATCATCACGACGCTGAACGTGAATAATCCGAACCCGATCGGTGTCTCGCTCTCCAGTGGCTTCTCCGCAGAGTATCAGGTCGCGATGAACGACGTCGAACTGGTGACGGGAAGCCGGGACTCGATTTCGATACCGAAAGGATCGAGCACGATCGAACTCAGATCGAGACTCGACAACGAAAAACTCACGCCGTGGTGGGTCGCATTCGTCCGAAATAACGAGACGATCGAGATGCGGGCGACCGGCAGCGCCGACGTGAGCGCCGTCGTCAGCAAGACGATCTCGTTCCCTGCGTTCGAACAGACGCTGCTGGAAGATCAGCGACCTGTCGTCGATTCCTTCGACGCGGCCGTCTCGGACATGGAGGGGAGCTACACTGCCGACGCCGGGCTGGCCTCCGCAGGCTACGAAATCCGCGACGCCAGCGCGGAGTGGGGCGAGGTCACCGAACCGACCTCGAACATGACGCTGACCTTCGAGATTCACAACCCTGGAGACGTGCCAGTCCCCCTCGTCCCCGATGGCTTCCGACTGAACGCCACCGGCAACGATGTCCCGCTGTTCACGGCCGGCACTGACGCGCTCACCCCGCAGAACGTCACCTCTGACGCGACGCTCCCACCGGGCGAAACCGAGACTGTCGTCTACACTGTCGCGATGGACAACGAGAACATCGACGCGTGGTTCGTGAGCCACGTCCGAAACGGCGAACAGACTGATTTCGTCATCAAACCCCAACTCGAATTTTCGGTCCCTGACACGAACGTCGGGATCACGATTCCCCGGGACGGCCCCGGCTACCGCTGTAGCCTTCAGACTGGGATCCTCGTCGACAACCAGACGACCCAAACCGACTGTGGCTCTGGCGGCTCTGCCGGCGCGTAAGTAGCCGGCCTCGTCGTTCGGCATATCGACACCCTCTTTTCGACGCCCGCGAGAGCCACAGGCATGACAGAGCAAATCGCGGTCATCCCCGGCGACGGGATCGGACAGGAAGTGACGCCCGCAGCAGTCGACGTCCTGAAGGAACTCGATCTCGGCTTCGAGTTCGTCGAGGGCGAGGCCGGCGACTACGTCCTCGAAGAGGCCGGCACACCCCTCCCCGAGGAGACGGCCGATCTCGCCCGCGAATCGGACGCGACGCTGTTCGGCGCAGCCGGCGAGACCGCCGCCGATGTCATCCTCCCGCTCCGGGAAGTCGTCGGTTCCTACGCCAACGTCCGCCCCGCGAAGGCCTACCCTGGGCTGGACGCAGTCAAACCCGAGACGGACATCGTGTTCATCCGCGAGAACACCCAGGGCGTCTATTCGGGCATCGAAGAGGAGATCGCCGACGGTGTCGCGACGCTGACTCGCGTCGTGACCGAGGACGCCTCTCGAAAGATCGCGGAGTACGGCTTCGACTACGCCGCAGAACACGGCTACGAGAACGTCACCATCGCCCACAAGGCCAACGTCATGCGCAAGACCGACGGCCTGTTCCTCGAAACCGCCCAGCAGGTCGGCGACGAGCGCGGCGCCGACTACGAGACCGAACTGATGGACGCGCTGGCGATGAAGCTCGTGATGAATCCCGAGGACTACGAGGTCATCATCTGCCCGAATCTCGCTGGTGACGTGCTCTCGGACCTCGCTGCGGGCCTCGTCGGCGGCCTCGGCTTGCTCCCGAGTGCGAACGTCGGCGACGACAACGCGCTGTTCGAGCCGGTCCACGGCTCAGCCCCGGATATCGCTGGCCAGGGTGTCGCCAACCCGAGCGCGATGATCCTCTCGGCGGCGATGCTGCTCGATCATCTGGACTACGACGAGCAAGCCCAACAGGTCACAGAGGCCGTCGAGACGGTGCTCGCTGAGGGGCCACACACCGCAGATCTGGGCGGCGACGCCTCCACCGAGGAGTTCACCGCGGCCGTAATCGACCAGCTATAGAGCGAGACTGTCGAGTAGCGTTTTTCAGTCCCAGTCCGGTGCAGGCGCGTTCAGACACATCGTCCCTGGCTTGTCCCGACACTGACACTGACGGAATTGATAGTAGCCGGGGTCGAAGTCCGCGAGGAACGGTTCTGCGAGGTCGGCCAGCACCGATGGGAAGCGGTCGTCGTCGTGCGGGATGGGAACGCGATAGAAGCCCAGTCCTTCCTCCTCGGCTTCTTCGCGGAGTTCGATGTCGAGTTCCGAGAGCGTCTCGCTCTGTTCGTGCATGAACGAGACGGGTTCGACGACGATTCGCTCGGCGTCGACGTCTTCGATGGCGTCTTCGATGTCGGGGTCGGTCCAGGCGACCTCGCTACGGTTGTCGTGGTTCTGGAAGCCGAGCGTGTAGCTGTCGAGCCCGAGCATGCCGGCCATGCCGGCACACCACTCGTCGACGTAGCGGTCGTAGCGGCTGCCCTCGTTCAGGTAGTACTTGGGGGTGCCGTGCGCGGAGAAGAACAGCTCGGTATCCTCGTCCTGGAGGTCGACACCCTCGGCCTCGGCGTACGCCCGGATGTTGTCGACGCGTAGCCGGTTGTACGTCGGGTGCTTGTGCCAGCCGCTGACTTCGTGGAACTCGCCGTCGAAGCCCGCCTCGTCGAGTCCGTCCCCGAGTTTGTCGAGCGAGAGGTTCGTCGTCGACGGGCCACAGAGGGGATACACTGGCAGACCCAGCACCTCGTCGACGCCGTCCTCGACGGCGGCTTTGGCTGCTTCGTGAGTGAATGGCTCGGTGTAGAGCATCCCACTGTAGGTCTGGACGTCGTAGCCGCGATTCCGGAGTTCGGCTTCTAGCGCATCGGCCTGAGCTTGGGCCTGTTCGTTGAGTGGCGAGCCGCCGCCGATCTCCTCGTACTCCTCGATGAGTCCCGGTGCGCGACGCCCGGCCAGTTTCTTGGCGCGCTTGCGGGCCGCCCCCGGTGTCAGGTCGGGGTCCTCCTCGATGTCCATGTTCGAGTAAAAGATTCGCTGGAGGTAGTCCTCGACGACGTCCCGGTCGGCCGTCGACGGTTCACCGAAGTTCAGCAACACGACGCCTGTAGTCATAGCCGCCCCTTACGGCCGGTCCTAAATAGTCCCTTGGAGTGTTCCCACTGCGTTACGATGGCCGCCGTCAGATCCGACAGTACGCCCGCGGCTGGAGTGCCGCTACGAACGCCAGTACGGACGCGGCTGGAGTGCCGCTACGAACGCCAGTACGCCCGCGTCAACAACACGAACACCGGCAGAATCTCCAGCCGCCCGATCCACATCAGAAACACCATCAGGAGCTTCGAGAAGTCAGGGAAGCCGAGATAGTTCCCCATCGGACCGACCTCACCGAATCCCGGCCCGACGTTGCCGAGGGTAGCGGCGACGGCGCTGACCGCGTCGAACAGCGCGAGTTTGTCGTACCCCGCGATCCAGGAGTCGGTCACGACCAGCGCGACGCCGACGAAGAAGACGATCAGATACAGCAGCGTGAACGCGTATATCCCGCGCAAGGCTCGCTCGTCAAGCGCACGTCCACCCAGCCGCACTGGCTTGACGGCCTCGGGATGGACGGTCGAAAACAGCTCGCGCTTGATCGACTTGAGGATCACCAGCCAGCGAACGATCTTGATCGCCCCGCCAGTCGACCCAGCCGAGCCGCCGATGAACATCGCAAAGAGCAGGAGGTACTTTCCGGGTGTGCCCCAGAACTCGAAGTCGATACTCGCGTATCCCGTCGTCGTCACGATCGAGACGACCTGAAACGCGGCGTGACGGATCGAATCCTCGTACTCCCCGACCACTGGATCGGCGATACTGGTCGGATCGATCGTCCCGACACCGGAAAACAGCAGCCCGGCCAGGATGGCCGTGAGCACGCCCATGACTCCTGCATAAAACCGGAATTCGGGGTCGCGGTCGAACACGCGGAAATCCCCACGCAGTGCCTTCCAGAACAGCGCGAAGTTCGTCCCAGCGGCAACCATGAAGGGGATGATCACCCACTGGACTGCAGCACTGAACGCCTCAATCGAGCGCGCCTCGGGCGAGAACCCGCCGGTCGGCATCGTCGTCAGCGGGTGGGAGATGGCGTTGTAGAAGTCCATGTTCGGGGCGTATCCGGCCATGTGAAGACCGTACAGAAGGACGAATTCCAGCACAGTAAAGCCGAGATACGCCAGCCACAGCACGCGCGCTGTTGTTCGGATCCGAGGGGTGAGTTTCTCGATCCCGGGACCAGGGGCTTCGGCGTCCATCAACTGTGCGCCACCGACAGAGAGCTTGGGGAGGATCGCTACCGCGAGAACGACGATCCCCATCCCGCCGAGCCACTGGGTGAGTTGTCGCCACAGCAGGATCGAGTGGTCGTGTCTATCGAGGCTGATCTCACCCAGCAGGGTCGCCCCGGTGGTGGTGAATCCTGACATCGACTCGAAAAGTGCATTGACGGGGTTGGCGACTGTCCCCGTGCCGGCGATGAGATACGGCAGCGTCCCGGCCATCGCCACTGCGAGCCAGGTAAGCGCGACCATCAGGAATCCCTCGCGGGCTCCGATATCCGGCTCGGGGTCGAGCCGTTCGAGTCCGAATCCGACCACCAGCAGGATTGCCATCGTCGCGACGAACGGGACGATCCCCTCGCCGTAGTAAATCCCTGTCAGCAACGGCAGCACCATCGGGACGGTCAGGTACTTCAATACGGTACCGACCAGGCTCACCGACGCCCGCCAGTCGACCTTGAGAGACAGATCGTACGTGGAGCTAAATCCAACCATATCAGATCCGTTGCATGGTATCTTCGACGATTTCGGCCGCGGCAAAGACGACGATGTGATCGTCTGCCTGAATCACAGTATCACCACGCGGGACGACGAAGCGGCCGTCCCGTGTGATCGCACCGATCACGACGCCGTCGGGGAGATCCTTGATCGACTCACGGATCGGCCGATCGACTAGTGTACTGTCGGCGTCGACTTCGATCTCCAGTACCTCCGCACGGTCGTCTTCGATGATCGCGACGTTCTCTGCTTGCTTTTCGCGGGTGAATCTGGTAATCTCCTCAGCGATCGCCTCCCGGGGATTGACAGCGACGTCCACGCCGACGGCCTCGAATAGATCCGCGTAATCCCCGTCTTCGACGATAGCGATCGCACGATCAGCACCCAGCCGTTTGGCCAGGAGTGCCGCCAGCAGGTTCTGCTCGTCGACCCCCAGGCTCGCGATGGCAACGTCGACGTCGGCGATGTGTTCACGTTCGAGAAATTCCTGGTCTGTCGGGTCGTTTTCGAGAACTGTCGTCTCTGGGAGTGACTCCGCCAGTGTGCGTGCTCGCTCGGGGTCCGGCTCGACGAGTCGCGGTGTCAGCCCCTTCTTGGCGAGTAGAAAGGCCGTCTCCGAACCGATGTCACTCCCGCCGAAGATCATGACGTCAGTGACACCGTCGACGCCCGGTGCGATCGTCGTTGCGAAGCTGCTCACACTCTCCGGTGAGCCGATTACGACCAGGTCGTCACCATCGAGCAGGCACGTCTCTCCGTCGGGGATGACGACCTCCTCGTCACGGATGATCGCTGCGAACGTCAGCGAGTCGAACGTGTCGGCTTCGGCGACGGACTTGCCAGTGACTGGGCTGTCATCGTCGATGGGAAATTCGGCCATCTGGACGAGGCCATCACCGAACCGGTCGACGTCTTCGGCGGCTGGCAGGCCGATCACTCGGACGATGCTCTCTGCGGCCAGCAGATTCGTCCCGACCATGAGATCGACACCGAGTGCACCCTCGGAGTTCTCCCACGTGTCCAGATATTTCGTCGTGCGAACGCGTGCGATGGTGAACGCATCTGAGACCGTCTGGACCGTGCCACAGGTGACGATATTCGTCTCGTCGTCGTCGGTGCAAGCGATCACCATGTCGGCTTCCTCGACGCCGGCCTCGCGAAGCGTCTTCAGAGACGAACCGTCGCCTTCGACGGGGAGGACGTCCAGCGAATAGGTCAGTGCCTCGACGCGGTCGCTATCGAGGTCGATAACCACGACCTCGTGGCTGTCGGCCAGACTGGCGGCGACGTTCGAACCGACTTCGCCAGCTCCGACGATCACGACGCGCACGAGACTCCCTCCAGGACACTCATTGAAAGCGGTGTTGCGTTCCCTCTTGTAAGTGGATTTCTATCCGGGAACAGGACAGCAGGGGTCCACACAGGAACGGCAGACCGCCACGCTCACTATTCGCCGGGTGTCACACCCGGAGGCATCGCGACGGAACTGTCTTCACCGAGACGAGTGTAGTTCCGGCATGGTCCGCAAGATCACGCTGTTCGAGATTCACCTGGACGACGCCCGCTTTGGAACCAACGACACCGTCGAAGATCGAGACGAGGATTCCGTGGAACCGAACGAGAGCGGCCCGAGCGTCGCGAAACTCGTGTTCGCGAGTCTGTTTCTGTCGGTCGCCGTGACGGTGATCGTCCGGCGGCTGTTCGGTGACGGCGACGAGGGGCCCGAAGAGACCGAGAGCCCGATCGAAGTCGAAATCGATACCTGATTGCTGTCGGTCTGTACCGAATCGACCGCCCGACTGTGGGCGGTCCTACTTACTATCCGTCGACTCACTGTCGCCCGATCACGTTGGCCGGGAGTTTTTATGGGCGCCGACCACCGATGTTGTCGAGGTCTATACAGATGAGCGTACTCGATTCGTTCGGTGCACTGGTCGGTAGTATCATCGCGGCACTAGTCATGCTGGTGTTCGCGATCTTGAGTTTCTTCGTGACGGTGTTCATCGTCGACGCCGGGGCTGGAGTCGCTGGCTTCGATCCGAGTGCAGACTTCGTCGTTCTCTCGGCGTCGCTGCTCGCTGCGGGAGCGATCACGGCCGGCTCTTCACCCATGTCAGGACTGGGAGCCGAGTAGACCGTCTCCGGCAGTATCAGTCACCTTCGAGCAACTGTTCTCTGACGACGTCGGCAAAGCCAGTGAGGTGGGCCTGTCCGAACAGTGCGACCAGCAGCGCGCCCAGTGAGTTGAACATGAGATCCCGGACCGTATCGTCCAGTCCGCGCTGGGCCAGCGGCATCGTCGCACCCGTAGCGTCCGCGATCACGTCCAGGGCGAACTCAAACAGCTCCCAGATCACCCCAAAGGCCAGCACGACGACGAAGATGTAGACGAACGCGAACCGGGCCGGGATCGCGATCCGGTCGTCGTGGAGGTCGATCGCCCGCGCAGCCGTGTAGCCGACGCCTGCCACCAGCGACGCCGACGTCGCGTGCGTGAGGTGATCCCACCAGCCGATCTGGGAGTACAGCCCCGAGGAGCCAAGCGTGTGAAGAAACACAGCGGCCGTGATCCAGAGAGCCAGCCAGGGGTCGATCGGGAGTTCGTAGTTGCGTTCGAGCATCGCCGGGAGAAAGGTTACCAGGAGCGCGATCGTCCCGTTGGTGATCGACTTGGGCTGGTCGGCAACGAGTCCGTAGGCGACCATCGCTACCAGCGCGAGTTGCATCAGTCGCGTGAGCCGCTGCTGGTTCTTGGGAGATGGCCGAGGAAGCAGTCTCATCGACGGACCACCCGTCTGATCGCCCGGCGGAGCCGGCGGTCGCGTCGTCTGAAGTACCCGTCGAAGAGGACGCCGGCCGAAAAGCCTGCAAGCGTCACCCACACCCACTCGATCATGAGCGCTTCGTTATCTGTCAGAAACGCGGTCCCGAGGTATCGATCGGCGTTCCAGCGAAACACCGACCATGCGGCGACCGCAGCCAGGGTCGTCAACACGACCAGCACGACCGCGAACCAGTGCGTGACGCTAAGTGTGGTAAACATGTGCAACTCGACGATGACGAGTAGTGCCAGGCCCGCGAGCGCGAAGTACGTCGCGAACGTCCCGACGGTGCCGCCGACCAGCCCCCGAACGAGGATCGGAAAGAGTGCGATCAGGAGCAGTTCCCAGGGCAACATCACACGCCAGTCGCGATAGGACGCTGGTGGAATCAACACGACGACCCCGACGACCCCGACGAGGACGATCCAGCGATAGTCGACCTCCAGGACACTCTCGCCGAACACCAGCGCCAGCACGCCGACCATGACCCAGGCAACGATGGCATTCGTTCGACCGTCACGAAACAATCGTTCGAGTGCGTCCTCGATATCCTCGATTCCGAGAGCGGCGCCCTCGTCCGATCGATCGGTCATCGCCGGGAGTAATCACCGACCCTGCATAAATCCCGTGGCACTGGCTGGTTTCGCTGTCGCTGCCGTCTTCACACCCCAAAGTAGAGCACGATCGTCGCCGTCGCGACCACCGACAGGAGTGCCTGCAGCGGCGCACCGACTCGAAGGTAGTCGGTGAACTTGTAGCCACCAGGGCCGTAGACCATGAGGTTCGTCTGGTAGCCGATCGGCGTCATGAACGCCGAACTGGCCGCGAACATCACGACCATGACGAACGTCAAGGCTTTTGCACCGATCGAACTGGCCGTCTCGGCGGCGATCGGCACCAGCAACACCACGCTGGCGACGGGTGTGATGACGTTGGCGAGTAGTCCCGTCAGCACGTAGAATAGGACGAGCACAGCGAACACCGGGAGAACGTCCGCGCTCTGGACGAGGAGTTCGGCAATCAGTTCGGCACCGCCAGTCCGTTGCATCGCCACCCCGAGCGGGATGACGCCCGCCAGCAGGAAGATGACGTTCCAGCTGACGGCGTCGTACGCTTCGTTGGCGCGAAGACAGCCCGTGGCGACCATCGCGAAGACGCCACCCAGCGCAGCGATGACGATCGGTAGGAGATCCAGCGCCGCCAGGCCGATGACGCCGGCCATGATCCCCAGTGCGATCGGTGTCTTGGGGCTCAGCGGTGCGACATCGTCCGGCGGGGCGTCGGGATGTGGTCGGTCCGACTTCGCCCGCTGGGTGACGACGACCGCGCCTGTCTCGTCGAGGTACTCGATCGCCTCGGGGGTCGACTGCAACAGCAGGGTGTCGCCGGCCCCTATCACGACGTCCCCGAGCCCCGACTGCAGGAGCGTTTCGCCGCGTCTGATCGCCAGGACAGTCGTGTCGAATCGTTCGCCAAGTTTGGTTTCGCTGATGGTGCGGCCAATCAGTCGGGACTCAGGTAGCGTGATCGCTTCGACCAGCGTCCCCGGTTCGTCCGTCCCGGACAGATCGACGGCCTCGACCCCGTCTCGTGGGCGCTGGCGAAGGTCGAACGCCTCGGTGACGCGGTTGAGGTCCTGAAGCGTCGAGCGGACGAGCAGCACGTCGTCGATTTCGAGTCGGTGGTCGCTGTCGGCGAAGTACGTCTCGGCGTCGCGTTCGACTTGCAAGAGGTCGAGCTCGATGTCGAGTTCAGACTCGATCATCTCGTCAGCCTCGCCGATGACGTGCCCGACGAGCGGCGACCCCTCGCGGACGCTGACCCGCGAGAGGTGATCGTCCAGATCGAACTCGGCAGTGAGGTCTGCGGTCGGCTCGATCCGGGCGGGCGTCAGCCGTCGGCCAATCGTCATGAGATAGGCAATTCCGACCAGCAGGACGACGATCCCGACAGGCGTGAACTCGAACATCGAAAACGCGTGGAGGCTGGGGTACTGTTGGGGGCTCTGGGCGGCCAGATCCCGGGATAGGTCGCTGGCGAGAATGTTCGTCGAGGTTCCGATCAGGGTCAAGGTTCCGCCCAGCATCGCCGCGTACGAGAGGGGCAACAGGAGCTTCGAGGGCGAAATTCGACTCTTCTCGGCAAGACCAGTAATCATCGGGATGAACACGGCGACGACAGGTGTATTGTTAATAATCCCTGCCGAGATTCCGGTCGTCCCTACGGTCGCACCGAGGAGTTTTCGATCGCTGCCTTTCGTGAGTCGGGCGAGATAGAGCCCCAGGCGGTCGACGATGCCCGTCTCTTGGATGCCAGCACTCAGAATGTACATCGCGATGATCGTGACTGTCGCCGAACTGGCGAACCCCCCGATCGCGTCCGCCGGCGGGACGTTCGTGTACGGTTCGAAGACGACCAGCGAAACCAGGATGCCGATGGCCGTGATATCGGGGGAGAGCCACTCGGTGACGAACAGGACGAGCGCGACCCCGATCAGACCGAACACCACCAGCGTGCCGGTCGTCACAGTCGGCGTCGCCATTGACGGTCGTTCTCGGAGTGGTCACAAATAATTGCGGCCTGGACGGAAACGCGTCTTTACTCCGGCAGGACAACCTCGCGAACGTCGTCGACACCAGCACGCCTGACGACCGCGCGGACGACATCCTGCGAACCGGCGAGGTTGTCGGTATCGCCGTCGAGGACGAGCAAGCGGGCTTGCTTGCCTTCCGCGACGACGCCACAGTCTAGACCGGCGATATCCGCGCCGGCCCACGTCGCCATCCCCAGCACTTCGCGGGCACTGACGTCAGCGAGTTTGTTCGCGAACTCCATCTCTCGGAACATCGAGGGGCTGTTGAGGAAGACGTTGTCAGTCCCGAGTGCGACAGTCGTCCGATCCAGGAGGTCACGGATCGGCGGGACGCCGACACTGGTCACGAGATTCGAACGCGGGCAGACGACGACCGGCGTCGCCTCGTCGTCCAGGCGTTCGAAGTGTAACGGTTCTGGATGGACCATGTGGACGAGGAAGTCTGGTTCGAGATCCATCGCGGGATTGATATCCGCACTATCGCGCTCACCAGCGTGAATCCCGAACAGTTTGTCTGCACGCCGGGTCGCGTTGCGCTCGGCGTCGAAGTCACCGTCGCGAGCCCCGCTCGCCCCGAACCCATCACTGGCTTCCATCGCGTCGGTCGTCTCCCGGCCCAGCGTCACGCTTTCGATGGCTAGTCCGTCGAGGGCATCTTCGAGCAGTTCGACCCCTTCGACGCCGCCCTCGCGAAACTCGACGAACGCACCCGTCCCGCTCTGCTCCATGAACTGCAGGGAGCGCCGCATCGCCGCGACTTTCTCCTCGCGGGAGGCCTGGCGCAGGAGGCGATGTTTCAATCCATCCGGCGGTGCGACCAGTTCGTCGAGGCTGAGGCCCGCCCCGGCCTCTTTGGCGATGGAATCCCCGATATGCGTGTGTGCGTTGACGAACGCCGGAAGCACGATGGCGTCGCTTTCGGTCTCTTCTTCCTCTATCGCGGCGATCTCGCCGTCTTCGATAACGACTCGGCCCTCGATCGGTTCGAACTCGCGACCCTGGAGAATCGTCCCTTCTAGTTGCATTGTCGGTGCTTGGGCTGACGGCGGCTTGACGGTTTCGTGCCAGTACAGGGGGCTTACGGGTGGCGTTACTATGTCTGCTCTAACAGGTACCCTGTTGTCTTTAAAAAAACCCAGAGTGAATTTTATTAGGGGTGCGGACACATGGGAACGTATGCCAGGGTATTCACGGCGAAAATTCCTCACCCTGAGCGGTGGGGTACTGGGTGGAATCGCAGCGGGAACGACAGTGACAGCGGCCGAGCGATCCGATCGATTCATCGTTCAGACACGCGGCAAGCGGACGCCGCGCGGCCTCGACGTCGTCCACGAAATGCCCGGTGTGAAATTCACCGTCGTCGCGGGGTCCGAGAAGGACGTCAGGAGTTCGAAAGCAGTCAAGAACTTCGCGCCCGACATCGAGATTCAGTTGAGCGAGCCCGAGGTGAACGCCGAGGCACCGGCGTTCGACGCGTCAGACTACGAGGGTCAGCCTGGAGACTTCCTGCAGTGGGACAAAGCCGACCTGAACGTCCCGGCGGCACACGAGGTCACAGAGGGCGAGGGAACCAGAGTCGCGGTCATCGATTCGGGTGTGCTAGAAACCCATCCCGACCTCGCAGGGCCGCTGAACCCCAATCTCTCGCGGAACTTCACCGACGATGGGGGCGACCACAACCCTGTCGGGGGAGACGATCACGGAACCCACGTTGCGGGGATCGTCGCCGCGGACAACGGCGCGGGGCTCGGTGTCAACGGGACGGCACCGAAGACCGATCTGGTCGACTGTCGGGTGTTCTCGGACGAGGCCGGCGCATCGTTCGCGGACATCCTCGCGGCGGTCGTCTACAGTGCGAACGTCGGTGCCGACGTTGCGAACCTCTCGCTCGGCGCGTATCCGGTGCCGCGGCAGGCCAACGGCCAGTTCTACGGCAAGGTGCTTAATAGTACGATGACGTACGCGAACAAGGAGGGTACACTGCTGGTCATCGCGGCCGGCAACGACAGCGCTGACCTCCAACACGACGGCAATGTCATCAGCCTCCCGAACGAGGGCGCACAGGCGCTCTCAGTTGCCGCGACCGGCCCCATCGGCTATGGCTGGGACGCAGACGGCGACGGTGAGATTTCCGACGTCGACGCACCGCCCGAGAGCCCGGCGTTCTACACCAACTACGGGACGAACGCGGTCACGCTGGGTGCGCCTGGCGGTGACGCTGACCTCGGCGCGATCGGAACGGGCGTTCCGTGGTTCAACGATTTAGTGTTCAACACAGTCTTCAGCTATGTCGACACCGATGGCGACGGCGAGCCGGACACGCAGGTGCCAGACTACGGCTGGAAGGCCGGAACCTCGATGGCAGCACCGAACGTCGCAGGCGCGGCCGCGCTCGTGAAGAGTGCGAACCCCAATTACAACGCGAACCAGGTCGAATCGGCGCTGAAACAGGCTGCCGATGTGCCCTCGGGCTACGATAAGGCCTACTACGGCAGTGGGTACCTGAACATCGTCGACGCGCTGTAGCGCGCACTCTCATTTTTCGCACGTATCGTTAAGTGGCTGGTAGCCCCAGTACGAGGTATGTCGACAAGCACCGACAGCGAGGTGGGATTCGAAGCCAAGATCCGGAACGGGCAGACGATCTTGACGATCACGGGGAAACGTGACGTAGCTGTGATCGTCCAGTCACGGAGCGGCGAGCGAATCTACTTGCCTCCCGAAGACGCCGTCGGTGGGGCCGACAGTGACTTCTCGGGAGGGCCGTATCAACCGGGGTTGAGTGGTCCGGACGATGACGAGGAGAATGACGACGATTCCAGACAGACCCAGACACCGTACGATCGCACTGGCGGCCTCGGGATGGGGCGCTCTGGGCAGATTCCCGGGAGCCGGATCGTCCATCCCGAACCGGCGACAGACGTTCGCCTGCTCCGTTAGCGGGAGTCGCGTAGCCGGTCGGAGATGGCCCCACCCCGACCGGGAACCGGGCATCGGCCTCCGGCGACATCGATGGATTTCTACGCTACTCCCTCTCGTCGAGGATTTCGCTGTAGAAGGCGGCGTGTTCTTCGGCCACCTCGTCCCAGCCCCGGACGTCGTACTCGATCGGGGCCTCCTCCTGAAGAGCGCGCTGAATCCCGGCGGCGATCGATCGCGACTCGGGTTCGACCTGTACGAGCACTTCTTCGGGCAGAATCTCGGCTGCGCCACACTCGGTGGTGACCACACGAGTGCCGACAGACAGCGCTTCGACGATGGCCAGCCCGAACGGCTCGGCGATGGCGGGAGAGACGAACAGGTCGGCGCTGGCGTAATAATCCGCAAGTTCTTCCTCGGGGACGTAACCGACGAACCGGACTGAATCGTCGATATCCAGTAACTCCGCGAAGCGCTTGAGTTGATCCGTCAGATGACCCGATCCGCCGACGACCAGCGTCACGTCGTCGCGACTCATTCGTTCGATCGCTGCCAGGAGGTGGTCGATCCCCTTCTGGTGGGTGTGCCGACCGACGAACAGGATCATCGGGCCTTCGATCCCGAGTTCGACTTTCAGGTCCCGACCGGTCGCCTCCAGTTCCGGATATCCGTTGTAGATGACCTGGGGGTCGCCGCCGAACTGGTCGATGATCCGTTCGCGCGTAATCTCGCTGACTGTCAGCAAGTGGTCAGCCTCCTCAACGATCGTCCGCTCGGCTTCGAGTTCGACCGGCGGCGGGTCGCGATTGCGCTCGGCCGACAGCGAGTGGAAACACGTCACCCACGGGACGTCGTGGGCCTCTTTGGCGGCTGCTCCGGGTTTGTATCCGAACCAGTCGTTCGTGTGGACGATATCGGCATCGGCGGCCCGGTCACGGAAGGTGTCGACCATCGCGTTGACCCGCGTGATGAAATCGCCGTCACCCGTCTCGACGCTGTAGATGTTCGGCTCGTCTTCCGGTGCGAACTCTGCAGGCAAGACGAGTTCGATCTCGAAGTCGTCTCGCAGTTTGAACTCCTCGATCAGCTCGTAGATGGCTGTATCGAGTCCACCGGTCACGTTCGGCGGGTATCCCCAGCCGAGCATCAAGACCGTCGGTGGCATTGCCTCCTCCCAGGTGGCACATTGTCGGCGCCCATATCACCTAGTGTGTGATGCAATGCCGATAATCCTACCGGCGGTCCCGACGGCGCCAGCCTGGAAAAGCGGGCGATTTTGTAGACGAGGACCATACGATGGGGTATGCCTTCGATCGGAGTCGTCGGTGCGGGAGCCGCAGCAGCAGCCGCGACGTTCGTGATCGACCAGACGAGCCCCGAAGCCGAGGTGACGATCCTCGAAAAATCGGGCGGCCTGTGCGGTCGCGCCGCGACACGCCGTAACGGCCCTGTCACCTACGACTACGGCGCGAACTACCTCAAAGACGACGACCCGCGCGTCACCGAACTGGTGACCGAGACGCTGGACAGCGACGGCCTGGTCGACACGGCCGGGCCGATCTACGCCTACGAGGCCGACGGCGAGATCGGACCTGGTCGAGACAGCGACGACCACAAGTGGAGTTACGAGGCCGGGCTAACCCAGATCGGAAAGCGCCTGCTCAACAGGACTGATGCGACCGTCCACCGACGGACTCGGGTCGAGACCATCCGCCGCGAGGGCGAACAGGCCCGCGGTGACGAACAGTGGCGACTGACAGATACCGACAGCGAGATCTGGGGCCCCTTCGACGTGCTCCTGTTGAATCCGCCCGCACCGCAGACAGCCGAGTTACTCCGGGATGCCGAGTGGGACGCTGCCCTGCGAGAGGACCTGGTCGAGGCCGTCGATGCGGTCCCCTATCGAAGTGTGTGGACCGCGATCTTGCACTACCCATTCGAGCTCGACGTACCCTACTACGCCGTGATCAACACCGACAAGGAACACGAGATCGGCTGGATCTCACGCGAGGAGTGCAAACCCGGCCACGTCCCCGATGGGGAGTCCCTGCTTGTGGTCCAGGCCGGCCAGGGCTGGTCGGAGCGACACTACGAGCGCGACGCCGAGGCGAACGTCGCGGAACTGATCGACCTGACGGCCGAGTTACTGGACGACGACCGACTCCGCGAGCCAGACTGGACGGACCACCAGGGCTGGCGCTACGCGATCCCGGACGGGGCCGTCAGGAAGGGGCCGGTCGAGTCGGCCGCCGAGAAGCACAGTCTGTACTGTGTCGGCGACTGGCTCCCCGGCGAGGGGCGGGTCCACGCGGCGCTGCGGAACGGGCTGGATACCGGCGAGAGACTCGCCTATCGGTTGTGAAAGTGTGGCTTTACCGGAGTCGATACCATTGGATGTACGCAGGCGATCTAGAATATGGAAACTGGAACACAAGTAAACACGACTTAAAGTCAGCACCAGAACTCACAATCTACGAGGGAACCAACGAGTACGGGGGAATACAAGTCGATCAACAAGAAATCCCGATAAGAGATGAACCAACTGCTGCTGGTGGACAACAATCAGTCAACGGACCAGTATTCCAAGACTACCCCAACGGCAGCAGTGGTGAATTAGAAGGTAGAGCAAGAAATAGAAATCCACTATCAGAATAGGAAAAATAGTAGAAAAAGGGCACTGTCTAGTTCTGCACCTCCTCGATCGGCGTCTTTCCGTCGAGAGCTTGGTGCGGTCGCTGGCGGTTGTAGTAGTGCATGAATTGCTCAAGCCATTCGCGTGCGCTCGACCGACTGCCCACCC
>Ga0207718_100260_pt1 | contig 56968 bp, 71 predicted proteins | sample A23M2SouthBayCA_FD_187749 | JGI IMG/M metagenome (GOLD analysis project Ga0207718, IMG submission 187749) | Aerobic enrichment media microbial communities from Eden Landing Ponds, California, USA - A23 M2 (SPAdes) | ecosystem: Environmental > Aquatic > Marine > Unclassified | place: Emeryville...
GAGAAGGAGGGCCCCCCCGATCCCGACTTGAACTTCGTGTCCGAGTCGAACAGCGGCGCTCCGCACCCGACGCAGACGTACGTGCCGTCGTCGGTTCGGTCGACGTGTTCGCCGCTGAACCGGGATTCGGTCCCCGCCTCGCGAAGGATGCGGTACTCCTCCTCGGTCAGTCGTTCGCGCCACTCGTCCTCGGTCTCGGGGATGTCCTGGCTCGCGTCTGATTCGGCCATGGGGGAGAGAGGGGCGCCGCGGGCAAAAGCACACGGCTCGCGGACGTCGCGAGTACACGTCCCCCCCGGCACACGCAAGCGCCACTCCCCAACTCCCGCTCTGACTATATACCTCGCAATACCGAACTTAGCAACCGTTTATGCCGTCCGGCGACGTTACACGGTACTCACATGTCCGTCCCCCGCTTCGGGAAGGAGATCGAGGCCGCCCACCGGCGCGTCGACGTCGACGACTGGGACCGGGTGTACGTCGTCGGCGACGTCCACGGCTGTCGCCGCGAACTGGACGCGCTGCTTGACGCGCTCTCGGTGACCGACGACGACCTCGTGGTGTTCGTCGGCGACCTCGTCCGGAAGGGACCCGACAACCACGGCGTGGTAGCGCGCGTGCGCTCGGCGCCGAACCTGTTGAGCGTCCGTGGCAACAACGAGGAGAAGATCCTCCGCGGCGAGAAGGACCCCGACGATCTGACGGCCGCCGACCGCGAGTGGCTGGCCGACCTCCCGCTCGCCGTCTCCTTCGCCGACGCGCTGGTCGTCCACGCCGGCGTCGACCCCCGCAAACCCCTCGACGCCCACACCGTCGACGACCTCCAGACCGTCCGGTCGCTCGCGGGCGACGGCGGCTACGAGCGCCCGCTCTGGTTCGACGAGTGGAGCGGCCCGCAGACGGTGTTCTTCGGCCACACGCCGCTGGCCGCCCCCGTCGCCCGCGAGCACGCCGTCGGCCTCGACACCGGCTGCGTCTACGGGGGCGCGCTCACCGCCTACGACTGGCGGGCCGAGGAGTTCGTCCAGGTCGACCTCGGGCGAACCGTCCAGGAGCGCCCGGACTCGAAGTTCGTGACCCCGCACCGCGAGGTCGATCCGCGCCGCCCCGCGGCGGCGGGTGACTGATGGCCCCTCGCCGCGAATGACCGACGAGATGGCTCCGGAGGGGGCGAACGGGAGTGCCGGGGGCGGGGAGTCCGGGTCCGAGTCCGACCCCGGGTCCGATCCCGAGTCCGACCCCGGGTCCGATCCCGAGTCCGAAGCCCGGCCGAGGGGTGCCGACGCAGCGGACGCCCCGGACGCCGACGACGCTCCGGACGCCGACGACGCTCCGGACGCTGACGGCGCTCCCGACGCCGACGACGCTCCCGACGCCGACGACGCTCCGGACGCTGACGGCGCTCCCGACGCCGACGACGCTCCGGACGCTGACGGCGCTCCCGACGCCGACGACGCTCCGGACGCTGACGGCGCTCCCGACGCCGAAGCCCCCCCGGACGCCGAAGCCCCCGAAGCGGCCGGTGCCGATCCGGTGGCGGCCGCCCCCGACAGCAGCCTCTACCACGAGTCCGACGCGCCGAACCGGGGCGTGCGGACGAACGGCCAGCGGATCCTGGGGGCGCACGACCCCGACGCCGTCGACCTCGACGACCCGGCGTACCAGCTCAACCGCGAACTCTCCGACCTGCAGTTCCAGCAGCGTGTGCTGTACGAGGCCATCGACGAGCGGAACCCGCTGCTGGAGCGGGTGAAGTTCCTCGCCATCTTCACCCAGAACATGGACGAGTTCTTCATGAAGCGGGTGGGCGGGCTCAAACAGCAGATGGACGCCGGCGTCACCGAAGAGACGCCGGACGGCCGCAGCCCGCGCGAGCAGTGGGAGGAGATCCTCGACACCGCCCGCGCGATGTTCGCCGAGCAGGCGCGGTGTTACCGCGACCTCGTCCGGCCGGCGCTCGCCGACGCGGGGATCCGGATCGTCGACCACGACGACCTCTCCGCCGACGCCCGGGCGTCCCTCCGGGCGTACTTCGAGTCGTCGGTGATGCCGACGCTCACCCCGCTCACGTTCGACCCCGCCCACCCCTTCCCCTTCATCTCCAACCTCTCGCTGTCGCTCGGGGTGCTGACGCGGGACGGTCGAAACGGAGGGGCCGACGCCGACGCGCCGACCGCCACCGAGGCCGGCGCCGCGGGCGACGGTGGAGACGGGGACGACGGCCCCGACGGGGGGAGGGCCGACGAGAAGTTCTCGCGGGTGAAGATCCCGAAGAACCGCCCGCGCCTCGTCCCGGTCGACGGCGTCGAGGGCGACGCGTTCGTCCCGCTGGAGCAGGTGATCGAGGCCAACCTCGACCTGCTCTTTCCGAACGTCGAGGTCGTGGACTCCTCGCTGTTCCGGGTGACGCGAAACGCGGAGGTCCGCCGCAACGAGGAGGTCGCCGAGGGGCTGATCGAGATGATCGAGGACGTCATCCGCCAGCGGCGCTTCGCCACCGTCGTCCGCCTGGAGGTCTCGGCTGACATGCCCGACCGCGTGCGGTCGCTGCTCGTCGAGCAACTCGACGTCGACCAGCGGGAGGTGTTCGAACTCGACGGCCTGCTCGACTACCGCGACTGCGTCGACCTGCTCGACCTGGAGTACCCGGACCTGAAACTGCCGACGTGGACGCCGAAGGCCCACCCGCGGTTCGTCGGTATCGACCCCGAACGCCCCGCCGACCTGTTCGCCGAGATCCGGCGCAGGGACGTGCTCGTCCACCACCCGTACCACTCCTTTACCCACACGGTCCAGGCGTTCCTCGACGCGGCGGCCGCCGACCCGGACGTGCTCGCCATCAAGGCCGCCATCTACCGCACCGCCGCCGATTCGCAGGTGATCGAGTCGCTGATCGAGGCGGCCAAGAACGGCAAGCAGGTCGCCGTGATGGTCGAACTCAAGGCCCGCTTCGACGAGGAGAACAACCTCCGCTGGGTCAAGCGCCTGGAGGAGGAGGGCATCCACGTCGCCTACGGTACCATCGGGCTGAAGACCCACTCGAAGACCGCCCTCGTGGTTCGCGAAGAGGACGACAGCGTCCGGCTCTACTCCCACGTCGCCACCGGCAACTACCACTCCGAGACGGCCAAGACCTACGTCGACCTCGGCGTCCTCACCGCCGACCGCGACGTGGGCCAGGACCTCGTGAAACTGTTCAACTTCTTCACGGGCCACTCGCTCCACGAGCGGTACCGGAAGCTACTCGTCGCCCCCGAGAACATGCGCGAGGAGTTCACCCGACTCGTCCGCCGCGAGGCCGCGAACGCCCGCGAGGGTCGGGAGGCCCGAATCGTCATCAAACTGAACGCCCTGGAGGACCCCGGGATGGTCCGCGAACTGTACCAGGCCGGCCGGGCCGGCGTCGAGATCGACCTGATCGTCCGCGGGATCTGTCGGCTCCGCCCGGGCCTGGCGGGCCTCTCCGAGACGATCCGGGTCCACTCCGTCGTCGGACGCTTCCTCGAACACTCGCGCATCTACTACTTCCACGCGGGCGGCGACCCCGAGTACTACGTCGGCTCGGCCGACTGGATGACGCGCAACCTCGACCGCCGCGTCGAGGCGGTCACCCCCGTCACGGACCCCGGCCTCCGGGACGAACTCCGGCGCGTCCTCGACCTGATGCTGGCCGACGACCGCAAGCGCTGGGTGATGCGCGCCGACGGGAGCTACGAGCAATGCCGCCCGGCGCCGGGCGAGGCGCCGACCGCGACCCACAACCGACTGATGGCGCGGGCGACGGCGGCGCTGCCGGACGACGACCAGTCGCTGTCGGGCGACCGCCCCCGCCGGCGCGATCCCGGCATCGACCTCGACGACGTGTTCACCGATCGGTTCGACCGCTGAGGGGCAGATCGATCCCCCGGTTCCCCCCGCTCACCGCTCCGCCTCCGCCGTCTGCATCGCCTCGGTGTTGAACGCGCGCCCGCTCCCGTCGGGGCCGCGGACGATCACGCCGGCGCGCGAGTCGGTCAGGTCTGCGAACTCGTCGATCGCCCGCTCGGCGGCGGTCGCGGCGTCGGCGCCGCGCTCCAGGTGCCCGACCGCGCGGCGGGCCAGCAGGCTGCGGGCGATGTCCTCGCCGGCCCCGGTCGCGCTCGCCCCGCCCGCCGGCGAGCAGTAGAAGCCGGCGCCGACTTGCGGGACGTCGCCGACCCGACCGGCGAGCGCGAACCACCGCCCCGCCGTGGACGTCGCGGCCGCGAACGCCTCGCCGTCGGTCGCCACCGCGCCCACGGTGTCGTGGTCGACGCCGAACCGCTCGAGGACCCACGCGAGGTGCTCCCGGGCGTCGCCACCCGGCGGGTCGGCCTCGGCGAACCGCGCTCGCGTCGCGTCGGTCGTGAGGTCCTCGACGGCGACGTCGTGGGCGCGAGCGAAGTCGACCGCGGGATCGCCCGCGAGCAGGACGTGCGGCGTCTCTTCCAGCACGAGGCGGGCGACGCGCGCGGCGTGGGTGACGCCGTCGAGGCCCGCCACCGCGCCGACCGCCCGGTCGCTCGTCATGACGCCGGCGTCGGTTCGGACGCGCCCGTCGGACTGGATCGCGCCGCCGCGCCCCGCGTTGAACCGCGCGTCCGCCTCCAGCACCTCGACCGCGGCCGTCACCGCGTCGAGGACGCCGGTCGCCCCGGCCCCGGCCGCCGCGGCGTCGTCGAGCACCGCCTGTCGGCGCGCCGGCTCATCGGACTCGTCGCCGGCGCCGCCGTGGACGATCACCTGCACGGTCGGGGCGTCGGGCCGCGACGGCCTGACGCTTTCGCCGGGATCGGGATACCCATAGCGGGATCGGCCGTTCAGGCGCCGCCCGCGACGGAGAACAGCAGGAGGTTGTGCGCGCCGGGGCCGAGGCCGACGGCGGCGACGAGGCCGAGCAGGAGGTAGCCCTCGGCCGGCTCCTCGCGGACGTAGTCGGTGAACAGGACGACCACGCCGCCGGCGACGAGCAGTTTCACCAGCACGAACAGCCACCCCGCGCCGAGCAGGTCCGCGGTGGGCAGGCCGGCGGCGAAGTCGATCACGAGCCGGGAGAGCGGGGTGCGCTCCCCGAAGCCGAGGAGGTCGACGCCGAGGGCGGTCGACACCCCGTCGAGCGCGTGGCCGCCGAGGGTGAGCCCGCCCACGCGCCCGGTCGCCGCGACCCCCGGCCGCAGGGCCAGCAGCGCGTACCAGGCCGCCGCCCCGACGACGGCCGCGGCGACGAGCCCGATGGCCGGCCAGGCCACCGCCAGCGTCCCCCGAATCGCGCCCACGAGCAGGGCCCACGCCGCCAGCGGGACGGCCACCAGGAGGCCGGTCGCGGCGAGGATCGTCGGGACGCGTTCCGGGTCGAACCGATCGGTCAGCGTCCAGACCGCCCCGGCGACGACCGCGACCGTGACGTACACCGCGGGGGTGCCGGCCAGCGGGCGGACGAGCGGCGGGAGCGCCCGGACGACGTACAGGACGTGCGCGACCGACCCGACGAGGATCCAGGCCGCGAGCGCGAGTACGGTGTGCTCGGTCACGGCCGGTCGCCGACGCCGGAGATCCACTCCGACGACCGCGACCCCGATCGCCAGGAGGAGCAGGTACGGCAGCGGCGGCAGGCCGAAGCCCTCCGGGAGTATCGCCATGCCCCACACCGCGCGGGGGCGGGCCTAAGGGGTTACGGAAGGCGCGGCCCGTCGTCAGCCCGCGGCTCCCGGACCGGCGCGGATCGATCCCCGCGGATCGCCATCGGGCGTGGCGACGACCGCCGGCCGGTGAATCAAGGGATTCTTTGAGTCACCGTAGCCGCTTTTCGGTCGCGAAACGAGGGACCGATATGGCCCCCTCCCGACCGACGGTCCTCGGCGCGCTGGCCGTCCTCCTGGTTCTTGGCGGCTGCCTCGGCGGCGTGAGCGACTCCCCGACTCGGCCGACGACTGCGCCCCCCGCCACGACGGCGACCACCCCGACAGCGACTGCGAGGTCGCCGTCGCCCGGCGCGACGGCCGGCTGTGCGAAGTGGGTCTCGTTCTACGGCCTCGGCACCCCTGGGGAGACGGCGTGGGGCCCCGACAGGATCGCCATCGGCTACACGGTCGAGGCGAACGCGAGCGTCTTCTTCGTCGCGTTCGAGGAGGGGACGGTCCTCGGGACGACTCACGTCACCACGCGAGCGGTCGACTACGGCGTGACCGCGGACGGCGACGGCGTCCCGCTCGACGAGCCGCTGACCGGTTCGCACGTGGTTCTGGTCCGGGCCTACCGCGACTCCGATGGAAACGGGGAGTTCGACCTCGGCACCGACGAGCCGTGCCGAAACGACGGGACGGTAGTCGAGACCGATCCACGCCGGATCAACTTCAGCGCGGTCGGGAACGGTCCGACGCCGGGGGCGTCGCCCACGGCGACCGCCTCCTGACCGGCGGCCGTGCGCTCCGGTGGGTCTCGCAGTCCGGCATCGCACCGGACCGCGAGCGTCCTCCCCTCTGCGACCCGCCTCCGACGCGCCCACCGGGTTTTTGCCCTCGCCCGCCGTCGCCCCGGCCATGGACCGCTCGGAGTTCGCCGCCCGCATCGACCACACCGTCCTCGGCCCGACGACGACCTGGGCCGACGTCCGCCGGGTACTCGACGAGGCGGCCGAGTACGGCATGAACGCCTGCATCCCCCCCTGCTACGTCGCCGAGGCCCAGGAATACGCGCCCGAGGTGACCCTCGCCACCGTGATCGGTTTCCCCCACGGCCAGCACGCGACCGACGCCAAGCGCGAGGAGGCGGTCGTCGCCTGGGACGAGGGCGCCGAGGAACTCGACGTGGTGCAGAACGTCGGCCGCCTCACGGCCGGCGAGGACGGCGCGGTCGCCGACGACGTCGCCGAGGTGGTCGCGGCGGTGCCGATTCCGGTGAAGGTCATCCTCGAAACGTCGCTGCTCTCCGACGAGGAGATCCGCCGGGCCTGCGAGGCCGCCGTCGAGGCCGACGCCGACTTCGTGAAGACCGCGACGGGCTTCGCCGCGGGCGGCGCCACCGTCGAGGACGTCGAACTGATGGCGGAGTACCTGCCCGTCAAGGCCAGCGGCGGAATCGGCTCCTACGAGGAGGCGAAGGCGATGCTCGACGCGGGCGCTGAGCGCATCGGCGCCTCCTCGGGCGTCGAGATCGTCGAGGGGTTCCTGGAGTAGCGCGCCGTGACGACGGGCGGGACGGGACCGTCGGCGTCGTCCGGCGCCGCCCGGCGCCGCTCAGGCCGGTTCCAGACAGAACAGCGAGGGATCGCCCGCCTCCTGGCCCTCGCAGGCGACGAACAGCGCCCCGGCGCCGACGGCGAGCCCCTGGATGCCGCCGCTCTCGATAGGCTGGGACCACCGCTTCGCGTCGACCGTGAATCCGCCGCCGCCGAGGCCGCCGTCGAGGTCGAACGCGTGGATCGCGCCCTCGCCGGCGACGTACAGCGTGTCGCCGGCGGCGACGGGGCCGACGTTGCCGAACTCCCCGCCGACGCGCCAGTGGAGGTTCTTGTCGTACGTTCGGAGCGCGGACAGCGAGTCCCAGCCCGCGCTGTACACCCACGACCCGGCGTGGACCGGCGGTGAGCCGGCGTGCGCCTCCTCTGCGACCCAGCGGGTGGTCCCCGCGTGGGCGCCGTCCTGGAGGTTGGTGAGCGGGCCGCCGAACGTCGAGACGAAGACCCCGTTGGCGGTCGGGACGATCCCCTCGACCTGCGGGCCGACCTTGCGGCGCCACAGCTCTCGCGGCGGGGCCTCTTCCTCCGGGAAGTAGGCGTACACCTCGCCGCCGCCGGTGCCGACGTAGAGGCCGCGGCCGTCGTATGCCATCGCGCGGACGCTCCCGAAGGCGTCGACCGACCAGCGCTCGTCGCCGCCCGGTCCGAGCGCCCGAACGACCCCGTCGTGGCCGCCGACGAGGATCGCCGGGTCGTCCACGAGCTGCCCCGCCAGCAGATGGGGGCTCGCGTGGACGTGACCGCTCCCGGCCAGGCGCCACCGCTCCTCGCCGCTCTCGGCGTCGACCGCGTGGAGCGTGTCGTCGTCGACCATCGTGACGTAGGCGACGCCGTCGTGGACGACGGGCGGCGATGGCCAGGGCTGTTCGGTCGGCGCGAACCGCCACCGCTCCTCGCCGCTCTCGGCGTCGAGGGCGACCAGCCCCTCGGCGGCGGGGGCGTACACCGTCCCGTCGACGACGGCGGGCGCCCGGACGTCGAAGCCGACGTCCTCGGCCCACCGCTCGGCGACGCCGGTTCGCGGCGCGGCCGCGTCGGGGGCGAACGCGGCGTTCGCGGGGTCGTGGCGGGCCATCGGCCAGTCCGCGTTCGCGTCCGTCCCGGCCGAGAACGGAGACTCCTCGAGGCCCAGACAGCCGGCGGTCCCGACCAGGGCGGCGCCGGCGAGCCCGCGGAGGAGGCCGCGTCGAGAGGCGGAGCGGCGGTCGCGTCGAGAGGCGGAGCGGCGGTCGCGTCGAGGCCCGGTTTGTCGTCGGTTTCCGGTGGGCGTGGAGGGCATCGTTCCGCGTCTCCGGCGCTCGCGGCATAGGTCTTTCTGGCTCGGTCGACGCCCGATTCAGCGACGGAGCCCGTTTTTTGGTTCTCCACCCGAGAATGGGGTCATGGACTCGACCGGGTACCGCGATCTCGGGCTGTTCGTCGCCCTCACGGCGATGTGGGGCGGGGCGTTCCCCGCCGTCGAGGCGGCCCTCCCCCACGTCCCGCCGCTGTTGATCGCGGCCGTCCGGTTCGACCTCGCCGGGCTGTTCATGCTGGGCTACGCGCTCACGGCGACCGATCGCTGGCGACCCTCGACCCGCGGCGACGCACTCGCCATCGCGGCTGGCGGGGCCCTGTTCATCCCCGTCGGACAGGGGATCTGGTACGTCGGGCAGGAGCTGACCACGAGCGCCCTCTCGGGGTTGATGACCGGCCTGATCCCGCTTTTCACCGCCGCCTGGTCGTGGGTTCTCGTCCCGGAAGACCGGGTGTCGGGGAAGAGCCTCGCGGGGCTCGGCATCGGATTCGTCGGCGTGCTCCTCGTCATGGTTCCCGGGTCCGCTTCGCTGTTCAGCGAGGGCGTCCTCGGGAAGCTGATCATATTCGTCGCGGCGATCGGCACCGCGCTGGGGAGCGTCCTGATCCGGCGGGCGGAGAACGGCATCTCCACTCCCGCGGTCACCGCGTGGTCGATGCTTCTCGGCGCCGGACTGATGCACGCGCTCAGCCCCGCCATCGGCGAGGCGCCCGGTGACGTGACGATAACCGCCACGGTGGTGCTCGCGCTCGGATATCTGACGGTGGTCTCGACCGCGCTCGCGTACGTCGTCTACTTCACGCTGCTCGCCCGGCGATCCGCCGTGGAGATCAATCTGATCCACTATCTCTTCCCGCTCGTGGCGGTCGTGGCGGGGTACGCCCTGTTCGACGAGGCGCTCTCCCCGTCGGCGTTCGCGGGATTCGTGGTCATCGCCGCGGGGTTCGGCGTGCTGAAACGCCGGGCGATCGTCGCGGAACTCGTCGGCTGATTCGCTCGCCGTCCGGTCGCCCGGGGGGCGCCACGGCGGCCGCCGGGAGAGACCGTCGCGCTTTTGCTCGCGGCGGGTCGACACCCTACGCGAATGGCCCGGTACCACATCGAGACGTACGGCTGTACGGCCAATCGGGGCGAGAGCCGCCAGATCGAGCGGGCGCTCCGGGACGGCGGCCACCGCCCCGTCGACTCCCCGGCCGAGGCCGACGTCGCCATCCTCAACACCTGCACGGTGGTCGAGAAGACGGAGCGCAACATGCTCCGCCGGGCCAAAGAACTCGAATCCGAGACCGCGGACCTCGTCGTCACGGGCTGCATGGCGCTCGCCCAGGGCGAGGAGTTCCGCGCCGAGGGCGTCGACGCGCGCGTCTGCCACTGGGACGAGGTGGCGCAGGTCGTGCGCAACGGCGAGTGTCCCACCCCCGGCGCGCCCGCGGCGTCGACCGGCGCTCCGGGAGTCGGTGCGGGGACCGACAGCGCGGGCGACGACGCCGGCGCCCCGGAGCCGATCCTCGACGGCGTCGTCGGCATCCTCCCCATCGCCCGGGGCTGCATGAGCGACTGCTCGTACTGCATCACCAAGCACGCGACCGGGAAGATCGACTCCCCGCCGGTCGAGGCGAACGTCGAGAAGGCCCGCGCGCTCGTCCACGCCGGGGCCAAGGAACTCCGCGTCACGGGCCAGGACACCGGCGTCTACGGCTGGGACACCGGCGAGCGGAAGCTCCCCGAACTGCTCGACCGCATCTGCGCCATCGACGGTGACTTCCGCGTCCGGGTCGGCATGGCGAACCCCAAGGGCGTCCACGGCATCCGAGACGAACTCGCCGCGGTGTTCGCGGAAAACGAGAAGCTCTACGACTTCCTGCACGTCCCCGTGCAGTCGGGCAGCGACGACGTCCTCGGCGACATGCGCCGCCAGCACCAGGTCCGCGAGTTCGTCGAGGTGGTCGAGACGTTCGACGACGCGCTCGGCGAGTGGACGCTGGCGACGGACTTCATCGTCGGCTTCCCGACCGAGACCGACGCCGACCACGAGCAGTCGATGGCGCTCCTCCGCGAGACGCGCCCCGAGAAGCTCAACGTCACCCGCTTCTCGAAGCGCCCCGGCACCGACGCCGCCGACCTGAAGGGTCTCGGCGGGACGAAAAAGAAGGAGCGCTCGAAGGCCATGTCCGACCTGAAGATGGACCTGATGGCCGAGACCTACGGCGACATGGTCGGGGACCGCCGCGGAGTGCTGGTGGTCGAGGAGGGAACCGGCGACTCGGTGAAGTGCCGCGACTCGGCCTACCGGCAGGTCGTCGTACAGAACGCCTCCGAGTACGGTCTGGAGCCGGGCGACTTCGCCGAGGTCGAGGTGACGAGCCACCAGACGGTGTACGCCTTCGGGGAGCCGGTCTGACCCGTATTCGTCGGAAGACCCTTTAGGAACACCCGAGAAGAAGCGCCGTGAATCGGCGCGCCCTCCTCGCCTGCCTCGGGTGTTCGACCCTCGGTATCGCGGGTTGTCTGGACGGGACGACTCGCGAAGTACGAACGCTACTGTGTAACCGGACGGCGAGCCCGAAAGCGGGAAAATACCGCGTGACCGACCCCCGAAACGACGACGTCGTCTCCTCTGCACCGTTCGTCCTTTCGGGGGCGCGGACGGACACGGCGGCAGAGACCACGCGAAGCGACCCCTGTAGCCAGTTCACGAGCGAACTGGAACCCGAGAAAACGTACCGGTTCGCCGTCGAGCTGCGATCCGGCCTCTCTGGGAGCGACGACTGGACGGTGAGCGATCAGTACGCGCTACAGATCGATGTACTCGGAGACGAGATGAAGTTCAAACGACTTACCGATCCATCCCCCTGAGAGGTACAGGGTAGAGTCAACACACGAGGGGACCGTCTCGGGGACGACCGCACCGGATTCGGCCTCGATGCATCTCGATCAATCAGTCCGGGAGCCGGTAGCCGAGCAGGTTCCCGAGCGTTGCCAGCGCTCTGAACTCCCAGTGGGGCGGGCGAACGGCGACCTGTTCCTCTTCGTGTTCGACGAGCAGTATGGCGAGCAAGATCGACGATCTGGGACCGTTCGGTGGCATCGACACTCCACGTTCGGTTTTTAGCCTGTGGAACCGCCGGAAGAACTCCTCGAACCGCATCGCCGGTCGATGGATATTGATCACTTCGGCAGGTCCCGTGTTCTTGAACGCGTGTTCCGTTCCCGGGGATTTGAAACAGGTTCGGATGGCCGGGTGAGGACTCCGGGAGTTCAGAGTATCACCGTGTTCAGCAGCTCTACGGCCAAATCTTCAATACAAATGCCATGCTAGTAACTAGCATGGCAACCGTCCAAGTGGGGAGGACGCTCGACGAACAGGGCGAGCCAATCCCTGACAGCGGCTTCGCCGTCGATCCAGAGGGGATAGTTGCCGAGAAGCTCCGTGAACGAACCGGATCCCTGGTCTCCAATCCGGTCTCCCAAGAGTGGGTCGCCGAACTCGAAACCCCCGAGGACACGGGCGGTGAGTATCACAGCGCACTGTACCTGATCGCTGGCGAGGGGCCAGCGGCACACTACCACGTCGGGTACGAGGAGACCTTCGACGTTCTCTCGGGAGAATTGACGGTCGTCGAAGGCACCCCTCACCGCGTTTCAGCGGGGGAATCACACACCATCCCGGCCGGCACGGTTCACAAACCCCGCCACGATGGCGACGGGTTCGCCGCAACCATCGGGACCGTCCGGCCGCCGGGGAAAACGCTCCGCCTCATCAGGACGCTATTCGGTCTCACCCACGACGGAAAAGTCCGCGATTCGGGACGGCCGAGATTTCTCCAGGCGATGGTGTTGACCGACGAATTGATGGACGACACAGTGTTCGTGTCACCCCCTCCAGCCGTAACCCGACCCCTGGCTACCGTCTTCGCACCGGTGGGGCGCCGACTTGGCCATCGAACGACGTATGCAAAGTACGAGGACCCGGAGTTTTGGGAGCAACACGTAGAACAGCCCACCCTGTGAGAAACCCGGGTTCAGCGAGCGGTCCGGGTAGACCCGTCTGAAGCATCGATTGCTGGCTACGCGCTGTGGTCAGCACGGTCTGACGATTATGTCCGCGAATTGGTAGAGAGTCTCGGCAGTATGTTCGCAGAGCTACCTGACGGCTGTTTCATCGTGAAAATGCCGAGAAGATTGCATTTCGGCGGGGCCGATCCACTATTCCCTCAACCGTTTCCTACCCGCCACTCTCGTCTCACGTCTCGTCGTCGCTCGAAGCGACGTACCCCTCCTCGCCCCGTTCGACCGCACCGACGAGCGCCAGCCACTCCAGCAGATCGCCGACCCGGTCGCGCCACACCGCCTCCCAGGTCCGCGGGTTCTTGTGGCGCTCCCAGGTCGGCACCCGGTCGCGGACGGCGTCGAACGCCGCGTCGGCGGTGACTGGCCCTTCGGCCCGCCGAACCGCCCCGGCGACCTCCCGCGCCAGAAACACGCGAGCGAGGAGCGCCGCGCGGAGGCGGTCCGGGGTCGGCTCGGTCGACAGCCGGCGGAATCCCCGGTCGCCCTCGACGGCCAGGCCGAGCGCCCGGAGGAAGGTGAGCCAGGTGCGGGCGACGTCGGGGCTCGGGAGGTCGAGCCGGCGCAGCAGCCGCTCGGTGCAGTCGTCCTCGGTGCCGGGGACGAGCGGGACGGCGCGCTGGGCGTCGGCGACGGCGTCGAGCGAATCGGGCGCGGGCGGGACGAGTTTGAAGCGCATGGCGGCGTGGGGTGCGCGGTGTGGGGGTGCGCGGTGTGGGGGTGCGCGGTGTGGGGCTGCGGAGCGTGTGGAGTCGGGCGCTCGGGAAGCGAGACGGTCAGTCCAGTTCGAACGACTCGGCGAGGATGTCCTCGCGGGTCTCGCCGTGGACGTGCGTCGGCCCGTCGGCCACGTCGATGGTGACCTGCGCCGGCGCGAACACCGAGGATTCGATCTCGTAGAAGTCCCAGTCGGCGTCCTCGAAGATGTCGTAGAACGGGTGGCCGTAGGCGTCGGTCGCCGTGGAGGGGACCTCGTCGAAGGCGTCGAACTCCTCGCGGACGTGGATGTAGGCGCGCCCGCCGTAGGCCAGCGCGTCGTTCGTCCGGGCCATGGCGATACCCTCGTCGTAGCTGACCGGCGCGACCGGGGCGGTCGCGGAGACGGAGACGATGTCGTCGGGATCGTAGCCCAGTTCGAACAGGCGGAAGGTGGCCTGTTCGGCCACGCGGGAGGCGATGCTCACGGACCCCGCGAGCGACCCGGTGGCGTAGGTCGGGAGGAACACCCCGCTGGGCTCGACTCCCGCCTTGTCGGCGACGTGTTCGGCCACCTCGTCGCCGGGGAGGAGGTGGCTCTCGATCGTCAGGACGGTCAGGTCGAACTCGTCGTAGTAGCCGACGGACTGGAACTCGCTCTCCTCGCCGACGAGCGCGCGGGCGGGGCCGCTGCCCAGCGCGTCGAAGTCGTCGAACTCGAGCTCCCAGCCGGCCTTCTGCGAGCACAGCAGCGCGAGGGCTGGGTGGTCGGTGACCAGTTCGACGTGGGGCAGCGACGCGCCGGCGACCCGCTCCATCCCGGACTGGACGGTGGCGAGGCCCGCGGTCTGGATCTCCGCGAGCAGCAGTCCGGCCTCGATCCCGCCGTCGGCCTCGACGCCGAAGTCGAGGACGGTCGCCCCCGAGTCGAGCTCGTAGGCCGCGATGCCGAGCTCGTCGGCGAAGTCGAGCGCCTCATCGACCAGCTCGACCGCCATCCGGTTGATGCTCTCCATGCCCCGAGGTTGGACGACATCGCATTTAGGGGTTGGCAGTCGGCGCGCGTCGTCGACGGTCAGTCCTCGTCCGCGTCGTCGTCAGTCAGTCCTCGCCCGCGTACGCGTCGTCGATTGCCGGCTTCAGCTCGGGCTGGTGTTCCTGCGTGGGGGTGGTAAACGGCGTGACGGCGACGGTGCGCTCCGCGACCGTCGACAGGCGGAGGACGAACGCGAACAGCACCGCCAGCGGCGCTGCGCCGATCGTGACGAACACCGGGACGAACACCGAGAGCAGGATCGGGTCGAAGGCTCCCGCGTCGGTGGCGACGAACATCTGCAGGAGCCCCAGCCCCGACAGGACCGAGGGGACGCCGACGTACAGCAGGGCGCGGGAGAGCCGCGACAGCTCCTCCTGGATGTACAGCGTCTTGAGGTACTGGCGGGCGATGTCGATCTGCTCGAGGCGCGTGACGAGCGACGAGAGCGACGAGGCGGTTCGGTCGTCCAGCGTCTCCCCGTGCGCGCCGAGAAACCCCCACACCCGCTGGATGTCCACCGAGTAGTTGGTGTCGAGCGTGACCACGAGCGCGTCGAAGATGTCCGAATCGCGGTCCTGTAGCAGGCGGTTCGTCTTCTCGATCTGGGTGTCCATCCCGTCGAGCAGATCGTCGAGGGCCGATGCGACTTCGGGATCGCGATCCGTCACCCCGTCGCGCAGGTCGTCGATCGAGTTCAGCACGCCCCCGTGGAGGCGTTCGAGAAACGCCGGGGCCGTCACGGGCGCGGTGTCCTCCTCCAGCAGCTCGATGGAGGCGTCGCGGTACTCGACGGTGCCCTCGATCTCCGCCCGGAGTTCGCCCGGCGCGCTCAACTGCTGTGAGACGACGAGCTGTGTGATCGAGATCACGATGGTGATCAGCGTGAAGTTACCGCCGACGATGGCGCTCGCCATGTGGAACAGCGGGGCGGAGTGACCGGTCGTGGGGTCCAACAGGAGTTCGACGGCGGTCGTCACGACGAGCACGCCGGCGAGCACCCCCGCGGCGACCAGGCCACGATCACCCGTGAGCCAGATCCGCTCGTGGAGCACGTCCAGCCTGCTCAGGTCCCGGCGCGATTCGTCCACGACTGCCGAGTTCACGGTCCCGTCAGGCCCCATGGGCGGCTAGTGCCCGGGGCCTCGGTTAGCCCTTGTGCCGGCAGCCGAAACGCGGGCTCCCTCGCGGGATCGGCCCGGACGTCACCGCTCGCGCCGCGGCGCCCGGCCCAGTTCGCGCTCGACCGCGGCGACCTTGTCGCTCGCGGAGTCGTCGCTCGTCCGCTTGTCGTCGACCTTCAGGAACGTCGAGACGCGGTCGGCGTCGACGGCCCGGTGGGCCGCGGCGGCCGCGGCGAACAGTTCGTCGGCGTCGTCGGCCTCGATCACGGTTCCCATCGGGTTCGTCTCGTAGCCGACGTCGAAGTCGTCCAGGGCCTCGACGGCTCTGGCCACCTCGCTCGCCATGCTCCCCTCGATCACCGGCGCGACGCTCAGGAGTGCGACGATCGTCATGGCGGGCGTACGGCCGGCGACCACAAAGGCACTGTTGGCCCGCGTCCGGACAGTCTCCGAGGCGTCCGCTTTTCTCCCCGGCCGTCGTGTCCGTTTTTCACCTCGGTCGTCGTGCCCGTCTTTCTCCCCGGCCGTCGTGTCCGTTTTTCCCCTCGGTCGTCGTGCCCGTCTTTCTCCCCGGCCGTCGTGTCCGTTTTTCCCCTCGACCGCCGTCTACGGGACATGTCTCGACGAACGGAGCGGGCGTTGACCGTCGGGCGGGCGGTCTTCCACGAGGTCCGCGCCGAGCGGCTCACGTTCATGGCCGGCAGCATCGCCTACAACGCGTTCGTCTCCCTGTTGCCGCTGTTGCTCCTGGTGCTCGCGGTGCTCGCCACCGTCGGCGACGAGAGCCTGCAAGCGGCGTTCCTCGACCTGACCGGCGCCGTGCTCACCGCCGGCGCGAGCGAGGTGCTCGTCGCCGAACTCCGGGGGTCGGGCGCCGGCGTCTCCCTGTTCGGCGCCGCCGTGCTCGTCTGGGGGACCCTCCGGATCTTCCGCGGCCTCGACACGGCCTTCTCGGACATCTACGAGTCCGAGTCCGAGAACACCTTCACCGATCAGCTCCGGGACGGGATCCTCGTCCTCGTGGCGTTCGGGGTCGCCGTCGTGGCCGCGCTCGTGATCGAGTCGTCGGTGTCGCTCGACGGTGGTGGCGTCGGGTTGTGGCTCGTCCGGCGGCTCGTGCTCGTCGCCGCGCTCGCGGTCGCGCTGTTCCCCATCTACTACGTCTTCCCCGACGCCGACGACATCGCCGTCCGGGAGGTCCTCCCGGGGGTCCTCGTCGCCGCCGTCGGCCTCACCGCGTTCGAGTCGCTGTTCCAGGTGTACGTCGCCTACAAGACCGCCGGCGGGACGGGCGGCGGCCTGCTCGCGGGCGTGCTCGTGCTCCTGACGTGGCTGTACTTCTCCGGGCTCGTGGTGCTTTTGGGCGCGGCCGTCAACGCCGTGCTCTCGAACCGCTCGCGCGACGTCGACATCGCCCCCGTGCTCGGCGGGCTACCGCGGCAGGACCGCGACGCGCCGGATCGCGAGGCGGTGACCGCGGCCGTCGATCGGCTCTCCGCGCTGCTGGACTCGGGGCGCCGCGTCGAGGTCGCCGTCGACGACGAGTCGGTGGCCCTGCCGCCGCCCGACAACGTCGTCACGCAGGCCGGCGGGTCGACGTTCCGCCCCGGCGGCGGCGTCTCGATCGAACTCCGGTGGTCGCCCAGGGAGTCGCCCGCCGGCGATCGAGCGGAGGACGTCGCCGCCGAGCGCCCGGACGAGGCGGCCGACGACTGACCCGCCCCGCCGTCGGACGGCTCGACCACGCAGCCGTCGACTCGCGTCTCCTCGGCACTCGCTTCTCGGACTGTCGTGACGGACAGACCGTCGTGGGGAGGGACTGGCGTGACTGTCTTTTCTACGGAGCCGCTAGGCACGTCGATGGACTCTCCTCCAGCGGGGCGTGAGCCGACGCGACGGACAGTACTCGGGACCGCAGGTGCAGGCGTCCTGATCGCACTGGCTGGCTGTACGGGCGGTGGCGGTGGCGAGGAAGACGAGGGGGCGACCGAGACCACTACCGAGGCCGAGACCGAGACCGAGACCACAGCCGAGACCCCGACGGAGTCCAACGGCGGCGGCTCGGTCAGCGTCGACGACTACCCGTCGGTGGATCAGTGGCTCACCGAGACGGAGGTCGGCGGCGCCGACGACTCCTACGACGGCTCGATCACCGACGAGCGGGGGTCCGACGAGGTCCAGATCGACGTCGGGTCCCAGGGGAACGGCGGGTACTTCGCCTTCGGTCCCTCCGCGGTGGCCGTCTCCCCGGGCACGACGGTCCGGTGGGTCTGGACCGGCGAGGGCGGGGCGCACAACGTCGTGGCCGACCCCGACGGACAGATCGGCGAGACCGACTACGAGTTCAGTTCGGGCGACCCCGTCACCGAGGCCGGCACCGAGCACACTGTCGCGATGGACGAACCGGGGGTCGCGCTGTACCACTGCGTCCCCCACCTCTCGCTCGGCATGAAAGGCGCCGTGGTCGTCGTCGAGTGACCGCCCGCGCCATCCGCGCGCCCGACCGGAGTCGCTGGCTCGGCCGGTGGCTCCAGCCGTCGAGGCGGGGCGGACGTCATTCGGCCTCGCAGACTAGCACCTCGCCGGCGTCGCGCGGGTCGCTCGCCCCGGTGTCGTCCCGGATCCGGCGGACGACCCGCTCGTTGACGAAGTAGTTCCCGACGTGCGTCCCCAGGTCGGCGTGGACCGTGGCGGTCGTGTTCCCCTCCCTCGGCTGGTTGTAGTACCCGCCCGTGACCTCGACGCGGGCGAGGAAGCCGTGGAGGACCGCCTCCGTCGAGACGGAGGCGATCTGGACGTAGCCGTCGGTGCGCTCGGACGCCGGCGGGAGGACAACGGCGCGCTCGACGCGCTCGACGTACGTCGCGACCCGCGCCTCGGTGAGGGACTCGGGGATCGCGGGGAGCGATTCGGTCCCGACGGTCGCCGCACCGTCGCAAGACGCGTAGGCGGGCGGGTCGGCGGTCGTGGGCCGTTCGGTGGTGGACTGTCCGTCGGGCGATTCAGCGGTGGTAGGCTCGGACGACGGATCGTCGGTGGGGTCCGTTCCGCCTCGGGAGGGCGCCGCGTCTACACAGCCGGCGAGCGCGGCCGCGAGGCCCGCGCACACGGCGCGTCGGGGGACTCTCATGGTTCCCCCGTCCGACGGGCCGGGTAAGTGCCTTCTGTCGGTCGGACGCCGCGTCCGTCCCCGCCGCGTCACGTTTTTCTCGCCCGGTCCCGTCGATCGGACGATGACGGAGCCGTACCTCTCGCACCCGGTTCGACGCCGCCGCCGCGATCCCGCCCCCGACGTGGTCGCGGACCTCGTCGTGGAACCCGAGGCGGGCGCCGCGGACGCCGTCGCGTCGGCGGTTCGCGACCTCGACGGCGTCGTCCGCGACCGACTCGCCTCGGGCGCCCTCCGGGTCGACCTCCCGGAACCGGCGATCGCGGCGCTCTGCGAGCGCTCGGACCTGGTGCGGGTCGAAACCGCGAACACGCTGGGGCTGGGCCTGGACGACGGAGCGTGAGCGGCCCGACGGCGTCTGTAAGTATCGTTCGATAACTACAACGGGTCCTACCGTCTCCGTCACCGACATTACGTCCCCGGGCGTAGGCCGTGGTGAGGGCGATGCGCCCGCCCTGATCCCCCGCGGGTCCGCCCTCGTTCCCTCCCCTTCCCGACACCCCTCCTTTCCGATCCCCCTTGGCACCCTTCTTCCAAATTCCCTTCCGTCCGACTCCTCATGACCTGTCCCCGGAGTCGGTGTGGATCCGCTCGCCCGTTCGCATGTCTTTGAAGCTCGTCCCGCCGCACTCTCGGCAGCGGTCGCGGATGGGGACGAGTCCGTCGTCCTCCTGGATCGCGACGACGAACCGACCACACGAGAGACACATCACTACGTCCATCGTGTCCTCGCGCGGCGGTCGCGGACGCGGCCCGGTCGCGCCGTCGGGAGTCGGCGGCCCCGTCGGTCGCTCGTCGCTCGTCGCTGTCCGTCTTTCCGGCGTCTCTCGCGTCGGCCTATGCCGGGGAGCATACGCGCCCACTGGTCCGAGACGGCCAAGAGAGGGCGGGATGCTCAACGCCGTTTAACCCGATTGTCCGTCGGTTCGCGGTCGGCCGAGGGGTGGCGTACGAAACGGTCGGCCGGCTAGACACCCCCTAGAGCCAACTCCGACCGCGCCGCTTCGAGGGGTTCGCCCGACGGTCGCGCTGCGGCGCGGTGCGGGCGCCACGGCTGTCGGCGGTACGTCCGCGAAAACAAAGTCGTACGCGCGTCGGAGGGTCCGGATCGAGAGAGCCATCACCCGGGTCGCCGGACGGTCGGTCTGGGGGGTCGTCTACCGACGGATCTCGTGGGTGTCCGGATCGTACTCGAGGGCACCGCACTCCGTCAGCTTCGGGAGGTGGACGTGGTGCAGTTCGATCCCGATCTCTTTGCGGACCTCCTCGTCGCCCTCGGCGCCCTTCCGGGCGGCGATCTCGTCCGCCAGGTGGCGCAGGCTCACGACGTCGTACTCCTGGGCGAGGATCTCCAGCGCCAGTCGCCGGTGGTCGTCCTCCAGCAGTCGGTGACGCTCGCTCGCGGTCATGCCGGCGGTGCTCGGGTACGCCTCGGTCACGGTGAACGCGGTCTGGGACATGGTGATGTGGGCGGCACGGATGTGCCGATGTGTGTGTAGAAGGGTGCCTATACCCCCTAAACCCGTTCCATAACATGTTAGGTACGCCTGGCGACGAACGGCGGCCGATCCGACGCCCGAGAGCGGACGGCGCCCCCCGATGTCCGATTCCGCGTCCGACTCCCGGTCTCGCAAAGGGGCCTCCGCCGACGGAAGGCGGTGACGCCCGACTCCAAGACGGGTCGCCCGGTCCCGGACGAGAATCGTCGGCGAGGAGCGATCACCGACGCCGGGCGGTCAGCGAACCATCACGCCGACGTCCATCTGTATCCGACAGCCGCCCCGGAACGAGTTCTGTCGGAACCCTCGGTGCGAGATACGCGGGTCCGTACACGAGAATCAGCCCCAGGACGAACAGCACGACGAGCACCTGGCTCGCGTAGTGGAGTCCCCACCAGACTTCCGTCGACGGTGTGACGATGGGGGGAAGATTTCCGAGCGCGTGAGCCAGCATCGGAAACAGGAGGCTCCCACCGGTACCGTTGTAGAGCCAGGCGTACACCACCGACGAAGTCACGCTCGCGAGGAGGTACGTCGTCCAGAACGTCGAGGCGTCGTAGGCTGCGACGTCGTAGAGGTAGAACATCGGGAGATGCCAGAGCCCCCAGGCGATCCCGACGACGATCGCGGCCGTCAGCGCGGAGTATCGTTCCTGGAGTCGCGGTTGGGCGAATCCACGCCAGCCGAACTCCTCGAGAGAGCCGGCAAAGAACATCACCAGGAGGAAGTTGGCGACGTAATGCCACCACGGCGACGGGGCGAGGTCGATCGAACCCCCGCTCGCTACGTGCAGCGCGCTGACCGCGAGTTGCCCCTCGAAGGCGAACGGGAGCACGAGCGCGAAAAGGTACCACCGCGGGCGCACGCGCCACTTCGTCACCCGCCCGGCCCACGCTCGGAGGCTGCCGCCACAGGCCCGGGTCACGATCGCCGCAGCGACGAGCGGCCCCCACGTACTCACCACGCCGCGCGCGAGGATGCCCGGGGACGACCCGATCGCCACGAAGACGATCGCGGCGTACGTCCACGTCCACGCGAACGCGAGGACGAAGAACGACGCCAGCGGGTACCGGCGAACGACGCGTCGGATCCGCGTCCTCGCGGGCGGTGTCCCGTCGGTCACTGGCGGACCCTCGATCTGAGGACGGATATGGTCGTGAGACCGACGATCGCGAGTCCGATCCCCGCCAGTTTCAACGGGTAGGTGGACTTCTGCTCGGTCAGGAACGCACGCCCGGGTGCGTCGGGAGTCACGTACGCGGTGACCGTCTCCCCGCTCTCGTACTCCTCGACGACCGACCGGGCCCTGGAACGCGTCTCGTACTTGGGACTCGTGCTGGTCGGGAAGATGCGATTCGACGTGTGGGTCTCTCCCCCGTAGCGATACTCGAACCGGACCACCGGCTTGAACGACTGGCTGCGCTTGCTGGTAACGGTTTCGACGCTCGTCCCGGTGACCGTCGCGTTCACTTCCGACGCGCTCCGGATCACGTCCGACTGCTGTGTGTAGTCGTACACTCCGTACGCACCGAGTCCGAGTCCGGTGAGGAGCAACACCGCTACGAAGATCGGTTGGGGACCAATTTGGAGGGACACACACTCAGATCAATAAATCGACAATATAGTTGTAACGATCCAGAACGTCTGTCGGTCGCGGAGGTGGATCCTTTGTTCCCCCCTAAAATACGATCGAATCTGGCCTCAATCACCAACTCCCAGCGAACTCACAGCTCAGACCCACTTTCTCCGGAAGCTCCGGGAGGTATCGTTTCTTATCGGGTGAACTCAGGTGCGTGAACAGATAGAGACCGTTCGAGATTTCCACAGATCCCGTCATTTCCTTCCCGTGAGTGTGTTCAGGCACGTCGTTGAGGAGCGCACGGCTGCCTCTCCCCGTTCCCGGAATGAACGGAATGTCGATTTCGTCGAGTAGCCCCTCCTCCTCGATGAGGTAGTTCACGAGTGACTTCATCGCGTCAGACTGCAAGTCCTCGACCACTCGATGGACTTCTCTTCCATTTCGGGTCACACGAATCACGTATTTTCCGTCGTCTAATTCGTCGTCGTCTTCAGACGGTTCTCGGACGACGGCCGTTTGGTGTGCCTGCTCCTCCAACGTCATGATCAGATCGTCGACGAAGCCCTTCGCTTCATTCTCCACCTGCTGTGACACCGCGTTCCCGGCGACTGCTGTTACTACGCCCGTAACGTCCTCTGCGAGGTCTTCCTTGTTCCTCCGAAGCGATGCGATCGCCTTCTGTACCGCCTCGATCTTCTCCGCAATCTGCCTGGACTCCCCCGAATCTATGGATTCACGTGAGAGTGCCTTGAGCGGGTGTTCGTTCGCTGGCACGTCCTCGATGGTGAACTTCGCGAGCGAGATTTCGTTCGGGCGGGTGCTGGATACGTCACGGCGGAAAATCTCGAACTTACGTCCGTTCGAGAGTAACCCCCAATCCACTCCGATCTGTCGCATATAGCTTTTCAGCTGACTCTCGTGACTTTGTTCGAGGGGCGTATCGCACCCCTTTGCCTCCACGAACACAACCGGCGTCCCCTCCTGCTTGAGCGCGTAATCTACCTTCTTCGTTCCCGACCCCATTTGGACGGAATACTCAAGTTCGACATCCGAGGAGAGAATATCCCATTCGAGGAGATTGATCAGTGGTTCGATGATCTTCCGCTTGGTGTTCTCCTCGTCCATCTGCGGAAAGTCCTCGATAAGACCAGAGGAGCGTTCCGCGTATTCAGATAACTCCTCACGAAGCGTCATTCCATGGAACTATTTCGGGCAGTCTGATAAAGATACGGAGAGTCAGAACACTATCGATGCGTTCCATCCCGTGCCGAGACGGTCGCCCTCGCGTCGCTCGGGCGCTGCGACTCGTCGGGTTCAAATCCCGTGTTCCGCAGTCGCCCTCGCACCGACCGCTCGCTCCGCTCGCGGTGTTGTGCTCGGGAGAAGTGCGCCGGCGGGGATTTGAACCCCGGTTGCGACCATGGCAAGGCCACGGGCACCGCCACAGGTTCTCGGCCACATACCGGCTTCGATTGCCGCTAAGCCGAATTTTCCGTCGCTGATTAATGGTTAGGCTAAAGACGCTTAAAATTTTCTGACATGACCCCAACTTGTGACCCTAAACGGGTTGCTTGAAAGGACTACAGAATTTGACGCCTATTATCTCAATCTGATAAGATTCGAAACTCATCGTTTGTGTTTTGCCAGTAACGGTCTCATCTATAATTACAGTCACTATCCAACTGGAAATCGCCCGAAAAGTCAGATAAGGGGGATTGGTATATCGAACAAGATCTCCACAATATTGAGTAGAACGTAGCCGACAACCAGTATCTTGATTGCCTCTATACCTACACTCACAATATCTCTGCCCGATTCGCCCCCCGCTACGTCTCCGAATCTCAGGTCGTCTTTCATTTTACCACGTCGTAGGTTTTCCTTCTGCGTACCATTCGAGGATCTCTTCTGCTCCGTACTCCCGCACTATTTGAACGAGAGTCTGACCATCGATGCATTTGACTTCTAACCGATTTGCTAACTGTTCGGCATTCCGAGTGAATGAGCTGGTTGTTACCACTGTCACGCCCTCAACGTCACTCCACTGTTGACGGAGAGCAGCATACTGTTGGATCTGCTGGCTCGATACCTTGTTTTTCTCCCCGTAGCGTTTACACTGAACTGCCGTCTTTTTGCCTCCGCTGGGAGGTTCTCCGATGACGTCGAGACCTTGATCTGGACCGGCCTCCATCACCTCCGTCGTCCATCCCTGACACTCCTGCCACACATCGGCTACAAACTGTTCGAAGTGCCGTGGTGGCAGGCTCCGTAAAGTCGCGAGGATGTCAGAGGAGGCTAATACCATCTTCATCCCAATCAGGCCGGTACTCGTTGAGAGTTTGCTTCACGTAGCTTTCTGAGCAATCACAGTTCGCCGCGATTTGATTGGGATTCGATACACCGAGGTCATATTCATTCAGGATAGCATCCTGAAGTTTCGTGGTATCGTCTCGCCCACCCAGCATGGATATAGAACGTATCTGATACCACAAAAACATATGGAATATATTGAATTTTCGGTTAATTTGACTATGGGCTGGTCACACGGTTTGGGGGCGCAGATCTGAATTCGGTTATTGGATACATCGAGGGGGGCGACAGAAGAGGTGCTGACAAAGAGTTTGGATACATCGAGGCCTGTGATTGAACACCAATATCTGCCCGCGCGCACCTAAAACTATCACTTATCATTCAGTATGTAGTCGAACCGGTGTGTTCTGAGACGAGAATCACAGACTGAGATCTCCGGGGAGAGTCGGTCTGCGGTAGAAGTGCGCCGGCGGGGATTTGAACCCCGGTTGCGACCATGGCAAGGTCACGTGATACCACTACACTACCGGCGCGCGTTTGCCTGCACTCGAAGACGAGGTCGCGTTTCCTGATAAGGCTTCCGAAACGGATCCGAATCGAGCGACTGCGCGGGGGTACCGCGTGACGACGACCCATGCGAGTGTCACCCACGAAATCGAGAACGAATCCGCCGCAGACGGGGGTGTGACGGCCTCTCAGCCCCGGACGCGATTCGCTACCCTTTTAGGGCCGGACCCGGTACCGCGAATCAGTCTGGACGCGACGAGGAAGGGACCGGCATGACACGCACCGTACTCGTGCCGTCTTCGCTCGTGCGCGAGGCCGAAGACAAACGCGAGGCAACTCGCAAGCTCGGATACGTCGCCCGCGCGGCGGCGGTGTTCCGGGTCGACCGGCTCGTCGTCTTCCCCGACGGGGAGGGCGAACGGCGCTGGGGAGGCGGGTTCGTCGAAACCGTGCTGCGGTACGCCGCCACGCCCCCGCACCTCCGAAAGGAGGCGTGGGACAGGCGGGACGAACTGGAGTACGTCGGCGTGCTGCCGCCCCTCCGCGTCGCGTCCACGACCGGCTCCGATTCCGCCGAATCGGGGTCGTTAACACAGGGAATCGTGACCGAGGTCGGACCTGACGGCCGCGTTCGGGTCACTTGCGGACTGCAACACCCGATCTCCCTCGGCGTCCCGCCAGAGATGGCGGTCGCGGAGGGGGAGCGCGTCGCCATCAGGATATCTTCGCGAGAACCGGTCCGCGCGCGCATCGTGGACGAGCCCCTCCCGGGCTTTTCGGTGGCGCGCGAGACCCTGCCGGACGCCCTCGCCCGCCCCGACGCGGGACTCGCCATCGCGGCGTCCCGCCACGGGGCGACGCTCTCGGTGGGCCGCCTGTCGGCCCTCGGTGAGCGCGCGGCCGCCGACGGCGACCTGACCGTCGCCTTCGGCTCGCCCGGGCGCGGGCTGCCGGCGATCCTCGGCCTGGCGGTCGAGGACGTTCCCGCCGCGTTCGCGGTCGACCCCACCGGGGGGGATCGCGAGAGCGGCGGCGGGGACTCAGCACCCGACGGCTCGCCGTCGGGCGTCGAACCTGACCCGGGGTTCGACCTCTGGCTGAATACGATTCCGGACCAGGGCAGCGAGGTCGTGCGAACCGAAGAAGCGATCTTCGCCTCCCTCGCCCCCCTGACGCTCCCCCGCGGGGAGTGACCGCCGGCGCACCCGCGTCCGCGGGCTCCCGGTGGAGACTGCGGCCGCGACGGCCGCAACCGAACGCGGAAGCCAGAACGGAGACACAATGCCACAACCAAGCAGACCACGAAAAGGCTCGATGGGCTTCAGCCCTCGCAAGCGCGTCACCCGCGAGGTGCCACGCATCAAGTCGTGGCCCGACGACGACGGGTCGCCCGCGCTGCAGGGCTTCGCCGGCTACAAGGCCGGCATGACCCACGTCGTCATGGTTAACGACCACGCCAACTCCTCGACCGAGGGGATGGAGGAGTCGGTGCCCGTGACGGTCGTCGAGACGCCCCCGATGCGGGCGGTCGCCCTACGAGCCTACGAGGACACGCCGTACGGAATGAAGCCGCTGACGGAAGTGTGGACCGGCGAGTTCCACGACGAACTCGACCGGACGCTGTCGCTCCCGGAGGAGGACACCTTCGAGGAGGACGCCGACGAGATTCGCGAGGCCGTCGAAGACGGCGAAATCGCGGACCTGCGCGTCATCACCCACACGGTCCCGGAGGCGATCGAGAACGTCCCCAAGAAGAAGCCCGACGTGATGGAGACGCGCGTGGGCGGCGGCTCCCTCCAGGAGCGCGCCGACTTCGCGCTCGACCTCGTCGAGTCGGGCGGCGAGCACGAGATGTCCGACGTGTTCCGCGCCGGCCAGTATCTCGACGTCGCCGGCGTCACGAAGGGGAAGGGCACCCAGGGCCCGGTCAAGCGCTGGGGCGTCCAGAAGCGCAAGGGCAAGCACGCCCGCCAGGGGTGGCGACGCCGGATCGGCAACCTCGGCCCGTGGAACCCCTCGCGCGTGCGCTCGACCGTCCCCCAGCAGGGGCAGACGGGGTACCACCAGCGCACCGAACTCAACAAGCGCCTCATCGACTTCGGCGACGGCGCCGAGGCGAGCGTCGACGGCGGCTTCGTCAACTACGGCGAGGTCGACGGCCCGTACGCGCTGATCAAGGGTTCGCTGCCAGGACCGAACAAGCGGCTCCTGCGGTTCCGCCCGGCCGTCCGGCCGAACGACCAGCCGCGCCTCGACCCCGAGGTGCGCTACGTCTCAACCGCATCCAACCAGGGATAATCCATGGAAGCAACAGTACGTGACCTGGACGGCGACGACGCGGGCACGGTCGACCTGCCCGACGTCTTCGAGACCGCCTACCGGCCGGACCTGATCCGGCGCGCGGTCGTCGCCGCACAGGCAAACCGGAAGCAGGCGTACGGCGCCGACCCCTATGCCGGCATGCGAACGCCGGCCGAGTCCTTCGGCAGCGGCCGCGGCATGGCCCACGTCCCCCGCCAGAACGGCCGGGGGCGACGCGTCCCCCAGACGATCAAGGGACGAAAGGCCCACCCGCCGAAAGCCGAGAAGGACCAGGGCAAGGAGATCAACGACAAGGAGCGCAAACTCGCCGTCCGGTCGGCCATCGCGGCCACCGCGGACGCCGACATCGTGCGCGAGCGCGGCCACCAGTTCGACGACGGCGTCGACCTGCCGCTGGTCGTCTCCGACGACTTCGAGGACCTCCTGAAGACGCGGGAGGCCGCCGACGTCGTCGAGGCGCTCGGGCTCGCGGCCGACGTCGAGCGCGCCGAGGATCGCACGGTGAAGGCCGGGCGCGGGAAGACCCGCGGCCGGAAGTACCGCCGTCCGAGTTCGATCCTGTTCGTGACGGGCGAGGAGCCCTCGCGGGCGGCCCGCAACCTCGCGGGCGCCGACGTCGCCACGGCGGCGAACGTCTCCGCCGAGGACCTCGCGCCGGGCGCACAGGCCGGGCGGCTCACCGTCTGGACCGAGAGCGCGCTCGAGGAGGTGGCCTCCCGATGAGCTTCGACGTCATCGACCACCCGCTCGTCACGGAGAAGGCCATGAACCAGATGGACTTCGACAACAAGCTGGTGTTCATGGTCTCACTCGACGCGAGCAAGCCCGAGATCCGCGAGGCCATCGAGGACCGCTACGAGGTCACCGTCACGAGCGTGAACACGCAGGTGACCCCGCAGGGCAAGAAGAAGGCGACCGTCGCCCTCGGCGAGGACGACGACGCCCAGGAAGTCGCCTCCAGAATCGGGGTGTTCTGAGATGGGACGCAGAATTCAGGGACAGAAACGCGGGCACGGCTCCCCGGCCTACCGGGCGCCGTCCCACCGATACAAGGCCGAGCTGTCGCACAAGAAACCGGAGGACGCGGACGTCGTCTCCGGCACCGTCGTGGACATCGAGCACGACCCGGCACGCAGCGCGCCGATCGCCGCCGTCGAGTTCGACGACGGCGACCAGCGCCTCGTGCTGGCCCCCGAGGGGATCGCCGTCGGCGACACCCTGCAGGTGGGCGTCAGCGCCGAGATCAAGCCGGGCAACACGCTCCCGCTCGCCGAGATCCCCGAGGGGATCCCGGTGTGCAACGTCGAGCGCCAGCCCGGCGACGGCGGCAAGTTCGCCCGCGCGTCGGGCACCTCCGCCCAGCTGCTCAGCCACGACCGCCACGTCGCGGTCGTGAAGCTCCCGAGCGGCGAGGTCAAGCGGCTGAACCCCGAGGCGCGCGCCACCATCGGCGTCGTCGCGGGCGGCGGGCGCACGGAGAAGCCGTTCGTCAAGGCCGGCAACAAGTACCACAAGCTGCGCTCGCGCGGGACGAAGTACCCGCGCGTCCGCGGCGTGGCCATGAACGCCGTCGACCACCCGTTCGGTGGCGGCGGCCGTCAGCACCCCGGACGCCCCAAGAGCGTCTCGCGGAACGCGCCGCCGGGCCGCAAGGTCGGGGACATCGCCAGCAAGCGCACTGGCCGCGGCGGCAAGGCAGGTAACAAATGAGTTCGGAATACCGCACCGGCCGCGAGGGTGAGTTCACCTACCGCGGCCACACGCTCGACGAGCTGCAGGACATGGACCTGGAGGACGTCGTGGAACTGCTCCCCGCTCGACAGCGGCGAAGCATCACCCGGGGCCTCTCGGCCGAGAAGGAGAAGCTCCTCGCGAAGGCCGAGGACGCCGACTCCGACGAGACGGCCGACTCGCCGATCCGGACGCACCTGCGCGACATGCCGATCCTGCCGTCGTTCGTCGACCTGACGTTCGCGGTGTACAACGGCCAGGAGTTCGAGCGCGTGCGGATCGAGCCCGAGATGATCGGCCACTACCTGGGCGAGTTCCAGCTCACCCGGACGTCGGTCGAGCACGGGCAGGCCGGCATCGGCGCGACACGGTCGTCGAAGTTCGTGCCGCTCAAGTAACACCATGGGAATCAACTACAGCGTCGAGGCCGACCCGGACACCACCGCCAGGGGGATGCTCCGGGAGCGGCCCATCAGTCTGAAGCACAGCAAGGCCATCGCCAAGCAGCTCAAGGGCAAGACGGTCACCGAGGCCGAGGAGTACCTCGACTCGGTGATCGCCCAGGAGCAGTCCGTCCCCTTCAAGCAGCACAACTCGGGCGTCGGCCACCGATCCGACATCGACGGCTGGGACGCCGGCCGCTACCCCGAGAAGGCGAGCAAGGACTTCCTGAAGCTGCTGGAGAACGTCGGCAACAACGCCGACGAGCAGGGTTTCGACGGCTCGACGATGCGCATCAAGCACGTCGCCGCCCACAAGGTCGGCGAGCGCCAGGGCCGCAAGCCCCGGGCGTTCGGCCGCGCCGATTCGTGGAACACCACGCTCTGTGACGTCGAACTGATCATCGAGGAAGTCGAGGAGGACGAGGACTAATGGCGGACGAACAGCAGTTCATCCAGGACGGCCTGCAGAAGTCCCAGATCGACGAGTTCTTCGCGGACGAACTCGGCCGCGCCGGCTACGGCGGCATGGAGGTCGCCAAGACCCCGATGGGCACTCAGATCGTGCTCAAAGCCGAGAAGCCCGGCATGGTGATCGGCAAGGGCGGGAAGAACATCCGCAAGGTCACGCGCGAACTCAAGGAGCGCTTCGACCTCGACGACCCCCAGATCGACGTTCAGGAGGTCGACGAGCCGGACCTCAACGCGCGGATCGTCGCCGACCGGCTGGCCAACGCCCTCGAACGGGGCTGGTACTTCCGGAAGGCCGGGCACACCACGATCGACCGGATCATGGAATCGGGTGCGCTGGGCGCCGAGATCGTCCTCTCGGGGAAGGTCACGGGCGCCCGCTCGCGCGTGGAGAAGTTCAACCGCGGCTACATCAAGCACAACGGCGAGCCCGCCCAGTCCATCGTCGACGAGGGCCAGGGCGTCGCCGTGATGAAGCTCGGCACCATCGGGGTGACGGTCAAGATCATCCCGCCGGGCGCGGAACTGCCCGACGACTTCGAGGTCCGCGAGGACGCCGAGGTCGAGGCCGTCGAGCAGGTCGCCGAGACCGAGGGCGTCGAGGAACTGCTCGAGGGCGAGCCCGACGAGGTGCCCGAGGTCGAGGGGGACGAAGACGTCGAGGTTCCCTCGGGCGGTCCCGAGGAGGTGCTCGACGAGGAAGTCGTCGAGGAGGTCGTCGAGGAGGAGATCGACGAGGCGCCCGTCGGCGAGGAACTCGACGCGCCCGAGGCGACCGAGGAGCCCGAGGAAGCCGCCGAGGGCGAGGCGGACCTCGAGGCCGAGGCCGACGACGAACCCGAGGAACTCGACGAGGAGGTCGCCGCCGAGGCGGAGGACCTCGTCGCCGAGATGGAGGCCGAGGAGGAGGACGCCGCAGACGAGGCCGAAGCTGACGCGGACGCAGACGAGGAGGCCGAGGACTGATGGCGATCCTCTACCCCGACGAGATCCGCGACATGACGCCCGCCGAGCGCGAGGCCGAAGCCGAGGAACTCGAGACCGAACTGCTCAACGCCAAGGCCGTCCAGGCCGCCGGCGGCGCCCCGGACGACCCGGGTCGCATCAGCGAACTTCGCCGCACCATCGCGCGGATCAAGACGATCCAGCGCGAGGAAGGCGACGTAGACGAGGCATAAGATGCCGGTGACGCCCGAGACCCTGACCCGCCACGAACTCAACGGCCTCTACGTGGAGGTCGTCGACGCGGCCAACCCCGACCTCGTCGGGATCGCCGGCCGCATCGTGGTGGAGACGATGAACACGCTCCAGATCGACACCGGGGCCGAGCCCCCGGGTCGGGCGCGCAGCGAGCGCGCCGGGAGCGGCCGGTCTCGGGTGTGCCAGGTCCCCAAGCAGGGGACGACGTTCCAGTTCACGCTCGACGAGGCGTCCCGGTCCCTGCCGGCCGCCCGCGAGGGTGATCGACCGGGCGCCGCGACCGACCCGTCGGCGGGTCGGGTCGCGGAGACGACCCCGACGAGGGGGATAGCCACAGATGAAGCCGCCGGCGGCCGCGAGGCCCCGGGGACCGCGCCGGAACCGGTCTCGACACCCGAGAACCCCGAGAGGGCCCGGGTCGAGGCTGGCTACGACGCGGCTTACGTTACGGTGGATGGCGCCCGACTGCTCTCACGACCCGCGCTCCGCACGGAGACCGCAGGTGATTCACGATGGCGATAGGACTCAACGTACCAGAACCGGAGGAGGCCTGCTCCGACCAGCACTGTCCGTTCCACGGCTCGCTCGCCGTGCGCGGCCAGACGCTGGAGGGCACGGTCGCCTCCACAAGCATGGAGAAGACGGTCGTCGTGGAGCGCGAGTACGACGTTCGCGTTCCGAAGTACGACCGATACATGAAACGCCGGAGTCGCGTCCCGGCGCACGCGCCGCCCTGCCTCGAACTCGAGGAGGGCGACACGGTGCGCATCGCGGAGACGCGACCCCTGTCGAAGACCAAGTCGCACGTGGTCGTCGAGAAGCTGGGAGGTGACGCCTGATGGAGGCCCTCAAGGCCGACGTCACGCGTGGCCTCGCACGCGGCTCGCTGATCACGTGCGCGGACAACACCGGGGCCCGCGAGCTGAAAGTCATCAGCGTCGCGGGCTACTCGGGCACGAAGAACCGACACCCCAAGGCGGGCATCGGGGACAAGGTCACCGTGTCGGTGACCAAGGGTACCCCGGAGATGCGCCGCCAGGTGCTCGAAGCGGTCGTCGTTCGGCAGCGGAAGCCGATCCGACGACCCAGCGGCCAGCGCGTCAAGTTCGAGGACAACGCCGCCGTCCTGATCGACGACGTCGGTGAGCCTCGAGGGACCGAGATCAAGGGTCCCATCGCGCGCGAGGTCGCAGAGCGCTTCGGGAGCATCGCATCCACGGCGACGATGATCGTATGACACGACAGCCACGCAAACAGCGCACGAACGCGCGCGACGCGTCGCTCCACGAGCGACACAAGCAGGTCCGAGCGCCGCTCTCGCCCGACCTTCGGGACGAGTACGGCCGCCGGAACGTGCGCGTCAACGCGGGCGACACCGTCGAGGTGCTCCGCGGCGACTTCGCCGGCGAGGAGGGCGAGGTCCTGAAGGTCGACCTTCGGGACGAGGTCATCCACGTCGAGGAGGTCGTCGTCGAGAAGGCCGACGGCGAGGAAGTGCCGCGCCCGCTCGACGCGTCCAACGTGCGCGTGACGGAACTCGACCTCGAAGACGAGCGCCGCGAGGCCCGTCTCGAGGGAGGTGAACAGTAATGGGAGACCACCAGAAACGACTGTCGGTACCGAACTCCTGGCCGGTCGAGCGCAAGGAAGAGACGTTCACGGTGAAGGCGGGCGCGGGCCCGCACGGCGAGGACGGCGTGCCGCTCGTCATCCTCCTGCGCGACGTGCTCGGCTACGTCGACTCGAAGAAGGAGGCGCGCTACGCGCTCAACCAGGGCACCGTCCTGGTCAACGGGAACGCCGAGAGCGACCACCGCCGACCGATCGGCATGTTCGACATCCTGGCGTTTACCGAGCGCGACGAGTACTACCGCGTGTTCCCCGACGAGGGGGGCCGTCTCGCGCTGACGCCGATCGACGCGGCCGACGCGGAGAGCCGCCTCGGCAAGGTCGTCGGCAAGCGGACCGTCTCGGGCGGCGCGACCCAGCTCGCCCTGCACGACGGGACGACGCTCCGGGTCGACGACGACGCCGGGTACTCGACGAAGGACTCGCTGGTCGTCGACAACGAGACCAAGGAGGTCGTCGCGCACTTCCCCTACGAGGAGGGCGCGCTCGTGACCGCGGTCGACGGGCAACACGCCGGCGAGATCGGCGAGATCGGCGAGATCACCGTGACGCCCGGTTCGGGCAACAACGCGGTGCGCGTCGAGACCGACGACGGCGACTTCGAGACGATCGAACAGTACGTCGTCGTCATCGACGAGAACTTCACGGCCGACGACGAGTCGGCAGCACCCGAGGCCGCGTCCGACGGAGGTGACGACGAATGAGCAGCGAAAGCGCCCAGGAGTTCCACGAGATGCGCGAGCCGACCGTGGAGAAGGTCGTCGTCCACATGGGCGTCGGCGAGGGCGGTCGCGAACTCGCCCGCGCCGAGGACATCCTGGAGGAGATCACGGGCCAGCAGTCCGTGCGCACCCAGTCCAAGCGCGCGAGCCAGGACTTCGGCGTCCGGCGGGGCGAGCCCGTCGGCGCCAAGGTGACCCTCCGGGGCGAGCGCGCCCGGGAGTTCCTGGCGACGGCGCTCGAACTGACCGACCTCAAGCGGTCGATGTTCGACGAGACCGGGAACTTCGGCTTCGGCGTCGAGGAGCACACCGACTTCCCCAGCCAGGAGTACGACCCGAACATCGGGATCTACGGGCTGGACGTGACGGTGAACCTCGTCCGCCCCGGCTACCGGGTGAAAAAGCGCGACAAGGCCTCGCGGTCGATCCCCTCCGGGCACCGACTCACGCCCGAGGACGCGATCGACTTCCTCGAGGCGAACTTCGACGTTGAGGTGACAGCATGAGCGAGAGCGAACTCGACACGGGCGAGCACGCCGAGAAGCGGACCGGCGGCGAGCGCGAGTGCCGCCGCTGCGGCCGCGAGCAGGGACTCGTCGGGAAGTACGACATCTTCCTCTGCCGGCAGTGCTTCCGCGAGGTCGCCCCCAAGATGGGATTCAAGAAGTACCGATAACCATGGCGGACAACGACCCACTGGCATCGGCGCTCTCCGGCGTGGACAACGCCGAGAGCGTCGGCCATCTCTCACACACGGTACAGCCCGCCTCGAACATCATCGGCAACGTCCTCGAGGTCTTCTACGACCGCGGGTACATCGACGGCTTCGAGTACGTCGAGGACGGCAAGGCCGGCACGTTCGAGGTCGAACTGAAAGGCGCGATCAACCGCTGTGGCGCCGTCAAGCCCCGCTACTCGACCACTGCAGACGGGTACGAGAAGTGGGAGAAGCGATACCTCCCCGCCCGCGACTACGGGGCGCTCATCGTCTCGACGAGCCACGGCGTCATGAGCCACTACGAGGCCCGCGAACAGGGCATCGGTGGCCAGGTGATCGCATACGTCTACTGACAATGAACCGAGTCGAAATCACGATTCCGGACGACGTGACCGCCGAGAAAGACCACCTCGACCTCGTGGTATCGGGCCCCGAGGGCGAGGTGCGACGGCGCCTCTGGTACCCCGACGTCGACGTCAGCGTCGAGGACGGGAGCGTGGTCATCGAGAGCCCCAACGACAACGCCAAGACGGCGGCGACGATGGGGACCTTCGAGAGCCACGTCGAGAACATGTTCCACGGCGTGACCGAGGGCTGGGAGTACAGGATGGAAGTCGTGTACGCCCACTTCCCGATGCAGGTCAACGTCGAGGGCGACGAGGTGCTGATCGAGAACTTCCTCGGCGAGAAGGCGCCGCGGCGCACGACGCTCCGCGGCGACACACAGGTACAGGTCGACGGCGAGGAGGTCGTCCTGACGGGCCCCAGCAAGGAGGACGTCGGGCAGACCGCCGCCGCCATCGAACAGCTGACGCGCGTGACCGACAAGGACACCCGCGTCTTCCAGGACGGGGTGTACATCACGCAGAAGCCCCGGGCGGGAGGTGCCTAAATGGCAGACGACGAGCCCCAGGAACTCGAAGACATCAGCGGCGTCGGGCCCTCGAAGGCCGAAGCGCTGCGCGAGGCCGGCTACGAGTCCGTCGAGGACGTGAAGGCGGCCAGCCAGGCCGAACTGTCCGAGGTCGACGGGATCGGCAACGCGCTGGCCGCCCGCATCAAGGCGGACGTCGGCGGCCTCGAAGTCACCGAGGAGACCGAGGCGGAGGTCGAGGAGACCGAACCCGTCGAGGAGGAACCGGAGGAAGACGTCGAGACCGAACTCCAGGCGCGCGGGCACGCGGACAAGACGCCCGACCTGGACGCCGAGACGGCGGCGGCGCTCGCCCAGAAGCACCGCGAGGGCACGCCGCAGTTCTTCCGGCAGGACTACCACAAGAAAAAGCGGACGCCCACGTCCTGGCGCAAACCCCGCGGCAACCTCTCGAAGCAGCGCCGCGGCATCAAGGGCAAGGGCAACATGGTCGAGTCGGGCTACCGCTCGCCGACGGCCGCCCGCGGCCTGCACCCGAGCGGCTTCGAGGAGGTCCGGGTCCACAACGTCGACGACGTCGAGGGCGTGGATCCGGCCACCCAGGCCGTCCGTATCGCCTCGAAGGTCGGCGCGCGCAAGCGCGAGGCCATCGAAGACGAGTGCGAGGACCGCGAGATCCGCGTCCTCAACCCCACCTACGTGGAAGTCGAGGTGTCAGAATGACCGACCTGAAGGCACAGCGACGAATGGCCGCCGACGTCCTCGACGTCGGCAAGGACCGCGTCTGGATGGACCCCGACCAGCAGACCGAGATCGCGGACGCGATCACCCGCGAGGACGTCCGCGACCTGGTCGACCAGGGGACGATCCAGGTCAAGGACGCGAAGTCCAACTCGAAGGGACGCGCCCGCGAGCGCGCGGAAAAGCGCTCGTACGGGCACCGCAAGGGCCCCGGCTCCCGGAAGGGCCGGTCGGGCGCCCGCAAGAACCGCAAGGACGAATGGGTCAGCCGAATCCGCGCCCAGCGCCGGCGCCTGAAGGAGCTCCGCGACGACGGTCCCCTGGACCGCACGCAGTACCGCGAGCTCTACAACAAGGCCTCCGGCGGCGAGTTCGACAGCGTGGACCGGCTCGAAGCGTACATCGCGAACACCTACGGCATCACGCTGGAGGACGAGTAAATGGCAACTGGACCACGATACAAGGTACCGATGCGGCGGCGCCGCGAGGTCCGGACCGACTACCATCAGCGGTTGCGCCTGCTGAAATCCGGCAAACCGCGCCTGGTGGCGCGGGTGTCGAACCGCCACGTCAGGGCGCAGCTGGTGACCCCCGGTCCGGCCGGCGACGAGACGCACGCCGCGGCGTCGAGCGAGGATCTCGAGGAGTACGGCTGGGAGGCCCCCACGGGCAACCTCCCCAGCGCGTACCTCACGGGGCTGCTCGCCGGCAACCGCGCACTGGACGCCGGCGTCGAGGAGGCGGTCCTCGACATCGGCCTGAACACGGCGACGCCCGGCAACAAGGTGTTCGCCGTCCAGGAGGGCGCCATCGACGCGGGGCTCGACGTCCCGCACAACGACAGCGTCCTCGCGGACTGGTCGCGCACCCGCGGCGAGCACATCGCCGAGTACGCCGAACAGCTCGACGAACCACTCTACGGTGGCGACTTCGACGCCACCACACTGCCCGAGCACTTCGACGAAGTGCGCGAGCGACTGATGGAGGACCATGAGTAACTACAACGACGGCTGGGAACCGCGAACGCGGCTCGGCCGGATGGTACAGGAGGGGGAGATCCAGTCGATGGGTCAGGCCCTGGAGACGGGCCTCCCCCTGAAGGAACCGGAGATCGTCGACCAGCTCCTGCCGGGGATGGACGACGAGGTGCTGGACATCAACATGGTCCAGCGCATGACCGACTCCGGGCGTCGCGTGAAGTTCCGCTGCGTCGTCGCAGTCGGGAACCGCGACGGCTACCTCGGCTACGCCGAGGCCCGCGACGACCAGGTCGGCTCGGCGATCCAGAAGGCGATCCAGGTCGCGAAGCTGAACGTGATCGAGGTCGACCGCGGCTCGGGGTCGTGGGAGGACCGCGCGGGCGGCATCCACTCGCTGACCCGGAAGGCCGAGGGCAAGGCCGGCTCCGTCGAGGTGTCGATCATCCCCGCCCCCCGCGGGCTGGGGCTGGCGGCGTCGGAGACGACCCGGAAGATCCTCGAACTGGCCGGCGTGCAGGACGCCTGGACCCAGTCGAACGGCAACACCCGCACGACGGTCAACCTCGCGAAGGCGACCTACAACGCGCTGCGGAACGCCTCGCAGTCGCGGACGCCGCGGCGCGCCCGCGAGGTCCAGCGCGAGGCCGGCGGGGAGGTGAGCGAGTGATGCAGGCCGTCGTCCAGGTCCGAGGTGAGGTCAATCTGAGCTACGAAGTCGAGGACACCCTCGACATGCTCAACCTCCACGGCGTCAATCACTGCGCGCTCGTCCCCGAGTCCGACAGCTACCAGGGGATGATCCACAAGGTCAACGACGTCGTCGCGTTCGGCGAGCCGTCCGTCGAGACGGTGGCGCTCCTGCTGGAGCGCCGCGCCGAGCCCCTGGAGGGCGACGCCGACGTCGACGACGAGTGGGTCGCGGACAACACGGACTACGACGACGTCGACGCGCTGGCGGGAGCGCTCGTCGACGAGGAGACCACGCTGCGCGAGCAGGGGCTCTCCCCGTCGCTGCGCCTGCATCCGCCGCGGGGCGGCCACGACGGCATCAAGCACCCGACCAAGGAGGGCGGCCAGCTCGGTCGCCACTCCACGGAGGCGATCGACGCGCTCCTGGAGGCGATGCGATAATGACGAACAAGAAACGACGCCAGCGCGGCTCGCGCACCCACGGCGGCGGCACCCACAAGAACCGGCGCGGCGCCGGCCATCGGGGCGGCCGCGGGGCCGCGGGACGCGCCAAGCACGAGTTCCACAACTACGAGCCCCTCGGCAAGCACGGCTTCACCCGGCCCGAGGAGGTCCAGGACGAGGTCCTCGAGGTGTCGGTCCAGAAGCTAGACGAGGACGCGGCCCTGCTGGCCGCCGACGGCGTCGCCGAGGAGGACGGCGACGGCTACCGCCTCGACGCGCGCGACGTCGTCGAGGACGGCCACGAGGCCGACGTCGTGAAGGTGCTCGGCGGCGGGCAGGTCCGCGGGGAACTGCACGTCACGGCCGACGCCTTCACCGCGGGCGCCGTCGAAGGCATCGAGTCCGCGGGCGGGTCGGCCGAACTCACCGAGCGCGCCGAGCGCCGGCAGGCCGACGACGATACCGATAACGATACCACAGAGGACTCCGAGGCAGGCGACGAGGAGTAACCACACATGGGATGGAAGGAAGCCGCCGAACCGGTGCTGACGCGGATGCCGTCAGTCGCGCGGCCGGAGGGACACGTACCCTTCCGGCGCAAGCTCGGCTGGACTGCGGGCATCCTCGTGCTGTATTTCTTTCTGACGAACGTGACGCTGTTCGGACTCCAGACCGGGACCCCCGGCGGGGACTTCTACGGCCGCTTCCGGTCGATCCTCGCCGGCTCGCAGGGGAGCATCCTGCAGCTCGGGATCGGGCCGATCGTCACCGCGAGCATCGTCCTCCAGTTGCTCGGCGGGGCCGACCTGCTCGGCCTGGACACGAACGACCCGCGCGACCAGATCCTCTACCAGGGGCTCCAGAAGCTGCTGGTGTTCGTGATGATCTGTCTCACCGGGATCCCGATGGTGTTCGCCGGCGGCTTCCTGCCCGCCGATCCCCAGATCGCACAGTCGCTGGGGATCGGCACGGGCGGCGTGAACACGCTCATCTTCCTCCAGATGTTCGTCGGCGCGTCGCTCGTCCTGTTCATGGACGAGATCGTCTCCAAGTGGGGCGTCGGGAGCGGGGTCGGGCTGTTCATCATCGCCGGCGTGAGCCAGCAGCTCGTCGCCGGGCTGTTCTCCTGGGAGGGACTCGGGGGGGCCGCCGGCTTCTTCCCGACCTGGCTCGGAATCATCACCGGCTCGCGCACGATCCAGTCGCCGCTCACGGCCGAGGGGCTCCAGGCCCTCCTGCTCGGCCAGGGGCAGCTGCTCGCGCTCGTGACGACGGTGCTCATCTTCGCCATCGTCGTCTACGCCGAGTCCGTGCGCGTCGAGATTCCGCTCTCCCACGCCCGGGTGAAGGGCGCCCGCGGGCGCTTCCCCGTGAAGCTCATCTACGCGAGCGTCCTGCCGATGATCCTCGTCCGCGCGCTCCAGGCGAACATGCAGTTCCTGGGGCGGCTGCTCAACAGCCAGTGGGCCGGCATGCCCGCGTTCCTCGGCCAGTACGCGAACGGCCAGCCAGTCGGCGGCCTGTTCTACTACCTGGCGCCGATCCAGTCCCGCGCGGACTGGATGTGGTTCCTCGCCGGGACGACCGCCGACCCCGCACAGATCTTCGTGCGGGTGGCCGTCGACCTCACCTTCATGATCATCGGCGGCGCCATCTTCGCCATCTTCTGGGTCGAAACGACCGGGATGGGGCCCGAGGCCACCGCCCAGCAGATCCAGAACTCCGGGATGCAGATCCCCGGCTTCCGGCGCAACCCGCAGGTCATCGAGAAGGTCATGGAGCGGTACATCCCGCAGGTGACCGTCATCGGCGGCGCGCTCGTCGGGCTGCTGGCCGTCATGGCCAACATGCTCGGCACCATCGGGGCCGTCTCCGGCACCGGCCTGCTGCTCACCGTGTCGATCACGTACAAGCTGTACGAGGAGATCGCCGAGGAGCAGCTCATGGAGATGCACCCGATGATGCGCCAAATGTTTGGAGATTAAGGGTACCCACTGGGGCACCCAACTTTCCAAATCTTTACATTAATCCTCGTCAGCAGTAGTGGCGAGGAATGGCAAATCGGAACCAAGTCCCGCTGAACGTTCGCGTTACACCCGAGAAAAAAGAGGAGTGGAAAACCTCGATCAGTAACGACGAAACGCTTGCAGGCGTCGTCCGTCGCGCGGTGGATCGGGAACTCAACGACGAGTACGTCCACGTAGACGCCGCTGACCACCTCGACGGTGGCGACGATATCGATTTTAGCGAGGTCACTACCGATCTCGATTCGCTCTCTGGCCAAGTCGAAGCGCTCCAGCGTGAGCTTGACGATGCGCTCACACCTGGGTCGATGCCACCGGAAGATCAGCTAAGCGAGGTAGCGATGCAAGCACTCGCGCACATCCCGCGGTATAGTGATTTCTCTGATGACGTGCGACGAGAGATCGATTCGAGGGATATGGATCGGCTACACGGTGTTCAGACTGTAATTGAAGGTCGGCAGACACGCGTAGACGGGAGTGCGCAAGCAATCGCGTTCCAACTGGACAACGACGAAAGCGAACTCATCGTCCGTCAGGCCCTCATCTATCTGGAGAACCGGACGACAGAGAACGTCCAGAGTACGGTTGCTGACGGGACACGACACTGGGTGAGAGACGTATGAGAGACGACAAAGGCCGGTACGTAACCCCTGAGGACGAGGAGCTCAGCGAAGAGATGGAGGAACTCCGCGGTCAGTATCTCGCATCGCTCACGTCACAGAAGACTGGGACGAGCGACCGGACGTGGGATACACGTCGTAGGGAAGTCGGGTATTGGCTACAGTTCTGTGAGGTCAACGATATCAATCCGCTCGCAGCTGAGGAGTCCGACGTCCGCGGGTACATCCAAGGCATCACGGATCTCGCAGACACGACGGTTCACTCCTACTTCACATCGGTCCAGTCGTTTTACTCGATAATCACGAATGATGCTGCAGCCGATGCACTCGAACTCGTCAACGATGGCGGGCACCCCTGTGATGGGATCAGTCTCAAGGACGATTACGGCATCAGCAGAACAGCCGAGTACAAGCGACAGAACGTACTCTCTGCGCACGATATTGACAACGCACGAGACAACGACGACGTCATCGCCCTCAGACCGGACGCGGTCGAAGAGCTGTTCGGCGCTGTTCCCGGGAAACGCCGTGAAACCCAGCTACGGAACGAGGTAATCGTCCGCCTCTCCTGGTACACTGGGGCCCGCAGCGTTGAACTGGCGAGTATGCGGATCGAGAATATCGACTGGGACATGTGTACAATCAACATCAAGTCCGCCAAAATCGACGCTCGTGAAAACCCCGGTCTTGCCCGCCGGAATGTCGTATTTCCGGAAGAATTTCGTCTGACACTCAGACGGTGGTGCGAACGTGTCAGGCACGCATTCTCCGGTGCAGTCACACCGGAAGAGGGTCGAATCTTGTGTACGACGCATAATGGCGAGATGCAGCCAGGGGACATCAACGACGTCATCAAGCAAACCGCGCGGAACGCTGGGCTGCAGCGACCGTTACGACCCGCTGACCCGGGCCCAGAGGAGACGGTTGAGGAGTGGTTCGTGACGTCACATCGACTACGGCGAAGCGCGATTAGCCACTGGGTCAACGACATCGACACTATCGACATCAACCAAGCCAGGCTCTTGGCAGGCCACGCCCAACTCTCACAAACCATCGACTACGTCGAAGACGACAACGATTCACTCGTAGAAGATTATCAGGAAGGAATGCAGCCCTAGAAGAGTATCAGCAGGGGTTCTCACTCCACTGTAATTGGAGCTGCTGAGGCTCCGATGATGCGGGTCGGTTAGAACGTTTCTATATCTTCAATGTCGTCGGGCGGATCTTCATCGAGAGAGGAAACGTCCACAAGATGCTCCGTCAACTGACCGTCAGTGCCGCTTGGTCGAGATTTGAAGAGTAGTGCCTCGCAGTGTGGGCAGTAGTTACCGAGGTAATAGTTCCCGTTCCCGTCGTGGAGCGGGTACCTCACATACCAGCCGGGAACTTGAGGCTCGCCACATTCTTGGCATTCTTCGGGCCAGTGAGAGTTCGTCATACCTTATTTATGTCGGATTTGACTTAAAGCTCAGGGAGCGTGCCGATTTGTGCGCGAGCGTCTTCCGGTGTGCTGTACTGCTTGCCCCCAGTACTAATACGGGTTTCACGAGAAGCTACGTCTATGCGCGACCGCTGGGAGGGATACGTCTCCGATCTCGAATCTGGAGATTCGGATCGAGCAAACGAGACGATTGACGAAATCAAGGACATGAATATCGAAGAGCGAATCGATCTCTTCGAGATCTGTTTCGACGAGTTGACAGAGATGTACGCAGCGGCCGATGAGGGCTACGTACGACAGTCAATTGTTCGGGTTGCAGAACAACTCACGCCGGGGATTACGACGGTAGTGGTTCTCAACAACGATGACCGATCCCTCGACGTCGATGCAGAGGAGATCCGCGAACAGACAGATGCTCTCTGTGGCTTCCTGCTGGAAGCCATCACGGACGACGACGGGCGCGTCAGGCAATCAGCCAAGCGAGGCCTGAAAGATGTTTTTCGAACCTACGATGCACTCGGAGACGAGGAGACCATCGAGGCACTGATGCTCGAACTGGACGAGATGGCGGCTGAAGCCTCGGGAAAACAGCAACAGCATATACAGGAGACGAAAGCAGAAGCCCGATCTACGCTTCAATCCGGACTCGTCCGGATTGTTGAAGGATTTCAGAAGGAGTTCGGGGACTCGATCTAGTTAGATGAATGATCTTATGCGCTCCGACGTCCCGTGCCGATAGCGCATTCAAAAGTGAACTCGCCGAGAACCGCGTGAACTACCCTACCATACTCGCTCACGGTTGACGCCGTTCGCTCCTTGAAGGTAGGATTTCCTGTTTCCACGACGCGCTTTGCAGATACGGACGTATCCACAGGGAGCGCGGTCTCCAGAGGCTAGATCGTATTGAATGACTCGATTACGTCGCTCGTCGAATACACCTCGACCAGGCTCTGTTCGTCGAAGTCGGCATCGTCACTCCAGATAGCGGCATCGGTGGTAATCGCACACGCGAGATAGAGCACGTCGTCGGGGTCGGTGTCGCCGATTGCGTCGTCTGCTCGCTCGATAGCCGGGTAGAAATCGTCGGCTGGGACGACCTCGATGTACTGGAACAGGAGGTCAATGAACTGAGTCACTCGACCAGGTTTCATCCCCGACTTCTCGACAATCAGGTCTTCGTAGTTCTCGATTTCGTCGTGGACAAACGCGGGTGTCAGCAGGTCTGGTTCAAGTGTGACGATGAGTTCTCGTGTTTTCGAGTCAGCGATGAGTGCGGAGATGACGACGTTGGCGTCAATGACCAGCTTCATTCGTCGTCTCTACGCCGTTTCCTCGTCAACGCGCTTCCGTCCACTCTCGTTAATTTTGTCGGCGATTTCCTGCACGTCGCTCTCAGAGAGTTCGCTCTCGCTAGTGAGTTCGTCCATAACTTCCAGCGCCTCGATCTTCTCCTGAATGGCCTGCCGCGTGACTTCACTCCAGTTGATTTCGGGGTGGTTCTCCATTCGCTCTTTGAGGTCGTCGTCCACGTTGACGGTGATACTGGGCATACAGGAACCTATGAGTACACAGAGTACTGTGTCTTTCGGTGTATTTTATCAGAGATCAAGGCGAATACCCCGAGGCTTGACCTCTCCACCGAGTACGACCGCTTGCGGAAAGCCCAGCGAACCATGTCACGCCGCGAATATGGGAGCAACAACTGGGAGAAGCAACGCAAGCAAGTGGCGAAACTTAGGGCGACGGATTCGCCGGAAAGTACTGGACTTCCAGCACAAACCCACCACATGGCTCGTCAAGACGTATGAGGCGGTGTTCGTGGAGGACTTGGCATGGAAGCGATGATGGAGTCTGAAGGGAACGCGAAGAACAGGCAGGACGCTGCGTGGCGACAGTTCATCCAACTGCTCGAATACAAGGCCGGCCTGTACGGATGTCACGTGGTGTAAGTCGAAGCAACTGGTACGACCAAGGAGTGCGCGGCGTGTGGCGTCGAGGTTGAGAAAGAGTTGTGGGTACGAGAGCATTCATTCCCGTCGTGTAGGTTCGAGACGGATAGGGATGCGAACGCGGCGATAAACGTCTTGCAGAGGGGCTTTTCTGAGGTAGGGCCGGGATGGCCCGGAGACACGCCTGTGGAGACTGCGACCATTACGGACTCGACTCAGTTTGAGTCGGTGTCTGCAAGTCTCGTCGTGGAAGCAGGAAGCCTCGGGGCTTGACCCCGAAGCGATTCACGCTGAATCAGCGTCGGACTTATCGTTCGCTTCAACAATCTCGGCCGCTACGTCCTTTACGTGCTGCTGATGGGACGCCGATGTCTGTACGCTCTGGGCCGCATCGAGTTGATCGTTGACGACCGCGTTCTGCTGTGGCCCCCATTTCTCCGGCGGCTCTGATTTGATGTACTCGATCCAGCGCTTGATGCCCTCGATACGCTGCTCGCGGTTGCGTTCGTGTTTTGCATCGAGGTAGTCAGGCGTGTTTGAGTCGCTCATATCCGGCTCCGACGTTGAGTCGCGTTACCCACGCTTCGAGACGAGACACACTAAGGCTTTCCTCGAACAGCGTATAGAGGTAAATCGCCTCGGGGGTCAAGCCCCGAGGCTTTCGCGTGGACTCCCGTTCTATGCCTCAACCAAGGCAGGGGGGACGTACTCCCCGCTCACGTTCAGCGTCCCGCGATCCAAGCGCACATCTACGGGTGCGCCTCCATCGTCTGCGTTTTGCCGACGACGGAGATACTGCAAACCGATGTTCTTTGAGGCGTTGTAGTCGGCGTGGTTCTCGTACCCACACTGCTGACACTCGAACGACTCCCCGTCACGGTTATCCTTGTGGGTAAACCCACACGTCGAGCAACGCTTCGACGTGTTGCGCGGGTCAACCTGTACGGCCTCGATACCGTACTCTTCAGCCTTGTATTCGACGTACTCGTAGAGGCGTCGGAACGCCCACACGTGTTGCCACGTCGCCTCGGGAATATTCTCCCGAATGTGGGTCAAGTCCTCGAACACGATGTGCGAACAACTGTTTTCGACGGCCTCCTCGATGAGTTCGTTCGCAGCTGTGTGCAGGTACATCTCGAACCGTCCATACTCTTTCTGCCCGACCGACTCGATGTTCTCGTGGGCGTGGCGAGAGCCACACTGCTGGAGCGATGCACGGCGTTTCTCGTACTCCCGACGCCAGTGGTTGAACTCGTCCGCCGACCAGAATCGCCCCGTCGAAGCGACGGCGAGGTTGTTCACGCCCAAATCCACACCAAGGACTGTTCTGTGCTTGGACTCGGATTCGGACGATTTCTCGTCTGCTTCGACTTTCCGCATCGACGCGTGGAGATACCAGTCACCGTCACGGTACTGCAAGTGCGCCATCCGAAACTCGAAGTCCTCGTCAGAGACGTACTTGGTCGGTGGTGTCTCCGAGTCGTCAGGGAGGATGTAGTCGCACTCGACGCGCCCGTCTACTGTGGACAGTGATACGTGGTCGCGGTGGAACGTCGCACTCCGCTTGTCGTACACCGCGCTATCGGCAGAAAAGTGCGGTTGCGACGTGTTCTCACCACGTTTGAGGCGTTCAACGCCGCTTTTTACCGCTTCGACCGCCCTGCGAATCCCTTTCTGAACGAGATTCGCGGTGAGGTCGGTTTCGTCGCGGAGTCGGTCGTAGAGGGCGCTTTCAGCTTTGGCTTTCGAGGTGACGTGGTAGCCGTCGTCGCCGTGCCAGCACCATTCACTCGCGGTGTTGGCGCAGTGTTTGAACTGCTCGACCGTCTCTCGAAGGGATGCGTCGGCACCTTCGGGGGTGTCGAGTTTGATAACGGCGGTACGACGGTATTCCACTGTGTTTCACATACACGGCCGGTGTTACTTATACGCTCGGGAGTTGGCTTACCATCGTAACGTGGTTTGTGTCATCGGTTGTCGGCTTCCTCCCCGACCTCAAGGGTCGGGGCATCCGCCTCGTACCGCCTGTGAAACTCCCACTGCGTGGGAGTCCTCTGCACGAACGCGGAAAGGGATGCCACCACATGCGGCGCAACATGTATTGCGTGCGAGCTTGTACTGTCGAGTATGGCAGCCGAAGAGGCCCCTGAGGAAACCAAGGTCAGCGACCGAGGAATGGTCACGATCCCAGCGGATCTCCGGCGACGTCTCGACATTGAGCCCGGCGACAAACTCCGCTGGGACACTGACGAAGAAGGGAATCTCTCCGTAGAGGTGGTCAAACAGCGCTACGGAGCGTTCGCAGACGACGACATGAAGGCCCCGATGGGCGGTGACAGCCTCGACACGCACGATCTCGCCGGGAACGAAGAGGACTCTGCATTTGCGGAGGATACCTGAATGGCGGTCGCGGTAGTCGATTCCAATATTCTCATCGACTACAAGGACACGAGTCAGGATACCCGCCACGAACGGGCGGAGAGTATCGTCTACGCCATCGACGGAGGCGATCTCCCGACCGCCCGAATCACGAACTACGTGATGTTGGAGTCGTTAAACTGGATTCACGAGCGACAGCGCCACGACATCGCCGTAGACTTGAAGACCCGTCTCGCAGATTCAGCTGGCTTTGAGCTGGTCCACTGCGCGCAGAAGGATTTCTACCGTGCCGTGGAACTCTTCGAGACCTACGAGAGCCTCTCGTTCGGTGATGCGACCATCGTCGCGTATATGCAACGGACAGGTATCGAATACCTGTACAGCTTTGACGACGACTTCGACGGGATCGAGGGGATCTCCCGACTGGAGACACCCGACAACCCCTTTAATTGATCATAACAGAACCCGACGACAGCACCGACATCAACGAAGATTGTCCCTCTGTGATCACCAGAACAACCCAAAACAGATCAGGCACCACCTCTACAGGCGAAGCACGCCGAGTGCCTCGGGACTTGACCCCGAGGCGGTTCACAATTAGCCCAATCCTTCTGCTGGACTGACCTTTAACTTTGACCGGGGGTTTAGTTACAGCATGTCGGGGAACTCTGAGAGTCACCCAGAAGGGGGTGAGCACCGAGACCAGCCGAAACTCACCGCCTTCGTCGAGAGGACTTGTCCGGTCTGTGGCCGCACATATGGAGAGAACGGATCGGAATGTCATCCCTCTTCCATGGTTGAATGCGAGCGACGCCTCGCTACACAGAACTGGTTACTCACCGCACGGCGACCACCCGAGACGCCACCCGGTAAGTCTCCCGTCGTCGGTAGTGACCGCGTCTCGTTCGAACCCACCTACATGGCGGTCAGACCACTCATCCAATCTGGATCTGACCAGTTCGACGCGTACGTTTCAAAGACACCATACCAGATTCGGGATCAGGAGTGGATCGCGTCGGTTTACCGTCGGTACCTGTCCGAGACAGATGAGTTAGTTCCGGGCGTGCTGGCCGGGATTCGGGCCAGCGAGGATCGGATTACACGAAGAGAGGTCAAAGACACTCCAGCGAGGGTATTTGCCCACGTTGTGTTTCTCGATCAGTATGGATTGCTCCCCGGTTACGATTCGCTCGTTCGAGGCGGGGGACGGAGTCTCGGTGAGATCTGTGCAGAGTACTACGACGTACGACCGTCTGAGCTGGAATCCGAGTGGGTAGTGAAACGCCGTGTTGACCGCTCGAAGGTCTACAGTACGACGCCGGAGTTCCGCCAGGCGTGGGACATAGAGTTAGTGAGCGATTCATCGATCCAGAGTACTCACCCGCACTCGGACCACAAACCATTCGACGGAACAGCGGTACTCGGCGACCATCGTGACCACAACCTGGTGGTTCGAAGAGCGAAAGGAGAACTGCGCGGCTTACCAGACGTGGACTGGACTGTCGCACCGCACATCGTCCACTCCCCTGCTGACTACGATAGCTCCGATGATTCCTCATCGAGGCCGCCGGTACTCGGATTCGACGTCGCCGGGTTTGAATACACGAGTGATGGACAGCGACTACGGTACCTGGGAATCGTCACTAATTGGGATGAGAATGCGTTCGAGGTCTACTTACAGATCGCTCAACTCGGCAAAACAGCAGCAACCGGCGTCGTCGTCTTCCCGAATCGAGAGGAGATTTACGACTTCCTCCAGTACCTGAAGACAGCCGAACTGGACCGCGATCTCGGTGTTCTTCCCGAAGAGCGCGACGAGTACTCGTCGGTTCCGAATGTCCAGGCGTTACACGTACAGATCCTCAGTGAGGTGCCACTCCTCGATGGGATTGCGTTGGTTCCCCGTCGGAAATTCCTGGATGAGGGATTCGACACCCTCGCTGACTTGGTCTCTGTTCCAACCTATGCTTGATCTGGACGCTTCCGACGCCCATGTAGCACGAGCGGTGGTGTTGCCACTGGACTGCTCACGGAAGCAGTTGAAGCACTTGCTAACCCTGTCCGGAGAGTCCGAGACGCCATTCGGGAAGCGACTCGATGAGTACTGCGTCGAGGCGTTGAAGGGCACGGGGTGCCCTGAGGATCCGCCCGTTGTGGAGTCCATCCACGAGATCGCCACGTTTGCAGTGCGTGCTGCTGTCCGCGTCGAATTCGCCAATCCACTTCCCGGAACGCATCACTACACACAGTTCCCCGTGCACAGTTCGGAGCGCCGGATGATGACACGTCCACTCCGGAAGCACCCCGGTCTCTCCCGATTCACACGAGATATTCGAGACCACTACGTCTACAACATTCTCTACACGTTCCAGAATCTGCTACCTGAAGGACTACAACGGGAGATCGTTGCCGCGCTCTTCGCACCAGATACCGAACGAAGAACATCCACGCCGAAACGACCGGCGCGAACGTACTACTCTCAGGACGAGTCGTTGAGGACGCTCCACTCTCGATACGCGAGTCGGGTTACGCAGTGCGAAGGTGGATACGAAGTACCGTTCACCGAGGTGACTGCACGGACATTTATCGAGCCTGTGGACGACCGGCTGTATCTCCCATCTCCCGACCTTGACGATCTTCCGCCGTTCTCCAGACGAGGTGATTCCCTCTTCATTCCTGCGGAAGTGGTGTTAGTTCGCCTCGCCAACTATGCGTGGCACGGCTGGTATCGGTTGGTGAGTCTCGCGTACCAGACCCTTTCTGACAGCGACATCCAACGATACGTCGAAACGACGCCCCGCGCCGCTGAGACGATTCGGGATCACTTGGATTTGCGGAAGCCGAATCGGTCGTTCATCCCGTATTACGGCGCAGCCTCTCAGAATCCACTCGTAGACCCGAGTTCGCGGGACACGATATCCAGACCAGACAAACGCCTCGTCACGGTCGTAGATACCATTCGTGCGAGTTCGACGCTCGACTTCGACGAGCCCATCCTCCTCCCAGAGTTGGTCGCCGAGATGTGCCAGTTCTTTCCGTCCCCTGAAAGGCCGGGCAACGACGTCTCCAACAAGCAAACGCTCAAAAGCGCACTGGAAAGTGCGATTGATGACCGCTTCACCACCTCTGAGATGATCGACTCCTACGAGATACCTGCACCGCTCCCCACCCCGTTCGCTCCACGAACAAAAACGAGCCCATGGAAACAGTACCGGCACGAACTCGCTACGTTGACCCGGGCGTCCATCGATATTTCCGACTCACGGAGGATCTCGCCGTTCCTTCCCGAGTCGTTGCAACCCAGTACGTCGTCGGAGTACGCTGCATCGCAACAGCACGTCGAGCAGGCAGCGGTGTCGATGACGAGATACGACGCTACCCGAATGATGTCCGTCCAACCGCTCGTCGATTCGTCCGAGGTCGAGGACTTGACCGCTCATGAAGTCCTGTTCCTTACGCGGATCGGCTTAGCGATGGAGCGAAGAATTGGGACGTATTCGCTGACCGAGAGCATGGCGTCGTTCCGGGACACACCAGACGGATCGGAGCTCGATATCGACGTCACACAGCTCAAAGACCGCGGCGTCCTCTCTCAACCCAGGGCCCCTCAGACGTACTATTCTGTCCCCGGATCGGTGCGCAAGCAGCTGGGAATCACGAACGTCAGCCACGACGGCTGGGGAGAGCGAGCTCCGTCCGAAGGGACCCTCCACCGGGTCGGGATAGATCTGCTCGCGTTTCTCGTCGCTTCCCGGCCGGACGTTGACCGCGTCGTCCGGTACTGCGATGCTTGGCGACTCCAGCCGGCCGATTGTTGGGACGCAGTTTCGCATTTGGAGAAAAAACGCCTCGACGTCGTCGGGTTCTCCCAGGGCGACCCGGCGGTCATCGGCGAGGTCGAAACGAAAACAGGGGGTACAGCAGGAACCCAGGGGACGATGGAGAAACTCCGCTCGTTCCCGGATCGGATGGATCGATACTTCGTGACGCCGAGTGGAAAGCACCTTCCTGCGATCCTGTCACGGCTCTCCGACATGGAACACTTCGACGTCGAGGTTAGCAAACGCAAACAGGATGGGTGCCGGCCTGCAGAGGTGCGTGAGGCACTCGCCGACTCCGGGGCGATCAGTACTGTCTTCGACGAACTCCTCACGTACTACAACATCCGGAGGCAGTTGCCTGATCAAAGCGAGATGAGTGAGTGCGCGGATCGTATCGTCGGCGCGATCTGACCAGAAGTGTGCTAGTACAGATATGTATTTAGCACGTTTCCCGATTTACAGAACACGTGTAGATCCATTCTTAGCAGATTTACCGGACTCTGAATCGATATCAGTGAATAGTATGTTCAGACGGGTATTTGGGGGTTCTAAGCGCCTCTTAGCACGTATTCCTAAACTGGTGGGGAGCTACACTGGAAAGTGTGCCTCGACGCACCCCGGGAAGATACCAGCAGTAAGAAAACGTGCTAAGGAGGTCTCTCATTCGATGAGAGCTCACTCACTGAAGCCACGACTACCGGTATAATGTCCCTTGGAATGGCCCGCATGTGGTCAACCCCGCAGTGGATTCTGGATGGTGTGGAAGTAGGTGTGTTAGTTATTATTTTATTGAGGGTTCTGGTGCGCAGAATCGGAGGGGGTGATGAGGAGGGCCCATTCCGGTATGCGTAGATCGGCTTTTCAGTGTTGAGGGGCTGACCGCCCGGGCCTGATGCCACTTTGAGTGGTAGTTATCAGTACGCTTCGTGAGTGAGACTTGGAATGTTCCCGAAGTGTCGGTCACCAGCGAGCACAGGGCCATCACGTTCCAAGGCGGTCGCCGCGATTGCTGTATCTCCCTTTCCGATTCCTGAATTTGAGCACGGCGTTCTCTTTCCGACGTTCTTCGCAGGTGTTCGTTACCTTCCGACCCTAATGTAGAGCTCCAGAACGGTCATCGATGGGATGACAAGCGGGACGCTCCCGGATTCGGGTTCTTGCTCTTTCGTGAGAGCTGCATCGACATCATCAATGACATCCAAGACGGATACTTGTCTCGACGCTCATTCGAAGCGCTCCGCGACATCGCGGACTTCGTCTCGATCCTTTCGGTCGGTGGCCTCAATGGCGTCCCGCATTTCGCTCACCTGATCTTCGTCGAAGACGTCGCGGAGATCTCGAAGTGATCGTCCACCAATAAGCCGCTCCACGGCGTCACTGAAAGACTCGTCATCGCGCTTGTTAGCCTTGATTCGTTCATACACGTCGTCGTCGAGGCGAACCTGATGTGACATCCTTGTTGACAGGGTTGACGCTCTACCGGAATCAATATTTGGAGGAGTGTGCGGAAAAACAGGAACTGCAAATTCAGGAACTGGCAATACGAATAATGGGTCTGATATCCCAATACATTCAATACAGGCCAGTACAATTAGTTAGCTATGCCAATCAACAAGGATCGGTTCGAGGAACTAGGGGGTGACAGCGGCGAGGATAGTCCTACGCCGGGGACAAATGCGGCAAAGATACTCAGCTTTCTCCGTAGCCATCCGGACAAAGCGTTCACGCAAAGCGAAATCGCATCCGAAACCGACGTGAAAACGGGCTCTGTCGGCCCGACACTCGTGCGACTGCGAGAGCGGGGACGAGTCGATCACCGTGGGAAGTATTGGCGAGTCAGTGACCACGATGAAGCTGTGAGTGCCGCGACTGGGCATGCAGCCGCTGCATTAGCCGTTCGAGAAACCAACGGAGAAAGACCACAAATGGACGAGTGGCAGGCCCACGCCGTCGATCCTCGTAACCACCGTGATGAGCAGAAACAGTAACGCATTCGAATCCGGCGATGTGTTCTGGGCCCCGGATCCGTACAACGTGGGCAGCAATCCTCGATTGTGGCTGGTGCTAGCTGCTGACAATATTCCGTACGCTGGCGAAGAATACGTGTGTGCCGGTTTCACGCTAAGTGATCTTCCAGCTAACGTCGAAGTGAGAGACAAAGATTGGGTGGTCGGAGATGACCCGGACAAGACATCCTATTGCTCGCCGTGGGTGTTGGCCACTGTCAAACACGATGCTGTGGCCGGAGCGCAAGGATACGTAACCGATGAGTTCACCCACAAGATCGTTCAACAAAGCGTGGAGTATCTCACGGGAGATATTAACGAAACCTGACCAACGTACGGAGTCGCTGTCAATCCGCTGCGGACAACATTCCCTCTGCAATCAGTGTCCCGTGAGTGGTCTCCACCTGATACGCCGTTGCCGTCCCCACTGACTTGACTGCCGTGACTGTCGTGTGGACTCCGATTCTTCGATTACCGACGAACGACATTCGTTTCCGGTAGACTTCGGGACGGATCTCCATCAAGTGTTCGAATACGCGCCCAGTCTCTCGGCCTGGTGTGAGTCGCACCTTATCCGAGAACTCACCGCGTTCGCCCTCGTCGTGACTCCACTCGTAGCCGAGAAGGTTGAGATACTCGCACACCTGGTCGAATATCGGACCCTCGTACTGACAATATCCCAGTTCCTTGCCTTCTGGAAAGGTTCCATCGGTGTCGAACATGCCGGCCAGCCAGCCGCGAGCGAAGTCCTCGTCGGTCGTCGGGTGGTCCGACCGCAGATCGTCGCGGATGATCCTGTCGCTTGCGCCGGGTGAGACAGGCATTGTTGCCGTGTCGTTGTTCCCGTTGTAGCTTCGTTGTTTCAGTGCGAGGCGGTATTCCGGGGCGACATCCGCGGCGTATTCTACGACGGTTCGACCCACTTCCTCATCGACTGAGCTGACGTACGAACCGGCGTTCCGGGGGTCCTCAATGCGGTCTTTGTAGCCCGGGACACTCCCGTCCCCATCGAACGCACCCATAAGATAGCCCCGCTTGTAGGCGGCATTCTCGTCGTAGTCCGTGGGTGGCGCGACCCAGAAGACTTGGTCGTCGGGTTCCAGCTTCTCTGCGTCGCGGAACATGGTTTTGTTCCACTTCTTCACGAAGAGCGGGTGCGTGGCGGCGACGTCGATCTCGGTGTCGGCAGTCGTGACGCGCAGCGTTTCTGTCCGGATTGTTTGGAGATCGGTCACCCGTCCGATACGGTACATCCGGTAGCGGTGGTCTGTAGGGTTCGCGTCGAACGTGACCACCTGCTGACCGACGTCGAGGGAGTGAACGGGTTCCCAGGTCAGGTCGGCTGTGAGAACGCGTGGTGGTCGAGAGTCGGTGTTCGCCAGCATATCATCGTCCCCCGTCGAGGAGTGCGTCGAGTCGGTCCCGGATGATTGACGGCGACAGTCGTTCGGCGGTTCGCTCGTTGATCGCGCCGAACGTTTCGACTGTGGTGGTGATTGCGGTCGGGTCATCGATATCGGTTTCGCGGGCGAGTAGCCACGCGTAGCAGGCGACCTGTACCCGGTAGCGGTGGCACGTGTCGGCGTTCGGCTCGGTGAGTGCGATCTTCGTATCGGTGACTGTGACGGTGCCGTCGGGGTGTCGGAGGACGAAGTCGGCTTGTCCTTCGAGTTCGAATTCGACGTCGTTCCGTCTGACGTGGCCACGGAGGCGTTTTTCGACGTAGACGTCGTCTGCGTGTTCTAGTTGCCTCCACAGGTCGGATTCGACGACGTCCGGCAGTACGTCCTCGGTGAGAAACGCGAGCAATCCGTCTCGCTCGGCGTCGGTTGCTGGTGGGCCGTGCTCCCGCAACTGGTCGTCGATGATCTGTTGAACTTCCTCGTTCACGGTACGGAGAGCAGTTGCTGACACGCCGTTCTGCACGGCGGTCGTGAGAACGCTGTGGACGAACGTGCCGACGTCCTCTGTATCGAATTCGTCGAGGCTTAGTGGCAGTTCGGCATCGACCGTGTCGGTGTCCGTGTGGAGTGGTCGGCCCTGGAGGTGGTCGAGAATGTTCGCTGTTGGCTCTTCGGAGAGCGGGTACAGCGTGCTTGGACGGAGGATTCGCGGGACGAGGCCGGGAAGATTGTCTCTCTCCAGCGGGGTCGTCGCTGCAAACGGTGGTCGTGTGGTTGCATCGTCGTGGGTGGGCTGTCTGGTGAGCGTGTCGACAGCATTGACTGCGACGTCGATGGATCGCTCCCTACTGTCCGATGCTTCGACGTCGAGGGGGTACGTTCCAGCACCGGGTGTCCCGGAGAATCCGAGGCCGTCACGGATCGATTCGAGCCAGCGATCACGAGGCCGCTCGGGTCCGGGAATATCGCGTGGGAGCGGGACGACGAGATGATTCCTGGCGCGGGACAATGCGACGAACAAGAGCCGCCAGGATTCGGCTCGCATGAGTCGAGTCGCCGTCTGGACGCGGTCGTGACCCGCGAGTGTCAGGTTGGAGGACTCGGGTTCGGTCTCGTCCGTCCAGTGTTCGCTGGCCCACCGGAGGCCGACATCGAGGGGGTACGGCGACGAGCCAATCCGACTGTCGTCGCCGTCGGGGTCGAACAGCCCGCCCGCGTAGACCGAGAGTGACTCCACACCTGGCGTGGCAGCGTGTTCTGGCGGTGCGAGCCCGATCATCGATCCAGTGGCGACGAGGCGCTGGCTGACTGGCCCGTGTTTGCGTAGCGGGAATCCGACGTCGGCGAGGGCGACGACGTCGCTCTCGTCGCCCTTCATCTGGTGAATCGTCTTGAACACGACGTCGTGATTGTCAGTGTGGACGGGCTGGGTCGGGCCTGTATGAGGGTCGTCACGGTACTGCGTCAGCACGTCCGTCAGGTCGCCGAGGTCGCTCAGTGACTCGGTCTCCCACTGCGTCACGAGTTCTACGAGCTTGTCCAAGTTTGCGACGCGCTGGGCCGCCGTAATCGTGGGAGCGATGTCGTTAGGATCGGTTCGTAGTGCCAGCGTGTCGATGATGTCAGCGAGGCTGACCGCGGCTGACTGACGCCTGAACGTCGCCCGCTGGTCACGGAGGCGCTGGAGTCGGTCGAGGACGGCACGTTGTTCGGCAGAGATGTCGCTGATGGACGCATCACGGACGGCGTCGAGCTGCCACTCGTGTGCCTCGAAGGTTGCTTCGAGCGTGGATAAGCCGAGTTCGGATTCCGTGACGAGCGTGCGCGTGCGAGCTGTGTCGACAGGATCCGCGAGCCACTCGGCGACGTCGATGGCTGCCGTGACGGCAGAGCAGTCGAAGAGATACTTCGAAGCGTCCGCGACTGTGAGCCCCTCAGCCTCGAACGCCTGCCGGTAGCGGTCCATGTGGGTGCGCCACCGGAACAACACCGTGACATCAGGGTCGTCGGGGGCGTCTTCACCTGCACCCTCGGCCTCGCTATCGGGGTAGGAGAACGTGCCGTCGGCGAGACCACACGAGAGATACGTCGCCAAGATACCGGCTTCGCCCTTGCCGTGGTCCGGGGCGACGTACGGGATCGACCCGGGAACGGCGGCGGTATCGAACGCGGCGATGTGAACACTCGGTCTGGGGTTCGAATCGCGGGCGGCGTCGAGATTCGGGTATGTGACGTCGAGGGCACCGATATCGCCCCGCGTGGGGTCGGTAAGACTCGGCTCGGCAATCTCGTTGATTGCGGCGGCGACGTCGGGCGTGCAGCGATACGTGGTGGCCGCCGTCTCCGTCACGTGAGTACTCCAGTCGATGCCTAGGTAGCGCCCTTCTTCGACGGCGCGTTCGAAAATCCCCGGATGTGCATCCCGCCACACGTAGACGGTCTGGCGGAGATCACCGGCTGCCAGGACACGGCAGTCTTCGGTGACGATCTCCGCGAGCGCGTCGTGCTGGAGCTGGGAGATGTCCTGCGCCTCGTCGATGATGACGCTTCCAAGGCGGTCCTGATACCGAGCCAGCACTCGCTCCCGTTTCTTCGCCGTCGAGGCATTCGTGCCGAGAGTCCCTGTGAGGAACACCGCGACGAGGTACGAGCAGTCCGTGTGCGAGATGACGCCGCGCTCGCGGGTGAGCCGCTTGTACGTCTCACGGTACCCCTCCAGGAGCGTCTCGAAGGCGTCAACCGCCTCGATCCACGCCGCGTGTATCTGCTGGTCGGCGGCGACGAGTTCCTGCCGGTCAGATTCACCTATTGATCGGCACGCCTCCGTTGCTGCTTCGGTGCCGACACAGCGAGCGAGTGCATCGGCGATGTCATCGAACGACGTCGTCTCTCCTTCTTTATACACCGCTTCCACGGTCGCACGAAGTTCGTCGGTGAACTCCGCCGTCGTGAGCCGGCGCGCCCGGCAGTGGTGGAGCGCCTGACGCAGCAAGTCGGTTGGGCCGTCGTCGTACTCTCCCGGCGGATAGGCGGCTTCGACGACGTCCATGGCGTCCGCGAACGCTGGGTCGGACACGAGTTCCTCGTAGCAGTCAGCGTGTAGGCGGGTGAGTTGTCCGTCGTTGCCGACGTCTGGCATCTCTGCGAATCCGACCTCCGCGACGAACTCTCCGAGGATACGTCGGAAGACGCTGTCAATCGTCCCGAAGAGCGGCGCTCGCCTGACGCGGTCCACCAGGTATTCGATGTCGTCCTCAGAGACGGCTGCAGCAGCCGGTGTTAGGTCGTGTTCGACGAGTTCGCGGAGGCGTTCGATGACTGCTGGCACGAAGTCGGCGGCGTCATCGCGGGTGAATGAGACCACGCAGACGTGCTGTTCGGGTGTTGAGTCGCCGGTGACGTACCGACGGAGAAGTTCCTCGGCTGCGACGTGCGTGATCGTGACCGACTTGCCAGCCCCCGGGTTACAGTTCAGGACGTGTAAGCCGGCGTCGTGGTCGAAGTAGGCGTCTCGGATTCGTTTCTGGGCATCTCGTAGTTCGGTCGGTTCATCACGGTCAGTCGTGTCGTTGTTCGTGTTAGTGCTCTCAGGCATTGGGTGTCACCTCCGGTGTCGCTGGCGTCTCCTCGGGAAGCATCGATTCGATCTCACTCGGCAGTGCTCGATCAGCACTCAGGAGTTGCTGGCGAGCATCGCGGCTGATGGGTTCGACGTCGATGTGGTCGAGCAACGGCGACCGTTTCTGTTGACTCCCATCGACGTCGCGCGTATGGCGTGTAACGATGAGCGCCGTCGCGGCTGCGGTGAGTGTATCGCGGAACTGGTCGA
>Ga0207718_100261_pt1 | contig 56964 bp, 46 predicted proteins | sample A23M2SouthBayCA_FD_187749 | JGI IMG/M metagenome (GOLD analysis project Ga0207718, IMG submission 187749) | Aerobic enrichment media microbial communities from Eden Landing Ponds, California, USA - A23 M2 (SPAdes) | ecosystem: Environmental > Aquatic > Marine > Unclassified | place: Emeryville...
GGCCGAGGATCCCTGGAGGCCACCCTCGCGCCAGACCGTCGTCAGGAAGTTCTCGACCGTCTGACGGACGCGCGCCCACGTGTCGACGTCGTTGGGCTCGAAGACAACCCACTGGGTCCCCTCGTCGATCGACTGTTCGATGTACAGGAACAGCCGCCGGACGTTGACGTACTTCCAGGACGGATCGCTACTGCACGTTCGGGCACCCCACACCCGGATCCCGCGACCCTGGAAGCTCCGGATCAGGTTGACACCCTTCGGGTTGAGGATGTCCTGTTCGCCTTTCGTATAGTCGTACTGCAGTTCGAGGACACCCCGGACCGTCTCGTTCGCGGGCGCTTTGTGGACGCCGTGTTCGGCGTCGCTACGCGCGAAGATACCCGCGACGTGTCCACCCGGCGGGACGAGTTTCTCGTTGTTCGTGTACGGATCCTTGATTCGGAGCCACGGTCCGTAGTACGCGGCATACGACGAATCGACCGGCGTCTCCATCTCCGAGACTGGCCCCGGCGTCTGGGGCGTCTGAAGGATGGCGAAACGCTCACCCATGTTCTCACAGTGGGTGACGACCGCGTCGGTCAGCCCACGGATGTCGTTCTCGTCGGGCACACAGACGATCGAGATTTCGTCCAGTTCCTTGAACGCCTCGAGACCTGTGCGCATTCCGGGCTTGGCGATACCACGGAAGTCGCTGAGTGACACCTCACCGTCGTCGACGTCAGCGCGCTCTTTCTGGGTCGGATCGACGACTTCGACGTCGACCTCGACCTCGCCGTCGCGGATCGCTTCGAGATCGTCGACCAGCTCGTCTTTGGCCTGCGAGCGGTCGATCTCGAAGGGTTCCGCCATATCCTGCAGGTCGTTGTAACTCTGTTCGTCCAGGTCCTCGGGAATGACGATCTGGTTCTCGGCGTCGATGAGCCCACCGTCGGACGCAGCCGAACTCGCAGTGTCCGTACTGAGCCACGTCAGTCCCTCCGCAGGACGGCCGTCGCCCGCCCGTTCGAGATCGATCAGGACCGAGGTCGGCGTCTGTTTCTCGTAATACTGACTGGACTCCCGGTCGGGCGTCATGTCTTCGTACTCTTCTTCGACCGCCGGCACGGGATCGGGCTGGTCCGAAGCTGGATCGTCGACGTTCTCGATGTCACAGGCCCAGTAGCGGACCCGCATCCGGAAGTACTCGTTGTGACCTTCCTCGTACATCGGCCCGTCGTCGACGACGATCGCGACCGACTCGGCCCATTCGCCGGGCCCGTTCGCGGTCACATCGACCACAGGATCGCCGTTCTCGTCGGTTAGCGTCGCCTGCGCCCGATCTTCGGGCTCAGCTGCAGTGACACGTCCCACGAAACAGCGGCCCCCACCATTCTTGAAGAAGCCGTCGACGGCGACGTCCAGATCGGACGTATCCGGGCTCGACCCATAGAGTCGCTTGAACTCCGAAAAGCTCGTGACCAGCCGGGGCTCGACGGGTCCGCGCTCGGTCTCGCCGAGGAATCCGGCCGTGCTGGTACTCACCCCCTCGACAGCCTTGGTTCCATTGTCTACCTCTTCTACGTATACGCCGGGTGATTGATATTCTGGCATTGCTGTAGATACCCCACCAATGTTCGGTGTCGATACGATCCTCAATTTACAAGTATGGATTATAAATCTTTCTGTGTGAGGATGGGATTGATCTGTTCTACGTATCGGGGACGATATCGTAGAGCACTTTCAGCGAGTCAGCGGCCTCACAGACGTTATCCTGTGCGACTGCGACATCGAGAATCGACGCGTCGGCCTCCAGACGATCCTGAAGTTCTGAGACAGCCCGGACGTACCCTTCGAGCGTGTCCTCGGTGGCCGTCTCCTCCAGGGCCTCTCCCAGACGGATCTCGGCGTTCAGCAACTCGCGGACGTGCTCGCGGTAGGTTTCGGGCTGGTCGTAGACGTCCGCGGCGATCCCCTCGGTCGCCGCGGTCACGATCTCCTGTGCGACCCGGCTGACCTCGCTACTGTGTTCCTCGAATCGATCGGCGACATCCCCGAAGAAGCGCTGTTTGTCCTTCAGCGACTTTCGCATCAGGTATCGGTTGAGCGTCTCCCGATCCTCTTTGAGTTCGTGGAGCTCCGCCTGAAGGAACTGAAGCTTCCGCTCGAAGCCCTCGATGTCGTCCAGGTTCACCGGTACGTCCCGCGGTTCGGGATCGACCGTCACGCCATGAGGGTTGTCAGTGTCGGCGAGGTGACTCGTGATCGCACGGAACAGCAACTCGGTGTCGTACACAAGCGGCCGCCGGATCTCCGTCTCCGTTGGCTGCCACTCGCCGTCCGAACCCCGCTCGAACGCGCCCACGAACACCGCCGGATCGCCATCATCACGAGGCTGCTGTCGATACTGCTCGTGATAGGCTGTGGCGATCTCGTGGAACGGGTCCCGCGAATCCTCGTCGACAGCGAGATCGATTTCCGGGATCGGGTCGTCAGGTTCGGGTTCTGTCTCCTGATAGGTCAACTCGAATACCTCGATCGCACGGTTCGGCGTCTGCTCGTCGCCGGCGACGCCGTCGGCGTCGGGAACCGGAACCGACTCCGTCGACACTTCCGCGTGCCGTGCGAAGAGGTATATCTCGTCGTTGGTCGGCACGGGCACGGACTTGGTGGTTTCTGTCTCGACGACGATCGGCCGCCCGTGGCCGTCGATCGCCAGCCCTGGCCCGATTGTCACCGACAGTTCCGTCTCGACCTCCTGAACGTCCCGGATCTCCAGTCCGCGGACGATCCCCGTCCCAATCGTGTATCGCGCCAGTGTGTGTAACCGCTCGGCGTGATACTCCTGTTCGACCTGCATGTCCCGGGGCGTCATCAGTTTGCCCTGGAAGAAGCGATTTTTCTCGAACTGTTCCAGCGCGCGTTCGCGCATCTCGTTCATCATATTATTGTTATTTTTCATCTGTCTCACCTCGCAGCACGGCGTTGCCGCCGAGCGTCGTCTGTCCGAGTTCCAGTTCCCGGTCGGTCAGCGTGCTGTTGACTCCGAGGAACGTGTTGCCCGACAGCTCGAAGGACTGTTCGAGCCCGACCACATCTCCCCGGGTATGGGCCGGCGCTTCCCGGTCGACGATCCGCTCAACTGCGTCGTGATGGTCCTCGCGTGCGAACGGGCCCGCGTAGACCACGAACGACTGGGGGCCGGACAGCGCCCGCTCGAACGGCTCGCGCGCCGCCGTCGACTCGATCCCGTCGAGATCGCGGTGCTCCAGCACGAACAGTTCGTGTGGCGGTCCGCCGGCTCGGGCGATTCCACCGTCGGCGTTAGCTACCTGATCTACGCTCGCATCCGCACCGACCGGCCGTTCCAGCGCCGCCTCGTCCCGATCCGGGATCGGGGCCGGTGGCTCGACGTGACGGAGGTATAACTCGATCATTGCCCGCAACCCCGCGCGAGTCCCCCGCTTTCTGTACAGATCCGGAGCTCGAACGAGCAGTTCGCGCCGCGCCGACTCCGGCCACGAATCGTCGACCTCGACCGCCAGCCAGGACGCCAGCCACTCCAGGGAGTCACTCGGCACTCCACCGGGATCGAAGTAGCGCGTGATCGTCTCGATCTCGCGCTCGATGTCGACGAACGTACTCTCGAAGATCGAAAGCAATCGTTCGAGAAACGCCTCGGAAGCGGTATCGTCCCGATAGATGTCCGGCAGGTATCGCAGGTACGACTGGCGCGGACAGAACGCTTCGACTGCGTTTACCCGTGGTGACGCCGTCCGACTCCCCCGCAACTCGACCGCGACGTGGAGAAACCGACCAGTCGCATCCTCCAGCAACACGTCGGTCGGATCCGGCGTCCCGACCTCGCGCCACGGGATCGCCCCCTCGGCCGACCGTCGCCAGGCCGCCGCCTCGCGTTCGGACACCGTCTGCAGTTCCGCGGACACCACCGCTGGGTCGCTGCTCGCAAGCTCCCAGACCGACGTGATGTCGGCCGACGCCAGCGTCTCGACGTCGTCTTCGGACAGGCAATCGAGATCGCCGAGTCCACCCGGGCCGACCGACCGCCGGTCCGTCGCGTGATAGCGAACGCGGACCTGCGTGCCCGACGTCTGCCGGCCCAGGTCGAGTCTGAGCCGGTGCCACTCGATTTCGTCCGTACCGGCGTCGAACCGCCCCAGAGCTATGCCGCGATACCGCGAGGCCCCGGGTTCGACCGTGTACCGCTCGGTCGCTGCAAGTTCGAGACACGAGCCATCGCCGACAGCCGCGTACAGCGGCCCCTCCTCGGCGCTGACCAGTGTCCGCCAGGAGCGACCCTGTCGGTGGTGCTCGGTGGCGACCGACGCGCCCGGTTCGTACGTACAGAGCACGAACTCCCCGTCGTCGGTCCGACAGCCGAGGACGAGCGCCCCCGACTCGGCGCGGCCGAGATGCGTCGGCGTCAGCGACTCGCCCGACGATGCCACCCGAAGCGACGACAGCGACAGCGTTCGATCGCCGTCGACCGTTCGAAGGCGTGGCCCCCCGGAGGGTGTATCGAGTACCCACCCCTCCTGACGGCCAGTCACGAGCAGATCGCACGGCGACTCGATCCCGTCGAGAACCGACTCGGTCTGGCCGGCCGGCCCGACCCTGACGAGCCGCCCGGACGACCCTTCGCTGCCGGCGTCCAGCGCGAGCACCGAGCCACCGCCGGTCGCCAGCTCGACCGGCGTCGCGAGATCTGTCTCGATCGTCCCGATCTGTCGCTGAAGCCGCGTCGAGACGGCCACGAGCCGTCCCGCCGCCCGGTCCGCGACGTACGCTCGGTCGCCGTCGACGCAGACAGCCGCCGGATCGAACGACCCTGGCCCCGGTTGCCACAACTGCTGTTCGATCCCCTGGTCGAGGTCATGGCGAGTCAGCGTCCCTGCCGGGCCGAGCGCGTACACCGCGCCGTCGTCGTCCACCGTCAGATCAACCGCATCGATCGGCAGCGTCGTCTCCTCGATAGTCGGCGACGACCGCAAGATTACGCTGTCTCCGGCGACGGCAACGTTACACCGCCCCCACGATCGCCAGTCGGCCGCCGTCAGCGTCCGTGCGGTCGAGAACGTCACCGCCGAGCACCTCCCGTCTCCCGCTCACGGATCCGGAGATCAGTGGCGACTGACTCGACGTAGAACAGCGCCGTCTCGCCGATCCTGATCGTCCCGTCGCCCGCCACCGTCGCATCACCGTGTGCCGTCACCGTCACGTCCTGCACCCGGTCGACCATCTCCAGGTCGTCCAGCACCTCGGCGAGTTCGGCCTCCGAGACGCCCCGGCCGAACGGCCACCCCTCACCAGCCTCCCCGCCACGGAGTGGGTCGAGATGCTCCTCGATAGCCGTCCGCACCGCCGTCTCCTGGCCGACCCCTGCGTAGGTCCGACGCGTCCGGGCCTCAACATCGATCGTCAATCCGACGTACGACGGTGCATCGGCCGTCACTCTGTCGGTCAGCAACCGGCGCGCGTCGAGGTGACGTTGAACCGCCGCCAGAAAGCCCTTGCTCGGCACTGGTTTCGAGCAGTCGGCCGGCGCGTACGGCACGATCACGACCGAGACTGTAGGTCGGCCGGCGTCGGTGTCGACGGCGACGGCCGTCCGTGCGATACGGAGGCCCGGCGTTCGCCGGGCAATCGCGGCGTAGTCGTCTGCCGTCACACCCCGGTAAGGGACCCGACGGTCACGCTTGACACGACGGAACGCCGCCTCGATCGACTCCATATCCCTGCCGCCAGTCGCCGGCCCCAGGGGCGTGATCGAGACATCCGCACACCGCAGCCCATCGCCGAGTTCCCGCTCGGGATCGGCGACGTTCCAGGCCGTCGACGCCGGGACGTTCCCTGCGTCGCCGCCGCCGTAGACGACCGACGTCGCCACGACGGTCGCCTCGGCCGACGGTACTGCCCCGCGCTCGCCATCGCCGAAGCGAACCTCGCCAGCCTCCGGGTCGAGCACGTAGTGACGGTCGTCCGGCCCCGACGCGTCGAAGTCCGGAACCTCGGACCAGGTCGTGCCGTCGACGGCAATCGTCGACGACTGCACGGGCGCATCCGGAAACGCGAACCGCTGGCCGTCCAGCGCCGGGACGCCGTCGTCGTCGATCCGGCGTAGAGTGACATCGGCGTCGGTGATCCGGTGACTCGCAGTGACGACGTTCGTCCGGATGGCGTCGAACTGTGGCGGGATCTCGTACCCCGGTGTTCGGATCCGACAGCGCAGCCACACAAGCCCAGGCTCGTGCGGTCCGACGCCACGATCACCCGCCGCCGTCGGCTCGTATCCCGGCGGCCGACCCAGCGAGACCGACCCACCCTCGTAAAATCGGTCGGTCCCATCGCCCAGAAGCGCCAGTCGCTCCCAGGCGGCGTCCTCGTCCCAGCGGGACTCGTCGGTGCAGTACTCCCAGACGACTTCGACGGAGGGGACGAACGTCTCCGGGTCGTCAGCTTCACTGTCCGGTTCGGGGAGATCGGCGTCGTGATACGCGAACGTGAGCGAACACCGATCGGCGTCGGCGAAGGGGTCACCGTCGAACCCGAGACAGAGCGCTGCACCCGCCTGGGCGGTGTCGCCGAACGCCCGGAAGAACATCCCCTCGGTCTCGTTGGGTTCGGTGTTGTCCGTCACACCCGTCTCGTCGACGGTCAGTACCGCCGCCAGCTCGGCGTCGGTGCAGACCACGTCGTGGTCGGTCTCGAAGCGCCTGGTCGTCCCCTCCTCGTCAGTGGCTTCGAGCCGCGTCCCCGCGGGGATCTCGACGCCCTGTCCCGGCGGCGATAGCGAGAGGGAGACTGACGCAGACTGGGGGCGTCGACGGCGCTCTCCGACCAGCCGCAGGTACTTCTCACGGTGGTGGTCGGTCACCTGATCGAGCTGGTAGACGTACGACTCGGTCAGCCACGCCAGCAGCTCCACAATCGTCACGCCCGGATCGTGGGGATTCATGTCCGTCCACGACTCGGCAGTCGCCGGGATCACCTTCTTGGCTTCCTCGAGCAACGCTTCGTACTCACGGTCGTCGAGTTCGGGAACGTCAACGCCCATCGTGGGACCCCCTGCCGTTCGTCGTCACTGTGTGTCCTCCATCGTCACTGCGATTTCGTGCTCGCCGCTGCAGACCAGCGTATCCCGCCCGACACCGTCCTCACGACTCGTCGCCACAGACTGCGTGTCGCCGCCTGTCTCGACGGTCACGTCCAGATCGAGGACGGCGTCGACCCCTTCAATCGTACCCACTTGCTCGGCGAGCGTCTCTTCGGCGGGCAGCGTTCCGAACGACCACCCCTCGCCGTTGCGACCGCTCAGCGGATGCAGGTACGCTTCGAGCGTCGACTCGATCTCGGTCTTGAGCAACGAGATACTCTTGACACCGTCAGTACGGACCCGTGCGTCGACCGAGACGGCCGCATAACTCGGCCCGCGGACGACGATCCGCGACCCCTCTCGTGCGACCAGGGTCGCTGGTGCGCGTTCGCTTATCGCCCGCTGGATCCGTTCTTGTAACGCCAGGGACGGGACGGGCTGTTCGCGTCGTGCCTCGGGAACGATCAACAGCGTCACCCACCCAGGTTCGCGCTCGCCATCCGGGTTCATCTCCGGCTCGCACTTGACTTTCGCCAGCTCGCGGGTGACGGTCATCGCTACCGCCTCGAAGTCCGACGCAGACACCGCCTTCTCCCGAGTCTTCAGCTGTGCCGGCGCGCGCGAGGCCAGCGCAGACGGCGACTCGGCGGCCGCACCCCCGTCGGCCGGTGCGTGGTTGGCCACCGACTCGACCAGTGAGATCGACGATCGCAAGTCCGTCACTGCCCCGGCGTCGACGTTGCCCTCGCTGCCGCCACCAGTGGTGTACGTCGCGCGTACGTTGTCGTTGCCACTCGGCGGAACCGCACCGTGCTGGCCGTCACCGAACGCGACCGTCCCACTGGTCCGATCGACCACGTAGTGGCGATCCTGCGACCCCGACTCCAGAAAGTCATCGACGGCTGTCCACTGGACCCAGAACGCCGACACTGACCCGTCGGGCTCGGTCACGCGCTCGACGGCCGCGGGCCGCTCCTCGATCAACGTCCGCTGCTGGCTGGCCGACAACGACCCCTGCTCGTCGACCCACACGTCGATGTCGATGATCGGCACGTGCGCACACTCGAACACCTGGTCGTGAGCGCCGTCGCTCGACCCCAGGATCTCGTCCTCGATCGTCCGGGTGTTGGTCGCCCACTGCGTGTTCAGGTGCACACCATCGACGACAGGCGGCGCGGGGACAGTCTCAGCTGTCAGCGCCGACAGCGCGGACTGGTCGAATCGATCCCCCGTGACCCGCAGCCGAATCCAGTGTGCGGTTTCGCCGAATCGCTCGAAGGCCGTCGTCGGCTGTGGGACAGTGATGCTGACGATACCCCGTTCGGTCAGTCCTGCCGTCTCGTCGCGGACATCGAGTTTCGCCCACTCGTTGGCCGCCGGGTCGACACAGTACTCCCAGCGGATCCCCGGATCGAACGTCCGAGGATACGTCGCATCGGCGATCGGGAAAAACACCGTCAGCGGCCCGTTCTTGAGCGTCTCGTCGAACCCGAGATACACCGTCTGGCCGTCGTCCGGGACGGGAACGAACGGCCTGAACGAGTCCTCGATATCGTCCTCGACTGTGGCGTTGTTCACAGTCAGGACGTGCTCGAACGCCTCACCACCCCGATCGTAGTGCAGCGTCACCCCTCCGAACCGGGGCGGGGTGGGTTCATCTGTGAGTTCGCCACGCTCGCCGTCGGCCGTCACCTCGAACGCGGGCTGCCCGTAGTTGCCACTGACAAGCCGCGCCCGGATCCAGACATCCTCGTGGCCAGACACCGTCGTCCGTTCGAGGTCGTCGGGAACGGTAAACTGAACGTGGCCCGCCTCACACAGCGCCTCGGTCTCATCACGGGTGACTGCCAGTCGCGTCCAGCCGCTCCCGTTCCAGTACTCCCAGGAGATCGTCGGCGGTCCTCCGAGGACGCCCGCACTCGGCCCCGAATCGGTGTCGACATCCGCCGGAAGAGGCCCCGAATCAGGCGATTCGAACGATACGTCGACGACGGCACCCGCCTTGGTGAACGCCTCCTCGGAGGCCAGATAGAACGTCGAGGGGGGCTGGGGGTGCTCACCCAGTGGGGTGATATCCCCTTCGCCGTCGACCGGAAGCGGCACGTCGTCCGAGAAGGCGTCGCTCGGCCGAATCCCACCACCACGGACGTCTCTGGCGACCCGCAACGACACCGACGAGACCGTCGCACGGAACGCCGCCGACTCGCCAGACGGGGCACGACAGCGGAGCCAGCGACCCTCGACATCTTCGACCTCGCGTTGGCTCGTCGGCCCCGGCAACGTGAACGTCACCGTGACCGCGTCGCCGTCGTCTTCCTGGGCTTCCGAGAGCGATTCCAGACGGGCCTGCAACGAGGAGCGGTCCTCGCCATCCGGCCGGTCGACGCCGGGGGCGAGTTCGTGCCAGTCCTCGACGCCGTCGGCGTCCTCGCCGTAGTACTCCCAGGTGAGCACCTCCTCGAACAACTGCTCGTCGGCATCGGTCTCGATCGACACCGACAGCGTCGATCCCGCATCCAGTGTCAGCAAATCCTCGTGACCGAGATAGAGAACGTGTTTCTGACAGTCCGTCCCGGTGAACAACTCCGTCGAGGACGTACCCAGGATCGACCCGGTGTGGTCGACGACCTGATCGACGCCAGGATCGACACTGTAGACTGACGACAGCGACGCCGGCGTCGCCTCGAACCCCCCGTCCTGCGGTATCTCGAAGATCTGCTCACCCTCGACAGTGTCGGCAACCGCCTGTGTCCCACCGGGAACCGCGACGTTCCGGTCCAGATCGGTCGACACCGTCACCGTCAGCGGCAGGCGCGCAGCCTGTGGCGGTTCCCGATCGAACCCCAACTCATCCAGGAAGGCGAGCCGATGTTTTTCGGGCACGCTCTCCAGTCGCTGGACGACGTCACTGCCGAACCGGGACGCGATCTGCAATAGCACCGTCCCGTTGTCCGGCGAGTCAGGATCCCACTGATCGGTGTACTGTGCGGCCAGCTCCCGCAGGTCCGCGAGCAACGCCTGCTGGTCGCGCCCATCGACGACTGGCCCGTCGTTCATCCGTCACCTTCGGTGATATAGAACGGATAGACCATGTTCGAGAGACTGTTGGTCGTCCGCACGCGATACTCGATCTCGATCAGCACCTCGTTGGGATTCTCGGCAGTATCGGCGTCGATCGACTCGACATCGATACGGGGCTCCCAGCGGACCAGTGCCTCCCGAACGCTGCTCTCGATGAGATTTAGCGTCGCGGGCGTCACCGCCGAGAAGACGTGATCGTGGATGTCACACCCGAACTCGGGGCGCATCAGACGCTCACCTTTGGCCGTCCCGAGAATGATCCGGATCGACTCCCGGATGTCCGCTTCGGCCGTCGACACCTCGATGTCGCCACGGCTGTCGGTACTCACCGGAAACGCCCACCCCTCACCCAGGAAGTCTCGTGCCATGATTTTACCCGATCTGAACTGTGGGACACCCCTTGGCGATCGTGTTCGGTGGCCCGCTCTCGATTATCTTATCACCCATCCTGGCCGCGGGCATGTTGTTGATCAGTACCGATGTACTCCCTTTCATCACTGTGCCGCCGACGTGCGGGACCGGCCCCGAGGACAGCGGACACGTGTGCATGTCGATCATCGCTCGCCAGGCCGGCTGCCCGCCGATGAGGACGTTCGGACTCCCTGGACTCCCCGCTAACGGCGTGCCGTGTGACGTATTGTCGCCAAGACGTGCTGCTGGTGGCATCTCTCTTTCCCCACCCGGTTAGTTGAGCTTTATCAGCCCACCTTTTATATTTACCGTTGTTTTCCCTTTGAGATTCGCCATCGCCCCCTCAAGTTTCAACGTCTGTCCACTGGACACCGTCGCGCCCCTGCTGGCCGAGACGTCGAACGCGCCGGTCGAGATCGACACCTCCCTGTTACCATTGATTTTGACCTTCTTCGCCGAGAGATCGAGTGTCTTGTCGGCCTCGACAGTGACTTCCCCCTTCGAGGAGTCGAGCGTGATCGTATTCTTGCCAGATTTGTCCTCGATGTTGATCTTCTCGTTGCCACTCTCGTCGTCGAGTTTGATCGTGTGGCCGGCCTTCGTCTCGATTTCGACGTTAGGCGTATCATCGGAATCGTCGAAGGTGATCGTGTGGCCACTGCGAGACTCGATCTGGCGAATGTCGTTGTTACCCTCTTTGTTCTTCTGGGGCGGCTTCTGGGAACCGTTCCACAGCGCCCCGAGTACGAACGGCTTGTGGATGTCTCCGTCCTCGAAGGCGACCAGGACCTCGTCCTCGACCTCCGGCAGGAAGTACGCGCCGTACTCACTGCCGGCCATCGGCGTCGCGAGTCGCGCCCAGTGACTCTCGTCGTCGGCGTCACGCCAGGGAAAGCGCAACTTCACTCGACCGAGATCCTTGGGGTCCTCGTTGTCAGTGACGATCCCGACCCGGACTCCCGAGAGCCCCTCGCCATCTTCCTGACCGAAGAACCCAGGGTGGCTCACGAGGACACCTCCGTCGCCTCGAAGGTCGTCCGATAGCCCGAGGCACCCATCCGGTGGGTCGCCTGCGTGACGTAGTACTTCGTCGAGAATTTCTCGCCCATCTCTTCGAGTTGGACGGTCTTTCCTGCTCGAATCTCGGGCGTCCCGTCGGCCTCACCGTGGCCGGTGATGACGCCATCTGAAAACTGATTCAGCTTTTGCTGTGCGATCCGTTTCGCCTCGTCTCGTGACATGACTGGCACTCTGAAAACCTCCTTGTAATCTGCGTTCGACGACCCCGCCGTGGCGACGACTTCCTTCTTCTTCTGGACATCCCACGACCGAACCTCGACTCTGTGGGTCGGCTTGGCCTGACGGATCTCGGCGTGAAAGTCGTGCAAGGCCTCGCCGTACCACAGCTCCGCGACCGGCTCGCTATCCCCGCCACGCTCGTCCCGCGGGAGGAAATGAACGGTGTCGCGCTCGGCGTAGAACTCGAAGCCGTACGTGCGAGCCAACCCCTCCAGAAACCGGTAGTCGCTCTGGTTGTCCTGAACGAGTTTCGTCCGCTTGAGCCGTGCCTTGCCGACATCGACCGTCGAAAAGGAATACGACCCGAGGACATCTTTGACGACTTTACTCAGTTTCTTCTCCTCCCAGGAGTCGGAGCTGGTTCCCTGCATCAACTCGCGCAACAGCCCGAACCCGCTGACGGTCACAGTCGGCCCCTGGTCGGTCGTAAAACCCGCTTCGATCGCGTCGATCTTGCCGACCAGCAAGTCCGTGAGTGTCCCGTCGCCCCCGTACCCCATCGAGATTTCGACGTCAGTCCCAACCTCGAAATCGCCCCACGAGAGACCGCTAAACGTCCCCAGTTCTTCGTCGAAAGGGTAGTTCAAGGTAAACGAAAAGCGATCAGCGCCGTCGAGAGTTGTCTCGACGACGAGATCGGCGATCCGGCCGCCGGGCTCCTGAAACTTCGTGCCGCCGACGACGACCTTGAACCGTGGTGAGTAGCGGGGCTGATAGCTGGACATCTATAGGGGTGGTAGTTCGAGTTTCTCGCCGGCCTCCACACCCCGGGGATCGGCGATATCGTTCTTGCTCGCGATCGTCCGCCAGTAGCTCGGGTCGCCGTACTCCTCGTCGGCGATCAGCCACAGCGTATCACCCTCGGTGACCGTCCAGACTTTCGTCTTGTCCGTCGACTCCGGGGAAACCTCCGACTTGTGGTAGTCGGCCGTCTTGTACTCTTTGAACGTCACGTTCACCCGCGCCCGGATCGGCACCCCGCTCGGGAGGAACTTCGTGAAGCGCTTGCTCGCCTGCTGGACCAGCGCCGTGAAGTCGATTCCGTCACCCCAGACGAACCGACACACCGGTGGGGCGTGTAACTCCCCGTCGACCTTCAGCAGAGTGTCGATCGTGTCCACGTACCGTTTTCGGACGTCGACCTCACCCGAGCCGTTCGGTCCAGTCGCGTCGGAGGTGTCGAAGAACAACTCCATCGTGAGCGTCTCGGCATTGCCGTCGACGAACTGCATGATCGAGGCTCCCGATCCAGTCGCCTTGAGTTCGCCGTAGTTGACGCTCTTCTCCATCGTATACTCCGATGGATTGAACGTACAATCGATACTCTCCCCACTCTGCTTGCCGTTCAGGATCGTGATCTGTGCTTTCTCCAGTTTGCCACTCGTACCCATTTACAACCCCTTCCGTTGTCGTTCGATCCGCATCTTGCGTTCGAGTCGTCGATACAGCACGTCTACCACCCGATCGACGTCCGCGTCCATCGACAGCGTCCCTGACTCGTCTGGCAGGGATACCTCGCCCCCACTGACGCCGCGATCACGCCGTTGTGCCTGTCGACGCTGTCGACCGTCGTCTCTGCGCTCGGCAGGGGCCGATTCGGCCGGGTCGACCCGTTTCGTCGACTCCAGCGCGCGGGACTCGTCGAACGGCGTCGGCGACGGACGCGTGTCCCCGCGCTGGCCGTCCGGGGACCCCCGCCGAGTCGATTCACCGCGCGAAGCAGCACCGTCACCGACTCCGTCGGCGTGTGCACCACTGCGGGTGTGGCGAGTCCGCGAAGCACTGGCGTCGTTTCGACCCGACCGGTGGCGCGGCGAGGAAACCGGGTCGCCGGGCTGACTCGCCGACTCGGACGACTCTACCCCTGAAGCAGCCTCACTGTGATAGGTCAGCGACGGCGTCGCCACGTTGGCGTCCATCGTGCCACTCTGTTCTTGTTGTATACTATCATTATTGGTTTTTCTATTTATAGTATTGGAAACTGATCCAGACTGACCCTCGCCCCCGCCAGCGGCCATCGTCCGGACATCACGACCACGCCGATCGGTCGCTACTCGGCCCGATCCGCCAGTCTGGCGGGCCGACGCGACCGACAACATCGGCCCGGGGTCACTCGACAGCCGATCCGGTCCCGCCCGGGACTCGGTCCGATCGACAGGGCCGGCGTTCGGCGTCTGAGCCTGTCTCTCTCCAGGTGAGGCCGTCTCCCGGAGACGCGATACCGACAGAGCGGGCGCGATCGCCTCTGAACCCGGCGAAAAGGACGGCCCCGATCGGCCGTACTCCCCGGAAACCGCCGGCTGGGTCGACTTCCGGGCAATCCGACCGTCTGAACGACCGGCCCCTCCCGCGTGACTCGCAGCCGTGACGGGCCAGGTCTGGGCGAGCACTGCCATGCTATCCGCCGACGCTGTGGGCTCTCGGCGGCGGGTCAAGCGAGTCACGCTCGATCCGGGAGCAGAGGGCCGAGTTGTCGTCCCGACCGATTCGGTCTCCGGTCGTCGGGTAGCCGTCCCGACCCGCGGTCGACGACCAGTACCTGACCCCCGTTCCCGGGACATGTTACCAACCTGTGACGCCCCACTCGTCGGATCCCGTTCCGGCTTCGATCGATCGTCCACGCGGGCGGCTGTCGAATCGCTAGTGGATCCGAACGAGTCCTCCGACGTGGCTCTCGCCGACCGAACGACATCGAGTCGGGTTGTTGGCGACCGATACTGGGTGTCAGGAGACGCCGTCGTGGACGCTGTCGACATCGACCGTCGCTCCTCGATCGTCGAGAAGCCCGCTGTCGAAGGTGGCCACGACGACGCATCTGGGCTCGTGCCGTGACCAGCAGCGTCCACGACGGCGGATGCGGCCCGCGCGACGCCGCCGGTTCCAGTACGGCCCACGTCATCCCCGGCATGTCCGGCACGCAGATCGGTCGCTCCGGAATTCTCTATTCCAGACCGGGGACGAGTGCTGGCGAGACGGCCGCCGATCCGAAGTCGATGACCCGCGGCCTGGCCGGACCAGGACCGTGACCGACGCCCGAGCCACTGTTCAGGAGTCCCGGTCCGGGTGGTGTCTCCCTGTGGCCGCTCGAACGAGCCATCGGGCCCAGAACTGTCCGCTACCGGAGCCGTGTCAGGGCGTCGTCGGCCATCCGACACCGCTGGCCGTGTCGGAACTGATGGTGACTCGATCGTTTCGCTCTCAGATCTCGAGGCGGTGGAGTCATAGCGCAGCGGTGGCGTCGCCAGCCGATTCGTCACTGAGCCGCCTCCAGAGCGCGGCGACACGGACTGTGTCCGACGATGGGTGCCCGACTGAGGCGGCGTGAGCGATCCTACTGCGGCTGAGCGCAACTGCGGGCGAGATCGATCCTCGACTGACTGGCTCGAACTGACCGACGCCCGGGGCCGATTGGCTGGTCGATCTTCGACAGCGGCGATAGCTCGCGTCCTATCGTGAGCCCGAACCGGGGATCGATCAGTCGCGCGGCCGGACGCTGCCGTCTCAGGCAGTGCAGCCGGCCGCTCGGTCAGAGGCCGGCCCGGGGCAGTAGCCGGAGCCACGGCAGGCGCGACGCTCGCGTCAATCGTCTTCCGGTCGACGGTCACCCCGGACGCCGCCCACCCGCCAGCAACCACGTCTCTGGCGGCGCTGGCACCTGACTTCGAGCGAGCAGTGACGTTCGCAATCGCCGCAGACGGATCGGGACCGGCGGACACGGTCGTCGATTCCGGCCCCCGGCGCTGGGACGGGCCACCCATCCCGGATGGGTCGCTGTTCGACCCTCGTGATGTCCAGAGCGGTGCGTGGGTCCGGGTGTCGAGTGAACCCCCTTCGACCGACTGAAGGTGGAGTTGCCCGTGAGCGTCTCGGGCGCGGATCGAAGTGAAGATCCCACCTGAGCCAACCGTCGATCCAGTCGAAGAACGATCCATCGCGCGATCGATCGAGTCGGTCGACCGACCCCGCACCGACCGAGAGGCAGGGGCACGTGTCCGGAGGGATCGATCTACCGAGGGCGAGGAAAGACGAGGCTGTCCTGGCCAAACTGGTGTCGACCCGTATTGTTGGCCGTCTCTGCCGACAGAATCGGACCTTCTCGGCTGCTGAGCGGCCGCTCCGCTACCAGAACGAGAAGCCCTCAACTGTGAGCGGGAAGCCGAGTGAGCGGACGCCGTCCGCGGCGGACTCGACAACGACGTCGTGGCGTGTTCATCAGCGATCGGTGCACGTGGATCGAGTGACCCTGCCCGTTCGGTCGAGAGAGGGGATGGCGCAGGTGGTGTGGACGACAGTGCAGAATCTGAATCGGTCTGAGCCGTCGCTGCAGATGACGCCGCGTCTGTACGAGTGTCACGGGAGCCCGGTCGGGACAGCGCCGTCAGTGCCGGCTCCCGGTAGTCTGCGGTCTCCGCCAGATGGCTGCCCGCCGTCTGATGGCTTCCCACCGCCGCCACTCCGGAAGTCGACGGACGGGCGAGTGGGTCCGAACCGAAACGGCGAACCACTACAGGATGAGCAAGACCGGACGGGCGCGCTCCAGACTCGCCGGATTTCGAGAGACTGTCCTCGGTGTGCGCCAACTGGTCGGCACGGCTCGATGGCAACGGCGCTCCACTGAAGGGGGCAGACGCGGGTCGTCCAAAGCGCCTCGAACGTTTGTTCTGGTCGGCCGGCACGGCGCCAGCATGATTCGAGAAAGAGGGATCCACTCCCGGACCTGTCTGTCCCGGCCTGGGCCGGTCAGACGCCAAAACTCCGGAACTGGCTCTATCGGCCGAGAGTGACGTTCTCCGGGGCGGCGACGATACGCCTCCGACTTCATCCTGTGTCGAATTGGCGTAGATTCGTCGGGATCGCCACACCGGATCAGACTGGTTTTGCGGTCGTTTCTCTGCCGTTCCGGAAACGATTTTCGAACGGGTCGACCGCGTCCACAGTGACCGCGACCCGTTACTTGCTGCTGGAGAGAGCGCCTTAACCGTACGATCGATGGGGTCCCCCGAAGTCTCGGTGGCCGTGACGACCCCGCGGACAGCCGCCCGATTGCCGGATCGTGGCGGCGCTTCACCGGCCCCCTGAAGAGCAATCCCCAGACCAGTCAAACGCCGACCGAGCCAACTCCCAGCAGCAGTCGTGTTCGTCGCGCCGCCGTGATCTGTCGAGGCGAACGCATCAGTCGTGTGCTTTGGCAGACGATCGACTGGTTGCACTCCGGGCGTAAACCGAACAGAGCGCGACTGTCGGTGTGATACAGCCGCCCGCCCGGCGTCGCCAGCCCACCGGCGGACTGTCGATCGAGCGCTGTCGTGGGACTGCTGTCGACGAGAACGACTCCGCGTCTCGATAGCCTCCGGTGCCGACGGCCCGGCTTGCTTCAGGGCGCTCGTCGGAGACATCCTCGTTTGTGCGCGGACCTCTATCGTGTTGGTGGTCGGTTCCTGTGTCTCCCGCGTGTATGCGACCGAGTAGTTCGTCTCCCGCGCCGCTGTAACTGTGGTTGCCCCGTCTCCATCCATGTTCGCGCTCGCTGGCCGCGCGTCCGAACGACTGCGGGCGTCCCAGCTTGTAGAGCCGTGGCTGTCGCTGAGGGGCCCTTCCGGCGGCCATGCCTGAGTCGATATCTGCTGTCGCGGCCGGTCGGGTGAGTCCAGACCGCCAGTTGAAGACGCGCTCTCGGTCGGCCGCGGGCCCCACCGTGTCGGGGTCACGGCAGTCGCAGCCGGGCGAGTGGACGAGTGTGGCCGCCCGGCCGCGGATGACTGCTGATGCCGACGGCGCTCGTAGATCGTCGAACCACCACGGTCGAGCGTTGCCGACCCGGTTCGCTGGGCCGTTCGATCGTAGCGCTCTCTGGATGGCGGACGAGCCACTGCAGCGGGTGCAGAACCGTCGCCAACCTGTGCTGTGGTCGCCCGCCCTCCCGGCCCGACGTGCGAACGAATCGGCGACCGAACCACCAGTTCCGGCGCTCGGAGGGAGTCCTGGGACCGCGCTACCGTCGACGGAGATGTCGACTGGACCTCCGACAGCGGAGGCGTCGACGGACCGGCCGATGATGGCGACGCGAACGTGTCCCGATCAGTTGCGGGCCCTGTCGCGTCATCGCGCTCTTCGAGCGCCGACACGCCGGAACTATCACTTCCCGAGTGAGTGCTGGAACGACGAGGAGCACTGAGACTGCCGTCTGTACGTTCGGACAGATATCGGGCACTCCGGGGTGCCGAATTCTTGTGATCTGTTACAGCCGGCTGTATGACCGTCCGGAAACTCCCCGGCTGCCAGGCCTGCCGGTGTTGCCCTGGCGACGAACGGTGGCGCTGACCCGACGACGACCGACCGACCGATGTCGTATTCGCGGTCGCCCGGCCAGTTCGAGACACCGAAGAGCCGCCATCTCCGGTCCCGAACGTCGATTCACCGGGACTAGCATCGATCGAAGCGCTCTGCTCGCGCCCCTCGGAATCCAGTCCCGGCTGTCGAGGGTGGGCGGGTTTGGAGTGTCGGTATATGATTCGGGCGCGCGGTGAGCGTTCTGATACTCCGTGGCTGTGGTGTGCCGCCGTCACATCTGACGTGGGCTGACTCGCCGACACTGCCCGGGAAAGTCGGTCCCGCGCTGGCGGTGTCTCTCGTGTTCGACTATCGATCGGACGGTGTGAAGACGGTGCCCCACTGGCCGACACTCGCCGCTGGGTGACCAGGTCGTTCGACGTCGCCTGGCTGGGTTGTGATCCGGCCGCCGTCCGCCATGGACCCGACGGCGAACCGTGCGTACCCTGCGAATGAACGGCGGTATCGACGGGTGATCCCGTAACGTCCGGCGCTCCAGCGCGAGCGGGTCGACGCGTCTTCGAGGGTGTATCGGCAATCCTCTTCGAGGGCGTCTCAGACGTACGAGCAACCCCACGACCGGGCGTCTCCGGTGGCGCGGGTTGCCCCGTATCGCCCTCCAGCGGAGACGAAACGGGACGGGCAGGCGAAGACTTGCCAGATCCGACGTCCATCCGCGGGACACCCGTCGCGGGAACGCTCCTCGAAGCGTGATCGGTGCTGCTCGAAGGCACCGCCTGAACGGTCTCGACACCCCCAGAACGATCGGACTCGATTCCGCCCCGGGGCGGCGACAGAAACGTCAGCCCGAGACGTGGCCGACGCCAGGAAACCCCCAACGAGAGGAGGCCACCGAAACTGCCGATACCGCCCGCCAGTTGCGTCGACCCGAGCGGGTCGAGAACCCCCGAAATCGTCATACTCGCTGCTCCCGAGTGGAGTGTTCCCAGCCCGTGGTCGGTCCCCCACGGCTCTGTCACCCCGATCGAACGGACGACTCCTGAGAGGTCTTCCCCCCATGACTCTGCTGGCACGAGTTACTCCCCACCACGGCGACCATCGTCTCCGGACCCATCCGGTGACAGTCGCGATGATTCGCTACCGCACTGTGCGGTAATTATCAATTCGACATTGTTGAATCATGGACTTAATTGTTTCCGTTCACGCCTCTATCGCGAGAGAGAATCGACGCCACCAGGATACTAATACTATATTAGGAAAATTGCAGTGAGTAAGTCCATCACTACAGTAGCCTTATATGGATCCAGAATCTCGTACGAAACGCAATGGAAAAACAAGGAAGAGGCATAGACCCGGGATATATCGACCGCATCGTGGAAGAATCAAGAGAAAGTATGGACAATCACGCAAGCGCAGATTGACAGCAATAAACGCCCCTGCACCGTCTGTGTTCGACGACACCATCCGATTGCCTGTGCTCCAACAATCGTAACGGCTCAGTTTCATGGGTGCTGTGGCCGTTTTTCCGGCCGTCGACCCATCCGCCGCTGCCCGTCGGCGGCGGTCGACGGCTGCACATTCGTTTTCGAGGAGTGGTAGCTGGCGCGTCCGAGCTGCGAGCAGTATCAGGCGTGTTCGATCCGAATGTGCCACTCGTCGTCGCCGACCTGCGTCGTCTCGTGGACGTACCCGCGCTGTTCGAGTACGTCGTACAGTGGGGCCGGCTCGAAGCTGTTGATCAACAGGAGCGTCTCGTCCTGTCCGAGATCGGATAACGTCGCCACGATGTCCCCGAACGGTTCGCCGTCGATCTCCCGCACGTCCAGTCGGCGCTCCGTCTCGTCGGCAGTATCACTGCTCATCGGTCGACTCAACGGGGTCAAGGAGTGAGAGGATTGAGCCGATGATGTTCGCCTCGGCCCGAACCTATACACGGGTCGGCTGCCACGGCTCACGGGATGGAAGACCCACGAGCCGGAACGGCGTCAGCCGATCCGGTAGTCGGTGGTCGCCGAGCACTGGCGACCGTGTTCGTCATCGTCTTCATCGACCTGGTCGGGTTCGGGATTGTCGTCCCGATCCTGCCGTTCTACGTCCGGAGTTTCGGCGCGAGCGACGTCGTATACGGCCTCCTGGCAGCGTCGTACTCCCTGATGCAGTTCGGCTTTGCACCCCTGCTGGGTCGCTGGAGTGACGCCTACGGCCGACGCCCGGTGTTGATGCTCTCGCTGGCCGGGAGCGTCCTCGCGTGGATCGTCTTCGGGCTCGGCACGCAGGTCGGGCTACTCCTCGGTCCGACTGCCGCACTCATCACGCTATTCGCTGCCCGGATGCTTGGCGGCGCGATGGGGGGCAACGTCGCGACCGCGCAGGCGTACATCGCGGACGTGACGACCGTCGAGAAGCGTACCGGGGCACTTGGACTCGTCGGCGCGGCCTTCGGACTCGGGTTCATCGTCGGCCCGGCGCTCGGGGCCGTGCTCGCGAGCGATCCGGTCGTCGAGGGCGCACGAAGTATACTCCCGGCAGCGATTCCGACGACCCGGTTCACGCTGCCGAGTTTCGGCGCTGCAACCGCGAGCCTTCTCGCACTGCTGGCAGCGTGGCGATTCCTTCCCGAACCCCGAACGGCCGAACAGCGTGCAACAGCACGCACCCGCGAGCGCCAGTCGTTCCTCGACCAGTTCCGGGGTGCACTGGCGAGTTCGGCGCTCAGGCCGCTGGTGCTCGCGTTCTTCGTCGCCTCGCTCGCCTTCTCGGGCGTCCAGATCGCGTTCGTCCCCTACCTCGCCGACGTCTACGGCTACGACGCGGCTGGAGCCGGCCTCTTTCTGACCTATATCGGCGTGCTCAGTGTCCTCATTGACCTCCTCCTCCGCGTGAACGCGGAGGAATCCCACCATAGGATTTCAGGCCCAGCGTTGCGGCCTGTTGGTTTCAAGACGCATACGTTCCACGCGTCACCTGCTGGGTTTCAGCATCGTCCCCAGAAATCGAAGATTTCTGGTGTGCGAACGAATCGCTGCGCGATTCGTTAACGGCGTGGCTGTCTTGTGGCCCGGTCAAAGAGGCCCCATCCGTAGCCGAGTCATAGTCACCGGCCTTCTGCCGGGAAGCCCGGTCACTTTGGCGGTGACTCTCTCCACTACGGTAGCGGTCTGCAATGTTTATCGCCCCGTTCACGTCGGCTTGGTACTCACCGAGCCAGCAGTCGTCGTTCGAACACCGGAACGTCGCCTGTCGTGGTCGGGAGCCGTGTTCACCGCAAGCGTGGCATGCCTTCGACGTATTCCGGGGATTCACCGTCTCGACGGGAATCCCCTTCTCGGCGGCTTTGTAGCGAATCTGTGCGTGGAGCTTGGCAAAGCCCCATCCGTGCAACCGCCGGTTCATGTACGCGCCGTAGTCCATGTTCTCGCGAATGTACGTCAAGTCCTCCAGCACCAACACTGGGTTTTCGACTGACTCAGCGTAGTCCACGACCCCACGGGTCACACGATGGAATACATCGTCTATCCGGTCCCACAGTGCGTCACCGAACGAGTCTGCGATTCGCTCACTATCACGCTTCTGAAGTCGTCTCTTGGCGGTGAAGTGGGTTTTGCGGAGCCGACGAACGGCCTTGCCGTCGTCGGCCCACAGTCGGGGGCGAACCGGAGAACCCGAGTCGTCGCGGTGACACACCGTGACGAGACTCGCTTCTCCAATGTCCACGCCAATAGGCGTCCTGTCGAGCCCAGCGAGACAGGGCTCGCCAGACTCGTCTGGCGGCGTCCGCTCGTCGGCGGACGCCTCAGATTGGTTCTCCACGTCGCGGGTAACGGTGACGTGAAGATACCACGCCCCGTCCCGCTCGAACAGTCGACTCTCACCCATCTCAGCGTCGTCTGCGTACACCGCTTCAAGCCACGCGCGCTGTTCGGGATTGGCGCGTGCGGGTATCCAGAGGTGGTAATCCTCGTGGTGCGGGATTTTGACGTACCACTCGATAGCGTTTGCTGGGTTGTGGTCGAGTTGCAGACCCTCGTTGGTGAACCGCACCGGGTGGTCGTCGTGAAGTTCGTCGGCGTCGTAACTGTTCCCACAGAGTTGTGGAACGTAGCTCTTGAGCGCGTTTTTGGCGTAGCCGCTCAGGTCGTACTCGACAACCACGTCGTTGGCCGCGGACTGTGTGTCGCAGCCAGCGTCGAACGCGGCTTGAAGCGCCTGCTGGTAGGCGTCCCGCGTCTCACGAAGCTTCTGACGCTTGTGGGAATTCGGGTCCACAAGCTTCAGTTCGAGCGTTTTCGTGAGTTCAGTCACGCTTCCGCCTCCTTATGGCGGTCGATGTAGTTTTCGACAGTTTCACTGGAGACGTGCCCGGCTGTTCCAGCGTAGTAGCCGCGTGCCCACCGTATTTTCTCACCGTCGTGGTCGGCGTGGCGGTGGTTGTATTTCCGTGAGGAAATGCCCTTGAACCAGTTGGCGAGCAGTGACGGACTGTTTTTGGGCGGGCTACTGACGAACAAGTGAACGTGGTCGGGCTGAACGGTCAGATTTTGAATGTCCAATCCCTTCTCGTCGGCAATTTCGTGGAGGATGGATTCCACACGGTCGGCAACCTCGTCCGTCAGTACCGCGTTGCGGTATTGAGCGGACCCCTGGTCCGCGAGGTCAGCGGAATCTTCGATTCCGCCAGACTTCGGGAGCCACACTATGTGGTAGTTGAGGTTGTAGGTTGCGTGCCGTGTGGTCTTCATCCGTGTAGCACACTATGGGTATGTCATGGCAAATATCTTGCGGAAACGGTGGGAAATCCAGCTCTGCAATAGAACGGTGGTTTGTCACACTATGCTGTCCGCTTGACCCCCGCCTGTTCGGTCCTCGGTTCCGACTGAGCGTCGGAACACTCGTCACTCACGGGAAGGCGGGGGTATGCGCTCGTATCTCTATCAGGGTGTCCTCGTTGGGCGGCTCTCGCGCCGCTTCGAGCCGATACAGCTGGCGATCGGTGGGGCGACGCTGCTGGTCGGTTCGCTCGCCGCCCTCCCGTTTTCACCGACCATCGGCACGGCGCTCACGCTGCCGTCGATCGCCGGCCTCACTCCGGCGGTGATCGTTCTGGTAGTCGTCCTCGCGGTCCTCTCGGTCGGGAACGCCCTCTTGAACGTCGCACTTGCAGCACTGGTCTCGATGGCCGCCAGCGACGCCGAACAGGGGAGCGCCTTCGGGGTCACCCAGGGCGCTGGCAGCCTCGGACGAACGGTCGGGCCACCGTTGATGACGGCCCTGTATGTCGTGCTCGCACGCTGGTCGCCGTTCGTCGCTGGCGCACTCCTGACGGTCGGTGTCCTCGTGCTCCTCGTGGGTGTTGCCCGCCAGCGACTCATGGCGACGAGCGGGTAACTCGCTCCGATCTGAGTCAGGTCGTCGAATCATCTGAGCAGGATCAGTCTGGAACTCGACAGTATCTCGGAACGTTCCCGACCCCACGCTCCGTCACGTGCGACAGTCGACGGATCGATCAAAATTCCCCGACCTATCTATCATATCCTTTGCCAAACAATTTACTACCTTCGCAGCCGTTCTTGACTACCATCAACATGAGTGAGCAGGGTCCAGCGGCCGACCACGGGAGTGGGGACGGCAAGGGTGTGTCCGAGAACGGAACCACGAAAGCCGAGGCGACAGCGGTACTCGACGGCGAGATCGACCTCGACGAATCGGCTGGCGACGACATCGTCCTCTACGATCACCCGACGGTGACGCAGGTCCTGGGCGACGTCTACGACTACTTCGAAGAGCTTACCGACGGCATCGTCGACCCACCGACGGCGGCGTTCGTCGCCTCGAAGTTCTTCGATTTCGGATATCTCGGTCGCTACGAGGAAGTGTCCTGGAAGTGGGTTTCCGAACCGTTCGCGTACGTGACGATCCTCCACGACGAGGCCGAGAACGAGTACCACTATCACGTCGTCGAGCCCACGCTGGATGACTTCGAGCAGTACGTCCGGAGCGACCTCATCGAGATGCTCCGGAACAACCTCATGTATCGAGACTTCGACGAGCACGACCGCGAGGCGGCGTTCCGCAGGGAGGCCCGAGCACTCATCGAAGAGCAGGCCGCGACGGTCGAGGCGGGGACAATCCACAAGCTACTGTACTATCTTATTCGCGATTTCATCGACTACGGACCCATCGATCCGATCATGCGCGACGACGAGATCGAGGACGTCTCCTGTGACGGCGCGGACATTCCAGTCTACGTCTACCACCGCCAGTATCGCGACCTCAAGACCAACGTCAGCTTCGACAGCGAGCATCTCGACGCGTTCACCTTCCGGCTGGCCCAGCGCTCGGGCAAGCAGATGACCGTCTCGAATCCCCTGGTCGACGCTACCCTGCCGAACGGCTCGCGCATCCAGCTCACGCTCGGCGGCGACATCTCGACCAGAGGATCGAACTTCACGATCCGGAAGTTCGCGGAGATTCCGCTCACGCCAATCGAGTTGATCGAGTGGAACACCTTCTCAGTCGAGCAGATGGCGTACTTCTGGCTGGCCATCGAGAACAACAGGTCACTGATCTTCGCCGGCGGAACGGGCTCCGGGAAGACTTCCAGTCTGAACGCCGTCTCGTTTTTCATCCCACCTTCCAGCAAGGTCGTCACCATCGAGGACACTCGCGAGATCGACTTGCCCCACGAGAACTGGATCCAGAGCGTGACTCGCGATGCGGTCACCAGCGAGGGTCGCGGCGAAGTTACGATGTATCAGCTGTTGCAGGCCGCCCTCCGCCAGCGGCCGGAGTACCTGCTCGTCGGGGAGATCCGCACGGAAGAACGTGTCGCGCTCACGTTCTTCCAGGCGATGTCGACCGGCCACACCTCCTACACGACCCTGCACGCCGACTCCATCGAGACGGTCCTCTCACGCCTGCTGAATCCGCCGCTGAACGTCCCCACGCAGATGGTTCAGGAACTGGATGTCGTCTCCGTCCAGCAACAGACGTTCATCGACGACCAGCGCGTCCGTCGGAATCGAACGGTCACCGAGTTACGGACCGACCCGGCCGATCCCAACGCGATCGAGACCCACGAGGTGTTCCGACGCAAGGCGAAAACGGACACCCACGAGATGGTTGCCGACTCCCAGTTGCTGGCCGAGATCGCTACCGATCGAGGGTGGAACGACACGAAATTACAGGCCGAATTCGACCGTCGGAAACGGGTGCTCCAGTATCTCCTCGACAACGATATCACCGACTACGAGCCGGTCTCGAAGGCGTTCAAGCGCTACGTCCGTGACGCAGAGCGGTTGCTTGACGCGATCGACGCCGGAACGTTGACGCGTGCAGACCTCACCGACCAGGGACCCGCACCGACTGCGATCGAACCGAGTGATCTGAACGTCGCCGATCTGGTCGAGGAGCTATGAGCGGCGAAGCGGCCGACCAGGGGCCGAACCACCAGTCCACAGACGACACCGAGCCCAGCGAGTTCGGCCTTCGACAGTTCCCGTACGTCCAGGAACCCCGTGAGGTCGGCGAGCGTGAACTCCGCGAGCAGTACGGCTGGATGCGGGCCTACTACAAGGCCCGTCCCCAGCGATACGTCGATCTCCAGCAATGGCTCAACCAGGCCCGGTACGGCCAGAGTTACGACGTCTACCTCAAGCGGAGCGCGCTGCTGGCGGTGGGCGCGACGATCGCCGGCGTCGTACTCGGTCTCGTGTTCTCGTGGCTGTTGGTCAGTATGGGCCTCCTCGAAGGCATCACCAATCCACTCTCGTACGATGGCGAGATCGTCTTGCTCGTCGCCGAAAACAGGGCACTGGTCGCCGGCGGGGCGCTCTCGATTTCCTCGGCAGCGATCTTCGGTCTCGGGACCTGGTACCTGCGATATCACTATCCGCGGTTCGTCGCCTCCAGTCGCCGCCGGAACATCGACGTGACGCTCCCGCACGCGATCGTCTTCATGTACGCGCTCTCGCGTGGCGGCATGGACCTCATGGAGGTGTTCGAGGTCCTTGCCGACAACGAAGGGACCTACGGCGAGGTCGCGAACGAAGCCGAGATGATCGTCCGCGAGATCGAGTTCTTCGGCAACGACACCAACACTGCACTCCGCAACGTCCGCAATCTCACGCCGAGCGACAACTTCGAACAGTTTCTCGACGATCTGATCGGCGTCCTCGACTCCGGCGGTGACCTCACCGTCTTCTTCGAGACCGAGGCCGAAGACTACCTCGAAGAGGCCCGGGACGAACAACACTCCTTCCTGGAGACGCTGGCAGTCCTGAGTGAGTTCTTCGTCGTCCTGTTCGTCGCCGCTCCTCTGTTCGTCATCGTCATCCTCGTCGTGATGAGCCTGCTCGGCGGTCAGACGCTCGCCCAGCTCGTCTTGCTCGTCTACGCCGTCCTCCCCCTGTCGATGCTCGCCTTTCTGGTGTTGCTGGACACGCTCTCGGAGCCGTACAAACAGCCCGACGTCTACTTCGGCGAGAACGACGGCGAAGTCGAGAGCGGATTCGCACTCTTCACAGCGGTCCTCCGGGACGCGGTTCCGGGCCTCCAGGCGCGTCCGGCAAGCGCGACGACGTTCGAGGGGTCACTCCGATCCAGGCAGGGCCGATATCTCGCCCACCGACGCCGAAAGGCGCTGCTCGAAGCAGTGTCGGATCCGCTGGCGACCGTTCGGGAACGGCCGGTGTATTCGCTCGCGATTACCGCCCCACTGGCGCTGCTCACTGTCGGTGCCGTCGTCGGATCCGGGCTGGCAACCCCGACTCAGGACGCGATGCTCGATGCCCCGGTCCCGACGACGACGTGGCTGGTCGTCGTCCCGGTGTTGGTCGTGATGGTCCCGCTCTCGCTGTTTCACGAGCGAAAGCGGCGTCGCGAGCGCCAGTTCGCCGATGCGTTCCCTGACACGCTGGCCGTCCTGGCCAGCGCCAACAAGATGGGTGTCCAGTTCGAGGACGCGCTGGGGTTGCTCTCACGGTGGTCGACCGGCCCGCTCGCGAGACAGATGAAACTCCTGCAGAACGATCTGCGCTGGAACTTCGACACCCGAGCGGCGATGCACAACCTCGCCGACCGAGTCTCAGTACCGCAGTTGGCCCGGACGATGACGCTCATCGGTGAAGGGGTCCGTTCGAGCAGCGACGTCGCCGCAGTCCTGTCGATCGCCGCCCGGGACACCAAAGAGCGGTTCAAACTTGACCGCGAACGCCGCCAGGAGCTGACGCCCTATATCGCAGTCGTCGTCATCGGCTTTCTGGTCTTCCTGCTGGTGGTTGTCCTGCTCGATTCGGCTTACCTGACGCCGATCGCTGAGGCACAGGCCGCAGCCGACCCCGCCACACCGGTCGAGGAGGGGCCACGCCTCCCGGTGAGTCTCGCGAACACACCCGTCGCGGCCTACCAGGCGCTGTTCTTGCACGCCGCGATCGTTCAGGCTATCGGCAGCGGCGTCCTCGCTGGCAAACTCGCCGACGACGACGCCTTCAGCGGGCTGAAGTACAGTATCTTCCTGCTCGTGATCGCCGTCGCAGCGTTCGCGCTGGTCTAACAATGACACGATATCATCCCACATCCGATCGGCAGTTCAGACACGACGACCGCGGGGTCTCTGAAGTACTCGGCGCGATCCTGGTCTTCGCGCTGTTGATCCTCCTGCTGGTGTTGATCCAGGCCAACGCCGTCCCGGCCGCCAACCAGCAGGTCGAGTTCGAACACAACCAGCGCGTCGTCCAGGACTTCCAGTCGCTACAGGACGGCCTGTTCAGGGCGAGTGCGACCGGGCAGGAGGTCGCCATTCCCGTCGAAACCGGCGTCTCCTACCCACCGCGGTTCTTCCTGCTGAATCCCGGGCCAGCAACCGGGACGATCCGGACGACCGGCCAGCAGTCACTGACGATCGATAACGCCCAGGCGACCGGGAACGTCGGTGACTTCTGGAACGGGAGCCTGCAAAGCTACGAGACGACTGGGCTCACCTACGAACCACAGTACAACGAACTCCAGAGAGCGGGGACACTCCACCTCGAACACTCGATGCTCTACCGGAGCTTCGACAGCGGGAACCGTTACTTCGACGATCCGACAGGCTTCATCGACGGCAACCGGATCAGGCTGACACTGCTGAGCGGGGAGTTCTCGCGAAGTAGTCTTTCGGAATCGGTTGAGATCGCACCAGTCAGCCATCAGCGCCGGACGATTACGGTCCAGAGCACTGCGGTCGATCCGATCACGATCACGTTCGAGACCGATCTAGAGCCAGACACAATTCTCGATGGACTCGGCGAAGATACGAAAGTCAAGGAGATCAGGGATAACGAAAACGGGACGGCAACGATGGAACTCAGTCCGGGCAGCTACGAGCTAACGATGTCGAAGATTCGGGTCGGTTCGACGAGCGTCAGCCAACCCCCGTCGGCATACATTACTGACGTGGCGGGCAACGGAACACAGGTTCCCAGCGGGACGACCCAGCGTCTCGTCGCAGAGGTGCGCGACCGGTACAACAACCCCGTCAGTAACGTCGAAGTCTCGTTGCTGAACGCCGACAGCCTTGACGGGTCAGTCGAGTTTATCGACGGTTCACGAACCGACAGCGAGGGGCGTGTGACCGTCGCGTACACAGCACCGCCCCGCGAAGATCTGTTCGACGACACGAACGAGACAGTCCGCATCGGTATCGAGGCGGCCACCGGCCCCGCCAACCGTACCGCTTTCCAGATCGGTGTCATCGACCGAACGCCTGCCTCCGTAACCGTTCGGTACCCCAACGGCGGAGAAACGTTCGAAGCGGGATCGACATATCCCATCGACTGGTCGACAACTGGCAGTATCGACCTGAACTCGGTCGTGCTCTCGTACTCGACAAACGGCGGCAACACATGGACAGAGATATCGAGCGACGGTGTCAACGACGGAACGCACGACTGGGATATCCCCGACAGCGTCAGGAGTACGAACGCGCTCGTCCGTGTGACTGTGCGAGATACCGACGGAAACCAGGGGACAGACATCAGTGACGGACAGTTCGAAATCGTCGAGCCTTCGGACGACGGAGATGAGAGTAATGCAGACGTAATTCGGTACATCGACGGTTCTGGTAGTGCGGAAACCGGGGCTGATCGAGGCATCGTGACGTTCGGGATCGAGAACACTGGGTCGACAGCAGTACCTATCACGGGACTCGGCGTCGACACCAGCAAGGGAGGAATCAGTGGACTGCGAGAGGATCTACCGGGGACCGGTGCGGGTAATAACGAAGTGTTCATCAACGTCAACAGCGGCGGGACCGACGGCTTCTACGAGGTGGATGGCGCGCCAACCTACACCAGTGACGCTGGCAACCGCTATCCGCTGAACACACAGGTCACGCTGTCCGAAGCCGCTTCACTCCCCGGCGGGGGAACGGCGACGGTGACCCTCGCAAAGTTTGTCAACAACGGCAACAAGGTCCCCGGAGAGTCACTGGCCGGCGACGAGTTTACCATCACGCTGTACTTCGGTGACGGCACGAGTAAAACGGTCCAGTTCACTGGCTGACTCACCCGACAAACATCTCCCCCGTCTTCGACCAGTCATAATCGGCGTACCGCACTTTCGGATCCGCATTCACTGGCAGACAGTTGAACGCCTGCAGAATCTCACGAATTCCCGATCCACCACCGAAGTCGCCGCGATACCACAGCATGAATCGCGGCACTCGCACCACACCGCTGTCTGGATTGTACTCGACTTCCTGCGCAAGATACGACGCAGTGGCCAGATCCAGTTGCGCGTTGATCTCTCCGGCTTCGTAGACGCGGATCGGCGGGCAGCTCTTGGCCCCGCAGTTCAGTGCAAAGTGGATTCGCCAGTCGCGTTCGGCGACCCTGTTCCGACACTCGAATCGCGACGGAAACAGTCGCGGCAGATATCCAAGCCCGAGACTCGACTGCGAGCGTCGGAGGATACCGTGTTCGATAGCGTCCAGCGAGAGCCACGTCCCGGCGACGGGGATCGCCTCGTGACCGAAGAATCGCCGTCGGCTCCGCTCGTATTCGCCGGGCCAGCGTTCGAGCAACAACTGGGCGTATGCGTTGTAGACGTTCAGCCAGAACGCCAGGCGCTGCTCGTCAGTGGTGAGTGAAGTCGTCAGCACGTCCGGATCGAGGCCGGCCAGCACGTCCTCGTGCTCGCGCGTCGGCTCACCGTCCCGGACGGAACCCAGAAATTCTCTCGCGACCGTACCCGGCTCCCGCGAGTTCATACTAATCGTTTGTCCGCCAGGAGGAAAACGCCTCGGCGGTCGTGCGAGCGCTACTCGTTGGCAGAATGAGGCGCTACTCCTCGGCGATATCGACGACCAGCACCGGGATGTCGGCGTTCTTGACGACGCGCTCGGTGACGCTCCCCAGCGTCGACATCCGATCGCGACCGGTTCGGCCGTGGGTCCCCATCACCACGAGGTCCATGTCTTCCTCCTCGGTATAGGCCAGAATCGACTTGTAGGGAATCCCCTCACGACGAACCGTGGCCACGTCGACGCCGTTCTCTTCGAGTCGCGTCACGGCGTCGTCGAGGGCGTGCTCGCCTTCTTCTTCTAGCGAGGCGATCACCTCGTCTTTCGTGTCTCTGGAGGCCGCCCGGTAGAGACGCTGATCGACCACGTAGAGAACGTAGACCGTCGCGTCGTTGTCGCGGGCAATCGCCGCCGCGTGTTCGAGCGACCTGGTCGTCCCCTTGCTCCCGTCGGTGGGCACGAGAATCCGATCGTACATCGAGATGACCCTACGGGGGCCGTCGTCATAGTTGTACGTGCTCATACGGTCGGTTGTGACGATTTACCGGTACGATCGCATGGCCTGTGCGACCGATCTGGAACAGACGTACAACCGACCGTATCACACCACAGGAATAGCCATCGATCACCCCTCGAATCGACCGTCAGTTCGTCTCTTCTTCTTTGAGTTCTTCGAGTTCAGCGTCGACTTCCGACTGCTCGACTTCGGCATCGACATCGACGTCCTCGACCTCAGCAGGATCGACGTCAGCGGTGTCGGCTGTCGCCTCGCTCTCTTCGGCGGTAGCCTCGCTGGTGTCGGCCTCGGTCGTCCCCTTGCCCATCTCGGATTTGAGCGTCTCCAGTTCGGCGTCGACCTCGCTGTCGTTGCTGAGCGCCTCCAGTTCGCGGTCGACCTGATCCTTGTCCGAGAGGACATCCTCGAAGGCATCCGACTCCTGCAGTTCGTCCATCGCCTGCGCGCGGGCTTCCATGTCCTCGGTCCGGTCCTCGGCACGTTCGATCGCCCGGCCGACATCCTCGAACTCCTCGCCTGCTCCGGTCATCGCCTCGCTGACCTTCGTCGAGGCCTCGGCGGCCTCGTAGCGAGCTTTCATGCTCTCTTTCTTGGTCCGGAACTCCTCGATCCGGCTCTGAAGTTTGTCTTTCTGCTGGACCAGTCGATCCTGTTGTTGCTGGAGATTCGAGACCTGCGTTTCCAGTTGCTCGATCTCGTTCATCTTCTGCTTTTTCTTCTCCAGGGCCTTCCGGGCGAGATCCTCACGATCCTGCCGAACGGCCTCACGGGCCTGCTCGTTGTGCTTCTCGACGTTCTGTTCGAGCCGGCGTTTCTGGATCTCCAGACGCTTCTTCTGGGTCGTCAGATCGGCGATTCCCTGCTTGACGTCCTGCAACTGATCCCGGAGCTGTTCGTAGGAGTAATCCAGGGTCTGGGAGGGGTCTTCCGCGCGGTTGAGGACCGCGTTGAGCTTCGAGCGGATGATGTAGGACGTGCGTGAGAGGATTCCCATGCTCGTGCCTTGGGCATGGCCACCCTTAAATCACTTACACATTCAGCGGGGGCGACCGCGAGCGGACCGACCTACCCGAGTTGAGCCTTCCCGAACCGCCAGGTACCGAACGCCAGCGGCACGACGATCCAGGCTGCGAGGATTACGAGCATGAACCACGGCTGTGTGTAGAACGGATCGCTGGGCGTCGACACTGGTGCCTCCTCGCTGGCGATCCGTGCAGGCATGTAGAAATCCATCGTGTTCAGGTACGCACCGGTCGGACTCAGGCTGAACACCAGTTCCGTGAGATTCTGGTAGTTCTCCGGGTTGCGACCGAGTTCTTCAAGCAGGAACTTAACTACCTCCGTCGGGCTGATGGGGAGAGAAAACCAGCCAATGTTGAAGACGAAGAAGAAGGCGATAGAGGCAGCGATCGCTCGTGAGCGTGCCGACGTCGCGGCCGAGATCCCCACGGCGATCGCGACGTAACCCATCGCGTACAGCAGGGTGATGGCGATAAATCGAAGGTAGTCGCCGTAGGCGATCGACATATCCGGGACGAACACCATCGCGGCGACCGTGCCGACGACGAACGAGATTACCAGTCCGGCGACGACGACGACCGATCTCGCGAGGAGTTTGCCGAACACGACCGACGATCGATCGACTGGCGCACCGAGCGTGAACTTGATCGTTCCCGACTCACGCTCGCCAGCGATCGAGAGATAGGCGGCGACGAGCGCGATCAACGGGATAACCAATACGCTCCCGATACCGAGGAGCGAGAACAGGACCATGTGGAAATCAGGATCCGTACTGCTACTCTGCCCGTAGAAAAACAACACCATGAACAGCGAGTACAGCGCGACTGGTGCCCACACGAGCTTCGACCGCCGGACGTTCAGGAAATCCCGTTTCGCGACCGCGAGCGTACTCATGCCGGCACCTCCATCTCAGGGCCCTCTTCTGCCGATTCGTCCGTCTCTCCCGTACTCTCGGCACTCGAACCAGTGTACCGTTCGAACAGCGTCTCAAGGGAGGTGTCTTCGGAGACGATGTCCGTGACGATCGTCCGCTCGTCGATGGCCCGGACGACGTCGACTTTCACCGTCGGATTCTCACAGGTCGCGGTAATCTCGTCGTCGTCGACGGCGACGTCCTGTACCCCTTCGACACTGCCCAGGCCCAGCGGATCGGGCACCGATTCGACCTCGACGTCGATCGTACAGACACCCTCGTTCTGATCCCGGAGGTTCTCGATGGTGTCCTGGATCGCGAGTTCGCCGCCACTGAGGATGGCGACGCGATCACAGACGGCCTCGACCTCGCTGAGGATGTGCGAGGAGAAAAACACCGTCGTCCCGTCAGCGGCCTGCTCGCGGATGATCTGGCGCATCTCCTTCATCCCCGTCGGGTCCAGTCCCGAGGAGGGTTCGTCGAGGATCAGCAGGTCGGGATCACCAGCGAGGGCCATCCCGAGACCGAGTCGCTGTTGCATCCCCTTCGAGAAGCCGCCAGCCTTCCGATCGGCGGCGTCGGCGATGCCCACAGTTTCGAGGATCGCGTCCGTGTCCGCGTCGATCCCCTTGGCGTCCTCGACCCACGCGATGTGCTCGCGGGGCGTGAGTCGCTCGAATACCTCCGCGCCTTCCGGGAGGACACCCGTTTGCTGGCGGATCTGTTTCGACTCGGTCCGGACATCGTGGCCCAGCACCGTCGCGCTCCCGTCGGTCGGATCGATGAAGTTCAACAGGATGTTGATCGTCGTCGACTTGCCCGCGCCGTTGGGACCCAGGAAGCCGAATACCTCTCCCTCCTCGACAGTGAGGTCGAGGTCGTTCAATGCGAGCACTCCGGACTCACCTGAACCGAAGCGCCTGGTCAATCCGTCTGTTTGGATGGCGACCATATAGCGAGGATCAAACGGGCCGAATATAAAAAGGGCGTCAGAGTTTCAGAGTCGTTTACTCTGACCAGAGACGCCAGCTGGCGCTACTGATCAGTCCGCGAACGTGGCCGAGTGGGGCCGTCCTGCTCGCTCGTGAGTCCCTTTCTGACGGCGCTGACGATCGCTTCGAGTTCCGCCGGGTCGAGGTCGAGATCGATCGAAAGCGCGTGTGGGTTCGACACTGCACCGCCGTCTCCGTGGGCGACACCACCGTCTGTGGCCTCCCGGGCTGTCTCAGCAGCGGCTCGCGCGTCCGCGGCCGCGTCTCTGGCGTCTGCAGTCGCCGCTTCGAGGTCGGCCACCAGCTTCTGCAGTGATTCGGCGTCAATGTCTGTATCGACATCGTCTCCCGCTGGAGCTATATCCTCGGCTGGTGCGTTCTCGGTGACAGTCTCCCCCGAAACAGGAGAATTATATCGGCCCTCCGAATCGCGTTCGAGAAGCCCGGCCCACTCGTATAGCGTCAGAAGCGTCTCGATGCCAGTCTCGACACGCGAGGTATCAAGGTCCTGCCCGGTGAGGGCAGCGACGACCGGGAGCAACTCGCTCTCAGTCATCGGGTTCTGGTCGAGGACACCGCGAACATCGTCGGTCAGTTCCCAGTCATCGAGGAGGTCCCTAGCCTGTGCCTTGGCCTGCTCGTGGTCGTCCTCGGCGAGCGCGGTCGCAAGCGTCGTCCCGGCATCGGTGAGTCGGTGTTTCTGTTTGTGGGGGTCGAGTACCCCGATCGCTTCGAGGAATCGCGTCTGACGGCCGACCGCGTCCGAGACGCTCGTATGCGCCTCGACGTCGGTCGTGTACTGTGGATCCGATGCGGCACCGGCTGCATACCAGCCAGCGACGATCTCCTGAAGCGTCTCGAAACTGACGCCTTTCGGAACGGGATGCGTGGGCATCACCGGGTGTGAACTGACGATTCCTCAAAAGCCCTCACCCAAACCGAGGTCACCGCAATTGTTAGGCCCACCGCGGATCGAACATCGGTATGGCTGACCGGATCCCGATTCCGGGACCACGGGACGTTCGCGCGACCCGCGACGGCCCTGAAGACACTGACACACTCGTCGTCGCCTGCCCACCTCATCCCCAGATGGGGGGCTCGCGAACGGACTCACGGCTGACCGCCATCAGCGACGCGCTGGCCGACTACGACATTGCGACCCTCCGGTTCGATTACGGCCCCTGGGACGACGGCCACGGCGAGGTGCGCGACGCGGTCGCAGCCTGTGAATGGGGTCACGAGCGCTACAATCGAGTGGGGCTGTTCGGCTACAGTTTCGGCGGTGGGGTCGCATTGCTCGCTACACTCGAAACCAGCCCCCTTGCGGTGTCGGTGCTGGCCCCCCACGCGGATGTCGGCGAGCGCGACGCGGCCGATGCCGTCGCGGGTGCAAGGTGTCCCCTGCAGGTCATCTACGGCGAGCGCGACGAGTCCGCCGAGTGGGAGCGTATCGTCAAGGCAGCCCGCGAGCAGGGAGCCACAGTCGAGTCGATTGCCGCCGACCACTTCTTCGTGGGCCAGCGCACTCGCGCTGCCGAGACGGTCGCCGACTGGCTCTCGACCCTGCTCGGGAGAGCGTGACCCGACCGTTTTGTATACGCCCCGGTCGAACACCCGAGTATGCCCGACGACATCGACGACATCGCCGACGCCCTGGGGGCGGTCAGAGCGGGGGGGGACCTCTCACGACTCCCCGTCTCGTCCGTACAGGACGACGGACAGACCGTTACGATCGAATTGAAGACGCCCGCGAACAACGTCTTCCGCCGCGAGCTGAAACGTCCGCCGATCTGGGGACCAAACTGTGACCTGAAGCGGTTGCTCGACGCCTACGACCTCGGTCCCGAGGAGATCGAGAAATTGACGGGCAAGAAGATACCCGTCCAGCGGGAGGTCGCGGCCGGCCGACCCACGTTTCAGATCGATTTCGAGGCACTCGCCGAGCGGTAGAGAGCTTCGAGAGACTGGACAGTGTGTAGACACAGGACTTGACAGACGGTCACGAACGCGAGCGGTCCCGAAACCGTTTTGACGCCTCCTCGCGCACCGTCAGTATGCCCACGGAATCCCACACGGGGTACGACCCCACACTTGGGAACAAGTTCGTTTTTGTCACCGGCGGGGTGATGTCCGGTCTCGGTAAGGGAATCACGGCCGCCAGCACCGGCCGGCTCCTGAAGAACGCCGGGTTCGACGTCACCGCCGTCAAGATCGACCCGTATCTGAACGTCGACGCCGGCACGATGAATCCCTTCCAGCACGGGGAGGTCTACGTCCTCAAGGACGGCGGCGAGGTCGATCTGGACCTGGGGAACTACGAGCGGTTCCTCGACGAGGACATGACCTTCGACCACAACGTCACCACCGGCAAGACCTACAAGCACGTCATCGAAAAGGAGCGCGCTGGCGACTATCTCGGCAAAACTGTGCAGATCATCCCACACATCACCGACGACATCAAGCGGCGGATTCGGGAAGCCGCCGAAGGAACGGATGTCTGTATCGTCGAGGTCGGCGGCACAGTCGGCGACATCGAGGGGATGCCCTATCTCGAAGCGTTGCGGCAGTTCGCCCACGAGCAGGACGACAACGACATTCTCTTTACCCACGTCACGCTCGTCCCCTACTCGAAAAACGGCGAACAAAAGACCAAACCCACACAGCACTCAGTCAAAGAACTCCGATCGATCGGCCTCCAGCCCGACATCCTGGTGGGTCGCTGTGAGGACAAACTCGCACCCGACGTCAAGGAGAAGATCGCGCTGTTCTGTGACGTGCCAACGGACGCGGTCTTCTCGAACTCCGACGTGGAAGACATCTACCACGTCCCGCTGATGGTCGAGGAGGAAGGCCTCGACCAGTACGTCATGGAAGAACTCGGCCTCGCCGAGCGCGCCCTGCCCGCCGAGGAGCGGGACAACCGCTGGCGCGAACTCGTGACTCAGGAGACGACCGGCGAAGTAGATATTGCCCTCGTCGGCAAGTACGATCTCGAAGACGCCTACATGTCCGTCAACGAGGCGCTGAAACACGCTGGCCTGGAGAAGGGTGTCGACGTGAACATCCGCTGGGTCGACTCCGACGAGGACGACGTCACCGAAAGCGAGAACCTCACGGAAGCCGACGGCGTCGTGGTCCCCGGCGGCTTTGGCTCGCGCGGCACCGAGGGCAAGATCGAGGCCATCCGCTACGCCCGCGAAAACGACGTACCGTTCCTCGGTCTCTGTCTGGGCTTCCAGATGGCCGTCGTCGACGTCGCCCGGAACGTTCTGGGCTACGAGGAGGCCCACTCCGCGGAGATGGACGAAGAGACACCCGATCCCGTCATCGACATCTTGCCCGAGCAAGAACACACCGACGACATGGGCGGGACGATGCGCCTGGGTGCCCACCAGACCGACATCACGCCCGGGACGCTGGCCGAAGACCTCTACGACTCGACCGTGTGTACCGAACGCCACCGTCACCGCTACGAGGTCAACCCCGAGTACTTCGAGGACTTCGCCGACACCTCGATGGTCTTTTCGGGCCGCGCGGGTCGGCGGATGGAGATTCTCGAACTCGAAGACCATCCGTACTTCATCGGGACGCAGTTCCACCCCGAGTTCCGCTCGCGGCCGACGCGAGCATCGCCGCCGTTCGTCGGGCTTCTCGAAGCCGTCCTCGGTGAGCGTGACTGGACCGCCCAGGAGGTGGAGGCCTGATGGTCGACGTCGAGAGCTTCATCGACGAAAAGATCGAAGAGATCAGCGAGGCAGTCGGTGACGCCAACGCCGTCATCGGCCTCTCGGGCGGTGTGGACTCCTCGACCGCGGCCGCGCTGGCCTACGAGGCCATTGGGACCCAGCTCACAGCAGTCTACGTCGACACCGGCCTGATGCGCAAAGGCGAGACCGAGGAGATCCGCGAGACCTTCGACTACATGGAGAGTCTGCGGATCGTCGACGCCAGGGATCGGTTCCTCGAAGAACTCGAAGGGGTCACCGACCCCGAGGAGAAACGCCACATCATCGGCGAACAGTTCATCCGGGAGTTCGAAACTGTGGCCCGCGAAGTGGATGCGGACTACCTTGTCCAGGGGACGATCTACCCCGACCGTATCGAATCGGAGGGGACGATCAAGTCCCACCACAACGTCGGTGGCCTGCCCGAACGGATCGACTTTGAGGGCATCGTCGAACCGATGCGGGACCTCTACAAGGACGAAGTCCGTGAGGTCGCCCGCGAACTCGATCTGGAGGAAGTCATCTCCGAGCGGATGCCCTTCCCCGGTCCCGGACTCGCGGTGCGGATCATCGGTCCCGTCACCGAGGAGAAACTGGAAGTCGCTCGCGAGGCCAACCACGTCGTCGAAGAGGAACTCGAAGAGTACGAACCCTGGCAGGCCCTCGCCGCAGTCATCGGGAAAGCCACAGGTGTCAAGGGCGACAACCGCGTCCACGGCTGGGTCGTCTCCGTGCGCTCCGTGGAGAGTCGGGACGGCATGACCGCCCGCGCCCAGGAAATCGACTGGGAAACCCTCCAGCGTATCCAGTCGCGGATCACGGGCTCACACGAAAACGTCGCGCGCGTCGTCTATGACGTGACCCACAAGCCGCCCGCAACTATCGAGTACGAATAACTACTGCTCGCGGTCGGCGACTTTCACGAGCTGTTTCCCGATGTTCTCGCCCTCGAACAGCCCGAGGAACGCCTCCGGTGCGTTTTCCAGGCCCTCGGTGACTGTCTCACGGTAGGTGATCTCGCCGTTCTGGACCCACTGACCGAGCTGGCGGGTCGCCTGTTCGAACCGGGTGGCGAAATCACCGACGAGGAAGCCCTCGACGGTCGCGCGCGTCTGGATAAGCTGGGAGAGTTTGCGCGGCCCAGTCGGCAGTTCCTCGGCGTTGTACTGGGAGATCTGGCCGCAGACGGCGACACGGGCGTCGACGTTGAGCTGGGTGAAGACGGCGTCGGTGATCGGCCCACCCACGTTGTCGAAGTAGGCGTCGACACCCTCGGGGGCTGCCTCCTCTAGTGCGTGGCGGTAGTCGTCGGTCTCCTTGTAGTTGATCCCGACATCGAAGCCGAGGTCGTCTTCGAGAAATTGAACTTTCTCATCGGAGCCCGCGAAGCCGATCACGCGTGCACCCTGGAGTTTGGCGATCTGGCCGGCGACCGAGCCGACCGCGCCCGCCGCGCCAGTCACGACGAATGTATCGCCGGCGTCGGGCTGTGCGACCTCACGCGTGCCGAAGTAGGCCGTTCGACCGGGCATCCCGAGGACCCCGAGTGCGGTCGAGATCGGCCCGAGATTGGGGTCGATCTGCTGGAGATCGGAGCCGGCAGCCGTCGAGAGTTCGGCCCACCGGAGGTTCCCCGCGACGACGTCGCCAGGTTCGAATCCCGAGCCGTTGTCTGCGACGACCTCGCCGACGACCGCGCCCTGGAGCGGGTCACTGACATCCCACGGCTCGGCGTATGATTCACCCGCATTCATGCGGTCGCGCATGTATGGGTCGACCGAGAGATACAGCGTCCGGACGAGCGCCTCACCCGGGTCCGGGTCAGGAACGTCCTGTTCGACCAGTTCGAACGTGTCGCGGTCCGGTTTGCCTTCGGGACGCTTCGCCAGCGTGAACACACGATTTGTCTCTGGCATCGACTGTGCTATCGGTCCACCACCGAAACGCCCTTCGAAGGAAGAACGCTACGATAGTTGGACAGTTTTTCGACGGTCAGGCGACCAGCCCACCCACGAGGATTCCAGCTCCGAGGATCGTGAACACGCCCCCCAGAATGGTGGCCACGACGGCGACGACGTACGGCCAGGTGTCCGTCGAGCGTTCGAGGACCGCCTGGTCGGCCATGCTCGTCAGCAGGGTCGCCCGAACCCGGTCACCCTCGGTGTAGTTCGAGAGATACGACTCGACGACATCGCGACTTCCCGTGGGGGGATCCTGGCCCTCGGTGACGAACGTCGACTCGTAGGTTTCGCCGTCAAAGTCGTACCGGAATCGGACAGTGGGTTCGAAATCGCCGTCCTCTCGTTCGTCGATTCTGGTCTCGACGATCTCGGCGTCGACCTCCCGAGCCTCACGGGAACGACGGTAGAGACCAACAGAGAGCCGGGCCCCGTACTGCAGGATGGCCCCGCCGACCAGCAGAAAGGGGATGCCGACGAGTGCGAGCAGATCGACCATACCGTCGCGAGGCGGGCGAGCGAAAAAGGCCCTTCTATCGCGACCCGGTGACGAAACCCATTAATCCACGCTTGCCCACCTCGGAGTATGCACGTTATCGTCGCGGGGGTGGACCGCCAGGAGATCGGCCAGGCCATCGAGTCGGAGGGTCACGATATCGCGTTCGTCGATATCGCCAACCGCCCGGCGCTCGAAGAGGCCGGGATCCACGACGCAGCCGTCTTCGTCCTCACAGAAGTCGAACAGGCCACGTCGATCTCGGTCGCCAAGGACCTCAACCCCGATCTGAAGGTCGTCGTCTATGCCAGCCAGTCGCTTCCGGACTTCGCCCGGCGACAGGCCGATCTGGTCGTCGACCCCGATCTCATCGACGCCGAGACGGTCGCCGAAGAGCTCGACAGCTAGTTTCCAAACTCAGGAGCCAGTTCCGCCTGGGAATCGAAGGGGAAATCGGGAAAAAGACGGCCCACGTAGTGACGAGTATGTCCACGACACTCACCGTCGAAGGGATGAGCTGTGGCGGCTGTGAACAAACTGTCGTCGAGGCACTCGAATCTGTATCGGGAGTCACCCACGCCGAAGCTGATCGTGAAACTGACAGCGCGACCGTCGAAGGCGACGCCGATGTCGACGCACTCGTTCAGGCGGTCGTCGATTCGGGCTACGACGCCAGCGCCTGAGCCGTGTCGGTGTGCTGGCGGAGTACTCGTCCTCATACTGCCGGCTGTAACAAACTGAAGGAATTCGCCACACCGGGGTGGCGAATATCTTTCCGAACGTACAGCCGGCAGTATCACTCGTTCAGTTCTCGGAGCGCCGTCTCTCCGTGATCGGTCGCGACGTAGTAGGTGTGCTTGCGGTGCGTCTCGTCTTTGGGCTTGAGTGTTCGCTCGCTCGCTTTGATCGTACTCCCCTCGTACTCGGTGACGAGCCCGACCTGTCGGAGCGCCCGATAGAGGTGGCGAACGTACTCGAAGTCCATGTCCAGTTCCTCGGCAGTCATCCGCGGGTAGTCCGGGCCACCACGAGCCAGTCGCGCGACCAGCGTCTTCCCGTCGGGGAGGTGTCGCAGAACGTTCCGTCGACCCTCCGGGTCGTCGAGGAACCGCAAAAGGTGATCGCCCTGTCGTGAGAGTCGGTAGTAGGTGTGGTGCTGGCGGACCTCGTCAGCCTGTTTTGCCTTCACGCGGCGCTGTTTCACCGTTCCTGATTCGACCCGTTCGAGCACGCCCGCCGTCTCCATCTCCGCACACAGGTCCTCTACCTCTCCCCGCTTGGCGTCGAGATGGCCGGCCATCGACCGCGGATAGTTTCCCTCGACGGCATCGAGATGATAGCAGATTAAATAGGCGACCGGATCCGCGGGAATCGGGGCCAGCTGGCCGACGATCCGTTCTCTGCGTTCGAGTTCGGCTTCGAGGTCTGAAGCCCGGTCGTATCGGGACTGGGCGTTGTCCGCAGGAGTGGATTCGAGGTCGAGCGTGACGTCGATCAACTCTCCATGGGGTGTCTCCAGCGAGAGGTTCAGTTCGCCCGTCTCCCAGTGCTCGCCCGACTCTGAGCGGGCACGTTCGAGCGCCGACTCGACCGTCTCGTAGCGCGTCATGATCGTGTCCGCTTCCAGGCGGAGACGGTCGATCTCGGCCTGTGAGACCATCGTCGGATGCTACTGGCCGGGTGCGTTTGAATCCACTGTGTGTGAGCGATCCTGGAGAGAGCGACCGCTGATCGACGTTCCGACCGCGCTGGTGTTTTTAACTTGGTTTGGACGCTACGGGCTACTATGCCACAGATTCCCGAGACGTACCACGACCTCTTCGAGAAACAGACGTTCGCGCACGTGACGACGATGACACCGGACGGGAAACCGCACACGACGCCGGTCTGGATCGACTACGACGCCGAAGACGATCGGCTACTGGTCAACACCGAACGGGGCCGCCGCAAGGAGCGCAACGTCGCGAACGATCCGACAGTGTCGGTGAGCATGGCCGATCCCGACAACCCCTATCGGTTCCTCTCGGTGACTGGCGAAGTGACTGCTGTCACGACCGATGGTGCTCGCGAACACATCGACGTGCTCGCCGAGCGATATATGGGCGAATCCGAGTACCCAGATCCGATCGAAACCGAGCGCGTGATCCTTCGGATCCGGGCTGAGGAAGTATTAACCGGTGGGTGAGCGGCCTACTCGGGTTCGGGCCGTGGAAGCCGGACGATGGCCGTCGTGCCCGCCTCCGAGACATCGAACTCGATGGTCCCGCCGGCGCGTTCGACGATCCAGGTCACCAGCCACAGCCCGAATCCGCTACCGTGTTCCATCGGCGTCTCGGTTCGCGAGTCGAGGACCTGCAGTTCCTGCTCGGGGATCCCGGGTCCGTCGTCGCGGATCCGAAGTTCGACTCGCTGCTCGTCGATCGCCGTCAACGTCACCGACACCGTCACACCGTCGGCGTGTTCGATCGCGTTCTCCAGTAGTTCCCGGATTGCGATTTCGACCGACGGGTCACCAGCGACCCGACACGAGTCGGGGGCGTCGAGCGAGATCGTCGCCTCGGGATCGTCGCGTCGCGTCGACTCGACGACCGGGTCGAGTATCGAGCCGAGATCGAGTGTCCGGGTGGGATCGTCGTCGAGCGAACGTGAAAGCGTCCCGACTTTGTCGCTGCGAGCGATGATCTCGTCGACGGTCGCCATAATGCGATCTGCACGGTCGCGCTGATCGGAGTCGTCAGTGTGTCTACCCAGCAATTCCGCGTTGCCCCGAACGACGTTCATCTCGTTGCGGAGGTTGTGCCGAAAGAGCCGGTTCATCACGTCCAGCCGTTGCTCGCGCTGGGTACGTTCGGTCACGTCCCGGAGGCTGACGATCCGGCCAGTGACCGTCCCGTAGGCGCGATTCAGTTCCGAGACGCTGACGTCGTAGTGCCGCCGGACACCGCTGGAATCGATCGTGATCTCGTCGACCGGGTCGGTGTCGAGCGCCCCTTCCAGCGCCGGGAGGAGGGCCGTGATATCACGACCGATTGCGTCGGTAGGAGAAGTCCCTGACAGTGATTCGCCAGCGGGATTGAGATCGACGACTGTCCGGGCCGAATCGACGATGAACACCGGATCGTCGAGTTGCTCGATCACTTGCTCGCGGCCGAGTTCGCGGGTCGCAGGGCTGACGTCCAGGAGGTGCTGGCGGAGCATCGACCCCGCGAGGACGGTCCCGGTAAGCACGAACGCGATCCCGGTCGGGTCGACCCCGGGGCGGAGATACCCGAAGACGTACAGCGCGTGGACCGTCATTGGGAGCGTGATCGACGCCAGCAGCGCCGTGCTCTGTGCCCGGAAGATCCCGTCGGTTCGCAACAACAGCCGGAGAAGAATCGCAGCCCCGATCGCGACCAGCGCGTACGCGTAGACGAGATGGCCCCAGAACGCCAGCCCCTCGATGCCGGCGAAGACAAGCTGGTCTCCGTCTCGGACGGCCCGTGCCGTCTCCCAGACGAGGTGGTGGCTGTCGTTCGTCCAGACGAGCGCCGCGAAGACGATCGGTTCGACCAGCAACGCCAGCAGCCGGGGGCCGGCGAGCCAGCGCTCGCGGCCGGTGTACTCGAAGACGACCAGCAGCCAGGCCAGCGGGAGGACCGCAGCAACCGAGAACTTCATCTGCGCCCAGAAGACCGTCTCCAGGGAGAACACGCTCAGTGCGTCGGTCAGCGTCCAGAGGCTCGCGGCGAACAGCAGCAGCGCGATGGGGCCTGCGCCGGGTGTCTCGCGGTTGATCCACGCGAACAGCGAGAGCCCGACGCCCGAGATAGAGACAAGGAGGACCAGCGGGAGATAGAACGACGAGGGCATCGCTGGCTCGTAGCTTCGCCAGTCGAGGTAAAAAACAGTTACCTCCAATTTTCAGTTCTGACGATGGGGATCTGTCGAGGCCGCGCACGCGGAGTCATCAGTCTCTGCGTGCGTGCAAGGCCGTCCAGACGCCGACCGCGCCGAGCAACAGTGCCGGAAGCATCGGTACAGCCAGATACGTGTCCCGCCAGGACAACCCCAGCGCGCCCACGCCGGACTGGGCAGTCGGCACGAGGATCAACGCCCACGGGACGAGCAGGAACGCAAAGACGAGAACGCCGACCAGAACCCAGCCCCGCCAGCCGAACTCGTCGTCGGTCGCCTCGGCTTTGCGCGGTGGCTCCCCGGACGGACGGTGAACGTACGTGTCCTCGGCCGAAGCGCCGTCGCCGTCTGTCTCGGACGCTCCGCGCTCACCCATCGTACGCACCGTCCGGAACGACGACCACTTTTCCGAATCCTTCGCGACCTTCAAGCAGTTCGTGACCGCGAGCGATCTGGCTCATCGGGAGTGTTTCGCGAACCCTGACCTCGAAGGTCCCGTCCCAGACCAGTTCGCACGCGCGTTCTGCGGTCCCCGGCGCGGCCATCGTCGAGCCGATCACCTCCAGCTGGTTCCAGAAGATCCGATCGATGTTCGTCTGTGGTCGCCCGCCCGTGGTCGCCCCACAGGTGAGCACGCGGCCACCGCGAGCGAGCGAGCGCAACGAGTCATCCCACGTGTCCGCGCCGACGTGATCGACCACGACATCGACGCCGCGGTTACCTGTCTCTGCCCGGACCGCCTGGGCAAAGTCGTCCTCGGTGTAGTCGATCGTGTGATCGGCACCGATCTCGGCGGCGTAGTCGCGCTTTTCGGCCGTCCCCGCAGTCGCGAACACCTCACAGCCGGCGTGGGCGGCGATCTGGACTGCCGCGTGACCGACGCCACCGCTGGCCCCCAGCACGAGGACCGACTCACCGACTTCCAGATCACCGCGCTCGGTCAACATTCGCCAGGCGGTCCCGAAGACGAGTGGCGCAGCCGCCGCCGTCGCCCAGTCGACCCCCCCGGGCACAGCCAGGAGATTGTCCTCGGCCACGGCGGTCCGTTCGGCGTGAACCCCCGGGACGTGCTCGCCGAGGACGTGATAGTCGACACACAGCGTGGGCTCGCCCCGGCGACAGAACTCACACGAGCCACAGGAGACACCGGCCCAGACGGTGACGCGATCACCGGGTTCGAATCGCGTGACTTCGCTCCCGACCTCGGTGACCACGCCCGCGGCGTCACTCCCGGGAACGTGTGGAAATTCGAGGTCGAGGCCCGGGAGCCCGCGCCGGGTCCAGATGTCGAGGTGATTCAGTGCCCCTGCCTCGACGTCGACGAGCACCTCGTCGGCAGCGGGGTCGGGCTCGGCAGACTCGCCGTAGGTAAGGACCTCCCGCCCCCCGTGATCGGTCAGTTGGACGGCCTGCATGCGCGACTCTGGGGGCGGTGCGCGCAAAACGGTGGCGATAGTGGCGTGGTGACAACGTACAAGAGCCATGCAGTCGAACCGCCAGGTATGGCAGACGAGCCAACCGTCGACGACCTCCCGGAACAACCGCGTGATCTCGCCCACGAACACCCCGACGTGTGGGACGCCTACACCGACCTCGGTGAAGCCTGTGCCGAGGCAGGGCCGATCGACGACGAGACCAGACGCCTGGTCAAACTGGCGCTGGCGATCGGGGCCGAATCGGAGGGCGCAGTCCACTCGCACGTCCGACGCGGCCTCGAAGAGGGCGTCGATTCCGACGCGCTCGAACACGTCGCGCTACTGTCGATCCCGACGCTCGGATTCCCGCAGGCGATGGCCGCCCAGAGCTGGATCGACGACGAAACGGAGTGAGACGGACCGCTGTACGTCTGTTCCGCAACGACCACCCGGATCCGGGCAGTCGGAGCGGGAAATCGTTACAGTGGTCCGTATGAGAGCCGGACTGTTTTCCCGGCGGCACACCTACGACAGGTATGATCGACTTCCAGGAACGCGACCGCAAGCGGGGGCTGGGATCGGACGACACCGATGGTGACGAACAGGACGACCAGTCCGACCACGACGAGAGTCACGAACACACCGACAACGGGGGCGAACAGCACGACCACGCGGAGCACGACGAGCACGACCACCACGCGCACGACATCGAGACGCTCGGTGTCGCCGTATTGACGGTCTCCTCAACGCGGACGCTCAAAGACGATCCCGCGGGCGATGCGATCGTTGCTGCACTCGAAACAGAGGGTCACGAGATCGCCACTCGGGAAGTGATCCGTGATGACTACGACAACGTACAGGCCGCCGTCGACGCCGTAGTCGGGAGGGGAGACGTCGACACCGTCGTCACGACGGGCGGGACAGGAGTCACGCCCGACGACGTGACGACCGAAGCTGTCCGGCCGCTGTTCGAGAAGGAACTGCCAGGCTTTGGCGAACTCTTCCGGCGGCTCTCCTACGAGGAGATCGGGACGAAGGTCGTCGGGACGCGCGCGACCGCCGGTATCGCCGACGGCGTCCCTGTCTTCTGTCTACCCGGCAGCGAGAGCGCTGCCCGCCTCGGGACCGAGGAGATACTCGTCGGGGAAGTCGGGCATCTGGCAGGTCTAGCGACCCGAGGGTGAGCAGCCCCGAGAACAGGAGCTAGTTTTTCAGGAGTGGCCCGCCTACGCCCGCCTATGGTGACAGAACTGGCCGACGGAGTCTGGTGGTTCGACCTCCGCGGGGTGAACGCCTACCTCGTTGAGGACGGCGAAGCCGTGACGCTGGTCGACTCGGGAATCCCATATGACCACCGGAAACTGGTCGGCGGGCTCGACCGGCTCGGGTACTCCCCGCGCGATCTCGACCGCGTACTACTCACCCACTACGACTTCGATCACGTCGGTGGCCTCGGGCGACTACCCCGTTTCGACGGGACGATTTACGCCGGCAAGCCCGACGCGTCGCTGGTCGCCGGCGACCGGCGGCCAAACTGGCGTTCGCACAAGGGCTTCTCCCAGCGTGTCACAGCACCTCTGCTCTCCACACCGGCCGACCCCGTCGAATCCGTCGACGACGCGGACACCGTCGGCAGTTTCACCGTCTACCACACCCCCGGCCACACGTCGGGTCACGTCTGCTACGTCAGCGAGGCTCTCTCGGTCGGGTTCCTCGGCGACCTCGTCCGTGAATCCGACGGTCGTCTCGAAGCCTCACCCTGGATCATGAGCGAGGACACCGAGCAGGTCCGCGCGAGTATTCGCCGGCTCGCCGACGAGGCTTCCGACTTCGAGGTGGCCGCGATGGGACACGGCGTGCCCTTCCGCGAGAACGGCAGCCAGCGACTCAGGGAACTGGCCAGCCGACTGTAGCGGGTCGGCAACTGTGTGCACGGATCCCAAAACCACAGATTCATATCACGGACTTTCACAGTGCCTAGGCACATGGTGGACTCCGAGCGAGCCGGGAGAGCGTCACGACGAAGTGTACTGAAGGGGATCGGTGGGGCAGTCGCCGCCGCGACCGCGGGCGTCGGCTTCGCACAGTCCCCAACAGCAGATGCGGGCGAGTCGGTCGCGCTGCAGTACTTTCACGAGGACTGGGCGACGATCACGGACGACCTCGACCGCGTCGGGTCGCTGGGGTTCGATGCGATGTGGATCCAGCAACCGGCCGAGTCGATGCTCGACTGGTCCGATCAGGGCGGTCGCAACGACCCGCCGCTCGGGTACCAGCCGGTCGACTACCGAAACTTCGATAGCTCGTTCGGGACCGAACAAGAGCTGCAAACGCTGATCGACACGGCCCACGACAACGACGTCGACGTCATCGTCGACACCGTGATGAACCACATGGCCAGCGCCAGCGCCGACGCCTTCCCGCAGTTCGACCGCGAGCACTTCCACAATCAGGGTGGGATCGAACAGTGGGCATACAGCTTCGAATCGGGCGACAGCCGCTGTTACGAGAACGGGAACACAGACGGGACACCGAAGGACCCGGATCGGATCGAGTGCGATCCGGATATGATCGAGAACTCGACGCTGCTGGGCCTCCGTGACCTCGATCAGGACCAGGCATACGTCCGCGAGCAGTTGCAAAACTACGTCGACAAGATAGCCAGTCTCGGAGCCGACGGTCACCGGTTCGACGGTGCCAAGCACATGCCCGAATCGTTCTTCGCGAACTACGCCAACCAGTGGGCCGAGGACAACGGAATGTTCCGGGTCGGCGAGGTGTACTCCGGCAACCGCGAGTACCTGCGAGGCTACGCGAACGCGGGCCCGGGGATGCACGTCTTTGACTTCGCGCTGTACTACACGATGCAAGGTGTCTTCGACGGCGGGGACATGAGCCGCCTCGAAGGGGCCGGACTGATCGCGACTGACCCGGGAAAGTCGATGCCGTTCGTCGAGAACCACGACGTGCCCGCTCCCAGTCAGTACGAACTCGCCCACGCGTTCATGCTCAGCAGCGAGGGATACCCGATGCTGTACAACCTCTACGCCGACAATCTGCTGGAGAACGACAACATCATGAATGCGGTGTGGGCCAAGAAGAACCTCGCCGGCGGCCAGACTATCTGGCGACACACCGACGCCGACCTCGCCGTGTTCGAGCGCGAGGGGAACCTCCTCACGGGCCTGAACAACAGCGATTCGGACCGCACAGTGATCGTCGATACGTCGTGGACTGACCAGGAACTCCGCGATTACGCCGGCAACGCGGGCAACGTCACCACCACCGGTGACGGATCGGTCGAGATCACCGTCCCTGCCGGTGGCTGGGTGTTCTACGCCGAACCGGGGCAGGGCGACCCCACCGACGGAATCAAGCAGTCGGTTCCACAGATCACGCTCCGGATCGAGGCCCCGACTGCCGACGGCGAGTCGGTGTATTTCACTGGGAGCACACCGTCGCTGACGAACTGGGGCGGTGGTATCGAGGGTACCAACACCGGCGGCGACACCTGGGAGGTCACGATCGACGATCCGGGACGCTTCGAGTGGAAGACCCGCCGCGGTCCAGCCGGTGAGTCGGGCGATGTCTGGGAGGCTGGCGACAACCACGACCAGACGACGCTCGAACCGGACCACCAGGGCTGGGAAGACGACGCCGCGAGCGCCCCGACCGCGACGTTTTCGGTCACACCGTCCGAACCGACAGTGGGCGAGCAGGTCACCTTCGACGCCGCTGACTCCTCGGATCCGGATGGCGACATCCAGTCCTACCAGTGGGAGTTCGCCGGGAACGACACGAGCAGCGCAACCGGGGAAACAGCGACCCGCACCTTCGACGCCCCGGGTACGTACGAAGTCTCGCTGACCGTCGCTGACAGCAGCGACTCGACCAACGACGATTCGACGACGACGCAGATCGTGGTCAGCGAAGCGGCAAGTTCGGACCCGACGACCCAGGACGACGAGCAGGAGACGACCCCCTCGGGAAGTGGCGACGGCCCCGGATTCACGACCATCACGGCACTTACCGGACTGGCCGGTGCGGGTCTCACGGCGGCGCGACGACGAGACGACGATTAGGGTTTCGACCCGAAGCGAGGGGGTTCGGATAGCCCCCAATCCAGTACGATATTTTTCGTAGTGGCCGGGTTGACAGCGTATTATTCTTGTCCAGATCGATCTAGTGTGGCGGTTACCAGCATACGCCGCCGCAGGCGGCGTTTTTCCGTCAGAGCTGCGCTCTGACGACGTCTGCGTCGTTGTACTCCGCAGACCACCGGAATCGCCCTCGTAAGGCGATTCCGGCCTTTTTCCCCAAGTTTTTCGCGCGCAGTGGTGCTCGCGCGAGCGCTTGCGGGCGCTCGCAGCGAGCACCCGAGCGAGAAAAAGTGGTTCTTAATCGTCAGCGATCACAGTATCGGGATCGTTCGCGACGAGTCGGTCCATGGCGTCGACCATCGCCTCGACGGAGGCGCGAGTGATGTCGGCCTCGCTCGCGCTGACGGTCACGTAGTCGTCGCCACGGGACATCTCGACCTCGACGGTAACGATTGCGTCGTGGCCGCCAGTGATGGCGTCGACATGGTAGGATTCCAGCTGAGCGTCGGCCGTGTGTGAGAGGGCGGCCTCGGCAGCCTGCATGGCTGCGTCCACAGGTCCAGTTCCGGTGGCGGCCTCCTCGCGTTCTTCGCCGTCGACTTCCAGCCGGATACTGGCGGTCGGGACTGACGAGCCGGAGACGGCCGTGAGTTCAAGCAGTTCGACGCGACGCTCGCGCTCGCGGCCCTGCACCTCCTCGGCGATTGTCAGCAGGTCGGCATCGGTGACGCGCTTGCCACGCTCGCCCAGTTCCTTCACGCGGGCGACGATTTCGGCAAGGTCGTCCGCCTCAACCGAGATATCGTGTTCGTCCAGCGCAGCCCGGACGCCGGCCCGGCCGGCGTGTTTCCCCAGTGCGAGTCGGCGCTCGCGACCCACTTTCTCCGGCGGGTAGGGCTCGTACATCGACTCGTCTTTGAGGGTGCCGTCGGTGTGGATACCGCTCTCGTGGGTGAAGGCGTTCTCGCCGACGACGGCCTTGTTCGGGGCCAGCGGAATGCCCGTCGCCGAGGCGATGAGCTGTGCGAGGTCGTATACCTGTTCGAGATCCATCGTCTCGATACCGTAGCCGTGATCGAGCGCGATGGCGACCTCTTCGAGCGCAACGTTGCCGGCACGCTCGCCGATCCCGTTGATCGTTCCGTGGACCAGATCCGCGCCCGCCGACAGCGACGCCATTACGTTCGTCACAGCTAATCCGAGATCGTCGTGGGTGTGCGTGCTCGTCGGCCCCAGCGCCGCGAGTCGCGAGACGGCCTCGAAGGTTCGGTCGGGCGTGGCGTGGCCGACGGTGTCGGCGTAACAGACCCGATCCGCGCCGGCCTCCAGGGACGCGCCCATCAGTTCTTCGAGGTAGTCCAGATCGGCTCGCGAACCGTCCTCACCGATGACCTCGACCCACAGGTCGTGGTCTTTGGCGTATTCGACCAGTTCCACAGTAGAACGGACGTTGTCTTCGTGAGAGGTGCCAATCTTGTCCTCGATGTGCTGGTCGCTGGCGGGGACAACGAGGTTGATCCCGTCGACGTCACACTCCAGCGCGAGGTCGATATCGTTCTGGACCCCGCGGGCGAAACTGGTGACCGTCGCGTCCAGATTGAGTTCGGTGACGCGGGAGATGGTCTCGCGCTCACCTGGCCCAGTGCAGGCGCTACCGGCCTCGATCACGTCGATTGCGGCGCGGTCGAGTGCGCGTGCGATCCGCGCTTTCTCCGCAGGCGTCAGCGAGATACCCGGCGCTTGCTCGCCATCGCGTAGCGTGGTATCGAGAAACTGTACGTCGACGTCATCCGGCGACGTTCCGAGGCCGCTGCCAAACAGCCTCGCTCGGTCGCCGGAGCCGTCAGTCATGGGGTAGAATTTCGCGGCCAGCCGCCGGGTGGCGACTTCCTCTATCCTCCGTGTCGTGGAAATCCGACATCGTGGAAGTCAGTTAGGCGGTTGTCGTTGATTAAACTGACGGGTTTCGTTTTATTCGGTAACACGGACCACATCCCCGGCCTCGACGTCCTCGGCAGCACCTTTCGGGAGTTCGACAATCCGGTCGGCCTTCCCCATCCCGACACCGAACCACGGGCGAAGCGTCTTGACGTGAACAACCTCCTCGCCCTGCAGCCAGAGCACGTCGATCGGCATACGGACGAACAACATGTGGATGAACCGCCGTGCAATGGCGTCGTCCCGGCTGAAGGGGAGTTTCGCCTCCAGCCCCGAGGGTGGGTCAAACTCGAAGACCAGCGCGTAGTCGTCGGGGATCGACGAGCGGAACATCAGGCCCTTCGAGGTCTGGACGAATCCTTCGGCGATGTCGACATCGCTGGCGAGGACGGCCTCGCCGTCGGCTGTCTCGTGGACGACACGCATGGCCGGGCTATCACAGAGAGCGGGCAAAACACTGTCGGCGGCGGGAGTGCGACCGTCGGCTTCGAAGCCCTGATACTGGAGCCACTCATACGGACCGCTGTAACGATTTACCGCTCCGACCGCACCAGAGCGTCCCCGGGAGGTCACGACCGAGGGCTCAAAAGGGCTTGCTCTTCCGGCGTGCGGTCCATATGGAACAGACTTACAGCGGTCCGTATCACACGGTCGAGTATGCTGATCGGAGCCCACACGAGTATCGCCGGGGGCGTCTACCACGCCGTCGACGAGCAGGTCGAGTACGACGGCAACTGTGGCCAGATCTTCAGCCACTCCCCGCAGGTCTGGCAGGACCCCAACATCGGCGACGACGAGGCCGAGAAATTTCGCGAGCGCAGCGACGAGGAAGACGTCGGCCCGTGGGTCATCCACTCCTCGTATCTCGTGAATCTCTGTACGCCCAAAGACGATCTCCGCGAGAAGTCTATCGACTCCATGCAGAAGGAGGTCGACGCAGCAGCGAAGTTGGATATCGAGTACGTCAATGTTCACCTCGGCGCGCACACGGGCGCGGGTGTCGAAGGTGGCCTCACCAACGCCGCCAGCGCACTGGACGAACTCGACATCCCCGAGAGCGTCACAGTCCTGATCGAGTCCGACGCCGGCAGCGGCACGAAACTGGGTGGCGACTTCGAACACCTCGCGGGCGTCCTCGACCGAAGCGAACAGGACCTTGAGATCTGTCTGGACACTGCCCACATGTTCGCGGCGGGCTACGACATCTCGACTGCGGAGGGTGTCGACGAAACAGTGGCCGAGTTCGACGAAGTCGTCGGCCTGGATAAACTGGCCTGTATCCACCTCAACGACTCCAAACACGAGTGTGGGACCAACAAGGACGAACACGCCCACGTTGGCGAGGGTCTCATCGGCGAAGCGGGCATGCAAGCTGTCATCAACCACGAGGGGCTGCGCGAGTGTCCGTACGTCCTCGAAACACCGAGCGAAGACGGCAAGAGCTTTGCCTGGAACGTCGAGCGGGTCCGCGAACTCCGCGAGTAGTGGAGTCAGGCGGATTCGACGCCGATGATCTCGAAGCGAGCGCCACCGGAGTCGCTCTCGGTGGCGGTGATCGCCCAGCCGTGGGCGTCGACAATCTCGGTGACGATCGCGAGCCCCAGGCCGGTGTGTGACGCGTCGGTCGTCCGTCCGAACTCGAACAAAACCTCTCGATCATCGACGGGGATTCCGATACCGTCATCTTCGACGGCGAATCCGATTCGCTCGCCGTCGTCGATCCAGTCGAGCCAAACCGTGACGTGTTCGTCAGAATCGGTCGCGCTGTGTTCGATCGCGTTTCTGAACAGGTTCGCGAACAGGCGTCGCAACTGAGAGCGATCGGCATGGACAGTCCCGACGGCGGGGTCGATCTCGATCGAGCTACGTTCGGTCGCGACCTCTTCCCAGGCGCAGCGTGCGAGGTCGTCGAGCACGATCGGTTCGAGAACCAGGCCCTGCTCCTCACCGCGAGCCAGGGTGAGAACGTCGTCGATCAGCGCCGACATCCGGCCCAGTGCGTCGTCGATCTTCTCGACGCGATCGGATTCGACATTCTCGCCAAGGAGATCGAGGTGGCCGCTGGCGACCTGCAGCGGGTTCCGCAGGTCGTGACTGAGGACGCTCGCGAAGCGATCGAGCCGATCGTTCTGCTCGCGCAGTTCGCGTTCACGGGCCTCCAGTCGCCGCCTCGTCTCGACGGTCTCGTAGGCGTGAGCAACCGTCTCGCCGAGGTCTCTGAGGACGACGCGTTCGGTCTCGCCAAACGCGCCCGACCGTTCAGTCGTGAGCGCGAGCACCCCCCGGTGGACCTCGCCGTGGACGATCGGGACGAAGACGAGTCGGTGCGCCTCGATCGAGCGACTCTGGATGGTTTCGATGGAGTCTTGCACGTCGAGGTCACGCCACGGATACTCGGCACTCACGCCCTCGGCTGTCGCGGTCGCACGCACCCGAAACTGCCCGTCGTCGACGTCGCCGACTGCAGCGTGACGATAGAGGTCGTGGCGGACGATCCGATCGACGACGGCACGGTCGATCGCTCCCGGTTCGGAGGCACGGATGACGCCCTGGTGGACGAGTCGCATCGTCTCGTTGAGTCGGTGGAGGTGCTCAGCCCGGCGTTCAGTCTGGCGGGTGTCGATCGCTGCTCGGACGCGGTCGAGAAGCTGCTCGTAGGCACTCTCGGTGTCGTAGCGCCGGATATAGTCGGTGACGCCCGCAGCGATCACCTTTCGGGCGATAGCGTCGTTCCCGACCTCGGTGAACAAGATGAACGGCAACGAGTCATCGTACGCGCGGAGCGCGCGCAGAAAACGCTCGCCACCCTGCAGCAGATGTCCGTCGGCGTCAGGAATCTCGTATCCACTGACGATGCACTCGACACTATCGTTCTCCACGGTCGCCATCGCCTCGGGGATGCTCGCCGCTGTCACCGCGTGAGCGAAGTCGAGCCCGCGTTCGAGCCGCGACGCCGTCTCCGCAGCCGCATCTGGATCGTCGACGACGAGTACCGTGGCGACCGAAGTCGTCATATATCTGTGTGGACTCGGTTGTGTGATAAAACTTGACTGCTTACACCTTTTTATCTACTCGCACCAAGGGAATGATATGGCGAGCTATCGGTTCGAGCCGTTTCGCACACCCGAAGCCGCCGAGTCGGCGCTCCGCGCGCTCGTCGAGAGTGCCGAAGAAGAACTGCTCCTCTCGGCGTCCGCAACGGTTGTCAATCGAGTACGACCCGCGCTCGAAGACGCCCACAACCGGGGCGTGCTCGTGTTGTTGCTGACCAGCGGCGTCGAGGACGACCACTTCCAGGACATCGCCAGCGTCGTCCACGGCTGGGAGGACGCCGGCCCGCTGTCGGTCATCTGTACGGCCGACGACCGTGACGGCCTCTGTGCGAACGAACTGGTCTTCGAGAAACCACTCGACGACGACGAAGGCGTACTCTTCAGCCACCCACTCATCCGGACACACCTGTTTAGCACTGTGATCGGGAACACCTGGAACCGGGCCACCGAGGTATACACCGGCGATCCAGACCCGCTCCCCAGGACCTACTGGAACTTCCCGACGGCGGTCGTCAACGCCACCTTGCACCTCCGGGACGGCCGAGACATCGAGGCGGTCGTTCGCGGCAAGCGTGTCGGGACAACCGAGGAGATTACTCTCGAAGGGGCCGTCTGCAACGTCAGACAGAGTTTCGTCTCGCCGATCACCAACTCCTTTCCCGTCGAGAACAGCCTCTTCGTCCGTACCGCCGACGGCGATGTCCTGACCGTCGGCGGGCCCGGCGCATTCGTCGAAGACATCGAAGGCCACGAAGTGACACTGCGAGAGCGCTGAACCCGGTTCGTTTTTGCCGCCGGATCGGCTACCCGAGGTGTGCGCCAGTTCAGCGCCGAGTACCTCGAAACCACCCGCGAGGGTATGTGGGCCGACAGCCGTGCGGCCCTGTCCGATCTCGACCTCGACGGCCGCGAGCGCGTGCTCGATGTCGGCTGTGGCACGGGCGAACTCACCCGTGTCCTCCGCGCGGAGACGCCCGGAGTCGTGGTGGGCTGTGACGCCGATCCTGATCTGCTTGCCCACCTCGATCCGCCCCGAGTGCTCGGTGACGCCATGGGACTCCCCTTCGCCGACGACAGGTTCGATCTCGCCATCTGTCAGGCACTCCTGATCAACCTCCCCGAGCCAGCGGCCGCCGTCTCGGAGTTGTGTCGGGTGTCGTCGGATCTGGTCGCTGCGATCGAACCGGACAACAGCACCGTCACCGTCGACTCGACGGTCGAGAGAGAGTCGTCGCTGGCCCGGCGTGCGCGTGACCACTACCTCCACGGCGTCGAGACCGACGTTACGCTCGGTGCCGACACCCGGGGGTTGTTCGAGAACGCCGGCCTCGCCGACGTGCGAACGCGTCGCTACGACCACGAACGAGTCGTCGAGCCACCGTACTCCGAGCAGGAGCTTGAAGCCGCTCGCCGGAAGGTTACAGGCGCGGGACTCGCGAGCAATCGCACGGAGATCGTCGCCAGCGACGGGGCCGAAACCTACGAGCGACTCCGCGAGGAGTGGCGATCGATGGGTCGGTCGGTCGTCGAGCAGATGCAGGACGACGAGTATCGTCGCCGCGAAGTCGTCCCGTTCTACGTCACCGTCGGCCGAGTCTGAGAGCCCATCTCCGGGCTCACACCACGTCGCCACGCACGGAACGGCCGTCCTGGCGCTGTCTGAAATCCTCGACCGCCGCGGCCGCTTCGTCTGCTTCATCGTCGTCGAGACCGAGCATCGCCAGCGACTCTGAAAGGGTTGGAAAGACCAGCTCACCGCTACGAAGTTTTTCGAAGGCGTCGTCGCTCCGCCGGCTGGACTCGCCGTCACTCAGCCAGAGACAGACCCCGCGAGGGTCGAGCAGTTGCTCCCAGTTGCCTCGATTCTGGGCCCCGCGGAGGCGCTGGGTGACGTTGTCCTCGAAACTCGCATTGCAGACTTCGAGATGGATCGGTTCGTCGTCGTCGATGAGATGTGCGGCCAGGCATTTCTCGGGGGCGACGTGCCCGCTCGGATTCGTGCGGATGTGCTCGGGGTACTGCTCGGCCCACTCTGCGCTGACGGTCTCGCCGACGCCCTGGACGCCATGGCTCTCCCGAAAGCGTTCGGCTGCGTCGCCGTCCCGGCCGAACAGGATGTCCTTGGTTACGTAGAGGTCCAGCCGATCGAGGGGGTCCATTCCAAGGGCGATGTCGCCGTAGACCCACACCTCGCGAACGGGAACGGGCATCGACTCTGTCTCGACCGCCTCGACGATCGCCTCGGCGCGGTCGATGGCCGCCTCGCGTGTGAGGTCGCTCATTGGATTGGTGTGGGTGACCGACGGGGAAAACGATTTCCAAGGACCAGTCGCTACTGCGAAGAGCAAGCAGGGAACGCCCTCGACTCGCTGGCGGCGATAGTGGTAGACGAAAGACTTGTATTGTTTGAACTATATTGATGAGCTGTGCCGGGACCATCAAAGGACGTAAAGAAACACCTCAGTGAGGAGGAGCTAGACGCAGCAATCGA
>Ga0207718_100264_pt1 | contig 55624 bp, 50 predicted proteins | sample A23M2SouthBayCA_FD_187749 | JGI IMG/M metagenome (GOLD analysis project Ga0207718, IMG submission 187749) | Aerobic enrichment media microbial communities from Eden Landing Ponds, California, USA - A23 M2 (SPAdes) | ecosystem: Environmental > Aquatic > Marine > Unclassified | place: Emeryville...
CACGCCCGCGCCGACGCCCACGCCCAGTGCCAGCCAGAACCCCGGCTCGATCGCCATCGCAGCCAGCGCTGCGAACGATCCGACCACGAGCCCGCCGCCGACCGCCCCGTGATGGTAGTTGCCGGTCGCTTCCATCGCCTGGCTCGGGACACTCGCATCCGCGGAGATACTCGCGTGATAGGGGATGTACAGCCGAACCCCGATAGCGGCGAACGCCGCGACCGCCGCGTTGAAGTTGACGTTGTCGGTCAGAAGAGTCGCACCCCCGAAGACACCCATCGCGAAGAACAACGCGACGATCTTGCTCCACTTGTCGGCTCGTTGCAACGAGTCGTCTACCTGGGCGTCGGCCATATCTACCGGCACGGCTCCAGGCCCGTTATATGTTTCCAGGTGTCAGAGACGCTGCAGCGAGTCTGTCGTGCCGAGTACTTCCTTCGGGGGAGTATTCGTAACGATTCGGACATCGCCCTGCGACCGATGGTGTGGTGGTCTGGAAACCCCCATCAACACTATATGGGGTCCCGGAGTCACGCCAACTATGCTAGAGCGATTCGGGATCACCGACCGCGATCGCAGGAACATGCTACTGGTCGCGGTCGTCATCGCGATTTTGATGGCAGTTCTCGCCGACGGGGAGCCCGTCGTTCGGGTTCTCGCTGGCATCATCGGCGGTCTCATCAGCGCCGTCGTCTTCGTCGTTACCACTGTCCTGATCAAGAAGACCGGCCTGGAATACTGACCAACTCTGGACGGTCTTCGGAAGCGGACGAGCGATCACTCCAGTCTCGAAAGGGGCATTTTTATCCCCGACGCTGGAGGACCAATCACAGGACTCGACCACAGCTATGGATCTGACGGACCGTATCAGGCGACGACAGCGTCGGAGCGGTAACAGAGCTGTGGTGCTCAACTACGAGCCGATCAATCCAGTCGCACACGTCGAGGAGCCGACCGGGCGCGGGCCGATCCTCGAACGCGTGCTCGATTATCTCGACCCCGTCTTCGAGGGCTCGTTGCCGGGGAACGCGTATCTGTGGGGTCCAGCCGGGAGTGGAAAATCGGCAATCGTCACGGCACTGTTTGACCGCCTCGGGGTCGTGACCGTCCAGTCCCGGACGGTTATCCACACGACGACTCGGGCACAACCGGTCGAGTTGCCCCGTTTCGTCTACGTCAATGCCCGGGAGGCAGCCACGGAGTTCCAGTTTTATCACGCGGTTCTGGACGGACTGACTGATTCTGATGTCCCGAAGAAGGGCGTCAGTACCACCGAACTCCACACACGGCTCGAAGACCGACTCCGCACGACGCCGGGGACGGTCGTCGCTGTCGACCACGTCGACGAACCACGGTCGCTCTCGCCGGCTCGCGTGCTCGAATCGCTCACCGACCTCGATGGGCAACTCTCGACGGTTCTGGTCGGCCGGACCCCGCCTGGTGACCTCGGGATCCCGGAGCCGACGAGCGAAATCGAGGTCCCTGCGTACAGCCAGCAGGTGCTGATCGACGTTCTCATGACCCGTGGTTCGGCTGGGCTCGCCCGGGACGCGCTGGGCCACACACAGGCTCGCCGAATCGCATCCTGGGCCAGAGGAAACGCCCACGACGCGCTCTCGGCCCTGTTCGGCGCGGCCGAGCAAGCTGATTCTGCGGGGGCCGAACGAATCCGCGAGTCCGACGTCGATGGCGGAATCGAAGCTGTGCCACAACCCTGTGTCTCACTCGGCATCGTGTTGACCCTGCCCGAGAACCGCCAGCGGGTTCTCCGAGAGCTGCTCACTATCGACGAAGTCGACCGTGAGTCGGTGACGACCACGACCGACGCCATTGCCGCGTCGCCGACGGTCGATCTCTCGTCTGGCACTGTCAAACGCTTCCTCTACGAACTGGCCGAGTCCGGCGTCGTCGAGCGCGTGACGGCCGATCAGCCCTCGGGTCACGGGCGGCCGCCAAGTCGGGTCGAGCCACGATTCCCCACCCTCGTGTTCGAGCGGCTCTACGACTTGCGGGCGGACCAGTAGCAGTCCGACCACAAACGCGTCCTTGAAGGGCAGGCCGCTCCGAATCCGTGTATGACCACTGTCGCCGTACTCGCTGATCCGCCTGTCGAGGGCGTCGTCTGTCCGGAACTGGCCGAGTCCACGCCACTGAGTGACCCGGAATGTGTGGCGCTGTACGAAGCGATGCTGACCGATGTCTGTCGTGCCGTCGAGAGTAGTGGGGCCCAGCTGTTGGTCAATTACCGCCCCCGAGAGCACCTCGACCTTCCGGAGTCTGTCTCGCCAAAGACACAGGTGGAACGGGTCGTGAGCGAGGCAGTCGACGCGCCGGAGGCCGTCCGCTACGAGGTGCAGGTCGGCAGTAGCTTCGCCGCACGGGCGGGGAACACCGTAACACACCTCCTCGAACAGGAGGACGAGGGCAGCGTCCACGTTCTCGAACCGACCGTCCCGCTGGTGACTCGGCAGGCGATCGACTCGGCCTCGATGAAACTTCGTCGGTCGTCCGTCGTCGCCTCGACCGCCACTGGCGGCCGCGTCGGCTACGCCGGATTCGCAGCGCCGATCGACTTCGACGGCGCATACGACCCGCCAGCGATCGAATCACTGGTCGATAGCGCGGTCGACGCAGGGCTGGACGCCGATTTCCTGCCGGGACTGCAGCCAGTTCGGACTGCTTCGGATCTGGCGACGGTCGTCGCGGAGGTCCGGGCCCGCGAGCGAGCAGGCCGGATCCATCCGAGCGCGACCGCAGACGTGATCGATCGCCTGGGGCTTCGGGTCACCGAGGGCGATTCTCCAACTGTGACGCTGTCCTGAGACTGCCGGCTGTAAGTTGGTAGTATGATCGCTCGGAGTCCGAGCATATCGAAAAACTGAGACCGAGGCGCTTTTTATCAGTCGTATCGAACCTACCCACGTGCTCTCGGTCGAGCTTCACGCCCACTCTGCACTCTCCTACGACGGCCGTGACCCCGTCGATGCATTACTCGAACGCGCTCGGGACGCTTCCCTGGACGCCCTCGCAGTCACCGATCACGATGAAATCGACGCCAGTCTCGAAGCCGTCGAGAAGGCTCCGGAGTATGGCCTGATCGGGATTTCGGGGATGGAGGTCACGAGTGCCGCGGGACACGTCCTTGCGCTCGGTGTCACAGAGGTCGTCCCGGAGGGACTGTCGTTCCAGGAGACGCTCGACCGAATCCACGACCTGGGTGGAATCGCCGTCGTTCCCCATCCGTTTCAGGAATCGCGCAGTGGTGTCATCGACAACATCTCTCGGGCAGAACTGGCCCGGGCCGACGCCATCGAAGTGTACAACTCCCGCCTGTTGACGGGTCGATCCAACCGGCAGGCGCGTCGGTTCGCCCGTGAACATGGAATTCCAATGACAGCAGGCAGTGACGCTCACATCGCCGAAATGGTCGGCCGTGCCGTCACGAACGTCGACACAGACGAACGTACAGTCGAGGCGATCCTCCAGGCGATCGTCGAGGGCCGCACGTCGATCGAGGGGCGTCGGACGCCGTGGTGGATCAGCTTCAGACAGGCAGCAGGCGGGGCGAAACGACGAATCCGAAATCGGCTGTCGGGGCTGTTCTGATGACCCTGCATGGTGGCTCTCCGTCGGTCGTTCGATCGGCGGTCGAACGTGGCGACCCCCTGCCGGGAACGAATGGATTCGCCGGGCAGGTCGATGACTACCTCGTCCGCGACGTACTCGGCCGCTACCCTCTCTTTGTCGATGGCTCTTCGTGGGCGTTCGATCCCACGGAACTGGACGAGCCGTCGTCGTTCCCTGCAGGACACGTCCGGATCGAGACGGATGTCGAGCGCTGGTGTGAACTCCCGGATCCACCGGTGGCCGATCCCGAGGACGGTGTCGCGGCCGTCCGCTCGGCGCTCGAACGGTCGTTCGCGACCGTCGACACAGAGGGGCTGGCCGTCGCTTTTTCGGGTGGCGTCGATTCGGCTCTCGTCGCCGCGGCTCTGGACGTACCGCTGTACGTCGCCGGGTTCCCGGACAGCCACGACGTCGAGGCAGCCCGAACTGGTGCCGAATTGCTTGACAAGGATCTGCGTGTTGTCGAGGTAACGCACGACGATATCGAGCGAGCAGTGCCGGAGATCGTGGCCGCGACGGGCCGGACGAACGCGATGGACGTCCAGATTGCGCTGGCACTGTATCTCGTTGGCGAGCGCGTGGCCGCCGACGGTTTCGACCGGCTGGCTGTCGGCCAGGGGGCGGACGAACTGTTCGGCGGCTACGCCAAGGTCGCGAAAGCGCATGAGGACCCCCGGACCGAAGCCGACACCGTCCGCGGGGCCACGCGAGAAGTGATCGAGACGCTCCCGGACCAGCTCGAACGCGACGTGCTGACGTTGCGAGCAGCGGGCGTCGAGCCCGTCGCGCCCCTGCTGCACGACGCCGTCGTCGAAGCTGCACTCGGCCTCCCGGGCGAGTTGCTCGTCGAGGGAGACACCCGGAAAGTCGCGCTTCGCGAAGCCGCCTGGCGGTGGCTCCCGGAGGAACTGGCGACCAGAGACAAGAAGGCCGTCCAGTACGGGAGTCTCGTCGCGCGGGAACTGGATCGGCTGGCCAGACAGGCCGGTTTCAAGCGCCGGATGGACGACCACGTCACGAAATTCGTCGAGTCGCTGGTAAAGTGAGTATATAAAGCGGTGACGATCACCCGCTCAAAAATTCGTTTAGTGTAGCGAACTCTTCGGTCGTGAGAACGATCTTGGTATCGAATTCGTCGAATCGTTCAAAGTTGCGGTCACCTCTCGATCCGTGGTCGGTTCGCCAGCCGGTCTAACCGATCACGAACAGCGTCTCACCCATGTCGACGCCGTCCCCTTCGCTGACGGCAACGTGCTCGATCGTCCCGCCGCTCGGCGCGACGACGTCGTTCTCCATCTTCATCGCTTCCAGTACGCAGAGAACGTCCCCGCTCTCGACTGTATCGCCCTCAGTGACGTTCACGCCGAGTATCGTCCCCTGCATGTCCGCGGTGACTTCTTCACCATCGCCGGCGACGCTCTCACCGGCGCTACTGTCTTCGTTCCGGCGGCGCGGCCCAGGCGAGAACTCGGACTCATTTCCGGCCGCTTCACCGCCGGCCGGAACTGTCAGTCCGCCCCGATCTTCCAGTGTCACGTCGAAGCGCTTGCCGTTTACCTCGACAGTGAACTCTCGTTCGACGCTCTCGTCGCCGTCCTCGACAGCGCTGGGATCGCTGCCCCACTTCTGCTGGGCTTCAGCGATCCGCTCGCGGTCGAAGTGGTCGTCGAGGTAGTCAGTGGTGTGCTCGCCCGCACAGAAGGTTGCGTCTTCGAGCATGAGCCTGTGGAACGGGACGATCGTGACGAGCCCCTCGATGTCGAATTCCGCGAGCGCGCGTCGCGAGCGAGCGAGACACTCCTCGCGGTCGCCCCCCTCGACGATCAGCTTCGCGACCATCGAGTCGTAGTCCCCGCCGATACGGTCACCCTGTCGGAGGGCGTCATCGATTCGAACACCGATCCCGCCGGGCGGATCGTACGTATCGAGCGTGCCGGTCTGGGGCGCGAACTCGTTGGCGGCGTTCTCGGCGTTGATCCGGAACTCCATTGCGTGACCGTCGACCTCGACGTCGTCCTGTTCGAATGCGAGTTCCTCGCCCGCCGCCACTCGTAACTGCCACTTCACAATGTCGATGCCCGTGATCTGCTCGGTGACGGTATGTTCGACCTGAATTCTGGTATTGACTTCCAGAAAGTAGAAGTCGTCCTCTGAAACCAGGAATTCGACCGTTCCGGCGCTGGTGTAGTCGGCCTCGCGGACGCCCCGGCGCGCTGCCTCGCCGATCTGCTCGCGCATCTCGTCGTCGATGGCTGGACTCGGCCCCTCCTCGATGACTTTCTGGTGACGGCGCTGGAGCGAGCAGTCTCGTTCACCGAGGTGGCGGACGTTACCGTGGTGATCGGCCACAATTTGAACTTCGATGTGGCGTGGCCCGTCGAGATACCGTTCGAGGTAGACCGAGTCGTTGCTAAAGTACGCCTCGCCCTCTCGTTTGGCACTCTCAAGTTGTTCCTCGGCCTCATCGGCGCTCTCGACGATCTTCATGCCGCGGCCGCCACCGCCACCTTCGGCCTTGATCGCCACGGGGAACCCGTGTTCCTCGCCGAACTCGATCACTTCTTCTGGATCTTCGACGGGATCGGTCGTTCCGGGGACGATTGGCACGTCGGCGGCATCCATGATCTTGCGGGCTCTGGTCTTCTCGCCCAGCGATTCCATCGCATCGCTGTCGGGGCCGACCCAGGTGATCCCGTCGGCGTCCTGAACTCTGGCGGCGAAATCGGCGTTCTCCGCGAGGAAGCCGTAGCCGGGATGGATCGCTTCGGCACCTGCTTTCTGTGCCGCCTCAACGATCGCGTCCTGGTCGAGATAGGAGTCGGCGGCCCGGGCCGGGCCGACGTTGTACGCTTCGTCGGCGTAGCGGGCGTGTCCGGCGTGTTTGTCGGCCTCAGAATAGACCGCGACGGTGTCGATCCCGAGTTCCTCGCAGGCACGCATCACGCGGACGGCGATCTCGCCGCGGTTTGCGACGAGGACCTTCTCGAACATATCCCATCTTCTGGGCGGTTGCGGCTTAAAAGTACGCGCGCCTGAGGCTATTTTTCGGTTGTTGCCCCTGATCCGGTTGCTCTCAAACGGGTGAGATTTCACAGGTGATTGCGTCGACATCGGGACCGTCAAGGCCCTGGCGACGGAACTGGCGATACCGATGGAGGTCACCATTCGTGACGCCGAGCCAGACGACGAAACTGGCCTCAGAATTCTCCGCTCGCAGGCGCTTAAAGCGAGCTTTCAGGATCATTACGACCGCAAGACTGTCGGAGATCTCGTCGCTCGCGTCGACGCTGATATGTCGTCGTGGATCGACGACGATCGCTACCTCGTGCTCATAGCCGAAACAGAGATCACGCCCGTATCGTACGCCGTACTTGACTGTGAGGAAGGAATACTCCGCTCGATCGTCACCAGCCCCGACTACCAGCGTGAGGGGTTTGCGAACCAGGTATTGAAACGGATCGAATCGGCCGCGGGCGAGGACGACCACGATCATCTGGTCGCTGTCGCTCCCGAGCCGACCACCGCCTTTTTCACAGCGGTCGGTTTCGAGCGAATCGGGAATGCGGAGTGGTACGACATCGCTGCGAACCGATTGCAGAAACAGTTGTGACTGGTGGGCAGTCTCGGTCGGGATCCGCGTGCCAGCATGGGGCGTGTGCAGGTATGCCATAATACAATATTAAGAAATTCTATTGTTGTGATGTGTATCAATTCGCCCGCCGTCTGATGGTGAACGTTCGTTACATTCCAGGCCGCAGATATTGCCGCTGGTGACCAATATCGTGTGATTTATGCCTCCAATTTGCACAGATATACGCAGATGAGCCAGAGCATCGATAGTGAGTCAGATTCACGGCTATATGACACGTCAGGTCAGAAGGCCAACTGCGGGGTCGGGGTCGTCCTCGATCTCGCGGGGGACCGCGAGCACGAGATCATCGAGGACGGACTCGATCTCCTCGAAAATCTCGACCATCGGGGAGCCCGCGGAGCGGAACCGAACACCGGCGACGGAGCCGGGATATTGATCCAGAAACCACACGATTTCTTCACCGACGAAGTCGATGGACTCGGCGAGTTCGACGACTACGGCGTCGGTGTCGTCTTCTTCCCGAAAGACGAGCCCAGCGCGGAACTCCGAGAGCTGATCGAGGAGACCGCCACAGCAGAAGGGTTCGATGTCACCGCGTGGCGGGACGTCCCGACCGACAACGAGAGTCTGGGCGAGACGGCCGTCGAGACAGAGCCGGACGTCAAACAGTTCTTCGTCGAGCCCCAGGCCGATCTCGAACCTGAGGAGATCGACTCCGGGCTCTACATTCTGCGTCGGGTCATCGAGAACCGCGTCGAAGCCGAACAGCCCGCCGGCAGTGATCGGTTCTATATCTGTTCTCTCGATCGCCGGAAAACCGTCTACAAGGGGCTGCTCACGAACGCGCAGGTCCGAGAATATTACCCGGAACTCGGAGACGAGCGGGTCGTCTCGCGACTCGCGTTCGTCCACTCACGATTCTCGACGAACACGCTGGGTGCGTGGGAACTCGCCCACCCCTACCGGAACATCATCCACAACGGCGAGATCAACACGCTGCGCGGGAATCTCAACTGGATGCAGGCCCGCGAATCCGAACTGGAAAGTCCGAAATTCGGGGACAGCGCGGAGCCACGCTCCGCGAATGCGAGCGGCGACGAGCCGCGAGCGATTGACAAACTCAAACCGATCACCGACGAGGATCAGTCCGACACCGCCGTCGTCGACAACGTCCTCGAACTCCTCGTGGAAGGCGGGCGCTCGATGCCCCACGCGCTCCGGATGCTCGTTCCGGAAGCCTGGGAGCAGGACGACCAGCTCGATCAGGACCGCGAGGACTGGTATCGCTACCACTCGACGATCAACGAGCCGTGGGACGGCCCGGCCCTGATCGCCTACACTGACGGCTACAAGGTCGGCGCAGTGCTGGACCGTAACGGGCTGCGACCCTGCCGGTACGTCGTCACCGAGGACGACCGCCTCGTGATGGCCAGCGAGACGGGCGCGCTGGAAGTCGATGAGGATAACGTCGTCCACAAGGACCGTCTCCAGCCCGGCCAGATGTTCTACGCCGACCCCGACGAGGGTGGCATCGTTTCCGACGACGAAATCTTCGACCAGCTCACCGACGAGAAGTACGGCGAGTGGCTGGACGAACACGAAGTCCACTTCGAAGACCTCGACGGCGGTGTCGAGGAGACACCAACCTACGTCGACGACGAACTCACGGCTTACCAGCGTGCGTTCGGCTACACGCTCGACCACGTCGAGCGCCTGGTCGAGCCGATGGCCGAGGACGGAAAAGATCCCGTCGGCGCGATGGGCAACGACACGCCCCTCGCTGTCCTTTCGAGCCGGAACAAGACGCTGTTCACCTACTTCAAACAGCTGTTTGCGCAGGTCTCGAACCCGCCGATCGACTACATCCGCGAGGAGACCGTGACCTCGCTCGAACAGCACGTCGGCCACCAGCGCAACCTGCTCGGGGAGACGCCCGAACACTGCCGGCAGCTCTACCTCGAATCGCCGATTCTCACCCGCGAGCAGCAGGCCAAAGTCGCCGACATCGACGAGAACGGGATCACTGCCGAGACGATCGACATCACCTACGAAAAGGGGACAGATCTCGAAACTGCGGTCGATGAGGTCCGTGAGCAGGCCGCCGAAGCCGTCGAGAACGGGACGGAGATGCTCGTTCTTTCCGATCGGAACACGGGGCCGGATCGCGTCCCGATCCCGAGCCTTCTGGCGACCGGTGGCGTCCATCACCACCTCGTTCGCGAGGGCCTGCGCACGCGCACGGCCATTGCCGTCGAGAGTGGCCAGCCGTGTGCAGTCCATCACTTCTGTACGCTGGTCGGCTACGGTGCCGACGCCGTGACGCCGTATCTGGCCTACGAGACCATCGAGAACCTCGTCCACGAGGACATCGTCGACGAGGAAATCGACGACGCTCTCTATCACTACCGCCACGCCATCGAGGACGGGATCCAGAAGGTCATGTCCAAGATGGGTATCTCAACGCTGGAGAGCTACAAAGGAGCCCAGATCTTCGAGGCCGTCGGCCTCGATAGCGACTTCGTCGAGGAGTACTTCCGCGGGACCGAGAACCGAACGGAGGGTATCGGTCTGGACGAACTCGAACACGACCTGCTCGAACGTCACGAGTACGGGTTCGAGACCCAGATCAGCGGTTCGCTCCACCTTGATCAGGGTGGCGAACTCAACTGGCGTCGCGACGGCGAGTTCCACCAGTGGAATCCGAGCACGATCGGCACGCTGCAAGATGCGACCCAGAACAACGATTACGAGGCCTACCAGGAGTTCGCCTCGATGATCAACGATCAGGAGGAGCGCCTCCAGACCCTTCGGGGACTGCTGGATTTCGACACCGAGAGTCGGGAGTCGATCCCGGTCGAGGATGTCCAGCCGGTCGAGGAGATCACCCAGCGCTTTTTCTCCGGGTCGATGTCGTTCGGGTCGCTCAGCAAGGAAGCCCACGAGACGCTGGCCGCGGGGATGAACCGCGTCGGCGGCTTCGCGGGCACGGGCGAAGGTGGCGAGCCAGTCGAGCGGTTCGGCACTGAACGCGAATGTGCCAACAAACAGGTCGCCTCCGGTCGCTTCGGCGTGACGAGCTACTACCTCGCCAACGCCGAGATGCTCGAAATCAAGATGGCCCAGGGCTCCAAGCCCGGCGAAGGTGGCCACCTGCCCGGCGAGAAGGTCAACGAGATTATCGCGGATACCCGCTCGACGACCCCCGGTGTGCCGCTGATCTCGCCGCCACCGCACCACGACATCTACTCCATCGAGGACCTGGCACAGCTCATCCACGACCTGAAGTGCTCCAACGAGGAAGCAGGCGTCCACGTCAAACTCGTCTCCGAGGCGGGTGTGGGCGTCATCGCCGCAGGCGTCTCGAAGGGGAAGGCCGACTCGGTCCTGATTTCGGGGGCGTCCGGTGGGACCGGGGCCTCCCCGCAGACATCGATCAAGAACGCGGGCCTGCCGTGGGAACTCGGTCTCGCCGAGGCCCAGCAGGTGCTCGTCGAGAACGGCCTCCGTTCGCGGATCAAGGTCCGCGTCGACGGCGGCATGAAAACCGGTCGTGACGTGCTGGTCGGTGCCCTACTTGGAGCCGAGGAGTACGGCTTCGGGACGGCACCGCTGATCACGTGTGGCTGTCTAATGTTGCGACAGTGTCACAACAACACCTGTTCCGTGGGTGTTGCCACGCAGGACGAGGACCTTCGAGAACGCTTCCCGGGCGATCCCGAGTACGTTGCCAACTACATGCGACATATGGCTCAGGAAGTACGCGAGTACCTGGCCGAACTCGGCTTCGAATCCATCGAGGAGGCCATCGGCCGGGTCGACCTGCTCGAACAGAAAGACGTCGAGCACCCCAAGGCCAAACACGTCGACCTCTCGGAGCTCCTCTGGGAGCCGGAGGGAGACGACCTGCGAAAGACGACCGAGCAGAACCACGGGCTGGACGAGAAACTTGACCAGGAACTGCTCGCGGAGGCTGAACCCGCCATCGAGAACGGTGAGAGCGTCGAAATCGACCTGCGAGCCGGCAACGAGGACCGCACGCTCGGCGCGATGCTCTCCTCGGAAGTCTCGAAGAACCACGGCGAAGACGGCCTGCCCGCAGACACCATCGACATCGACGTCGAAGGGACGGGCGGCCAATCGTTCGGTGCGTTCCTCACGAACGGGATCACGATGCACCTCGAAGGGGACGCCAACGACTACTGCGGCAAGGGGCTCTCCGGCGGGAAACTGATCGTCGAGACCCCAGAGAACGCGAGCTACGAGGCCGACGAGAACATCCTCATCGGCAACGTCGCGCTCTATGGCGCGACCGACGGTGAGGCGTACTTCAACGGTCAGGGCGGCGAGCGATTTGCCGTTCGGAACTCCGGCGTGAAGACCGTCGTCGAAGGCGTCGGTGACCACGGCTGTGAGTACATGACCGGCGGTATCGCCGTCATCCTCGGTGACACGGGCAAGAACTTCGGAGCCGGTATGAGCGGCGGCGAGGCCTACGTCCTCGACGAGAGCGGCGACTTCGAGCAGAACGTCAACAGGGACATGGTCTCGCTACAGGACGTCGACAGCGAGCGAGACGTGCAGATGATCAAGCGGATGATCGAGAACCACGTCCGCCACACGGGCAGCGAGAAAGGGCAGGAGATCCTTGAGAACTTCGAGAACTACCTCGACCAGTTCGTCAAGGTCATGCCCGACGCCTACGCGGCAGTCGTCGAGGAGCGCCTCGAAGAGGGTGAGGACATCCGTGTCTCGCCGCCGGAATCACCGAAGACTACTGCGACCCCAACGGAGGGTGACGACTGATGAAGAAAAGTGAACATTCCGGCGGGTACCTGAAGAACAGGCGTGAACCGATCCACAAACGCGATCCCGAGGAACGCAAGGACGACTTCGAGGAAGTCTGGGAGCAAAAGTGGGACGAAGAGCACCTCAGATCCCAGGGCGAGCGCTGCATGTCCTGCGGGACGCCCGCCTGTATGAGCGGCTGTCCCATCGGGAACATCATTCCCGACTGGAACGACCTCGTCTACAAGGACGACTGGAAGCGCGCACTCGAACGGCTGCACGCGACCAACAATTTCCCGGAATTCACGGGCTACAACTGCCCCGCACCCTGCGAAAATACCTGTACGCTCAACTACAACGACGACCCTGTGACGATCAAATCGATCGAGCGGGCCATCGTCGACAAGGGCTGGGAAGAGGGCTGGATCCAGCCCGACCCGCCCGAGGAGCGAACCGACAAGGAAGTCGCAATCGTCGGGAGCGGCCCGGCGGGGCTCGCGGCGGCCCAGCAGCTCAACCGTGCAGGCCATCACGTCACGGTCTACGAGCGTGACCAAAATCCCGGCGGGCTGATGCGCTACGGCATCCCGGACGCCAAATTCAGCAAGCAGAAGGTCGAACGCCGGATCGATCAGCTTCGCGAGGAGGGTATCACCTTCGAGTGTGGCGTCGAGGTCGGCGAGGACATTGCCGCCGAGAAACTCGACGAGGACTACGACGCCGCGTGTATCGCCGTCGGCTCACAGAAGCCGATCGAGCTCCCGATCGAGGGCGTCGACCTCGATGGTATCCACTACGCGATGGACTATCTTCCGCGGGCCAACCCCGGCCAGAACGACGGCTGGGATGTGCCCGAGGAGATGAACGCTGACGGCAAGAGCGTCGTCGTCCTCGGTGGTGGGGACACCGGCGCGGACTGTGTCGGAACTGCCCACCGACAGGGGGCTGAACAGGTCGTTCAGATCGAACTGCTGCCCCGTCCTCCGGAGGAGCGACCGCCGGGCAACCGATGGCCGGACCAGCCCCAGACCTACGAGAAGTCCTACTCCCAGGAAGAGGGTGGCGTCGAGGAATACTGCGTCGACACCCAGCAGTTCCACGACACCGACGGCGACGGCGTCGTCGACGAACTCCGCGCTCATCGCGTCGAGTGGGAGCAGGGCGAGGACGGCTGGGAGAAAGAGGTCGTCGAGGAAGACATGCGGATCGACGCCGAGATGGTCCTGATCGCGGCTGGCTTCCAGGGTCCCGAGGAGACGCCGTTCGACCCGCTCGGTCTGGAAATGACCGACGACGGCACCTTCGAGACCGAGGATCACCAGACCTCCGTCGAGAACGTCTTCGCAGCGGGCGACGCCAACTCCGGCCCATCGCTGATTGTCTGGGCCATCGGTGACGGCCGCGACGCCGCGCGCGACATCGACGAGTACCTGATGGGCGACACGAATCTGCCTGCGAGTCTGGAGACGGACAATCCGCCGGTCGTCTCGCGACGATAGCTCCCCACTACTCGACTTTCTGCCAATTTCCTATCGGTCGGTTTCGTCGTTCCACGTTGCCCGCACCCAGCGTGGAATACCGGCGCTGGCCTCTAGTGAACTGCTGTAGATGAATTGACTGTCGCTCGTGGACACGAATGCGTACCGAATCACGTTCTGATTCGGTGTGACGAGGACGTAGCCTCGTATTTTGCCTCCGAGTGCTGGGACTGCATCGTCACGTTCTCCGACCACGTCGTAGCGGACGACTCTCTCACCGTTCCGCGTCGTAATCCCGTCACGGGCATAGACCAGTTCGGAGAGTATCGATCGATCCGCCAGTCCGAAACTGTTAACGTTCGATGCCGGAATCCGTTCGTAAACGGTCTGTCCCTCGACGATGCCGTCGATTTCTGAGGCTGGTGGGCGACTTCCGTTGCGATAGCGCCGCGCCCGGTATCCGTCGTCGTCGAGACGGACTTCCACAGTGTCAGTCACGTCGTTTTTGCGCTCGGAGTCGACAAGCACGCGATGCGTTCGGATGATAGTGCCGTTTGCGAAGTGGATCGCAGACCACGAGGTTTCGATGGCCCGATCACCGTCGCTGATGTTGTGGACGAGGTGCTCCGAGTAGGTGTCTGCGTAGTCGTTGAGCGTCTCGAACTCGGTGCCGGGCGTGCCGCCGAATCCGAGTTTCGCGAGTGGGTGCTCAAAGATGATGAATGGGGTCACGACCGCCAGCAGGACGACCGCGACCAGAACAACTCCCACTGCGACGCCGAGGTGCCGTCGATCCCCCGGTATCTGGACCATAGCGGTGACTCTCTATCAGTCCTCAAAACAGTTTTGCCACACCAGCGGCCGTCTCAGAACCGATCCGTTCGACCTGACGCGGTCCACGGGTCCTCGGGCGCGTTTTCCGGCACCCGTTCCGACCGATGCTGGAGTGACCTGATTCGACCTTTGAATGCCCAGCGACGACCCTGCCACTCGTCGCCTGTCGACTCATCCTCACGTTCGGCCTCACGAGCCGCGGCCTCGGCATCGAGATGCGTTCGCAGGACGGCGACGATGGCGGCCGCTTCCTCGGGGTCTGCCGACGGATTCGATTCCGCGACGGCCGCGTACAGCGCCTCGTCACTCGGCGTGTCCTCGGCCATTTCAGAGCGGGATGTTGCCATGTTTTCGATCGGGGTGGTCGACGCGTTTGCCCCGTAGCAGTTCGAGATCGGTGATCAGCCGCGAGCGAGTCTCCTGGGGCTCGATCACGTCATCGAGGTAGCCCCGATCGGCCGCAGTGTAGGGATTCGCGAAAGCGTCGCGGTACTCCTCGATGAGTTCCTCGCGCTTGGCTTCGACATCTTCTGCGGCGTCGAGTTCGTCGTCGTAGAGGACGTTGACTGCACCTTTTGGGCCCATGACGGCGATTTCGGCGCTGGGCCAGGCGTAGTTCTTGTCCGCGCCGACGTGTTTGGAGGCCATGACGTCGTACGCCCCGCCGTAGGCTTTGCGCGTGATAACCGTCACGAGCGGGACCGTGGCTTCCGAGTAGGCATACAGGAGTTTCGCGCCGTGTTTGATGATGCCGCCTTTCTCCTGATCCGTCCCGGGCATGAACCCCGGCACGTCGACGAAGGTGATGATAGGGATGTTGAACGCGTCACAGAAGCGGACGAATCGCGAGCCCTTGAGCGAGGAGTCGATGTCCAGTGTCCCTGCGTTGACGCGGGGCTGGTTTCCCACGACGCCGACAGTGTGGCCGTCGAGGCGGCCGAAGCCGGTCACGATGTTGCGGGCGTAGTCCTCGGCAACCTCGAAGAACGAGTCCTCGTCGAGGATGTCCCCGACGACGGTGTTCATGTCGTAGGGTTTCTGTGGGGCACTGGGGACGGCCTCGTGAGCGGCGGTGCAGTCCCGGTCAGGGTCGTCCCAGGGCTCGACCCGTGGCGGGTCCTCGACGTTGTTTTGCGGCATATAGGAGAGAAGGTGGCGAATATCGTCAAGGGCCTGCTCCTCTGCGGCGGGCGTGAAGTGCGCGACGCCGCTCTCGCTGGCGTGTGTGTTCGCCCCGCCTAGCTCGTCGAAACTGACTTCCTCGCCGGTGACTGTCTCGATAACGTCCGGGCCGGTGATGAACATGTGGCTGGTGTCTTCGACCATGAACACGAAGTCCGTTATCGCCGGTGAGTAGACCGCACCACCCGCGCAAGGTCCCATGATCGCCGAGATCTGCGGGACGACTCCCGAGGCGAGTTGGTTTCGATGGAAGATGTCGCCGTAGCCCGCCAGCGAGTCGACGCCTTCCTGAATTCGTGCGCCTGCAGAGTCGTTCAGCCCGATGATCGGCGCGCCGACCTCAAGGGCCTTGTCCATGATCTTGACGACCTTCTCGGCGAAGACTTCGCCGAGCGAGCCACCGAATACAGTGAAATCGTGGGCGAAGACGAAGACTTTGCGACCGTCGACGTCACCGTGACCGGTCACGACGCCGTCGCCAGGCACAGTCTTCTCGTCCATGTCGAAATTCGTACAGCGATGCTCCCGGAGGGCGTCGGTTTCGACGAACGTCCCGTCGTCGAGAAAGTAGTCGATTCGCTCGCGCGCAGTCATTTTGCCGCGTTCGTGCTGGGCCTCGATACGCTCTTTACCGCCGCCTTTCTCCGCCCTTGATTTTCGCTCGCGGAGCTCATCGAGCGATTCGTCGTCGGTCACGCTGGGTCCCGCCCGTCAGTCATGGCCGGGACAACGGGGGTATGCGAAAAAAGCGTTACCCGACACAGTAGAGCTTATCGAGCGCGATGGAGCGCCGAAATACTTGGTACAACTCGATATCTAACGTACAACAATAAATGATCAGTACTACTGATGACCCTCAAGTAGTACGAATCTCTCAGAAGGGGCAGGCGACGATTCCGAAGCCACTGCGAGAGAAATTCGGAATCGAGACGCCGGGAGAGGTTTTCGTCTACGAGGAAGAGGAGCGGATCGTCATCGAGGCGGTCCCGTCGTTCGAGGATCTCCACGGAATCCATGCCGGCGGTCACGAATCTGGTGAGATCCTCGCGGCGGCGCGAGAAGCGCGAGCGGCGGATCACGAGCGTGAAAACGAACGTGCCGAGCGGCTCGATCCGGGCGAGAAATGGCAGACCGGTTCGTCTTCGACACTGAAGCGCTCATCGCGTTTCTGTACGACGAACCTGGCCACGAAAACGTCGCGAACCTGCTCAAACCTGTTTTTGAGGGCGATGCGACGGGATACGTGGACGCGATCAACGCCAGCGAGGTGTTCTACCTCGTCGCCAGATTCGAGGGAACGGAAGGGTCACCGACTGAGGACTCGTTCCGGGTCGCCGACCGTGACGTTCGGGCACTCGAACGACGAGGACTCGACGTCGAGCGGGCAAACTGGCGGCTGGTCGGCGAGATCGGGGCTGATGGCCACATCTCCATTGCCGACGCCCACGCGGTTGCCCTCGCCGCCGAGAAAGACGCGACGCTCGTCGCCGGCGGTGACGACGACTTCGATTCGTTGCCGGTCGATATCGATGTCGAGCGATTTCGAGAAGACGGCGTCTGATACGGATCGATGTAACGTTTTACAGCTACGACCGCACCAGGGCGTGCGGTCGATGCGGAACAGACGTACAGCGGTCCGTATGAGGGCCACAGATCTGCCCAACTGACAAGCCTATCGCAAATCCCTCATCGCGTAGTAGAATCGCTGGAGGGCGGTGAAGTGACCGACGACCGCGAAGACGACCAGCAGCCAGCCGACGATGCTCAATCCCTGAATCGGGTCTGTCACGATTGCGGCAGCGCCGCCGACGACGCCGATCAGGACGAGGCGGTCGGCCCTCCCCAACAGACCGCCGTAGACACGATCCAGCCCAACGGCCTGGGCTTGCGTGCCGAGATAGGAGGTCATCAGGACACCGGTCACGGCCGCCAGTCCCAGATCGTAGCGTCCGATCCCGGCAGCCAGACCGACGAGGATGACAATATCGGCGTAGCGGTCGAGCACGTGATCAAGGAGGTCGCCGGCTTCGCTCGCGACCTCTAACCGTCGTGCGAGAGCGCCATCGATCAGATCGAGCCAGCCGTTCAGGAAGACGAGCACTGCACCAGCACCGTAGAACAGTGGCTGTTCACCCCCCATATAGAACGCGCCAGCCGCCCCGCCAGCGAGGACGATTGCGAGAACGCTCACGGCATTCGGGGTCAGCCCCACTGCTGCGGCGGCGCGGACGAAGGGGTTCAGCGCACGATCGGCCAGCGGGCGGAATCGATCCAGCGTCATAGGTAGTCGATGTAGTCGACGGTTCCAGCACTCGGTTCACGGGCCCCGGAGATGACGGCTTCGATCTCGGTGGCCACGTCTTCGGGGGTACGATCGGTCGTCTCGATCTCGTAGACGGTTTCCTCGCCGTGGTTCTGGACGGCGTGGCCGAGCACGACATCCAGGGCCTCGCTCTCGGCGTTCTCGCGAGCCGATTCGGCTGATTCGCTACGGTCGAGAAGTCGCCGCTCGATCTCGTCGGGCGCACATCGCAGGACGACGACTTTGTCGGCGTCGAACTCGTGAGCCAGGTGGGACTCGACGACAGCCTCGTCGTGGCCGTCGAGCCACTCACTCACAGCGTCAAGATCCGCAACCAGCGAGTCCCGGTCTTCGTCGCGCCCGGTCGTAAACTCACGGTCACGAATGATGTCGTTGAGGTGGATCACCTCGAAGTCGGTGTCGAACTGGTCGAGATTCAGGTGCTCGACGGCTGTCGTCTTGCCCGTCCCGGGCGTTCCGGTAATGGCGATTCTCATCGCTGTGACCTCCATTCAGGCGTCGACATTTGCCAGCACCTCGTTGATCGTCGCGACTGCCTCGGGCGTCTGCTCGCGCGTCCCGCAGGTAATCCGGATGCACTCTGGCAGGCCGAAACTCGAACAGTCCCGGACGATGACGCCCTGGCGCTGGCAGGCGTCGGCCACTGCCGAGGCGTCGCCGACCTCCGCGAGGACGAAGTTGCCGCCACTCTCCCACGTCTCGGCGTCGAGATTGTCGTGCATGTACTCGCGGGCCCAGCGAGCGGTTGCGACGGTTTCTTCGAGGAATTCGTCGTCGTCCAGAGCCGCGAGGCCGGCCCGGCAGGCGATCTCGCTGGCGGCGAAGGGCGTGTTCACCCGTGCGTAGGCGTCTGCCCATGCTTCTGGAGTGATCACGTATCCGAGGCGGATCCCGGCCAGCCCGTAGGCCTTCGAGAACGTCCGGAGCACGGCGATATCGTCGCGTTCGCGGACGAGATCGACCGTACTCGGGCGTTCGGTAAACTCGCCGTAGGCTTCGTCGACGACGACGAGCGTCTGTTCGTCGGTCTCCTCGGCGATCTGTTCGACTTCCGCGATGGTGACCTCCGATCCCGTGGGATTGTGCGGGCTGGTCAGGTAGACCATCCGCTCACCCTCGTAGGCGTCGAGGACACGCTCGGGCGACTGGTGGAAGTCCTCGGCTTTCGAGATCGGAAACTCCTCGACTGTGCCGTGGTGATACTTCGCGGCCATCCCGTGATAGGTGAAATCGGGGTCAGGAACGAGGACGGCCTGGCCCGGATCGAGCATCGCCCGGGAGAGGTAATCCAGTGCGCCGTCGCCACCGTTGGCCAGCCAGATCTGGTCGTCGCCGACGCTCCAGCGGTCGGCCAGTTTGGCGATCAGGTCCGTGTGCGAGGATTTCGGGTAGTAGTGAACGTCCTCGGCGACATCGCGGATGGCCTCGACGGCTTTGGGCGAGGGGCCGAGCGCGTTCTCGTTCGAGGAGAGTTTGATCAGGTCGTCGGGATCGAGTCCGAGTTCCCGGGCGACCTCCTCGACACCGCGCCCCGCGCGGTAGATGGAGAGATTCGAGAGGTCCCGTGGTTGCATATGCGTGAAAAGCGGACGGCGGGTCTTAAGTTTGCTCAAGGCGCGCTGTAGCCGAACGAACTGAGACGGTTGAACTGTCGTCTCGGAGTATCAACCGAAACGACTACCACGCGAGCCAGTGACTACCAGACAGGAAATGCCGCTGCTGATCGACATCCGGAAACTCCGGATCATCAACCAGTTGATGCGGAGCGGGACCGAGAACGTCACCGAAGCGCTGGCGACCCTGGCTGATGTCGAATCGAAGGTCGACATCAAGAGTCTCTCGTTCGTCGAACCGGCCGACATCGCCGCCGAGATCGGGACCGACGAACTATACAGTGCATCGATCCACCTTCGGGAACCACCGTACGGGGTCTTTCTGCTCACGTTCCCCCGTGAGACGGGCGAGGAGATGGCGGCGCTGATGACGGGCACGCCTGTCGACGGCGGATCGTTCAACCAACTCCAGAAGAGCGCTCTTCAGGAGATGTGTAACATCCTGACCTCGGGATTCATCGACGGCATCGCCAACACACTCGGGACGACGATCGACATGGAGACGCCGGAGCTCCGGTACAGCAACGGTGCCGATGTCGCCGAACAGACGCTCTCGCACGTCCGCAAGGACTCGCTATCGATCGTCCTCGACTCGATGATCGATGTCGCCGACGAGGACGCCGCGTTCAAAGTCCGGGTGTTCCTCGTGCCCGATCCGGGCTCGTTCGTGAATCTGCTCGATCACCTCTCTGTCGAGGAGATAACCGACCGCGCCGAGTCCGAGGGTGAACTGCCCTGAGCGCGAATCCTTTATCTTCAAGGGCGTGCCACCCTCCCAACTGAACATGAGTGTCGAACGCGCAAGCCTGTACGCGATCCACCTTGTCTTCGCCGGCCTCTGGGCCGGTGCTGTCGTGTTCGTGACGTGGGGAATCCTGCCACTCGCGCGGGACGGCAACCTCGACGCCGGGCCCCTTGAATCGATCACTGGCCGCCTGAAACTAATCTCACGAATCAGCGCGGTCATCCTCCCGCTCACGGGCATCCGGATGGCCATGCTGGGGAACTACACCGAGACAGCAATCCTCTTCGAAACGACACAGGGCCATCTCCTGATCGGGATGATCGTCCTCTGGCTGGTCCTGATGGGGCTGGTCGAGGTCGGCGCGAGTAAACTCACCTCTGGAACGAGCCAGCAGAAAGTCCGCGAGCCAGCCCGTGAGGCGCGGCCGTTCCTCCTCGGGGCGACAGTCGTCGCCGTCCTGCTGTTGGTCGACGCCGGCGCAATCTCCGGCGGGCTGTGACCGCTGCATTCATTTTCTCATCCGCTGGTAATCCCGGATAGAATTAAATTATCTACGAGTGAACAATCCGGAGTACCAGTGGTTGAACTGCTGGTATGGTGTGCATTATGAACGGGATACAGGATGCAGTCGCGATTGTAACGGGCGGGAGTACTGGGATTGGACACGCGGCGGCGCTTCGATTCGCTGCGGAGGGTGCGAACGTTGTCGTCGCAGATGTCAATGTCGAGGACGGTGAGCAGACCGTCGCCGAGATTCGAGATGCGGGCGGTGAGGCGACGTTCGTCGAGGCTGACGTCAGCGACGAGGTCGACGCCGATGCGTTAGTCCAGACGGCAGTCGATACGTACGGTGGACTGGACTTCGCGTTCAACAACGCCGGGATCGAGGGCGAGTCGAGTCCGGCGTCAGAACAGCCCACGTCGAACTGGGACCGGGTCATCGACGTCAATCTCAAAGGCGTGTTCCTGGGGATGCGAGCCCAGATCCCGGCGATGCTCGAAGACGGCGGCGGCTCGATCGTCAACACGGCTTCGATCGCAGGCGTCGTCGGATTCCCCGGCCTGAGCCCCTACGTGGCCAGTAAACATGGCGTAATCGGACTGACCAAGACAGCTGCCGCCGAATTCAGTAGTGATGGGGTTCGAGTCAACGCCATCTGTCCGGGTGTCATCGAGACGCCGATGGTTCAGCGCTCCCAGGAGGAGACGCCCGAACAGATGGAGCAAGTGACTGCGGCGACGCCGATGGGACGGCTCGGCCAGCCCGAAGAGATCGGTGACGCGGCCGTCTGGCTCTGCTCGGACGACGCCTCGTTCGTCACGGGCGAGTCACTTGTCATCGACGGTGGCTACGTCACGCAGTAGGATCCAGGCCCCCGCACTACCCCTGGGCGAGCATTTCTTCCAGATCGTTTGCGACCCGGAGTGCGAGCGCCGCTATCGTCAGGGTCGGATTCATCGCGCCCGCGGTGACGAAGACGCTACTCGAAGCGATCCAGCAGTTATCCAGATCGTGGGTTCGACATTGGGGGTCGACCACGCTCGACGCCGGGTCGGTTCCCATCCGGGTCGTCCCCATGTGATGGAAGGCTGGACCGGTCGAATCCGGGCCAACTACCCACTCGATGTCTGCGTCGAGTTCCTCGAGGATCGAGCGCTGGACCTCGTTGGCGCGTTCGATCGTCGCCCGATCTCTGTCGCTGATCGACCACTCGATCTCCGGAACGGGATTGCCGTGGTCGTCGGTGGTCGAGCGGTCGAGCGTCACACGATTGTCGGCACGCGCCTCTTGCTGGACCAGGCCGGCGACTTCGAGGTAGTTGCCGTAGGTATTCCGAAGGCTCCCGAGCAGGTCGTCACCCCATTCGTCGGCGTTGAGAGCGTCCTCGACTGTCGACGGGCCGGCGTAGTTCAGAAACTCGAGTTTGATCGGCACGTGGTCGTCGCTGTCGTAGAACTGGTGAGTCTCGGTCGTGTTGAATCCGACGTGCTTCTGGCGAGTGGGGCGGTCGATCGTCCCGCCGACCCGTGCTGCGAGATGCTCGGTGAAGTATCGACCCACCAGTCCAGAAGAATTGGCGAGGCCGCTGGAATACTGCTCGCTCGCCGAGAGCAAGAGGAGTCTCGGGATCTCGATCCCGCCTGCGGCCAGCACGAACTCGCGGGCCTCCTGTCTGTGCTCCTCACCGTCCGGAGTAGCGTAGACTGCTGCCTCGATCTGTTCGCCCGTGTCGTCGTGTTCGAGTCGCTGGACGGGCGCGCGGTCGACCACTCTCGCTCCCTCGTCCTCGGCCTTCCGAACGTGGACGGTCGCGTCGTACTTCGCGCCGGAGGCACAGACGGGCTTGCACGTCCCGTACCCGACACAGGCGCTACGGCCGTCGTAGCTCTCGGAATTGCGGGCGTTCGGAACCGAGTGCGTAGCGATTTCCACCCGTTCACAGGCAGGGGCAAAGAGCGAGTCGCTGTGGGAAGGTGGGAACGCCGCCATCGGAAACGGCTCTTCCCGAGGTGGAGCGAAGGGATTGTCGTCGGCTCCGGCGACACCGATCGCCTGCTCGGCTGCGGCGTAGTAGGGCTGGAGATCGGCATAGTCGATCGGCCAGGGGTCACCGCCATTTGCTCCCGTAAAATCGCGCTCGTGCAGGCGCATCACCATCCCTTGCCAGTGGAGACTCGTCCCGCCGACGCCCTTCACGCGGGCGTGGTTCAGCGGGTAGTGCATCTCCCCTGAAGAAGCGTACTCGTCACGGGGGCCACCCATATCCCAGACAGACTGGGGCGGATGCGCGGGGCGGATCGATCGCTCCATCCGCTCGATCCGCTCCTCGAAGTCGAATCTCGGCCCCGCTTCGAGCACGACGACATCGTAGCCTGCACTGGCCAGCTTATGAGCGATCAGTGCCCCTGCTGGACCCGCACCGACGATACAGACGTCGACTCGCTCCGAGGGAGAGCGATCTTGCGCCATTCGACGTGGGTTAGGTGACCCTAAACTTAGGCGTTGTCGTTGCGAGTCGGCAAAAACCAGTCGAGGCGACAATGGAGGGCCGAAGTGGGGGATTAGCTGTGGTGGATTCGGCGGTAGGCCACGTAGGAGTAGACCGTGGTCACCAGCGCGACGACGGCGACAGGACCGACCAGAAACGCCGTCGCGTATTCGGGGACGACGAGCGCACCAAGCGCGAGCAGCCCGGAAACTTTGAACAGCGGGGCAGCTCTGCTATGCGTTCGGTCCCACACCTGCTCGTCGCTCAGGGTCCAGGGCGTCCGGATCCCGACGAACCAGTTCTGTTCGGCGCGACCGAGGACGAACCCGACGGCCACGTAGAGTGCGGCGACGGCCGGCGCGACGAGCTGGAAGACCGAGGCCTCGACGCCGACGTTGACCAGCAGCATGACGCCGTGGACGTACGACAGCAGCGCGACCGTTCCGACTGCCAGCCACTCGTAGACGGCCCGAAACTCCCGGATGTTCTCGCCAAGCGGGTCGATCCGCGGAATGACGGCAAACAGCCCGAGGAGGGCGGCTCCGATTGCGGGGAGGAGGGACATCGCGACCCAGCGGGGGGCGTAGCCGTTCGGTTCGCCCGCGGCGTTCCAGTGCGTGACGACTTCCTGAGGGAGATCCGGGGCGGCGAGCAGACTCGCGACACTGGCGGTTGCGACGAACGCGAGCCCGAGTCCGTACCGATGTATCGAGCGCATGGGTGTGTGACCTCACTCGACCCTTCGAACGGCGAGGGCATAAAAAAGGGAACCGAGTTTCAGGCTCGGAAAGTCGGGCTCACTCCGCCTGCCGAACATCGTGTTCCAGCGTTCCGACGCCCTCGATCTCGACTTCGACGTGGTCGCCATCAGTGAGGGGACCGACACCCTCGGGCGTTCCTGTTGCGACAACATCGCCGGGTTCGAGTGTCATGTAGGTCGTGATCTCGGCGATCAACTCCGGGATCGAGAAGATGAAGTGCTCGATCGAAGAGTCCTGGCGTGTCTCGCCGTTGACCCGAAGTTGAATGCGCGCATCGTCGGGAATCTCTTCGGTCAGAACCGGACCCATCGGCGCGGCGTTGTCGAAGGCTTTGCCCCGGATCCAGTTCTGCTCACGGTCCTGGTCGTCACGGTTCGAGATGTCGTTGAAACAGGTATACCCGCGGATCACGTCGTCGACTTCGTCGGGATCGACGTCCTTGCACTGCCTATCGATGACGACGGCCAGTTCGGCCTCGTGCTCGATCCGATCTTTTCCTTCCGGGAGCGCAATCGTCGACTGGTGACTCGCCACTGCGCTGGGTGGTTTGAGAAATAGTAGCGGTCGGTCCGGGACATCTTCGCCGCGCTCGTCGGCGTGTTTTGCATAATTCCGGCCGACGCAGACGATTTTGGTGGGTTCGGACGGCGGGAGGATGTCGACCTCGTCGAGGTCGTAGGCGTCGTCACCGAAGTGTACGTGATCATCGTGCCACAGTCCCTCTCGTACTGATCCTGCCGGATCGCGGAACCGTACGTCGTCCATATCCGGAAGCATGGCCGGCCGGGAGAAAAGCGTGCGGGAACGGCTCGGCCGACCCATATCGAACCGCCAGCGCATCCGGGTCGAGTCGATTCCTTTTCCCTGCTCGGGCGCGAAACCGTGATATGGAAGAACAGCGCCGGGTTCGCGTCCTCCCCGGTCCGGACTCGGGAACGCTCCGACTGCTCGATCGGGAGACGTACGATCCGGTCGTCGTCAGCCTCGAAGCGAGCACTCCGCATCTCGAAGACGTTCAGCCGGGCTATCTCCTCGACGCGACGCTGGACTGGTCGGCCCCTGAACCACCGGTCGATGCCGTCACGGTACAGCGGCCGACGCTCTACACCTTCGTCGACGGGATCGAACCGGTGTTCGAGGTCGCACGGGACATCTGGCAAGAAGCACGCGCCAGCGGCGACGGGATGAACAGCCGTGTGACGCGAAACACCGATGGCGAGGCCAACGGCGTCTGTTATGTCTTCGCCGAACCACCACTCGAAGATCGACTGGCCGAGTTCCGTGAGGGAGCGCGTCCGCTCGAACCGCTGGTCGACCGCGTCAACGAATCCAGCGACACCACCCCACGGGAGGTGTTCGTCATGCGACCCGCAGACGGCGAGTTCGTCGTCGTCACGATCGCCTTCGAGAAGGAAGGTCACTTCGCGGGCACGCTCAGAGAGACGTATTCGTGCGAACGGCCTGCCGAACCGCTCGGATGACGGTCGACTCTCGTATTGTGTCCCAGTACCGTGAACGGGAAGACTCATCACTGGTTGAGGTCCAAGAGGATGGATAGTATGACCGCGCTGGACCCCAGTGGCATTCGGTCACACCTCCTACACCGGCCGGCAAAGAGAACGATTCTTGTGCGCGAACGACCACGTCGAGACACGAAGATGACTGATGTCCTTTCGAAACTGCGAACGGCTTTGAACGAGGTGAGGGGATGACACGGGAGTTACAGTCGACACGCCGTCGATATCTGTTCGGACTCGGTGCATCGGCGGTCACTGCCGGGCCTGGACTCGGTAGTGCAACTGGGACGGCCGCAGCTACGGCTGCCGAACCTGGGTGGACGCAATTCGGATTCGACACGGCGAATTCTGGCCACGCCCCGGGAAACCGCGGGCCGACACTGAAGACCGAGCAGCGGTGGCGATTCCGCTCTTCGGGCCGCGGTTCGTCGGCGGCAGTCACCGAGGACACGGCGTACGTTGGACTCAACGACGACGTATTCGCCATCTCGGCGGACGACGGGACACAGCAGTGGGAAGCACGGTGGCAAGAGCCGATCACGTCGGCCCCCTCAGTCCACGGAGAGTACGTCTACATCGGCGCAGAGGACAACATCTACGGGTTGAATCGTGCCACCGGCGATACGGAGTGGTTTGTCGGCACCAGCGGGCGCGTGACGGCAGCACCGGCAGTTAACAGCGAGATGGTCGTCACTGGCAGTCGTGGCGGCCGGATCTACGCTGTCGACCGCCAGAACGGCAGCGAGATCTGGTCACGGAAGACCGACCGCTACGACCCGGTTAGTGCGGGCGCTGCCATTGTGGACGGAACCGTCTACGTCGGCGACGACCGCGGATACGTCTACGCACTCGATGCAGCGGACGGCTCCAAAGAGTGGCTGTACCAGTGTGACGGTGCGATCGAAAACGCGGTGAGTGTCGTCGACGGAACAGTCTACGCCAGTGACGCAGCTGGACGTGTGTACGCACTCGATGCAGCTGACGGGAACGAACAGTGGTCCTTCGACTCCGAGAGTGACGGTACATCGTCGGTTGCTATGGCCGACGAAACAGTCTACGTTGGCTGTGCAGATGGATTTCTCTACGCACTCGACGTCACCGATGGTTCGGAGTCGTGGTCCTACGAGACTGGTGGGGCTGTCCACGCGCCGGCCGTGGCAGGCGACATCATCTATGTGGGCAGCGGAGACGGATCGGTCTACGCGCTCGATATCGACGGCGGGACCGAACAGTGGACGTTTGATACTGGTGGCCCGGTCGAATCGATGCCGGCCGCCTACGACGGTGTCGTCTACGTCCAGAGTCGTGATCGCGGCCTGTTCGCGATCGAGCAGTCTGTCGAAGCCGCAATCTCCTTTGCCCCCGAGAAACCGTCCTCCGGCGAACGGATCAGATTCGACGCCACGGGATCGAAACCGTCCGATCTCATCGTTTCCCACGAGTGGGAAATCGACGGCCAGACGCTGAGCGGTGAGACTGCCAGCTACTCGTTCTCGACCAAGGGCAACCGAGACATCCGATTGACAGTCGAGGACAGGTTCGGCAACGTGGATACTGCGGTCCGCACCGTCCCGGTCGCAGGGATCGCACCGACGGCCGGGTTCAGTGTCTCGCCCTCGGATCCGAACCCGGGCGATACGGTCATCTTCTCCGCCGGCCGCTCCTCGGATCCGGACGGTGAGATCGTCTCGTCCAATTGGATTATCGGTACCGAGTCCTACGAGGGCCTGACAGTCCCATATACGTTCCCCGAGGCAGGCTCCTACTACGTCGAGTTGACAGTGACTGACGACGACGGTGCGACCGATACCGTGAGTTCGAGCGTCCGCGTCGAAGCGGAGACGACACAGACCCCGACACCGACTCCTTCCGACACCACGTCGCCCACACCGACGCCCACACCGACGGACACAACGACGACGGTGCCAGCGGGCGGTCCTTCAGGCGCTTCGAACGGTGGGTCGGGCGGCGGGGCCTCAGGTGGTAGCGGCGACTCGATGGATGAGTGGCTCCAGATCGGTGCCGGCGGCCTCGCCAGTCTGGTCGGGCTCGCCGGGTGGCTCCACTTCGACGTGACCGGGGGCGGGGAGAAGGCGATGACGCCCGACGGCGCAGCCAGGGCTGCCGATGGTAGCGGAATCGAATCGACGGAGGCGACGGATGATTCCGAATCCGATGAACCGGGTGTGTCCGAAGGCGGCAAAGAGACGACCGACAGCGAACAGGAAGTGAGCGACGAGACGACGACTGAAGACGACACTGCGGACGAGTCAGCGTAACGTCGTTTCTCAACCCTTTTATCGCCGTGACGGTATTGTGCGAACATGAGCGAGCAGGACGGGACGTCCGACGCAGCCGACGACGAACAACACGCCACGGAGTCGGAGGCGACAGGTGAATCCGGAGACGCGTCGACGGCGGCAAGCGCGGAACGACAGGACGACGGCCGATCGGCCGAGTCGACCCCGTCTGAGCAGGACACAGGCGAGACTGCCGATCGACAGGCCCAGTCTGACGCCGACGACGCGCCAGATCAGGACGCGGCTTCCGCGTCTCCCGAGAACGGCTCCGCCGCCTCCGATCTCGATGTGGCCGACGACATCGTCGAGTACGTCGAGTCGACGCCCGCTGGGGAAGTGGCCGACGAGATCGCGACGCTCCGGTTCGAAGTCGACACACTCGAATCGGATGTCGCGGAGTACGAACAGGAGATCGAGGATCTCAAATCACGGATCAGGCGCAAGCAGGCAGACTTCGAGAACTACAAGAAGCGGATGCAAAAGCGCCGCGAGCAAGAAGAGGCTCGGGCGACAGAGAATCTCGTGACGCGGCTGCTCGACGTCCGGGACAATCTCAAGCGGGCGCTCGAACAGGACGAAGACACAGACATCCGCGACGGCGTCGAGACGACGCTCAAGCAGTTCGATCGGATTCTGGACGACGAGAACGTCGAACCGGTCGAGCCAGAGCCCGGTGACGAGGTCGATCCCGAACGACACGAGGTGCTTGTCCGGATGGACTCCGACCAGCCCCCGGGGACGATCGCACAGGTCCACCGTCCGGGCTACGAGATGGCTGGAAAAGTCATCCGGACGGCACAGGTCGCGGTCAGCGAAGACGAGTAGCGGCGTTCTGCTGTCGACAGTACACGGCAACCGCTCGTATAGGCCAAAGTGACAATATTCTTCGGCTCGAATTTCAATTATAGTGGTTCCTCCAGATTCGTCCGAGCACGATCCCACGACCTGGCGTGGCTCGTCGCTCCGGGACGAGGTGCGTACGGGTGCTGACGTGCGGAGCGTGCTCGAACGCGCTCACGAGACACAGATTCCATATCAATACGAGTCCGAAGAGTTGCTGAAAGGAGATCACGTCGCCGAGATGTTTCGGACGAGAGGCTATACGCGTGTTCGCGTCATCTACAACTGCGGCGTCGAATCCAACAGCCGGATCAAACTCTTCACGCGAGGGCATTTCTGGGGTGGCGACGACGAGCATCAGCGATTTCAGGCACAGTATCGCCGTGAACCGCGCCCGACCGAGACGATTCCCTTCGACACCTACGAGGTCTGGATGCGCTATCAATACGGTACCATCGAACGCGATTCTGCGGGAAACGTCGTGTTCGTCTCCGATGCCGACCAGGACGGCGAAACACTCCGCCGACTCGATTGGCCCGAGCTGTATCCACCAGTCAAACGACGACTTGCAGAACTGGAGCTAGTTCGAAATCCAGCGTTCGCGAGGTATCGACTGCTCGAACGTGAAGAGTGGGACGAGTTCGAACGAAGTTTCCGATACGATCCGATAGTCTTCGGTGTCGGCCCGTGATACGGTCGGTTGTAACGATTTACCGCTCCGACCGCACCAGGGCGTCCTGCTGAGTGATACGAAGCAGGGTCGTCGGAAATCGTAGATTTCCGGGATGCAGCGAACGCGTAGCGTTCGCCACCACTCGTGGAACTGTGTTCCACGGCGTCCTCGGGAGGTCACGACCGAGGGCGCGGAAGGGCTTGCTCTTCCGGCGTGCGGTCGATGCAGAACAGACTGACAACCGACCGGATGAGCCTTCGGGCGCTGTCGGGACCACAGCCGAGCGCTCTGAAAGCGGTCGGTTTATATGCATCGGAGTGACGGATCCATAAGTACTGAAACGTCGTTCCGTGGCTGTATTTGCGGGGGCGTGGGTCGGTCTGTCTAGCAACTTTTAACCGGGTCTGACGGATAGGTCAGCCTAACATGGCAAGCAACAAGATCCTCGGTATCGACCTGGGGACGACGAACTCGGCATTTGCGGTGATGGAAGGGGCAGACCCCGAAATTATCGTCAACAGTGAGGGCGACCGTACGACACCCTCCGTAGTCGCGTTCGACGACGGCGAACGGCTGGTCGGCAAGCCGGCCAAGAACCAGGCCGTCAAGAACCCCGACGAGACGATCGCTTCGATCAAGCGCCACATGGGCGATGACGACTACTCGGTCGAACTCGATGGCGAGGAGTACACGCCCGAGCAGGTCTCGGCGATGATCCTCCAGAAGATCAAACACGACGCCGAGGAGTACCTCGGCGACGAGGTCGAGAAGGCCGTTATCACGGTACCGGCGTACTTCAACGACCGCCAGCGCCAGGCGACCAAGGACGCTGGAGAGATCGCCGGCTTCGAGGTCGAGCGGATCATCAACGAACCGACTGCCGCGTCGATGGCCTACGGGCTGGACGACGATTCGGATCAGACGGTTCTCGTCTACGACCTCGGTGGGGGAACCTTCGACGTCTCGATTCTCGACCTCGGTGGCGGTGTCTACGAGGTCGTCGCGACCAACGGTGACAACGATCTCGGTGGCGACGACTGGGACCACGCTATCATCGACTGGCTGGCCGAGGAGTTCGAGAACGACCACGGAATCGACCTGACCAACGACCGGCAGGCCCTCCAGCGGCTGAAGGACGCCGCCGAGGAAGCCAAGATCGAACTCTCCTCGCGGAAAGAGACCGACATCAATCTCCCGTTCATTACCGCAACTGACGAGGGGCCGGTCCACCTCGAACAGAGTCTGACTCGCGCGAAGTTCGAGAGTCTGACAGAGGATCTGGTCGAGCGGACGGTCGGCCCGACCGAGCAGGCTCTGGACGATGCCGGCTACGACAAGAGCGACATCGACGAGGTGCTGCTGGTCGGTGGGTCGACCCGAATGCCGCAGGTCCAGGAGAAAGTCGAGGAACTCACGGGTAAAGAGCCAAAGAAGAACGTTAACCCCGACGAGGCCGTCGCGCTCGGCGCGGCGATTCAGGGCGGCGTCCTCTCCGGCGATGTCGACGACATTGTCCTGCTGGACGTGACCCCGTTGTCGCTGGGTGTCGAGGTCAAAGGCGGTCTGTTCGAGCGACTCATCGAGAAGAATACGACCATCCCGACCGAGGAATCCAAGATCTTCACGACCGCCGCCGCGAACCAGACGCAGGTCCAGATCCGCGTCTTCCAGGGCGAACGTGAGATCGCCGCCGAGAACGAACTACTCGGCGAGTTCACGCTCGCGGGAATCCCGCCAGCCCCGGCAGGGACGCCCCAGATCGAGGTTTCGTTCAGTATCGACGAGAACGGTATCGTCAACGTCGAGGCCGAGGACAAAGGCTCGGGCAACAAAGAAGACATCACCATCGAAGGTGGTGCCGGCCTGAGCGACGATCAGATCGAGGAGATGCAAGAGGAAGCCGAGAAACACGCTGAAGAGGACGAGCAGCGACGCCAGCGCATCGAGGCCCGCAACGAGGCCGAGGCCGCTGTCCGCCGCGCCGAGACGCTTCTCGAAGAGAACGAGGAGAACGTCGACGACGACCTGCGCGAGTCTATCGAGGAGAAGATCGAAGACGTGCAGGAAGTCCTCGAAGACGAGGACGCAGACACCGAGGATTACGAGGAAGCCACCGAGGCCCTGACCGAGGAACTGCAGGAGATCGGCAAGCAGATGTATCAGGAGCAGGCCCAGCAGGCCGCTGGCGGTGCTGGAGCCGGCCCGGGTGGCGCGGCAGGTGCGGGTCCCGGCGGAGCCGCGGGTGCTGGACCTGGCGGTGCTGGTCCGGGTGGCGCAGCAGGCCAGGGCGAGGAGTATGTTGACGCCGACTTCGAAGACGTGGACGAGAGTGACGAGGACGAGCAGTAGCGAGTCCGAGGAACTCTCGTCTGCTCGATAGACGACCGAAGGGAGTCTATCGGTGTCTCGAAATCTGAACGGAGTGAAGATTTCGAGTTTGACGACGACGAGGAGCCTTCTTTTTGATCTCGATAGACGAGCGCAGCGCGGTTCTCACTCCGTTCCGAACCGCGGACTGCGAACGGCGCAGCCGTGAGCGAAGTGAGTCATGGTGTAATTTTCATAACTGAGGTCCCTATCCGATTCGTCGTTCGCACCCCTTGCTCGAACCGTACGTATGGAACCGAAATATATCGGTCACGAAACGCCAAAAAGATCGTCAGACGGTGATTTCTGACCCTGAAGACGGTGTAATTCCGGCAAATTCTATGCCAGACAAAACAGCCGATATGAGGGTTCTAAGCAACTCTAGCGCACATATTCTCCTCCGATAGCTGCCAGAACAGTCCGAAACGATCGGATGGGTCTTTTATGGAGTACTCCGTAGAGTGCCATATGAGCGTCGCCCGTATCCAGTGTCCCAATTGCGGTTTCGAAGTCGAGGACGAAGACGAATGCGTACTGTGTGGAAGCAACCTCGACGAGTCCACAGACGAGGAGTAACGAGAGCGACAGCCAGCAGTTCTTGCACGCTGGCGAGGGGATTTATTCGTCGGCCCCATAGACACCCTGTGGCCTCGCCATACGACGTCCTCGGTATTGGTCCCGATGCTGACGAGCAGGATCTCGTCGACGCCTACCGGAAGCGAGTCAAAGAGGCTCACCCGGATCACGGTGGCTCTCGCGAGGAGTTTCAGGCAGTCAAGAAAGCCTACGAGAAGATCCGGGATGGGGAGGCCGAAACCTCGGATACTGGAGGAGTATCACCGAGCCAGTCTGATTCGACACCGTCGCGACCGCCGAAACGATCACGGGATCCGAACACGGCTCAGTCGACGGGTACAGTCGACGATAGTCACGAGGAGACCGTCACTGTCGAGTATCTCAACTACGAGGTGCTCGACGACCACGGGTGGTCGATCGAAGACGGGGATCTCTTCGCGAGGGCCGCTCGGGCCGACCTCAACCACGAGGACTACGGGAAGTTCGTCGTCAAGAACAACGAGACGCTACTGGAGGCGGCCGAGAACAGGGGCTTTGCGTGGCCCTTTGCCTGCCGCGGCGGGGCGTGTACCAACTGTGCAGTCGCGGTCAAAGATGGTGAGATCCCGCCGCCAGTGGGTCACATTCTCCCCGAGGAGATGATCGAAAAGGGGATCAGACTCTCGTGTCTCGCTGCGCCCGTCACAGACGACACACAGGTCGTCTACAACGTCAAGCACATGCCTGGCGTCGAAGAACTGTTGCTCTCGCCGAGTCGCTTCGAAAAGGCCCACTCCGATTGATGCTGCCTGTTGTCTGATCACTCGTCGGGCTCGATCCGTGAGAGTCGCATCGCGTTCCCGGTGACGGCCGTGGTCATCCCGGCGTCGCCAGCGAGGACGGCCAGCCAGATCGGGACGTAGCCGAACGGCACAGCGACCGCCAGACCGGCCTTCACCACGAGACTCGACCAGATGTTCTGCCTGATGACGCCGTTTGCGTCACCCGCGAGTTCGTACAGATAGGGGAGCTTCGAGAGGTCGTCACTCAGCAGCGCGATGTCGGCCGTTTCGAGGGCAGTGTCGGTCCCGGCTGCGCCCATCGCGACGCCGACTGTGGCGGTCGCCAGCGCGGGTGCGTCGTTGATACCGTCACCGACCATCGCCACGCCATCCTCATATTCGGCCGCGAGTTCGTCGACCGCCTCGACTTTCTGTTCGGGCAGCAATTCCGCACGGAAGTCGTCGACGCCGACTTGCTCGGCGATGGCGCGGGCGGTTCGCTCGTTGTCGCCGGTCAGCATGACTGTCTTCTCGACGCCGAGGTCTCGAAGGTGGGCGACTGTCTGCGCGGCTTCCGGTCGAACCTCGTCGGCGACGGCGATCACACCTTCGAGTTCGTCTTCGGTTCCGACGAGGACGACGGTCTTGCCCTCCGACTGGAGGTTCGGGACCGTGTCCTCAAGCAGGTTGAGGCAGTTGTTCCGATCACAGATTTGCCGAGCGGTAGTCGTGGCGACGCCGCCGTCGGTCGTCGCGTGGACGTGACTCAAATCGAAACCCAGATCCTCGAACAATCCGGGCTTGCCAGCGAAGTGTGGCGTCCCGCCGAGGTCGGCGCGGACACCCTTGCCGGTGATGCTCTCGAAGTCCCTGACCCCCTGTTTGGAGACACCTGCCGCTCCTGCCTCGGCGACGATAGCCTCCCCGATCGGATGTTCGCTGCGGGCTTCCAGCCCACGGGCACATCGAAGGACGTCCTCTTCGGTGTTACCGCCCAGCGGAATTACGTCCGTCACAGTGAGCTCTCCTTTCGTGAGCGTCCCGGTTTTGTCGAACGCCACGGCGTCGACGGCGCCCATCGCTTCGAGGTGGTTCCCACCCTTGATGAGGACGCCATTCTTCGCAGCGCTGGTGATCCCCGATACCACGGAGACGGGTGTCGAGATGACGAACGCACATGGACACGCGAGCACGAGCAGCGTGAGCCCGTAGACGACCGCGGTCGACCACGTCCGCCCGAGGACGAACGGGCTCGCAAGCGTGACGAGAATGGCGAACGCGACGACGACAGGGGTGTAGTACGCGGAGAAGCGCTCGACGAACTGCTCGCGTTCGGTCTTGTTCGACTGGGCATCCTCGACCATCTCGACGATCCGTGAAAGCGTGTCCTCGCCCGCTACGGAGGTGACCTGCATTTCGAGGTAGCCTTCCTCGTTGATCGTCCCGGCGAAGACCTCGTCGCCGACGGTCTTGTCGACGGGGACGCTCTCGCCAGTGATCGGTGCCTGGTTGACGGCACTCGACCCGTCGACCACCTCGCCGTCCATCGGGATCTTCTCACCGGGTTTGACCACCACGATGTCGCCGATTTCGACCTGTTCGACCGGGACCGTCTGGGTCTCGCCGTCGCGTTTGACCGTCGCCTCGTCCGGCGAGAGATCCATCAGTTCTCGTAGCGACTCCCTGGCACGGTCCATCGAGTAGGTTTCGAGCAATTCGGCGATGCTGAACAGAAACGCCAGCGTCGCGGCTTCGAGGTAGAGGGGTTCGCCGAAGCCGACCGACGCCAGGAGTGCGCCGAGGATCGCGATCGACATCAGGAAGTCGATGTCGAGATTCAGATTCCGTGCCGAGTAGTATCCATTCCGGAGGATGGCCTGGCCGCCGACCCCGACTGCGAGCAGGAAGGCGATGTCAGCGAGGAAGAACTCACTGCCCGCGAGTTCCCCCACCAGAGCGTTCTGATTGACAAGGAAGAACTCGAAGGCGAGTCCGAGCGCGACGAAGACGCCACTGATCCAGGTCTTGATCGCTCGCGAACTCCTCCAGATGCTCTCGCGTTCGGTCTCGGGGCCGTCTTCGTGGTCGCCGCCCGCTACCTCGTAGCCCCCGCTCTCGATGGCGGCGACGATTGCCTCTGGAGCCGCGACAGAATTGTCGTACGTCACGACCACGGTCCCCGCTGTTGGTCGCGTCTCGAAGTCGACAATGCCGTCGACGCTTTCGAGGGCGTTCTCGACTTTGCCTGCGCACGATGCACAATCCATCTCGGGAACCGAGAACGTCGCCGTCCGCTCGTCGGAAGCGATGCTGTATCCAGCCCTTTCGACTCGTTCGGCGATCTCGCCCGGCGATGTCGAATCCGGATCGTAGGTCACCGACAGCCGCCCACTCGTAACCTGGGGGTCGACGGTTTCGATCCCGTCCAGTTTCTCGACGCTGGTCTCGACCTTCCCCGCGCACGATGCACAGTCCATCTCGGGGACATCGTAGGAGACGTTTTCGAGTTGGCGTCGGTCCTCCGACATCTCTCCGTCTGTCATTATCGGCTCTTGGACACGGCCATTTATTAAACCAGCTATTACTGAGCACGGATCTAGTGGTGTATGTTAATATATAATGTGGCGTGAGTTAGTAAATAGTCAATGTGATGGGTCGTGCTGGACGGACGAGTATTTCCCTGTCAGTTCCTAATCAGCGGGCATGGCCTCGATCCTGTCGATCGTTTTGCAGGGGACGATTGTGGGGTTGATCGCGACACTCGCGATGGACATCGTCATGAACAGACTCGACGAAGGTGAAACGGTACCCCGGGTCGCAGCGAGCGTGCTTACGGGTATCGACCCCCGGAACGTCACCGAGCGTCGATCCAACATCGTCCACTATCTCGCCGGGGGGGCGTCCGGTGTCCTATTTCTGGCGCTGCTGGACATCGCGTGGTGGCTCCTCGATATCGGACCGGGAGCGTTCGGTATTCGCGGGGTCATTGCACTGCTGGCGAGCAGCCTCGTGCTCTACGGGTGGCTCGTCGGCTTCTTCACGTTCGTCGTCTTGCCGCGCTACGATGGAGGGATGGCCCGCCAGCGGCTACGCACTGTACGTCGAACGTGGGCCGTCCTCGCAGGTGTCCAGTCCGGGACACTGGCCATCCTCTGGCTCGCTCTAACTCGACTCGTCTAGCCCGTTCAGATCCGCGGCGGTGAGTTCGGTCGCCGTCCGCCAGTAGTGATCGAACGTATCGATCGCCCACGATTGGACCGTCTCGGAGTCTGTGTCGATCGACGCCCGGAGGACGCCGGTCTCGTCGCGCAACAACATGTGGACTGTCTCGTCGGCAATCGTTACAGCCAGCGGAATCCCCTCCTCACGGACCCGGACGGACGCCTCGGGCGCTTGCAGCAGCGATTGCAGACGCGCACGCAGATCAGCGTCGCTTGCGAGAGCTTCGACTGCACTCCGGGAGAGGACACCCGAAAAGGAGAGTTCGCCGGCGCTCGCGCGGCGCTCGACGACAGTGAGGTTCTGTTCGTTGAACGCGTGTGAGAACGCCCGTACTTCCGCCGCGTCCTCGACGAGATCCAGCAGGCGCTGGACGGGTGCGTTCGGCCGCGTCTGGGTCGGCGTCGTGATCGTCGCGTCCGCCAGATGTCGAAGATCGAAGTCCATTGCATGCGTCGGGAGATATCGGACGAGTCCCCGGAGTTCGCGCTCGGTATCGAGGATGTCGAGCAGGTCGTTGAATCCCCGAGCGACGAGTGTGCCCGTCGCGGTCGCGACGTAGTCACTGCCGTCCTGTCGGACCCACGAGCGATCTTGCAGGTCGCCGAGGATCCGCCCGAGTGTCGCCTGCGACGCGCCCGTCTCGGCTTCGAGTTCCGGCCGCGTGTGCCGCCCCGCCGACAGCAACGTCAGCACCTCGACGCGGTTCTCCGAGAGCGCGAGAAACTCAATCTCCGCAAGCGCCGACTTCATACCTCTGGTTGCTCGTCCTCGCGTGAAAGCCTTACCGTCGCTACTGGAGCCGACCGCCGTCGGTCGTTGCACACTGTGCAACCGTTGCACCCGCCGCAACTCATGCACGACGACGGTCGAGACCACCAGTGTGAAACCCTTTCTGGCGTCATCTATGGGTTTCCGGCCCTTCACTCTGGATATGTTTCGGACCGCTCTCCACTGGGGGTGTAGCCGATGATCGATCGGCGAACCGCTGCCCTGTTTGCACTCGCGAGTCTGCTGTTCGGCGGGACTTTCGTCGCAGCGAAAGCTGGACTCGCCTACTTTCCGCCGATCCTGTTCGTCGCGTTGCGCTTCGATATCGCGGCTGTCGCGATTGCCCTGTTCGCTCTCGCGACGATCCCGAGATCTGACCTGGTTCCCCGCAGCCGGGGCGACCTTCTCGGGATCGTCGCGACCGGCGGCTTCGTCATCGGGTTGGCCAACGCCCTGCTGTTCGTCGGACAGCAGGACGCGACCAGTGCCGTCGGGGCGATCGTCTTCGGTCTCAACCCGATTCTGACGCCGGTCTTCGCCGCCGTGCTCCTCGCGGACGAACGTCTCTCTCGACGAGGCGCGCTCGGCATGGTGCTCGGGCTGGCCGGCGTTGCGCTCGTCGTCAACCCCGATCCGGCGACCCTTCTTGCGGGCGGTGTCGGCAAGCTCTTCATCTTCGCCGGGGCCGTGAGCGGTGCACTCGGAACAGTTCTCATCCGTCGTGCCGACACGACGTTGTCCAGCACCGCCCGGACCGCCTGGGGACTCCCGCTGGCTGCCGCTCTCACGCACGCTCTCAGTCTCGGAACCGGCGAATCGGCGAGTGCAATCGTCTGGACGCCCGAGGCGCTGCTCGCGCTTGGATACGTCGGCCTCTTCGCCGGTGCGGTCGCCTACGTCGCCTACTTCGGGCTGATCGACGCTGCGGGGGCGATCAGCGCCAATCTGGTCTTTTACGTCGTCCCGGCGGTGGCGACGATCGGTGGGTGGGCACTGCTGGGCGAGACAGTCTCGACGCTCACCGTCGTCGGATTCGTGGTGATCGTCGCTGGATTCGCCGTCATCGGCAGCCGGTCGCTCCAGAACACCCTCGGCCGGCCGACAGACTGCCTCTCGACTTCTGACCGTCGGGAACAGACGAGCTACTCAAGTCGGTCAGACTAGCCGCTGCTGGGGGAAGCGTTTCTCATTGCGCGACTGCAGCAGCACGATGCATCAGTCTCTCGCCGACCGAACCGTAGTACCAGGCCAGCCAGAGTGCGGCCGCGACGTTCGAGATCGTGACTGCCCAGAAGACACTGGTAACACCCTCTCCCACGAGGAGGACACCTATCGCCGCGATTGGCAGGCGGATCGCGCCGTACTGCAACAGCGTCGAGACGAAGCTGACGCGTGAGCGATCGGCCCCGTTGAATCCGGCCTCGAAGAGGTAGATCGCTCCCAGTGCGGGATACCCGAGCGCCAGGATCTGGAGGTACTCGACCGTCAACGAGAACCCCTCGCTAGACAGCGTGGGCGCGACCGCAATCGAAAGCGGGCTTGCCGCTAGCCACTGCCCAAGGCCGACGAGCAACAGGGTCCCGCTCGCGACGGCGACGCCCAGCCAGACCGTCCGTCGGGCTCGATCGGGCTGCTCTGCCCCGATATTCTGTCCGACGACGCTCTGGGCTGCCTGCTGGAGCCCCTGTGGCGGGACGAACGCGATCGACGCGACCCTGGCACCGATCGTGTAAGCGGCCAGTCCAGCCCCGCCGGCAGCCAGAAACACTAGCAGATAGATCGGCAGCCGAAGCAACTGTCGGGCCGCCTGCTGGCCACCCACGGGAGCGCCGACCGAGAGAATCCCGTCGACAGTCTCGCGGTCGATACCCAGGCTCGCCAGTGTGAGCATGCCGTTGTTTCGGCCGCGTGCGATCAACCCGATTCCCAGGAGAATGCCCGCCAGCGAACCCAGGACTGTCGCGAGTGCCGCACCCGTGATGCCGAGTCGGGGAAACGGCCCCAGCCCGAAGATCAACAGCGGATCGAGGACGACGTTGCCACACAGCGCGAGCCCGTTCATGTACAGCGACGCCCGCGAATCGCCGTGGCCCACGAAGCCGCCCTCGACGGTGTCAGTAACCGCCAGGATCGGCAATCCCAGCGCGAGCACCGAGAGATACTGAATCGCCAGCTCGGTTACTGCCAGGCCGCTCTCCGGTCGAACCATCGAGAGCAGCCGAAGCAGCGGTTCCGCTGCCAGGGCCATCAGGCTACCGAAGATCACCCCGACAGCGAGCGCCATCACGACCCCAGTAGAGAGCGCCGTCCGCGCTCCTGTCTGGTCGGTCGCCCCCACGCGTCGCGAGACGACAATCTGGGTTCCGACGAACGTCACGAACACGCCTGCGAACATCAGCCCGAGTATCGGTGTTACGAGACCCACTGCTGCGACGGCGTCGCCGCTCAATCGACCCAGGAAGACGATGTCGATCACCTGCTGGAGGACCTGCACGACGTTCTGGACTACCAGTGGCACAGCGAGTACCAGCATGGACCGAAACAGATTGCCTTCGGTGATGTCCTGGGAGGAAACCTCCAGCATAAATTCCTGTGTGTTCGTTTGGGATATATTTATTGTGGAAAAAAGTAGCTACCGTGATGATTTGTGGGCGGGTCTGAAACAGAGGTCCCTTCTCAGACCTGATGGACGAGAGCGTCGGCCCCCTGGTATGTTTCCGGAAGGTCGCCGATACCCCATCCTTCACCAGTCGTCTCGATGTAGAAGTACTTCCGGCCGTCTTGTTGCCAGTAGTAACCTGGAAGATCGGATCCGTAGATGCCGACCGCCATGTGCTCGGGTGGCTGGATGAGAACCATGTCGTATCCAAAGGGCTCGGCCTGCAAGGTCGCTGCCAGGAGGATGGATGTATCTTCACAGTCTCCACTGACATCGACAAGTGTCTCCGGTAGCAGTTTTGGATAGTCGTCGTACCCACGGCTCACGTTGTCAGTCACGTACGGGAAGCTTTGCACCCAGTCGATGACGAGTTCGACTTTCTCTCGCTTTTCCGTGAAGCCGTTGTTTTCGGCCGCTGTGTCCAGAATCTCCGCGATCGTCGAGGCGTTGCCGTTCTGTGCGACGGCGACGTACTCGCTGTAGCTCCGGCCGCGGGGTTCGTTGATCGCTTCACTGTAACTGGATTTCCAGATGTACAGCGAGATCCTCCACGACCGGCCCTGAGTCTGTCCGTCGAAGACGAGTCGATACGCACCCTCGACGTTTTCGCGTTCGAACGATTCGGCGCTATCGTCTGGTTGGACGTGTTCGGGTGGTGACCGACGGATCTCGTCGCTCGATGCGTCGACCGTATAGGGGTCCGATTCGTACAGATACGACATTTCCTGAGCCGCGACGGATTCGATAGTCTCGTCGGCCGGCATCGTGAATACCATGTGATGCAGGCGTGTTCCACGCGGAATATCCCCGTTGGACATCGTCACCGAAATATCGGCAGTCCCATCGCCTGTCGGCGCGTCGAATGGTGCACTTACCCCCCACGCGACTGCGTCACCGCGAGGATACTGATACGACGCGACAAACAACTTCACGCGACGCTGGGGGATCTCGGGATAGGAGCTGACGCGAACGGCAACGTTCGTCGCCGAATACGACCGGATATGCGACTGATTGGTCAGGTGTCTCTCGACCGAAAGCGTGTTTACGCTATCTTGCGGTCCCGGCTCTGGTGTCGGCTCCGGCGTCGGAGTGGGTGTTTCTATCGGCGTCGGGGTGGGTGTTTCTGATGGTGTTGGCGTGGGTGTTTCTGACGGTGTCGGCCTTTCAGTCGGTGTTGGCGTATCGGTGTCGGGCGGCGTCGTAATCGTCTCGGCAGTAGTAACGGCTGTCTGCACGTCAGCTCTGGACTGGACGTCAGGATCTCTGGGTGCGTAGTCCTGGCTATCGATGACACCGTCGCCATCGCTGTCCTCGATATCCGTCTCAGTTTCATTTCCATCTGAACTACAGCCAGCCAAAACCGAACTCGTCAGGGCCATCCCATAGAGAACCGCTCTTCTCGAACGCTCTCTACCCATAGTTCATATTTCACTAGTATGGGATTTCAACGTTCGGATGTGTCTGTAATTTGCAACTAATACCGGTCTACCGGTCATTCGGTTACGGCTGCAGCGACCGCTTCTAACTGTCCTTTTCGGAACGCTCGTTCGGCCTGACTCGGGTCGTTCTCGTCGAGTTCGCCGATTGTGTAGAGAATTCCCGCTCGCATCTCCGGCTTCGACGGGAAGTTGTTCTGGTCAATATCGTATCCAGCGGCCTCACAGATGGCTGCGAGGGACTCTTTGGTGAACGACGTTGATTCGATACGTTCGTAGCGGCCGACAGCAACGCGAATCTCGTTCCGAAGTTCGTCGACGGTGGGCATACCGCCAGTGCTCGCGGTGCGGTTGTGTATCTGTTGGTCACTGCCTGCGACACGAGCACTGCCCGCTCGACTGACGGCCTTTACCGACCACTCTCGTCGCCACTGACTTGTCAGATACCGAAGATTTATGTGGGCGAGTGCTGAACCACTCCGGCATGGCTGCGATCGAAGCGCAGAATCTCACGAAGCGGTACGGGACATTGACGGCGGTCGACCGTGTCGACCTCTCCGTCGAAGAGGGGGAGATTTTCGGGTTTCTGGGCCCTAACGGGGCCGGCAAGTCGACGATGATCAACATGCTGTTAGACTTCGCCCGCCCGACCGATGGTCAGGTAGAAGTGTTCGGGATGGACTGTCAGCGTCAGAGCGTCGCCGTCCGCGAACGGATGGGCGTGCTTCCGGAGGGATACGAGGTCTACGGCCCCCTGACCGGCCGCCAGCACATTCAGTTTGCGATGGAGTCAAAGCGCGCCGATGGCGACCCGATGGACATCCTCGACCGGGTCGGGATTGCCGATGCTGCCGACCGACCAGCCGGTGACTACTCGAAGGGGATGGCCCAGCGACTCGTCCTCGGAATGGCGCTGGTCGGCGAACCGGATCTCCTCTTGCTCGACGAGCCCACCACTGGACTCGACCCCAACGGGGCAAAAGCGATGCGCGAGATTCTGACAGCCGAAAACGAGCGCGGCGCGACGATCTTCTTCTCCAGTCACATCCTCGAACAGGTCGAAGCGATCTGTGACCGCGTCGGCATCCTCTCCGACGGCGAAGTGGTCGCTGTCGACACGATCCAGGGCCTGCGCTCGGCAGCGAAAAGTGGGACGAAACTCCTGATCGCTGTCGACGACCTCGACGCTGTCGACCTCGACACAATCGAGGCCGTCGACGGTGTCGACTCGGCGTGGATCGACGACGATCGGCTGGCCGTCAACTGTACGAGCGCGGCCAAGATCGACGTTCTCGTCGCGCTGAACGACGGCGGCGCGGACGTGCTCGATTTCACTGTCGAAGAGCCCTCGCTCGAAGACCTGTTTGTCGAATACACCGGGGGGCGATCCTGATGGTCTGGCAGGCGATTGCCCGCAAAGAGCTTCGCGGTCTCCTGAAGCCACGCCGTCGGCGGGCCGGGCTAGCACTCGTCGCGCTCGTCTTCGTGTTGGGCGGCTATCTCCTCCCGTTGAATGTCTCAAGCCCGGAGACAGCGGATCTCGCCCCGTACATGACGGGGGCCGTCACGCTCGTGTTGCCCCTCCTCGGGCTGTTGCTCGGATACAAGACGATCGTCAGCGAACGCGAGTCGGGCCGACTCCTGCTGTTGCTCTCGCTCCCGCATAGCCGCCTGGAGGCGGTCTTCGGGAAGTTCCTCGGGAGGGGAGGGGTCCTCGCACTCGTAGTCGCAAGCGGAATCGTCCTCGCGAGCGCGCTCGTCGCCTACCCCTTCGGTAGCCTTCAACCGGGCGTCATGGCAGCGTACGTGCTGGTGACGCTACTCTACGGCCTCGCCTTCGTCAGTATTGGGATGGGTATCTCGACGCTGACCAGCTCCAGCCAGCGCGCGACGGCTGGGACGTTCGGCGTGTTCTTCGTGTTCGTCGTCCTCTGGTCGGAACTCAAAGTCCCGTTCCGGATCGCCCTCGACTATCTCGGCCTCGCCAGTGATGGGCTGCCGAACTGGGCGCTGTTCGTCTACGGTCTCGAACCCGGGATGTGCTATCAGCGCATTGTCCAGGCCTTTTTCGCCGGTTCTGATCAGGGCTCCTATCTCGGAGCCGACGCCCCGTTCTACCTCGGCGAGTGGGTCGCGCTTATCGTGCTCGTATGCTGGGTGATCGTGCCAGTCACCGCTGGCTACCGGCGCTTCGAGGTGACTGACCTGTGAGTGCGCTCGCTATCGCACGCAACGACCTCAGGGAGACCAGACAGTCCACCGTGCTCTGGCTCATCGGGGCGACCGTCGTGCTCGGGTTCGGTGCGCTTACATACGCTGCTGGAGAATTCATCTCTTCGGGCTTCGACCTGTATATGGACGTTCTCACGGGCGTATTCGTCCTACTGGCCCCGTTGATCGGCGTGGCACTCGGCTACAAGTCCGTCATCGCCGAACGAGAATCCGGAACCATCGCGCTGCTCATGTCTCTTCCCCACTCGCGGGTCGAGGTCGTCATCGGGAAACTCCTCGGTCGGTTCGTCGTCGCGGGTACGCTGGTCGCGCTCGCGTTAGTCGGCAGCGGTGTCGTCTCGATCGCGGTCTATCCGACGTTCGATCTGCCTCGCTTCGTTGTGTTCGGCCTGCTGACGATCATCTACACCGTTACCTTCGTCGCACTCGCGACTGGTTTCTCGCTAGCGTTGTCTTCGTCACGGCGTGTGATCGGTGCCGCTTTCGGCGCGTACGTCCTCCTGATACTGCTCTGGAATCAGGTGGTCAACGTGCTGGTCCTTCTCCTCTTTCGATTCCGCCCTGTCGGATTGAGCGATCCGCCGCTGTGGGCCGACTCCGCGAAATTTTGCACTCCTTTCACCAGTTTCGCGTACCTCCTCGATACGATGCTCGGGGTCGGTCCTGGAGCGACGGGTGTCGAAATCGGCTCGCAGTGGTTCGCCTCGACGCCCGTTGCGGTCGCTATTCTCTGTGGCTGGGTCGTCTTCGCGCCTGCCGTCGGATATCTCTGGTTCAGGACTGCCGAGTTCTGATTCATACTGCCGGCAGTATCAGCAGGCGCGAGTTCGCCGATTTACGCTCCATTTTCAGGGCCAGAACTCAGTAGTTCAAGAAAACATCCTCATAACTATTTATAGTGTACTATCATAAACTAGAATATGAACTGTCCACGTGGGTGCGGGCAGGTCGCGACGACGACAACGACGGGACCGACGACGACGGTCCTCTCGTGTGGTCACCAGTTCCCCCCAGACGTTCTCAAACGAACCGTCAGTGTGAGACGAAACGATAGACAGGATTCGAGACGCAGATTATCCGAGTGATAGCATGGCCGACGCTACCCGAACGACGATCCAGCAACTGGCGGGCGGGAGTAAATGGCACTGCCCGGACGTGGCGTGCCGATATGTCGATTCGGCGGACCTGGCGCTCGATGGGCCGACGAAGGTGGTCGTCTGGGACGAACAGCGACGACGACTCCGAGTCGTGGACGCCGACGAGGAGATGGTCCGCCTCTCGGAGGTCTGTAACGTCTGTCGGCACGCCAAGGGGTGGTCCGTCCCGTGGTCAAGTCGGACTGCGACAGGAGACGATTCTTAGGGGTCCGTCTCGGGACGCCCGTGACCCACTGTCGTACCCGATTCGGAACGTAACCTATATCAATCGCACTCCGGCTACATTGAGGTGCCCAACGCGTGTCCGGGTTGGGGTAGTGGTTATCCTCCAGCCTTGTGGAGGCTGGGACGCGGGTTCGATTCTCGCACCCGGACTTTCTTGCGGCGAGCAACCCGCGAGCCGCAGAAATCCGCAGAGAATCGAATCACGCGAGACGAACGTAGTGAGTCTCGCAGTCGGGTTCGATTCTCGCACCCGGACCTAAAATTTATTTTATATTTTCTCAGAACGCTAGAGTTGTGAAAATGGCCGGTAAAAACACTCAAACTATCCCCTCCTCCTAATTATATAAGATATTGTATGGCTATTCCCCTTCTCGCTGAGCTAGTGACTGCAGTGTTTCGTTCGGAATTGCGCCCTCCTCCGCATTTCTGTGACAACTGCGGCACAGCGAAATGAGATTCGAGAGCGCATGCGCGTCGCTACGGGAATGCTGATCTGAATCGACAAACCAGCGTACTGATGTGATATGGTGGACATCTGGGTTTTGACCGAGTTCGCTAGCGGTTGCACCACAGACCTGGCACTGGTGGTTGTCTCGCCTGAGAGTACGGGCCCGCGATTTTTCCCATCCTGGTCCATAGGCGATATTGGACGTTTCTTTCCAGTTCGGATGGTCTTCGCCAGTGATATTCTCCGAGCGCCCAGTCAGCTGCCGTATATCTCGTCGATGTCGTCGGCGAACCGGTCGAGGATCGAGCGGCGTTTCTTCTTCATCGAGGGCGTGAGGAGGTTGTTGTCCGCGGTCCACTCGTCAGAGACGAGTCGGAACTGTTTGATCCGGGCGGCCTTTTCGAGGTCGGCGTTCACCGATTGGATCTCCTCGTCGATCCACTCGCGGACGCGGTCGTCCTGGCACAGCCTCCGCTGCTCGTCGGGCAGGTCGACACCCTCGGAATCGGCCCACTGGCGGAGCTGCTCGAAGTTCGGAACGACCAGCGCCGAGACGAACTTCTGGCCGTCGCCGACGACCATGATCTGCTCGACCCGGTCGGAGGTAGCGAACTCGTCTTCGATCGGTCCTGGCGCGATATTCTTGCCCGTGTCCAGCACGAGGATCTGTTTGATCCGATCGCGGTAGATGAGGTAGTCGTCAGGGGTTTGCTCGATAACGTCCCCAGTGCGGAACCAGCCGTCATCGGTGAAGACGCGCTCTGTGGCGTCGGGCTTGTTCCAGTAGCGCTCGAAGATGTTAGGGCCCTTCAACAGGAGTTCGCCGACCTCGCCCTCGGCGTCGGTGAACTGCTCTGGGCCGACGATCGAGGTGTCGATCTTCGTCTCGATGTCGGTAACGGGCGGGCCCAGCGTCCCGGGGCGGATGTCCTCGGGTGGATTGACCGAGACGACGGGGGCCGTCTCGGTCAGGCCGTAGCCTTCGAGAATCGGGATTCCAAGGCCGAGAAACAGCTCGGCCAGGTCCTTTGAGAGGCTGCCGCCGCCGCTGACCATGAACTCGATGTTTCCACCCAATCGCTCTTTGACCGTGCTGTAGACCAGTCTATCTGCGAGGCTGTGTTTGAATCGCAGCCCGGCACCCGGTTTATCGGCGCGGGCGTACTGCTTTGCGACCTCGATAGCCCAGCTGAATATCGACCCTTTGACGCCACCGCCTGCTGATTCTCGCATCGAGTCGAAGATCCGCTCGTAGATCCGGGGGACGCTCGCGCCGACCTGTGGCTGTAGTTTCTGAATGTCTTCTGCGATGGTGTCGGTGCTCTCGGCGTAGCCGACACACGCGCCCGAGGCGAACATCAGAAAGTGGCCAGCCGTCCGCTCGAAAACGTGGGCCAGCGGGAGAAACGAAATCGTATCGATCCCGGCTTCGAGCGCGGGGATTCCCGCAGGTTTGTCCGGTCGCTCGGCCATCCGCTTTCGGTTCTGGTTGACGTTCGAGCGAATGTTCCAGTGGGTCAGTTCGACTCCCTTCGGTTCGTCGGTGGTGCCAGACGTGTAGATCAATGTGGCCAGATCCTCGCCATCGCGAGCGTCGATCCAGGACTGATAGGTTTCCTGATCGAACAATTCTGTACCCATTTCGTGGACTTCGCCGAGTGTATAGACATCCTCGCGGTCGCTCTGGGCATCGTCGATAGTGACGATAAACTCGAGATCGAGTTCGTCTTCGACTTCGAGAAGCACGTCGAGCAGGGCCTGATTCTCGACGACCACACCGGTCGCACCCGGATCGTCAAGCAGGTAGCTGACCTGACGGGGAGAGGACTCTGTGTAGACGGTCGTCACGACCCCACCCGCTGCGAGCAGCGCGAAATCCGACAGCGCCCACTCCATGCGCGTGTTCGCGTAGATCCCGACGCGATCACCCCCATCCAGCCCGAGTTCTCGAAATCCTGCTGTGAGGTTGTGAACGTACGACTGCATCTCACCGTAGGTGATCGACCGGTATGATCCGCTCTCTGCGCCGTCTGTCGGCAACCCTGGAAGCGTCCGATCGTAGACGCCTACTTTGAACCGCTGTGCGTCGCGATTTTTGTTTCGCTCGACCGTCGCCTCGAACATCGCTGGCAATGTATCGTCTCCGACGATCTCGTCGTTGTACCCCTGCTCTTCGGCCAGCGAAAACCCGGCTGTCATACTCACGCTGTTCGCATTGCTGGTAAAAAATAACTAGGAAATCGGAAATTAGAAACGTGAATATAGTTTACTATTCTATTCGATATCGATCTCCTCGCGTTCGAAGCCCGGGAGGTCCGCGAACAGGACGTACGCGTCGTCGGTCCGCTCCATAGTGAGGTGCAGGTCCGTCCCGGTGCTGCTGTGGACTGTCGGCCAGTCGAAGGCGTCACCGCGGAACTGGTCGAAGAAGCGGTTCATCTCGTCGATAGGTGTTCGCCGGGTGTTCATAGTCACCACTCATTGGCTGTCTGATATATCCGTTTGCTGGGGACTGTGCTATCTAACCGCCAGACAGAACGGGGGTGGTGAGATAGAACAACCGATCAAACGATGTTGACGTACGGGATCGGAATGACGAACTGCCCGCCACCCTCGCGGTAGTCGGCCTCGTTCTGGAGGATGGCGTCCTTGTAGTTCCACGCGAGCAAGAACGCGTACTCGGGGGCGTCCTCGTGGAAGACTGCGGGTTCCCTGACAGGGATGTTCATCCCCGGCGAGTACGTGCCCTGTTTGGCAGGCGTCGTGTCGATGAGGTACTCTAGCGTCTCGGGGCCGATGTCACAGTAGTTCAGGAGCGTATTCCCCTTGGCCGGTGCGGCGTAGCCGACGATAGACGCCCCATCATCACGGAGCGATTCGAGCAACGAGGTGATCCGCTCGCGCGTTCGCTCGACCTGCTGGGCGAACTCGTCGTAGGCCGTCCGCTCGTCCAGCGACAGCGCGAGTTCGAGTTTTCTGTAGTCGTCGACAACCCGTTTGGGGGCTCTGTCGGCCGACTCGCGCTGGATGTGGACCCGGATTGTCCCGCCGTGGACCGACATCCGGTTGACGTCCAGTACCTGCATGTCGAACTGCTCGACCAGCGCCTGGAACGCCCGAATCGAGAAGTACGAGAGGTGCTCGTGGTAGATCGTGTCGAACTGGTTGTTGCTCAGTAGGTCGACGAGGTAGGGAACTTCGACGACGAACACGCCATCGGGCCCCAGCAGCGTGTCGATCCCGGTCATGAGCGCGTGCAGATCGTCGATGTGGCCCACGACGTTGTTGGCACAGATGGCGTCGGCTGCACTGTAGTCCTCGCGGATGGACGTCGCCAGATCGGGGCTGAACATGGCGGTGACGGTTTCGACGCCTCGCTCCCGAGCAGCCTCGGTGACGTTGTCGGCGGGATCGACGCCGAGCCGGCGGATCGACTCGTCGAACTGGCTCAACAGGACGCCGTCGTTGCAGCCGATTTCGACGACGAAATCGTCTTCGTCAAGATAGCGCTCTTCGACGGCGTCGGCGTACGCGCCGAAGTGATCGAACAACGGTTGGGAGGCGGAGGAGTAGTAGGGATAGTCAGTGAAGAGAATCCCGCCGTCGACGGTGTGTGCGAGCTGGACGTGATCACACGTCTCGCAGACGACGACTTCCAGGGGGTAGGCTGGTTCGTCCTCCGTTGGATCGTCGACGAAGGCGTTGGCCGGGGGCTGGTCGCCCAGATTCAGAAACGAGTAGAGCGCGTCCGATTCGCAGACGCGACAACTGTCGACCTCACGGCAGGCTTCGTCGGACATATACCTTCGACTCTCTGGGTGCTGTATTCAACTTTTGGGGCCGATCGGACTCTCTCGAGCAGATCAATCGCCGATCTGCGTAGCTCGTTCGAGGAGATACTCTCGATCAGTGTCCGAAAGGTCGTCGAATCGCCGGGCTTCACCACACTGATACCCGGGGCACTTCAGGACACGCTCCGCTTCGAGCAGTGTTCCCGCGACGATCGTCCCGCAGTTCGGACACGTGGTGGTTACGATGCGCATGCTTAGAGTCTAAGTCGTGAGTTCTCTCCGACGACGAGTCGACGGCCGTCGGGGAGGTAGCCGTCTTTACTTTCCAGTTTCGTTCGGCGGCCCAGCAGGCTGTCGACGAACGTCTCGTGGGCGTCGATCGTCGACTCGCCGATGACGACGCTGTTTTCGATGTGTGTCTCCCGGATCGTCGTCTCCGGACCGATCGAAGTGTAGGGACCGACGTACGCGCCGTCGCCGACGACGACCGCCTCGGCGATCGACACCGGACCGCGGACGACTGCACCGCCCTCGATGGTCGCCGTCTCGTGGAGATCGACCTTGCCGACGACTTCCGCACCGTCTTCGACCGTGCCGTCGAGGGTTGGTTCGAGATCGTCGAGGATCAGCCGGTTGGCTTCGAGGATGTCCTCGGGCTTGCCCGTGTCTTTCCACCAGCCGTCGACACGGTGGGAGAGGACTGGTCCACCCTCGTCGATGAGGATCTGGAAGGCGTCGGTGATCTCGTACTCACCCCGCGCAGAGGGTTCGACCCGCTCTATCGCGTCAAAGACCTTCGAGGAAAACAGGTAGATCCCGATCACGACGAGATCACTGTCCGGATGTTCGGGTTTCTCGTCGATCCTGACGACGTTCTCGGTCTCGTCCAGCGTCGCGACGCCGAACTGCCCGGGATTGGGGACGTGCTGGAGAGCGACGCCAGCGACGTACTCGCCCTCCTCGAACTCCCGCACGAAGTTGGTGATCGGCTCGTTGAGGATGTTGTCCCCGAGATAGACGACGAAGTCGTCGCCGTCGACGAAATCACGGGCACAGCCGACCGCGTGGGCCAGGCCGAGTGGCTTACCCTGGACGATGTACGTGATGTCGACGCCGAACTGTGAACCGTCTCCGAGATAGTCACGGACGGCCTCCCGTCCCTGCGTACCGAGGATGACTCCGATCTCGGTGATGCCAGCCTCTCTGAAGTCGTCGATCGCGTACTCGATCACTGGTTTGTTGGCGATGGGTATCAACTGCTTTGGCCCGGTGTGAGTGATCGGGCGGAGTCGCGAACCCGTGCCACCCGCGAGCAAGACCCCTTTCATCGATTTCCCCCCGAAGCAGAATCGTCTGCACCTACAGTCATAGGTCTATCACGCCCGGTGATCTCTTAAAGGTACACGCCGGGATGCTGTTCGAAATCGAGCTCTCTCCAACCGGGACATAGGCTTTTGTACGTGTCAGGTGTCCTGAACAGTACGATGACCGTACTCGTCACCGGCGGTCTGGGCTATCTCGGCTCACAGTTGATTCGTGACCTGCCGGACCACCCCGAATTCGCCGACGAACCGATCCGCATCCTCGACAACTACCGCAAGCCGCGCTATCAGGCCATGTGGGACCTGCCCGCCTACGCCGACTACGACTTCGCCGAGGTCGATATCCGCGACGCGGACGCTGTCCATGAGGCGATGGACGGCGTTGATACCGTCTTCCATCTGGCAGCGATCACGAACGCGCCCGAGACGTTCGACATCCCCGAGGAGACCTGGGACGTCAATCACGAGGGCGCGATGAACGTCTTCGAGGCCGCGCGTGACGCCGGAGCCAGCAACTTCGTCAACATCTCCTCGTGTTCGGTGTACGGCCGGACGAACGACGAGATCGACGAGACCTACGCCTGCGACCCAGAATCGCCCTACGGCGAGTCGAAATTGCAGTCCGAACAGGAGATGCTCGACTCCCACGACGGGACGATGGACGTCACTGCCCTCCGGATGGGAACGGTCTACGGCTGGACCGTCGGGATGCGCTTTGACACCGTCGTCGACAAGTTCGCACAGCTGGCGGCCACTGGCGAACCGCTGTCTGTCTACGAAGGGGCTGAAGACCAGCGCCGGCCCTACATCCACGTCAAGGACTCGATCCGGGCGTTGCTGTTCGCCGCCAGTGAGTTGGGCGACGGTGAGGCCTACAACGTCGTCGGGCAGAACGCCAGGCTGCAGGACGTCATCGACGCCATCGAGAACCACTTCCCGGAGGTCGAGGTTGGCTACACGCAGGTCGAACAGCTCAACCAGCTTTCGTATATCGTCAACGACGAGAAGATCCGCGCTCAGGGCTTCGAACCAGTCTACGATATGGATCAGGGCGTCGCGGAACTGGCCGACAAACTCCGGGCGTTCTGCTAGAGATACGTCTCCCGGTTCGCACGATAGAACTCGATCGTCTCTCGGAGTCCCGTCTCCAGATCGGTCCGGGGCTGCCAGTCGATCGTCGATTCGAGTTTCGAGGGGTCACAGTAGACGTCGCCGCGGTCGATCTTCGTCCACTCTGGGGGCCAGGGGACCAGTTCGGCCGCGCCTGTTCCAGCAACGTCCACGACGGTCTCGGCAAGATCGAGCAGTTCGGTGGGATCGCCGCTCCCAAGGACGAACTCCTCACCGAGAACCGCGTCGTTTGTGCCAAGCGTCTCCAGCGCGTCGACGATATCCTCGATGTAGACGATATCTCGGATCATATCGCCGGGCTCGAAGACCTCGATGGTCTCGCCACGGAGCGCTTTCGCGACGAAAGTCCCCTGCACGCCATAGCCCTTCTCGATTGGGGCTCGCGGACCGTAGCCGTTCGCGAGCCGGCAGACTGTTGTCGGGACGCCCTCCTGCTCGTAGTAGATCCGGCAGTAGTGTTCGGAGGCGCGTTTGTTCGCGCCGTAGAGGTCCATCGGTCGCGCCGGTGTTGACTCGTCGACCGGATTCGATTCGGGACGGCCGTAGACTGCCAGCGAACTCGTGTAGACCACGCGTGGCGCGGGATCGGCCGAAGCCGCCGCGTCGAGGATATTCACTGTGCCTTTGGCGTTGATGTCGACGTCCATCTGTGGCTCGCGGCCTGCGTGTGCCCGGTCGTTCTGTGCGGCACAGTGATAGACGACGTCGCTGTCGGCGACGAGGTCGGCCACCAGCGACTCGTCTCGAAGGTCGCCCTCGACGATCCTGACCTGCTCGGCGATGTCGGCGACGTTGGCGCGCTTGCCACCGAGATGGGGCAGTAGTGCGTCCAGTAGTGTGACGTCCGTGCCGTGCTTGACCAGCCTGTGAGCGAGGTTGCTGCCGATAAATCCCAGTCCCCCAGTGATCAGGACGTGGCGTCCCTTCCAGTCAGTCATGGCTTCGCTTGATCGGGCCAGACGAAAAAGCTACCCTCCCTGCAACACTGCCCACCCGATGTCGGCGAATTCCCGATATAGATCGACGTTTAGCGGATTATAGAGTGCCGTCCGAAGGCCGGCACGCGCGCCGCTCGCGTAGTCGCCCTGATCGTAGAGGCGGTACCGCATCTCCCGAAGAGAGTGATTTGACATCGCCCGGACGAATCGCCGCCGGGTCACTGGGGGATTACCGCCAGCGTAGCGCCACCGGAGTCGCCGCAGCACGACCTTCTCCTCGGCGAACACCGTCTCGGAACGACGGCCGAGATTCGCGTGACCCTCGTCGCGGAGCATCCGAACGATCGGGTCAGCCATCTCGTAGACGGCGTCGTAATACTGGGCGGCGTCGAGCCAGTGTTCCCAGTCACTGACGACCCTTAGGTCAGGGTCACCCCAGGGATGCGGGCCGTCGGGGAGGTGGTCACGGCGGAACAGTACCGACGGGCTGGCGATGGACATTCCTTCGATGTAGAGGTCGCTGAAGAACTCGCCAGCGTCGATCTTTCCGGCCCCTTTCCAGTCGCCCCAGCTTGTGAATACCTCACCCTGCAAATTGACGAACTCCGCGGGCGAGTAGACCAGTCCCACGTCGGGGTTCTCGTCGAGGATTGCGACCTGCCGTTCGAGCCGCCCTGGCAACGAGATGTCGTCCTGTGGATGGACACCCAGGTACTCCCCATTCGCCAGCGTGATCGCCGTGCTCGTGGCGGCCGTCACACCCTGATTCTCCTGACGAACGTAGGTAATGTCCTCGTGGGGGAGGAACTGCTCGATGACGCGCTCGCTGTCGTCGGGCGAGCCGTCGTTGACGATCACGAGTTCGACCGAGTCCAGGGACTGGTCGAGAACCGACTCGATCGCATCTGCGACGTAGTCTTCCCCGCCGTAGACCGGCATCAGGAAGCTCACGCGGTACTGCCGGGGCATCGTCTCGTTCGGGTCGACGGCGGATGGGTATATGAAACCACTCCGAACACGGGCACGTTCGGGAACGCCTTTAGGCCGAGGCCGATAATCCGATAGCATGACTGACGCGAGTGCGTCCGACGACGCCTGGTTCGCTGGGGTCGATCGGGACGACACCGACGCCGCCCGCGCAGCGATCGAGGAGAGGTCGGCCGCGGAACCCCGTGACTGGCCCACCGAAGCCGTCGATGCGGGCGTCGTCGAAGATCACGAAGCCTACTACGAGTGGCTCCGATCGGAGACGATCGACGCCGCACGCACAGTCGCAAACGAGCGTGAGCGTGCCGACGACCAGCAGTTGATCCATCTCCTTCGAGCGATGGACGACTGTGAGCGAACGGCGAACGAACTGGCCGAGCGCGTCGCCGAGTGGGGCGGTAGTCGCTTCGGCGAGTCCGGAAGCGGCGTCGAATTCGCTGCAGAGATTGCCAACCGGGAAGCCGACGATCCGGCGACAGAACGGCTTGTCGCGCTCGCACAGGAGGTCGTCGACCTCGACAGCGAAGCCCGAGAGATCCGTGAGACGATCGAGCTACTCGCGCCGGACGTCGCGCCGAATCTCGCGGCGATGGCCGGACCAGTTCTCATGGCTCGACTTATCTCTCTTGCTGGCGGGCTCAAACAACTGGCGCGTTCGACCAGCGGGACGGTACAGGTCCTCGGCGCGGAGGACGCGCTCTTCGCCCATCTCACGGGCAACGCTCCTTCGCCGAAACACGGGATTATCTACACCCACGAGTACGTCCACGGGACCGACCCCGAACACCGCGGCTCGGCTGCGCGCGCACTCGCAGGCAAACTCACGCTCGCCGCACGTGTCGATCACTACAGTGGCGAGCGCAAGCCAGAACTCGACGCCGAACTCGACGAGCGCATTGCGACTATCCGCGCCCGGGGGGAGGACGTATGACCCTCCCCGAAGGCGTCGAGCGACGCGAGCTCGGCGGTCGTGAGGCACTGGCGACGGAGGGCCCGACGGTCTCGGACGAACCGACAGTTGGAGAATGGCGACGCTGGAACCCCGATCGATCGAAGGTCGGGGCCATGCTCGAACATGGGATGGATCACGGACTCGACGGCGGCGAAACCGTCCTCTATCTCGGCGCAGCCAGCGGGACCACCGTAAGCCACGTTGCGGACTTCGCGGGGCCGACCTACGCCATCGAATTCGCGGCCCGGCCGATGCGCGACCTCGTCGGTGTCGCCGAGGATCGCGAGCGACTCTTTCCCCTCCTGAAAGACGCTCGAAAGCCCGAGACCTACGCCCACGTCGTCGAGCCGGTCGACGTGTTGATCCAGGATGTCGCGACCCGGGGCCAGGCCGCGGTCGCGCTCGCCAACCGCCAGTTCCTCGACGACGATGGACGACTGCTCATGGCAATCAAAGCCCGGAGTGAGGACGTGACGGCCGATCCCGAGACGGTCTTCGACGAGGTGGTCGAGACACTCGAAGACGGGTACGAGATCGTCGACCGACGGCGACTGGAGCCGTATCACGACGACCATCTGGGCGTGGTTGCGGTGCCGCGAGCGGGCGAGCGGTAACACTCCCGTAACGAGAACGTTTTAGCGGCCAGCACCCAAACCCGTCGTATCGATGGACACGGGCTCTGCGTCGCCGTTCACCCGTCTGGGAACGCTGGGTATCGAAGAGGAGTTCTACGTTGTCGACGAGGCGGGCCGACCCACCTCCGGCACGGACGAACTGGTCTACGAGACTGACCCGCCAGCCGTGCTCGAAGACAAACTCGACCACGAACTGTTCAAGACCGTCATCGAGATCCAGACGCGCCTGATCGAGGACCCCACAAATGCTCGTGCGGCGCTTCTGGAGGTTCGGAACGCGCTTGTCGAGCACGCCCGCGAGCACGGCTTCGACATCGCCGGTGCTGGGCTCCATCCACTCGCGAAATGGCGCGAGCTCGAACACGCCGAGAAGCCCCGATACCGCAAACAGCTCGACCGAATCCAGTATCCTCAGCACCGCAACACGACCGCCGGCGTCCACGTTCACGTGGGCGTCGACGACGGCGAGAAGGCAATGTGGATCGCCAACGAACTGCGGTGGTATCTGCCTGTAATGTTGGCGTTGTCGGCGAATTCGCCGTACTGGAACGGTTTCGATACCGGGCTGGCCTCGGCGCGGGCGAAGATTTTCGAGGCGCTGCCGAACACCGGCATGCCCACGAAATTCGACTCGATCGAGGACTTCCGGGCGTTCGAGCGGCGGATGCTCGACACCGACTCGATCAACGACCGCGGAGAGCTGTGGTTCGACGTTCGCCCGCACACCGAATACGGGACCGTCGAGATCCGCGCCCCG